>ERZ1034984.3649-NODE-3649-length-10878-cov-9.323663_pt1 | contig 10878 bp, 12 predicted proteins | sample MGYA00520589_ERZ1034984 | MGnify/ENA primary metagenome ERZ1034984 (study PRJEB33766, sample SAMN09781790) | gut metagenome | biome: gut microbiome | host: Homo sapiens | place: Madagascar | study: EMG produced TPA metagenomics assembly of the PRJNA485056 data... | reverse complement strand
ATAGTATAGCATATAAGAATAAAAAAAGCAAATTGAGAAAAAATATCAATAAAATTATTGACAACTAATAAATGTTAGAATATACTAACTTACGGAAATGTTAATGAGATTCATTATCAAAAAAGAATTACAGAAAAGAGGATGAGAATGATGCCCTTAACCATGGCTAAAGCCGGAGAAGCGAATGTGATTAAAAAAGTTGGCGGAAAAGAGGAGACACGAAGATTTTTAGAAAATCTCGGATTTGTAATTGGGGGGCTGGTCACTGTCGTATCTGAAATCGACGGGAATATGATCGTAAATGTAAAAGAGTCAAGAGTTGCCATTAATAAAGATATGGCAAATAAAATAATGATATAAAGGAAGGAAAAAGACATGACATTAAAGCAAGTTCCATGTGGAAAGACAGTGAAAGTCAGAAAACTCAATGGAGAAGGACCGGTAAAACGCCGGATTATGGACATGGGGATTACAAAGGGAGTAGAAGTGTTTGTAAGAAAAGTAGCACCTCTGGGAGATCCAGTAGAAGTTACCGTGAGAGGATATGAATTATCTCTGAGAAAAGCAGACGCAGAAATGATAGAGGTAGAATAATTTTTTGACCTATGGTTAGGATGCACTAATTGTAGTAAGAAAAAACAAACATATTCAAACAAAAGGAAAAAAAGCCTGAAAAGGCAGATAGGAGTTCATATGTCAGTAAAAATTGCATTAGCAGGTAACCCAAACTGCGGAAAAACAACATTATTTAATGCACTGACCGGTTCTAACCAGTTTGTAGGAAACTGGCCGGGTGTTACGGTAGAAAAGAAGGAAGGAAAGCTTAAAAACCACAAAGATGTAGTTATCATGGACTTGCCGGGTATTTATTCTTTGTCTCCATATACTTTGGAAGAAGTAGTGGCAAGAAACTACCTTATTGGTGAAAGACCAGATGCCATCTTGAATATCGTAGATGGAACCAATATTGAGCGTAACCTTTATTTATCCACACAGTTAATGGAACTGGGAATTCCGGTTATCATGGCAGTAAACATGATGGATTTGGTTGCAAAGAGTGGAGATAAGATTAATATTAAGAAGCTCAGCGAAAAACTTGGATGTGAAGTAGTAGAAATTTCAGCATTAAAAGGAACAGGTATTAAAGAGGCTGCTGAAAAGGCAGTAAAACTTGCAGAGAATAAGACAGCAAAAACACCTGTACATAGCTTTGCACCAGAAGTAGAAAGCGTATTAGCTTCTATTGAAGATAAAATTGGAACAGATGTTGCAGAAGAACAGAAACGTTTCTTTGCAATTAAGTTATTAGAAAAAGATGATAAGATTGTTACACAGATGAAGAATGTTCCGGATGTAACAGCAGAGATTTCAACCATTGAAAAAGAAATGGATGATGATACAGAAAGTATTATCACAAATGAAAGATATACTTACATCTCTTCTATTATTAAAGATTGTTATACAAGAAAGAATACAGAGAAGCTTACAATTTCCGATAAGATTGATAAGATTGTAACAAACCGTTTCTTGGCATTACCAATCTTTGCAGTTGTAATGTTTATTGTATATTATGTTTCCGTAACAACTGTAGGTTCGATTCTTACAGACTGGACAAATGACACATTGTTTGGTGAATGGATTGTTCCAGGAGCTCAGAGCTTCTTTGAGAATATCGGATGTGCAGACTGGCTGACAGGACTTATTGTTGATGGTATTATCTCCGGTGTTGGTGCAGTACTTGGATTCGTTCCACAGATGTTAGTATTGTTCATTTTCCTTGCATTATTAGAAGAATGTGGATACATGGCAAGAATCGCATTTATCATGGATAGAATTTTCCGTAAGTTCGGTCTTTCCGGAAAGTCCTTCATCCCAATGTTAATCGGAAGTGGATGTGGTGTTCCGGGAGTTATGGCAAGCCGTACAATCGAAAACGACAGAGACCGTAAAATGACAATCATGACTACCACATTTATTCCATGTGGAGCTAAGTTACCAATTATCGCATTGATTGCAGGTGCGTTATTTGATGGAGCAGCATGGGTTGCACCAAGTGCTTACTTTGTAGGTATTGCAGCAATTATCTGTTCCGGAATTATCTTAAAGAAAACAAAAATGTTTGCCGGAGACCCAGCACCATTCGTTATGGAACTTCCGGCATATCATATGCCAACAGTAGGAAACGTATTAAGAAGTATGTGGGAGCGTGGATGGTCCTTTATTAAAAAAGCAGGAACAATCATTTTATTATCAACTGTTATTCTTTGGTTCTTACAGGGATTCGGTTGGGTAGACGGTTCCTTCGGAATGTTAGAAGAGGATCAGTTAAACGAAAGTATTTTAGCATCTATCGGAAATGTTATTGCACCGATTTTCGCACCACTTGGTTGGGGAGATTGGAAGATGGCAGTTGCAGCCGTAACCGGATTGATCGCAAAAGAAAACGTAGTAGGTACTTTTGGTATCCTCTTTGGATTCGGAGAAGTTGCAGAAGACGGAGCAGAAATTTGGGGACAGCTTGCAGGAAGCATGACAGCAGTAGCTGCTTACTCCTTCTTAGTATTTAACTTGTTATGCGCACCTTGCTTCGCAGCAATGGGAGCAATTAAGAGAGAAATGAATAATGCAAAATGGTTCTGGTTTGCAATCGGATATCAGTGTATTTTAGCATATATTGTTTCTATGTGTATCTATCAGGTTGGAACATGGATTACAACAGGTGTATTTGGAATAGGAACAGTAGTAGCAATTGTTCTTATTGTAGGATTCATCTACATGTTGTTCCGTCCTTATAAGGAAAGTAACACATTGAAAGTAAAAGGTATGGTGGGAGCAAAATAATATGAAAACACAAATGCAGAAAGAAATGATACTGGAAAAGTTAAAAGAGAATGGATGTAGAATTACCAGACAGCGGCGTTTGATTTTGGACATCATATTGGAGGAAGACTGTAACTGCTGTAAGGAAATTTTTTACAAGGCATCAAAGAAAGACGAAGGTATTGGAGCAGCCACAGTATACCGCATGGTAAATATGCTGGAAGAGATTGGCGCTATCAATAGAAAGAATATGTATAAAGTAGCATATTCTCCAAACTGTCTTTTACAAAATGCCTGCACTGTAGTTCTGGATGATGACAGCAGCTATAATCTTTCTGCAAAAGAATGGAATGAGGTAATCCGTAGAGGCTTAAGTGCTTGCGGATATCTGAAAAACCAGGGAATCGAATCAGTTACAATCACCGGTTGTGACTGTGATGAAAAAACGTGTTAAGTATTTCAAAAATCCACATAATGTTATAATTAAAGTGTAGATATGGAAGGCGTAAAGCTTTCTGTATCTGCACTTTTTTTATGCAATAGGAAATTGTGTCCTATTGCATAAAAAATGCTCCGCTAAGGAAGTGCACCTCGCGGAGCTGAAATTAGCCGTAAACCACATTACGCGGGTGCAGAAGAGTCCGATAAACAAACTCTTTATTATACAGGGCAACCGATTGCGCAACTGAACAGCAAAAACATATGTGAAAAATATACAAAAAACACATAAAACATATATAAAAAATGCACGTTGACAACATAAAATGAAACTGATATACTCAAACCATAGAACAACCGATTGCGCAACGGTGAACAACGGGACACGAAGAGAAAAGGAGAGAAAACATGGATAAATTTGTGGTAAACATTATTCATCGTCCGGAAATGGTTCCAGAGTATGCAGAAAAGGTAACTGGACATGGAAAGGAAGAAGATATCGGAAGAAAGGCATTATTGACAGAGTCGCTGGACATTTTTAAGACACAGCAGAGACTGGCACATCAGAATGGATTAAAAACTACCATTCAGATGACATATGCAAGCTTGTTTAATGATGAGGCAGTAGAATTGGCAAAAGCAGACCATAAGAAATATGGTGATGAAATTGCATTATCTTTATTAGGACTACCTTGCAAAGAATTTCGTGAAAAGTATAAAACAAAAGATTTCTGTATTTGGATGTTTTCTATGGAAGATAAGAAGTCCATTGTAGACGATGTATTTGAAAAATTCCATGAACGTTTTGGATTCTATCCGGAGTCTACTGGTTCCTATTATATGGATGCAGATTTGACTAATTATATTAAGGAAAAATATCCATCTGTAAAATGTGCAGTTGCAACTTGTTGGGAAGAAGGTCCAAAGGCATATCATACCTGCAACAATTCCTGGTATACTTTGTTTGATGGCGGTCCATGGGCTCCGTGGATTCCTTCCAAACAAAACACACATGCGCCGGCAGCAGACGAAAGTGAAGACTCTGGAATTGTAGCCATTCCACATCTTTCTCGTGACCTGTTAGCATGTTATGATGGAAACGGTTCCAATTTCGGAACACACCCACAGAATGTACTTCGTGGTATGATTTATGATTCCAAGACCTGGGAATATCCATACTTATATAATTTAATTGACCAGTATCGTTCCTTGGAAAAGTACAATAATGGATATGCATATAATATGATGTTTGTAGGACCGGGCTGGATGAATAAGATGGGACGCTGGGAAGCTCCTTATGAACTGTTGGAGAAATCTTATTCTGATGGTTGTGCATATTATGGAAAGCTGAAAAAAGAGGGCAAACTGGTAGATATGACAATGGCTGAGTTCGCAGATTATTATCGCCAGAAAAAGAGTTACAAAGAACCGGAATGTGCTCTTTGGAGAGATATTCTCTACGGTTCGGATAAGCAGGTATTCTGGTATACAGACCCATATATGAGAGCATGTGTAAATATGGATCAGGGTGGAGCAATTGTAGACCTTCGTCCTTATGCAGCAAAGCTGGAATGGCCGGTTGGAATAGGAACTCCTCATGTACAGGATGCGTCTTATCCATTCTTGATTCAGGAAAAATATCGTGCAGGTTACTTTACACATTATGCAGGCGAGGGAACAGTACGAAGTGCAAAACTTACACATAATGGAGAAGAAGTAGACTTATGCTTATGCCGTACCAAGGCACATTTTTCACAAGAAGGAAATACCCGTATTTTAACATTGGATCCGGTAGATATTGAATTTGTAGATTTAACAGTAAAACTTCAGACAAATATTTATTTTGAGGAGGGTGCATCTAATATTAAAATGGAACGTACCATTCTTGAAATGAGTAATCCAAATGCTGAAGTAGAATTAAACGAATACATGGTGGCATGCTATGGAACAACAGAATATCCGGAGGATATGACAGGAATTACATTAGCATGTGAAGGAAACGAAACAAAGACAATTTCTTATGCATACAAATGCAGGGAGGAAAGCTTGGAAGGGGCAAAAGCAGTAAGTGCAGTGATTCCGGCAATTCAGACAAAAGTATCTCTTACTCCATCAAGTGATGCAGAGGGATATATTAAGGAAGGATATGCATTTTCCCCAATGTTTACCTTAGGATATAAGAAAAAAGTTTCGGATAAGGAGGTATTTGCGACATGGCTCAATCTGGAAAAGGCAAATTAAATTATCGTTGTCCATCCTGTTTTATGAGAGATTTGGACATTGATATGTTTTATGACAAAGACAAGAAAGAATATTATTGTATTCGGTGTCAGTATCGTGGAACAGAAGAAGATGTTTTAGAGAAAAATGAAATGGTACGTTTCCGTTATGGTGCAATGATGAAACGGTTTGATAAATTTGATTTTGACTAAGCAGGGAAGAGTAAGGGCTGTTTTTAAACAGCCCTTTTCCGGTAAAAAAGGAGAAAAAATATGGATAAATTTATTAAGGGTGTGGATTTGTCTACAATGGAAGAATTAGAAAGACTGGGCGCAAAATACTATGATCATGGGATGAAAAAGGATGTGTTGGATATTCTGATGGATTATGGTATCAATGCAGTACGATTGCGCCTTTGGCATAATCCTTATTCAGAAACAGGAGAACCTTATGGTGCAGGAACCAATGACCTATCTACTACAATAAAAATGGCACAAAAGGTGCGAAAGAAAGGTTTAGATTTTTTATTGGATATTCATTACAGTGATTTTTGGGCAGATCCGGGAAAACAGATAAAGCCCAAAGCATGGAAGAATTATTCGGTAGAAGAATTAGAACAGGTAGTATATGATTATACAGTAGAGGTAATGAAGGCATTAGAACAGGCAGAAGCAATCCCTACTATGGTTCAGGTAGGAAATGAGCTTTCTAATGGTATGTTGTGGCCGGAGGGAGAAATACCGAATTATGATAATCTGGCTCGCTTTGTGAGCAGTGGAATTCGAGGAGTAAAGGCAGTAACACCACAAATGCCCATTATGATTCATCTGGATAATGGAGGAAATAATGAACTGTATCGAAGATGGTTTGATAACTATTGTAAACGGGGAGAAGACTTTGATGTGATAGGTTTATCTTATTATCCGTTCTGGCACGGCAGTTTAGAAAGTCTCAGCAATAATATGAAAGATATTGCAAAACGTTATGGAAAAGACTTAATAATTGGAGAAGTATCTATGGGATACACTATGGAAGATTATGCAGCTTACGAAGGACTAGGGGAAAAAGAACGAAAAGGGATGGCAACGAAGCCTTCTTTGGTAGAACAGATAGAATATCCAATGACGAAGCAGGGACAAAGTGATTTTATGTTGGATATTATGAAGCGTTTGAAGGAGATACCGGAGAACAAAGGTTGTGGATTTTATTATTGGGAGCCTGCGTGGATTCCGGTAAAAGGTTCCGGCTGGGCAACGGAAGCGTCCCTGGAATACATGAAAGATAAGGGACCCTGTGGAAATGAATGGGCAAATCAGGCATTATTTGATTATGAAGGAAATGCACTGCCTGCTTTAAAAGTAATTCGGGATTTTAAAGAGTAGAAGAAAGATTGGAATATAGAATAAATGAGAGAAATAGACCATTAGACATTGCATGGAACGGTCTGTTTCTCTTTTTCTTTAAGAAGGGATATGATAAACTATATAATAGTGTCAAAAGTTTCACAAACTTTAGTTGTGGCACATATATTAAAAATAGAATGAGTTAGGCAGGTGGAAAAGTATGAATATAAATATTGTAATAGGATTAGCAATTCCCTTTTTAGGGACAACGTTAGGTGCAGCGTGTGTATTCTTTTTGAAAAATGAAATAAAACCATTGGTACAAAAATCATTATTAGGATTTGCATCAGGAGTAATGGTTGCAGCTTCAGTATGGTCATTGCTGCTTCCGGCTATTGATATGTCGGAAGAAATGGGAAGATTAGCATTTGTTCCGGCAGCGGTAGGATTTGCATTGGGTATTGTCTTTTTGCTTGGAATGGACAGAATTATTCCCCATTTGCATATGAATGCAGAAAAACCAGAAGGTCCGGTGACAAACCTAAAAAAAACAACCATGCTGGTACTGGCTGTTACACTTCATAATATTCCGGAGGGAATGGCAGTAGGTGTGGTATTTGCAGGATTATTAAGTGGAGAAGGACAGATTGCTGTAACAGGTGCATTTGCATTAGCAATTGGAATCGCAATTCAGAACTTTCCAGAAGGAGCTATTATTTCTTTGCCGTTGCGAAGTGAAGGAGGAAGTAAAGCAAAAGCATTTTTTTACGGAGTAGCATCCGGAGTAGTAGAACCTATAGGTGCGGTGATAACCATTTTGCTTACCGGATTGGTAGTACCACTTTTGCCGTATTTGTTGTCCTTTGCAGCAGGAGCAATGATTTATGTGGTGGTGGAAGAATTGCTTCCGGAGGCATCAGAAGGAGAACATTCCAACATTGGAACCATAGGATTTGCCTTAGGGTTTCTTATAATGATGATATTGGACGTGGCACTTGGATAAGAATTCCCGTTTGGGAATTCTTCTAGGGTTTGACATGATACAGTGGAACTGATAAAATATTGGGCGATGGGAAAATAATGATAAGGAGAGAAGATATGTCGAAAGAGATAAAAACAAGTCAAGTAGTAGTCGAAGCAAATGTCAAAGCCATTTCAGGCGCAACCAAATGTTTTGAACCAGTTGCATTAAATCCATCAGATAATAGAACTACAATTACAGCCAATGTTAAGGGACAAGGGGCATATGCAAGGTGTCAAAGTGTGAAACAGAACTTTGGAAATAGTATCAAACAAGAAATGTCGAAACTGAGAAGCGTTGGAATAATGTTTCAACAGTATGATGAAATGCTTAGCGAATTGTGGGAAACTCGATTTGGAAAAAAATAAATAAAAAGTAGGGAGTAAAGGGATGGAAGAACGAAATACAAAAGTAAATATGGAAGATTTGCAACGTAAAATGAAACAATTGGATGCGGCGCAAGAAGCCTTTGAGTGTAAGGTCAAACGTGTTTTACAGCAGGAAGAAGAGGAAGATGGAGAAATTACTCGAACCCAGATGAAGATTGCAAGGGCACAAGAAAAATGTCCATCAAGTAATACGACTATTCAGCAGTTACTTTATGAAAAGCAAGACAGGCTAGGCAGGTTTCGAAGGGAAAAAATAAGTTTTGACGATGAATTTCGAAAAGAGATTAGAAAAAGGAAACATGATTTCGAAACAGATAGAGAAAAATTATTTCAAGAAATATCTAATAAAAAGAAAGGGAAAGAAAATAGTTATGCAAAGGAGAAGGGGATATGAATGAGAATTCTTATTTTAATCCAGAAGATATGCGTGCACAGTGTGATGCAGTTATAAATAATCTGGAAGAAGATAATAGAGCAAACGGTATTATAGAAGAAAAAATAATGGAATTTATTACAGAATATGCATTGGCTGGAAAGGCGTTTGAAGCAGCGAAACAGCAAATGTTGGATTATGTGGCAGTGTTACATGCAATGAAGTTGGCGAACGAAGCGGATATAGCAGATTTTAGATATTTAAAGTTGATGTCAATCGGAAGTGAAATAGATGGTAACTTTATCTTATCGGAAAAGGAAGATGCTTTATCGGAAAGAAAGATAAATGGAGAAAAAGCTGAGAAATACAGAAATAAAGCTCAAAAAGAACAATCTATGTTAATTCGTTAGCAATATATGACAAAGGTAGCACATTATATGGCAATGGAAGTAATAAATCAAGAGTTATATAATGAGCTTCAAAAGGAAGAGGAGAAGTATGATGCGATAGAATCTCTTACAAATGGACTATTTGAACAGGGGACGACAATACGGTTGGTGGTAGAAAATGCATTAAGTAGTATGCAAGGAGCATTTCAAAATGGAGTGTATGTGCCGGATATGCAGGCTGGCTGGAGAGGGGAGATTAGCGCATTACTTAATGGAAGTAAAAAAGAAAATAAGGGTAATGTAGGATTAAAAGAGAACAAGGTATTTGAAGGAGATATTCCAATAGAAATAGAAAACCAGCTATTAAAAATGGGATATACTCAGGGGGAAATTAATGTATTACGTCAATATGGAGTTAGTCTTAATTATAATGATATATGTAATTTAAAGCTAACAGAAGATTCGGAAAGAGTTTATCGAACAGAGGATGCAAAAGCATTAATGTATAATGGAAAAGTATATTATATATATGTTCCTAAAAGTGGAAAGACATATGATGCTGTATGGAAGACGGATTGGAAAAGGGTATTGACAAAAACAGAGTTTAATGTGGCAGCGGGAGCGTTAGGAATCAATTTGGAAGATATACCTAAAGAAGAAATTTTTGATGAAAAAAATTTATTTAAGTTGCAAGATTCAAGAATTTCTCAAAGAGATAGGAATGCAACAAAAGCGTCTGCTATGCATATATTGATGGGAATGACCAGTTTTATGGTATCGGCATTACAACATACAGAAGTAACACTAGTATTTGAGTCAAACTGTGACAGCAGAAGAGTAATAATTAGCGCAGGCGATTCGCAACAGCGATTAGGATTTCAACAAAGGGATTATAATATACCAATAAATACATACCAAAGTGCAGATGATTGGATGTCTGAAAAATATGAGAGTGACTTTGCAAAAGGAATATATCAAGTTATTACGGGAAAAAATGTTCCTGATATGAATGCTGCTTACACTATAATTGGAACAGCTGATGAAGGACATAGTGAGTGTAACATATCGGGTTATCTTTCCTATTCAGGCACAGGAGAAATGTTATATACACCATTGATTCTTCCAGGAGATACTGCTTATGTAGCTCAATGTATGAAGCATACCGGATATTATCCAAAAGCAATATTAAATTGTACAGAGTTATTATCAAATCCGATAATAGCTGACGAAAAAGTCAGAAAAATATTAGAAGAGGCATTGGAGGAAAATTAAAAATGAAAAGCAAGTATAAAGAGTATAGTTGTATAATTATCATGACTATAATGCATGGAATTTTTACATATAGATTTTTAGGAAGTATGCCATATATTTCTTTGGATGTGTTTGAAGGAGCGAGTATCAAAGCTTTTATTATGTGGCTGGTTTATAATACAATATTATATATTGCACTACAGAAGTGGGTGGCTTTAGAGAAAATAAAATGGAAACATGGGGTCTATGCCATTATATTTGGAGGAATAAGCACCCTCATAAAAGGATGTATAGATTTAGGGGTGGGAAAATGGAGTGCAAAGTCAGAAGATGTTATTAAAATTGCCTATATTGTTCAGATAACTACAATTATTTTTGGGATACTATTAATTAGTATATTGTTTAAGTTTATAGCTCAAAGAAAAATTTGTTTTAATATTAAGAAAGTTAAAGTACCACTAATTATTATAATTATCATATTATGCAGTTATATGGTAGTTACAGGACGTTATTTGTGTGAATATTACAAAATAATACAAATTTATAGTAGTAAAGAAGAAGTGTGGCGCTTAAATTATTATGTTGGTGGAAAAATTTTGGATATAAACGTATGGTTTTATGTAATATTTTATAT
>ERZ1034984.3647-NODE-3647-length-10883-cov-32.846878_pt1 | contig 10883 bp, 20 predicted proteins | sample MGYA00520589_ERZ1034984 | MGnify/ENA primary metagenome ERZ1034984 (study PRJEB33766, sample SAMN09781790) | gut metagenome | biome: gut microbiome | host: Homo sapiens | place: Madagascar | study: EMG produced TPA metagenomics assembly of the PRJNA485056 data... | reverse complement strand
GCTGCGAGAAATCAGCATGGACCGCAGCGCCGTCGGAAAGCGCATCAAGCGCGACATTCTGCCGGAGCTTGAGCGAGTATCCAACCTTTAAGCTAGCCTGGGGCATTTCGCCCCGGGCTTTTTTCTTTTGTTAATTCAAAAAATAATTGCTTGATTTGATATTTTTTCTATTGACAAATTACCATTTGTGGTATATAATATAACCAAGTGATAGGGAAAGAAACAAGGAGGAAAAAACAATGAAGGAACTGATCAACAAGGCGCGCGAGATCGTCGAGGAAATGGAGCTCGACAACAAGTATGGCTACATTGGCATCCGCGTTCAGGAGCAGCCGTTTGAACTGGGCGCGCTCAATCATGTTTCCCATGCCTGGGATGACGGCGACGACCTTGGAATCGAGCTGAACGGCGTTTGCGTCACCAGCATCAATTCCCGCGTGTTCCCGGAATATTATGGCGATCACATCGCGCTGGTTTGCGGCGATTGCGCCGAATATGGCGAGGATGCTGGAGAGCTGATCCTTTCGGATGCGGTCGTCGAATACATTTTCTGCTGATAAATCAGCCGTCCCCGCCCGGCTAAAGGCGGGGAGAAGGAGAAGAAACCACATGAAAATGTCTGATGTTTTTACGGAAGAAGCCTATAAGTGTCTTACCCCCGAAGAGCGCCGCGCAGAATTCAAGCGCCAGCAGGTCGCGGAATATAGCGGTTTGCGCAAATACCCTACCACCTGCGCGCGCACGCTGGAACGCATCCCGCATGAAATGTGGGAATCCTACAGTGCCAGCCAGCTCGGCGAAATTGCAAAGTTGCTGAAGATCGCCTATGATGACGGTGTTTATGACGGAAAATATGGCAATCGTCCTGCACCTAAAAACGCGCTTGAAGCGCGCCGCCGTCAGCTAGGATTAACCCAGCGCGAACTTGCCGATAAAATCGGCTGCTATCCAAAGGACATTTCTCGTTGGGAATCCGGTTTGCATACCCCGACAACCAATATGCTTGTAAAAATTGCCGCCGCGCTGAATTGCACTGTAGACGATTTGATCGAGGGGTGAAATAATGGCAAACATTAAGATTTGCCCAATCTGCGGGAAACAGTTTAACGCAACAGTCCGTAGAGGGGCTAAAACGTGCAGCAAAGAGTGTGGTAAGATTCTGCAAAAGCAGTCATTGGACGCATTTTACGCATCGAATAAAGATAGAGTTAAATGGGTGATTTGTCCAATCTGCGGCAAAGAATTCAGAAAACGTCCAACAGGGGAAGCCCACTCACGGAAGACTTGCAGTCCGGAATGCGCCGCCGTCCTTCAAAAACAATATTGGGCAAAAACCCAACCTAAATTTATAACTTGCTCAGCATGCGGCAAAAGATTCCTCGAGAAAATCAACGGCGTTGCGCAAAAAACTTGCCCCAAATGCGGAGCTTCCGGCGATGCAATATGGGAATGGAGGATTTGCCCAATCTGTGGCAAAAAATACAAGGCAGATGATGCTAACAGTCGTACGCGGAAAACCTGCGGCAAGGAATGTGGTATCATTATGAGAAGCCGCTCCAGAACAGCATATAAAAGTCATGAAGACCTATCCGGCAAGAAGTTTGGCGAATTGACTGCAAAAGAATATGATCCCGCCAGCCGAATGTGGATATGCGAATGCTCATGCGGAAGAATAACCAAGGTAAAAAGTGTGAATTTGGAAAATGGGGAACGAAAGGATTGCGGGCATTCTGCGTGGGAAAATACCGGCGAGCGAATTAAAAGCGGAAGCATAGGACATCGCAATAGTACGCAAAACGCGATCAAACATATCATGGAGGGCAAGTTGCGTAAAAACAATTTATCCGGTGCAACGGGTGTAAGTGTCCATCGTAATATTAAATCCACCGTTTACACGGCGAAAATTGCGGTCAATGGCAAAAGAATATATCTTGGTAGTTTCAAAACATTCGAAGAAGCTGTACAAGCGCGCAAAGAAGCTGAAAGAACTTATTTCGGCAAACTAATCAAAGATGACGAATTAAATAACGGCAAAACCGAATAACCACCCCCCCCGCTTCGGCGGGGCTTTTTTTATGCAAAAAAACAAGACCTCAAGTTCTTCACGAACCGTGTCTTGTGAAAACCGCAATAGTTTTTTTTCCGTCTACACGTATTATATTATGTTTTCCCTTAAAAGTCAACCCCGTCTTATCTAATTCCTTATGTTTTTGCCCTGCATCTTATGTTTCTCATAATCGCCCCACATTTGCCCATTTTATCCCCCGCAAAATCCGCATCCATGCGATCATGATGATAGGTTGATCAGCCGAATATCATCATGGAGGTAAATAGTATGGATTATGTAGCCGGCAGGGGCACAACCGCCCTCGGTATCATCGGCACCGCGCTCGGCGGTCTCGCCGTCGCTGGTATGCCGCTGATGGGCGCGGTGAATGGACGCGCGGTACGCACCGCAGAAGAAGGTTGCTCAGAGAACCACCTCGTAAACCGTTACGAAGCGTCTCAGGCGGCGCGTATCGCTGAACTTGAAACGGAAGTGAAGTTGCGCGATGCGAATACCTACACCGACCAGAAGTCGCTGGAGGTATACAAGTATATTGACAACAGACTGCGCGGGATCGAATCTCAGATTTGCGATCAGGCAGTTGTCAATCAGCGCACTGCGGATTCGTTCGCGCTTGCGTCCGCTGACCTCGCAGCGGTCAAGTCGGAGCTGAAGGGTGACATCAAGATGGAGGCGGAGCGTCGCTGCTGCGCGGATAACTCGATTATCACGTATGCCAACGCTACGTTTTACCCCAAGCATGTCGCCGACGTTACCGTCGGGACCACCACCACCGCTCAGACGCTCTACAACCCGCTCCCCAAGTGTGACGGGTGCTGCAAAAACGGCTAAGCGACGGAAGAGGGGCGCAAAATAGCGCCCCTCAATCTGAACGGAGGGCAAAAAAATGGTAAACGCAGATCATATCAAAGTCGGTCTCGGCGACTATATCAACCAACATATGATGCCCAAACTGGATAGCATGCGTCAGTTTTTGCTCGGCATGGCATACGGCTTGTGCGTCGGCAAAATGGATGCAGTTCTGACCGCCGTGCAGCAAAACGCGACCGCTCGCGCGCTCGGAATCGTCGCCGAGAATGGCGAAATCGACCTCGACGCGCTCTATAACGCCGCTTATGCACAAATGCAGAAGCAGGGCAAACTATCCTTTGATATTCCGCTCATGGGCACATTCGCGTTCAACGCGGACGACCTCCGCAATCTCTATAATGCTATCAACGGGAGGGCAAACGTATGAAAATAATCAAACGCATCTCGAACGAAATCTCCGGCAACCTCGACGAAGCCCGGGAGAAAATCCGCATCGCTTATGAACTCAAAGCGGATTCCCCAGAAGCCGCCGCATGGTATCGCGAAATGGCAGCAGCCCACGTCGGATTCAACACCAACGGTCACGCAGTCGTCAAAAAGATGATCGAATCCTATAAATCCTCCGACGACTACAAGCGTAACCCCGAATACGCCAACGGCATGATCGCCGCGTGGGAGGCGATCCATAACGAGCTGATCTCCAAAACTGCCGAAATCAAAGCTATGATCGACGGGTGGAAGTAAGCAGCACAGCGGTTTAGCATTTATAAACATTTTATTTATGAACATAAACCGCTGTGCAACTTTTGTGCAACTTTATATTAACTGCCAATATGTGATAATAGGGCTAAAAGCCCCGATATTGCGCATATTTTCAGCTATACGCAACCATAAAAATCCGGTTCATACCCGGAGTGTCATTGGTTCGAATCCGATCGCCGGTACTACAAAATCCCCCGAAAACAGGCAGTTTTCGAGGGATTCTTCTTTTTCACTCGCTGCCGCCGCCCCTTCTTGTGCAACTTTTGTGCAACTTTTTATTTTGCAAAAACCTTTTGCAAATCGAATTTCGCTTTTTCGATATGTTCCTTTTGCAAATGCGTGTAGATGTTAGCTGTAGTGCGATAGTCTGTATGACCAACAATCCGCATAGTAATCAATGGGTCAAGCCCAGCTTTCCAGCATTGCGTGATGAAATTGTGGCGCAGATAATATGGCGTAATCGTTGCCTTTAATCGCGAACGAATATCCTTATTTTTCCAATCTGCGTTATACTCTTCGGTCAATCCGACTTGCTCCATCATTTCCAGCCAAATACGCTCCGAAGTCGCTTTAGACCACGGCTTTCCTGACCGAGCGCCGACAAACAGATACGCGTCTGTACTTCCACGTCGCGGGAATAATAGCCTGCGCAGTTCGTCTGTCATCGGAACGTCTCGATATGCCGCATTGGTTTTCAGCTCTCCCGCGTTCGCATTGTCCTTGTAATCAATGTCACGTTGTATGTGTATTATACCTCCCTCCCAATCAATATCTCCCCACATCAAGCCGCGAACTTCGCCGGGACGCGCCCCCGTGTAAAACAAACACGCTAGATAGTCGCCGTGTTCATGATTGTTTATCAGCCATAGCACTTTCTTTGTTTCTTCATCAGTAAGTGCGCGCCTGTGCTGGTCTTTTTTTGTTTTTGGCAGTTTCAGCGCTGCTGCCGGATTAACGAGTACAATTCTATCTGCGGTTGCCGCCGCGAATATGCCTGTAACCACAGTGGCAGCTTGTGCAATTGTCGTCCCCGACATTCCGGCGAAACCATTAATCCAACACTGCACATCCGAAGCCGTTATCGCCCGTATGTTTCTGTCCCCGAACACCGGCAGTACATGCTTATTGAGCATCGTTCGATAGTTCGCCTTCGATGCCTCTGACAAAGACGGTTCTTTTATTATGTGATACCATTGCACGGCGTATTCCCCAAACATTCGATCTTCACGCAATCCGGTTCCGCCAATATACCGCTCGGCAACATCACGTTTCGCATCTTCCAATTCTTTTCGCGTTTTTCCGGACACCCATTTGACAATATCCTTCCCGTCAGGGCCTACGCCGATCTTGACTTTTGTTCGGTATAGTCCTGATTTTTGCTTTGTTGCCATAGTTCCTCCAATCAGTCCACAAACGAGCAAAACCCGATCGCCTGCGAAACGCCTATCCTCGCCACAAAATCGTCGTCACCTAGCCGCCGAATGCAAACATAATGTGTATTCGCCCAACCAATGCGATCGTCCGCCCCGAGATCATCCCCGACGGAAATATCCTCCGCCGATAATGCGTCTCCGCTAAACCCAGCTTCGCGGCGTAGCCTGTTATAAGTCTCCGCAATTCCCGCCTTCATCTCGTCAACCGTACGATATTCGCGTATCGTTTCCATTGCTTCCGCAATGCTGCCCCTGTGATCACGATACAAGATCTTCACGCCTTTTCCTCCTATCAAAAACCCCGCCGAAGTGGGGGGAAGATTACTTATCCGGATATGTTCTTGTCAAGAGCAGCTTTTGCGTTTCTTCATCGGCAATTCCAGTCGATTCAAGCCCCATATCTTTCTGATATTTTGCGACGGCTTTCTGCGTTTTTGCGCCGAAACTGCCATCAGCATTCCCTTCAAGATAGCCCATTTCAATAAGCATCGCCTGAAGCCTTACAACATCGTCGCCGCTTGCTCCATTTTCCAGTGTATTCAAAACAATATCATCCGGCAATTCGATCGGCACGCGCTGATTCAAGTCAAACCACTTTTGCTCAGAACTATCTTCGTATACCATTTTTACATGATCGTCTTTATTTATAATCTGCGCAATAACACACGCATTTGATGCTCCGGCATACAAGCTCTTAATTTCTGGGGTTTCTCCATATATTGCACGCCATCCGTATTTAACGCCATCCTCAGAAACAAATGAGAAATCATGAGAACCAAGGGAAATTAAATTGTCATCTTCTGATTCAATAGCGTCCATTTGCATATAAACCACGATATATTCTTCATCGTCACTCAGCTTACCATTCCATCTATCCCAACTTCTAACAAGCTTCAAAGCAGCATCACCGCGAATTACATTTGTTACGGTTATATCTAACACGTAAGCCATTGTGTATCCGTCATATTCAGCTCGTACCTTCGCCCCGATCGGCGCAGGGTCTTTTCGCGTCGCTTCATACGCTTCGCCTTCTTCTGTGTTGATCGCACGCGACGAAATTTCCGTCTGTATCTCGTCTTTTAATTCGAGCAACTCTTCGCGTGTCATGCTTTCAAGATCGATTGTACGTGTTTCCGCAAACGCACAGCATCCCAGCATCATCAACGCCAACACCAGTGCCAATACCTTCTTCATGCTCTTTTCCTCCTTATCTTCTCTGTATCCATCCTGCGCCCGGCAGCAAAAAGTCCAGATAAAATAACAGCACGAACAGCCCCAGCGCCACATACGAGATCACACTCGCCACGTGCGCTCGCTTGCGTTCGTGTTCGATTTCTTCTTCCGTTCGCCGCCGTTCTCGTTCGATTTCTGTTTCGGCTCGCTGATATTCCTCCGCGATCAGCATATCTCTATGCGTCAATCGCTCATCCTTCTCGCTGAGCCGCGCTTCCAACCCCGCGACGATTACCTTATACGTTCGGGAGATTTCGCTCCCCGCCCAACGCAGGATTGCTTTGATCTCCGTATCCGTATACCCATCCGCGCTCAGCCTGTATTCATCTACAGCAACGTCCGGCGGCGCAATGCCCGCCAGCTCGTCCAAGCTGCCGTCCAGATACGTAACCATCTTGCGCACGACCTCGTAACTCGCGGATTCGTCGTCAACCCCCGATAGATACCTCCCGACCGTGCCAACCGGTACGTCCGTCGCATCCGCGATCTGCTGCTGCGTCACTCCGCGCCCCTCTTTCAGCCTCCGCAAATACGGCGTTATCACATTATCCGTTCCTATCCCCTCCTTTTTTATGTTAAGAAGAATAATCTTCGCTTATGAAGAATATCCTTCATAATAGAACAATGACCTTCACGGACTTCCGCACCTGTGCTATTGCTCTTCACGCCTATCTGTGCGACGATAGGTATAACGATTAAAAGCTATGGAGGAACACATGATGAATCAAATGCTCAATCCCGTCTGCCGCGAACAGCTTGCCCGCCGCCTTGCCTGTAACGGCAAATTTACCGTCCGCTTTGTTACATACCCCGATCGACCCGAGGTATTTGAGTTCGTCGCGCGCCCGAAGGGCGAGAAGCCCATCCGTTACATCAATATGTATGCGGAACGCGGAGCGAACCTTTCTATCTTTATCTAATCCCCCGCCGCTGCGTTATCAAGCGCGGCGGCAGCTTTTGCGTTTTCGGCGATTTCAGCTTCCGACGGATTCACCATCGGTTTCGGCTGCGCGGGCTGAATCCGTTCGAGTTCATAATCGATAATATAGCGGATAAAGCCTTTACTTCTATCGTCTATCTTGCGATAATCTCTTAATAATTTCGTTTCGTCACTAGATAAGCTATCAGCGACGGCGATTTGATCATCAAGCTCGCTTAATGTCATTCCCATTGCTTTCACAATCGCTTTAACCGTGGTTATCCCGGGGTTTACGGTTATACCGGCAAGAATCTTCTTCAAAGTATTCTCAGGCACGGCAGATATTCTGCTTAAATCTTCTATTTTCATGCCCAATTCTTTTCGCCGGTTGGTCAACACTTTATAAAGCTCTATGTGTTCATCAATATTTGTTACCACATTGCTAGCATCTTCTTCGGGGTCTGTTTCCAACAAATAATCTCCACTTACGCCAAGTTCACGAGCAAGCGCCTTTATATAATGTAGATCAGGTTCTCGCTTCCCTTTTTCCCAATAATTAAGGCGGGTTGGTGTAATGCCGAGCTTTTCAGCTAATTCCCTTTGGCTCATATTTAGCGATATACGCCGCTCAATAATTTTCTCCGAAAAACTCATATCATTCACCTCATCTATATAGTACATCATACCAAGGATTTTGTCAATAAGAAAATCAGCATTTTGATAATTTTTTTTGAAATACCTATTGACACATTAGCAAAATGGTGATATTATAATATTGCAATCAGCGAAACGGTAATTATGGAGGTGAACTAAACCAATGCTTAAAAATCTCGTTGCAGAAAAGGCGATTCATCGCCTGTCGAATCAGCAGATGGCTGATATTATCGGGGTTTCCCGTCCGACGTTCGAAAACAAAATGCGAAGCGAGCGTTTCACGGTGAGCGAATGTCAGCGCTTTCTGAAGTATTTCGGGAAAACATTCGAATACCTCTTCGCAACCGATGAAGAGAGCGCCTAAGGGATTACCGGAACGAACCGTGAAAAGACGCGCCGACCTGCGAGGGTACTTAGGTTCACAGATCGGCGGCTTCGAATTTTGTTTACCTGATTGTGCTGCAACAATGCCGCACCTATCGCTGCGTTTGTTTGCGGAACAAGCCCGCTGCACTTCTCTGTGCTATGTGAAGAGCGCTTTTACTTGGGGTGCGTTTTAACGACTTCTCTGTCGGGCTCTTATCGGGTAAGCATTGTGCGAAAAGTACCCTAGAACGCTTCTTCGCACACGTCGCACTTTAGCGGTTTCGATCCCGCTAGCCACTAGCATTGACGGTTGGCATCAGGAACTTGCGGCTTCAAAAGTTTGGTCATTATGACCACTCCTTCCCGCCACAGATAAATGGCATTCCTATTATAGGAAATATTTTCCCTTTTGTCAACTGATCAATGCATTTAGCAAAATATTACCCCTTTGCTAATGGTGAAGTGAGTACATAGGGAGGAAACAACCATGGGAATTACGAGCCGCGCTTTCAGAAACAAAATTTCTGGGCGAACGTACTTCACATGGCCCGAAACAAATGTTATCCAGAAAAATTTATTTCCCGACTTATCAAAAGACTATCTTTTCGCCAATCAGGAAGAGAACCAGAGTGCCTAAGGAGGTGTGAATATGAGTATCGCCACGGAAGAAGCCCTGATCAAAGCGGAGTTGGACGATACGTCCATTCGTAAACTGCGTATCATTCTCGAAACGCTTGCGATTGACGAACCGCCTATCGCGCATTCAAAAAAATTGCTTAGGGTTGCGGAGACCCTGCTCGAAAACAGAGCGCCGACCCTAAGCGGTTATGAAGATTAGGTCGCAAAATGGCGCGTAATCGCGCCTGAAGGAGGTGCAAATCAATGTCTAAAGTTAATCACAATTCTCCGTCTGCCGCGAATGCGGTGCAAGCGCAAACGCAGCAGACGGAGATCGGAGAGGTTAGATTAGATGGACGGATTTTGACGCAAGTTGCTTCACAAGCCACTCATGGTAATCGCGAAGCATCGCGATCGTCAGATCATGAGACGCAGAAATGAGCCGTGCAGCCATTTCCTGCAGCTCTTGGACGGTTTGCGGCGGATAGTTGTCGCAGAGCTTCAAGCCGTCTATCGACATATACCATTCATCTTTTTTCTCGCCCATATCCGCGAGAAAATCGTCGAAGCTTGGAATGTTAAGCATATAATCACCTCCTTCTGAGGCGATTATACCACACCATTAAGGAGGAAACAACCATGCGCTACTACCTGACCAATCGCCCGCCTGCGCCGGGCGCAATCCCCGCCGGAGCACACGCCGTCGCCGATTACGACGAGCCGACCTACATCAATTCTATCGGCAAAACCGCCCACGGCTGGGCGGAATACGACCGAACACTGACCGATCGGGAGATTAGCGATTATGAACTGATTCCGGGAAAACAGGAGTGATTGAAATGAACGAGCAATCGCGGATGAATGATATGCTCATGCGCTATGGAGAGGTATGCAAGCGCGCGGACGCCGCCCGCATCCTCCACGTCAATCCGCAAACCATCAATAAGATGCTCGCGGACGGTCGCCTGGAATGGGCGTGCGGCGGTCGAATGGTCGATGTGCGCAGTATAGCGCTCTATATCTGCAAGCCCGCGCAAATGGATTCAGAAGCGCGGAAACGCCGCTACTGTGAGAAACACAAAACCCAGTATTGCGTATAGGAGAAAACCACATGACCACCCCGATTTCCAAGCTCCGCGATTATTTTGCGGATAAACCCGCCGGGAGCCATGCCGCGTGCCAACTCTTTGAGAGCGGTCATCTGCTCCGTCTCGCGCTGAATGAGGACGGCGGCTACGACCTCGATGAGATCGTCTACAGCCCCGATGGCAGGATGCTTGAACCGCTCAAACGCGGCAGCTTTGATGACTGTATCCGCTTCATTCAGACGGACATTTGCTGTTAGGAGGTTATATCCATGATTTACGCGCTCGGCATTACCGCCGCAATCGCGATTCACGCGTGCTATAAGTGGTTTTACTATCACCGTGTCTGTATCGCGCTCGTCAACCTGACCGAGAAATACGGTCGCGACGCGGTTGACCCCGTTTTCATCGCATCCAAGATCGACGAGATGGAGGCGGAAAGACATGACCTGTAACCCCGATCTTGCCGCCGATTGCTCCGAGTGCCCGGCGCGCGGCTGCTGCTAATCAGCTCGGCGACCGTCAGCGATCGCCTGAACAACAAGAGCGAGTGGAAGCTCGGCGAAATGTACGCGATCATGAATCACTACCGCGTACAGCACAACCACCTGAACCGGATTTTCCCGATGAACGGGAAAAATGAATAAGGAGGAAACAACCATGCGCTACTTTAAGGCATTTCGCCCCGGTATGATCTGCAACGGCAAGCAGTATGCCGAGAACACAACTTACGAGGAACGGGGCGCTGACAAGTGCTGCGAGGCAGGTGTGATGCATTTCTGCGAAACGCCGCTCGATTGCCTCGATTATTATAATCTGATCGATAACGACGACAAAATCGTAGAATTTGCCGAAGTTGAGCCGCTCGACAAGATACTGGCAAATGGCAATAAGCGCGCCTCGAAAAAGCTCCATATCGGCGCGAAACTCTCGCT
>ERZ1034984.3646-NODE-3646-length-10884-cov-9.555822_pt1 | contig 10884 bp, 10 predicted proteins | sample MGYA00520589_ERZ1034984 | MGnify/ENA primary metagenome ERZ1034984 (study PRJEB33766, sample SAMN09781790) | gut metagenome | biome: gut microbiome | host: Homo sapiens | place: Madagascar | study: EMG produced TPA metagenomics assembly of the PRJNA485056 data... | reverse complement strand
CCGCCCTGCCCGGAAACTGCCCGAAATACTTCGGATTTCCCCGTTTTTCCCTCACAAGTCCCGCGCCTGGGACTCTAAAAGCAGCCCAGCGCGGTAGGATTCCACCCAAGCAGAAAGCGAAAGGAACGCGACATGAGCGACATCGTCGACATCAGGGAGCTGGACACGCAGCTTCTGCTCCCGGAAAGCCCGAGCTGGCCTGAGATCGGCCACGCCCTCTGCCAGGCGGCGGGCTGCAAGCTGGCCGACATCGACCAGGCGGCGAAGAAGGCCGCGCTGTACGACCGGGACGCCAAGCTCTGGCCGAGCGGGCTGCAAGACGCCGAGGAGCTCCCGGGCAAGATCGCGGCCGTGCTCGAGATCTGCCTCCCGGGCAGCATCATCGAGGTCATCGAGCTGGAGTCTCTGGCGTTTTACCGGTTCGAGCGGGAGGAAAACGGCTACTCGGTGCGCCGCTGGAGCCCGCACGACCTCGGCGAGCCGATCCCTTACGGCGCGCCCGGCGCGCCTGAGTGGTACACGTTCCTGTAAGACTAGCAAGCAAACCTAAAGGCCCCGCCAAGGCGGCGGGGCCGCGACCCGAAAGGAAAAGACAAGATGAGCCAGATCGATGCATACGAAGTGAACGACCGCCTCGAGCCGACGAGCGAGAAGTTCGGCGCATTGGAGCACCTCGTGGACATGGCCGCGTTCGAGGCCGCGCGCAGCGATATCGAGGTGTCCGACATGCTGTCGGCCCTGGCGCAGGCCGTACACGACGACGACCTCGACGCGTTCAAGGCTAAATGGTTGCGCGCCGAAGCCGCAGCCGGGGTCGAGGCCGCGCAGGCCGAAGGCGACCTCGACTAGCGCCAGACGCCAGCGCGCAACCGAAGCGGGGCGGCCAGCCCCGCTTCATGACCCCCGAGACGAGATTCGAAGCGAAACCCCGAAACGATACGCGAACAGGAGAACCCCATCATGATTCTGATCGAAGAGCAGGCCCGCGAAGCCAAGCGGGCGGAGAAGATGCGCACCATCCACGACCACAAGGGCCGCGTGTACCCGAGCCTCGTGGCCATGTGCCGCGCCTACGGCGTGACGAAGTCCACGTACCTGTGGAGGATGCACCAGGGCTGGGACATCGAGGGCGCGCTGACGCTGGGCAAGAGCGCCGAGCGCGGCGGATGCCCGTCGCGCTTCCGCCAATCCCGCCGCCGCGCGGCATAAAAGCCCTTCGATCGGGAACCGAAAAGACCAAAAAGAGAGAAAGGACGAGTTCATGGGCCTGTTCAGCAAGAAAAACAAGAAGCAAGGCGCCGCCGGCGCGAAAAACGATGCGTGGGCGAGCTGGACGGTGTGCTCCGACGTGGCGATCGGCGACGTGTTCGACTGCCCGGGATCCTGGTTCGCGCTCCAGGTCGTCGACAACAGGCTGTCGACGACGACGGTCGACATGTGCGACCAGACCGGCAAGGTCGTCAAGAAGGAAAAAAGGGGATGCGAGAAGGTGCTCCTCAAGGCGATCAAGAAGATCCCCGTACGTTATTCCGACCCTGACAACGAGAAGGGGTACGTGGACCGGTGGTTTCCGATGCCCTACTGCTTCGAGGAAGGCGTCTACGACGCCCGCTTCGCGGCCGATTACTTCTGCGAAGGGCATTGGAGCGACGTTTGGGCCGAGGTCGGCAGAAAAACCCGCGCCGTTCTTCCGCACAAGGCGGACGCGTCGGGCAACACCCTCATCGACACGCTCGGCGTGCTGTACTGCCGCTTTCCGCGCGAGCGCCTCGATTTCCTGCGCGGCTTCGCCCAAGGCGTGGTCAACCACGACCGCGTGATGGCGGCGCTCGGCAGCTTCGAGCCGCGCAACGGCGGCTACAGGACCAGCGGGCCTGGGTCCGTCGACCTCGAGCGCTGCGACTTCATGCTCGCGCCGTGGATGCCCGGCGGCTGGGAGACGAACTTCGACCCCGAGCTGCACGCGGTCACGCGCCAGATGTACCTGGACGACGACAAGCCGCGCACTTTCGAATACCACTTCACTGCCGAGGAGCTCGAGAACGAAGAGGACATCCCGTTCTAGCCGGCCGTCCCACTCGGGGGCTTGCGAAAGTAGCCCGTTTCCTTCATAGTCTTGAGTTCGGGAACGGCTGCGCGCATTCCGCGCGGCCACGTACAGGGATCAGCGGCGGCTCGCGCATCGCGTTCGAAAGGAAACGTCATGGCGGAGTCCATCAACTGCTGCACCTTCACGGGAAACGTCGTCCGCGACGCGGAGCTCGTCCGCTCGCGCTCGGGGCTGCCCATCCTCAAGTTCTCCCTCGCCGTGCCCGGGACGAGGCGCGACCCCGACACCGGCTTTTGGGTCGACTGGCCGAACTTCCTCGAGATGAAGATGTTCGGCCCGCGGGCCGAGGCGCTGTTCGGCCGGCTCGTCAAGGGACAGCGCATAGCCGCCATGGCCGAGGCCCGCTACGTCAAGTGGGCAGACAAGGCCACTGGCGCGAACCGCTCCCGCATCGAGTTCGAGGTCAAGCAGCTCGTCTTCATGACGGGCCGCGACGATGCGCCGCAGCCCGGCGCGCCCGCGCCGGCCACGGGCGCATATTTCGAAGAGGACGTATCGTTCTAGCCAACGCTCGGCAAAGCTGCCGGCCGCAGCCTGAACGCGATTCGAGCCCCATTTCTGCAGTGAACCCCTATAGTTGGACAGACAATGTTCTGCACCTTCTATAGGGGTCTTCTGCGTTAGGGGGTTGATTTGCTGAGCAAGGATTACTCCGCCGAGTTCAAGCAGCGCTTTGCGGACAGGTACGCCGACGGCGCGACCATCACCATGCTGCAGCACGAGTTCGGCCTTACGAAGTCAACCGTGAAGCTTTGGAGGGAGAGGATCGACCAAGGCGGCGTCGGGGCCATAGACAGGCCGAGGAAGAACAACCGCTATCCCCAGGAGTTCAAGCTTCGCGTCGTCGAAGCCTATCTCCGCGGCGAGGGCGACTACAGGGCCCTAGCTCTCGAGCATGGCGTGCGCAACAGCGCGCAGATACGAGACTGGGTGAAGCGGTACCGAGAGGGAGGCGAAGACGCCCTCGCCGTCCATCCGCCGGGGCGAAGGAGGAAGGAGCCCGCGGGCGAGGAGACGCTCGAGCAGCGGTGCGCCCGCCTCGAGATGGAGGTGGAGATCTTAAAACGAATGTCCGCCTCGGCGACGGCCCTCTCGGCAGCAGGCGGAAGCACGAGATAGCGAAGTCGCTGAGGCGGGAATATCCGCTCTCCACGCTCCTGGAGCTCATCGGGATGCCGCGTTCCACCTATTACTACCACGAGGCTAACCCTCCCTCGGACAGGCAGGCGACCGAGCGGCCGGCCATAGTGGAGATATGCGAGAAATCCCAGTTCAGATACGGATACCGACGCGTTGCCGACACGTTGCGCAAAGCGACCGGCATTCGCATCGCCGACAAGACGGTGCTCAAGGTCATGCGCGAGGAGGGGCTGCTGTGCCGGACCCGCAGACGCAGGAAATACCGCTCCTACATGGGCCAGGTCGGCAAGTCCTCCCCGAACCTGCTGGCCCGCGACTTCGAGGCGGAGGGCCCGATGACCAAGCTGGTGACCGACGTCACCGAATTCAAGGTGGGCGGCACGAAGCTCTACCTTTCGCCCGTGGTCGACCTCTACAACGACGAGGTCGTCGCCTACTCGATATCCAGGTCCCCGAACATGAAGATGGTCCTCGAGATGCTGGCGGGCCTCGAGGGCAGGCTCGATGGCGAAGACGCCCCGTTGCTGCATTCGGACATGGGCTGGCAGTACCAGATGCCCGCCTACAGGCTCGCGCTCGAGCGGATGGGGATCGCCCAGTCCATGTCCCGCAAAGGAAACTGCCTCGACAACGCGAAGGCCGAAAACTTCTTCTCGATGGTCAAGACCGAGCTTTACTACGATTGGGAGGGAGACGACCCCGATATCTTCGAGAGGGATTTGGAGAAGTACATCGACTGGTACAACAACGTGCGCATCAAGAGACGCCTGGACGGAAGCAGCCCGGTCGAGTACAGGCTCAGCCGGGCTGCTTGATTCACTTCTTTTGCCGTTCAGGAAACGGGGTCCTTTGCAGTTTCGGGGCTCGAATTCTTTTCCGTCCGCCAGCGTCCCCGCGCTACCTGCCGCCGCTGCGGAGCTGTCGAGCGATTTCGGACGCTTTGCTTCCGAAATCCGGCGGCCGCGGCACAAACCCCTGCTGCACAAACTTCTTGACTCTTTGAACGTCGGCTAAACCGTTCGAGGTGGCAGCGGGAGCCCGCCCTTCGCGCTCTTGCCGCTCTTTGGCGACCGTAGGCAGCAGCTTGATGGTCATCTCGGCAGCCTCGGCGCGCTGCCCCGCCTCTCTCATCACGCATTCGCCGATCATGGACAGAAGCGGCTCGGGGTCGCCGTGAACTTGCCAGCTTTGCAGGCTTTGCGCATAGCGGTCTTTGTTTTCGTGCTTGATCGCAATGGGCGGGTATCCCTCCTGCACGAGCATGGCGTTCAGGACGATCCTGCCAGTGCGGCCGTTGCCATCTCTGAAAGGATGGATGTTCTCGAACATGGCATGGAACGCCGCCGCCTTGACGAGCGGATGGGCGTTCGCGGCTCCGTATGCTGAGAACAAGTCTTTCATGAGACAACGAAGGCTGTCGGGGGAAGCTGGGACGGTCAGCGAGTTCGCGATATAGACGGGGACGGCGCGATAGGTGCCCCTGTTCCTCGGCTGGATGTCGAGAGCCGTGAGCCCGTGTATGTCTTTGATAAATTCCTCGTCGAAAGGCCGTCCGGTGTATATTTCTTGCATCGCGAATTGATATCCCTCGTGCGATACCTTCACGGAGAAAAGGTCTTCCAGCTCCTTTTTCGAAGATGGGAGGAACTCTCCTTCCAAAACGAGCTCGGTGTCGAGCAGCGTCAAGGTAGACCCTTCCATGGCAGTCGAATGGAAGACGAAGCGCGGCATGAACTCGTCGTTGTAAGACTCCATGCAGTCTAAGACGTCGGGGTCTTTCGATGCCAGCAAGCCGGACAGGCGCTTCGCGGCTGCGTCGTAGGAATGTAAGGCCTCAGAAGCGGCCTCCGTCGGGTCTAAGCTAAAAGAATCGAAGATCTTTTGAGATAGGACGGCATCGCCGTCGATTCTAAAGCGGCTCATCGTCTTGCCTTCCATAATCGCGCCTGATACCCAAGTAATGATACGCCACCCACAACGCACACGTTGATCGTCTCGGCAAAATCGCAAGGACAGGACCTATCGCAAGCAACCAGGGCTCCAGCAGAGGATGCCGTCCTCCAGCCGGACCCGCCAAGCTTCCCCTGCTTCCAGGCTTTCGGGTCGGGTTTCCGCTGCCCACCAAGCCCCTGAACGGCCCACCAAAGCTCCTGCTTTTCACTTCCGACCCATCAGCCCCCAAATGATACCAACCCCACGCCGCGGCGGCTTTTGCCGGCCGCGCCCAAAAAAATCCCAAACCAAAAAACACGGCATCTTCTCCTTGTGTTTCTCGAAACGCAGATTGGGGATTCTGTATCTTCGGGGACATCAAAACCTCGCAGAAAGAAGGAGTCCCATGGACCTTTACCCCCATAACAGAAAAGCCTACGAAAAGCTTCTCCCTATGCTCGAAGAGTGCGGGCGCGCGTGCATCGTTCATCCCACGGGCACCGGCAAGTCGCTCATCGGCTACGAATACGTCGAGCAGCATCCTGACGAGCAGATCTTGTGGCTCGGCCCCTCCGACTATATCTTCGCCGAGCAGGAGGCCGCATTCGCGCGCCTTGGGGCCGGGCTGCCCGCCAACCTGCTGCGTATGACTTATCAGAAGCTGCTCGCAGACCTCAAACAAGGCGCACCGATGCCGTCGTACATCGGATGCGTCATTCTCGACGAGTTTCACCGCTGCGGCGCGCCCAGGTGGTCCGAGGGCGTGGGCGCCGTTCTCGCCGCCAACCCCGGCTGCAAGGTGATCGGGTTTTCAGCCACGCCCATCCGTTACTGCGACGGCGGCCGGGACATGGCCAAGGAGCTCTTCGACGGGCATATCGCCTCGGAGATGACCCTGCCCGAGGCGTGGACGGCGGGCCTTCTTCCCAAACCGGTGTACGTAACGAGCCTTTTCTCGATGGACGGAGAGTTCGACCGCCAGCTCGCGCGCATCGACGACATTCTGGACGAGGACAAGAAAGAGGAGGTCCTGAAGACGTACTGGGAGATGCGCCGCACCCTCCAGGCGGCCGGCGGGCTCCCATGCGTCTTCGAGCGGCACCTCAAAAAGCCCGATGCCCGCGTCATCGTATTCTGCCCCGATCGCAAGGCGATCGACGAGCAGTATTCGCTGGCGGGCGAGTGGTTTGCCCTCGTTAACCGCGACGTCCACGCGTACCGCGTCCATAGCGCCAACCCCAACGGCGAAGTCGAGATGGCGCGTTTCAAGGCTGACGAGTCGGATGCGCTCAAAGTTTTGTACTGCATCGACCAGCTCAACGAGGGCGTCCACGTCAAGGGCATCGACGCCGTGGTGATGGCCCGCCCGACGGGCAGCCCTATCATCTACCTGCAGCAGCTCGGCCGTTGCCTCGATGCGGACGGCGCCAAAGACGGCAAGGAGCCCGTCGTCTTCGATCTGAGCAACAACCTCTGGAGCCTCGAAGAGGTGCGGGCTTGTCTCACGAGCGGAACTAATGCGGGCAGCGACGTCGGTGGTGGAGAAGGAGAGGGAGAAGGAGATTTCACCACGCTTTCGGAGTTCAAGGTCTTTGCCGAGGAGCGAGCACTTGTCGAGGTGGGCGAGATAATCGACGAAGCATGCAGCGCATGGAAGGACAAGCCCAGCGACGAGATGATCGCCTTTCTCGAGGAGCACCATAAATGAGCGAGTTGAGCCACGAGGAAGTCGAGAAGACAGCGGCACGCTACCGAACCGAACTCCGAAAGCGATACCAAGAAGGCAAGCTGAACGCCGAGGAGGTTGTACGCCTGAAAGCAATAGGATTCCAGTTTGGTCGGGCGCTTATCCCCGGCGTGAACGACCTCGCGACCACGCACCCCGAGCTGGTGGCGGAGTGGCATCCGATTAAGAATGGAGATCTGAAACCGTGCGACGTCTTGCCGGGAAGTCCGAAAAAGGCCTGGTGGCTTGGGAGCTGCGGGCACGAGTGGGAGGCCGCGATTAACGCAAGAGCAATGGGGTCAGGCTGTCCTTATTGCTGTAATCGGAAACTGCTCGTCGGTTTTAATGACCTGGCGACGACTCATCCAAAGCTAGCCGCACAGTGGCTCCCGACCAAGAACGGCGACCTGAAGCCTACCGAAGTGACCGCTAGCAGTGTTAACAAAATCTGGTGGCTCGGTAGCTGCGGGCACGTGTGGGAGGCTCGTATCAAAAGTAGGGCTGAGGGACGTGGGTGTCTTTATTGCGCCGGTAGGAAGGTGCTTGTGGGATTTAACGACCTTGCGACCAAATGCCCGGATTTGGCGGCGGAGTGGCACCCGACCAAGAACGGAGACCTGAAGCCCGAGGACGTTACATATGGTAGTGGTAAGAAGGTCTGGTGGCTCGGTAGCTGCGGGCACGAGTGGGAGGCCGCGATTAACAACAGGGTGAAGGGTTATGGATGCCCCTATTGCTCAAATCGAATTCTCATGAAGGGGTTCAATGATCTAGCGAGCGTAAGGCCGGATTTAGCGGCGGAATGGCATCCGACCAAGAACGGCGACCTGAAGTCGTGCGACGTCTTGCCGGGAAGTCCGAAAAAGGTCTGGTGGCTCGGTAGCTGCGGGCACGAGTGGGAGGCCGCGATTAATAGAAGGGCGGCGGGCCGCGGGTGCCTGTATTGCAGCAGCCAAAAGGTTCTCCCGGGGTTTAACGACCTTGCGACCAAACGCCCGGATTTGGCAGCGGAGTGGCACCCGACCAAGAATGGGGATTTAAAACCGGAAGATGTCACGGCCGGCAGCAGCAAGAAAGTTTGGTGGAAGTGCAAAGTATGCGGCCATAGCTGGCAAGCCCCTCCGGCGAGAAGGGTTGTTGGGGCCGGATGCCCTGTGTGCGCAATAGGCAATCGCGCCTTAAAACGCAATAAAGCCGTTGTCTGTATTGAAACCGGAAAGATATATGAATCGGTTTCGTCTGCAGGACTCGCGTATGGAAAAACAAGGCATGGTGGGGGTCTCTGCCGTGCCCTCCAAGACCCCCGCGCGACCGCATACGGCTACCATTGGCGTTATGCTGACGAGCCCAGAAAAGATGTCTAACCGCGATTCAAACTCCCCGTAGGAAACGTCGTTACCGACGTTTCCTACGCCCACCAGCTCCCCAAAACGGCCCAGGCTGAAAGCGTCCTTCTTCACTGTCTTCTCGCCAAACTCCTAAACACCACTCATCCCACGTCGCGGCGGCTTCTGCCGGCCGCGCCAAGCAAACCCCCAAACCCCGAAAGAGCCGCCCGAAGGCGGCCCTTTCACCAATCCACCAGCAACTCCCATCGAAGAAGAAAGGGATTACCTTCTCGACAAGATTGACGTGCTAGAAAGCCAGGGGCGCGACCCCGTCTTCGATGAGTTGTTCCCAGGAGGGAAAGCCGCGGCGGTCGACCTGCTTGAGCATCTTTGGCATGCCGATGAGAAACACGGCGACATGGTGTGGTGGTTCGAGGCCCCATCTTGGGAAGACCGCCGTTTGATCAGGATGCTCTGCGGATGCGCAAGCCCGATAGAGGTGCACTGCGCTACGCGAATCGAGTACTGGAGGTACGTCGCGAGCCATTCTCTGCCCGAACCGTCGGAGCTGGGGGAGAGTCTGCCCCAAAACAAGGATACCGAAGCAGTGGACGTTGGATTTTCGCTCGCGATGTCCTCTCCTCAACAGGTTCTTCTGAGACCTCAACCGCAAACGAATTAGGCTTTAAGGCAAGCTTTGCGGCTCGGATTCCGACGACGAGCCGCTCGCTGCTCTTCTAGAGACAACGCACTTGGTAAAATGAGCACGTACCGTCGCCGCGGCGGGAGGGGGAGCGTATCTCCCGAAGCGCGAGACCAGGCGAAACCCGCCGGCAAGAACGCGAACGTGCTGACTATTGATTTGTATTTGCGCCAACCCCCCCGGGGGGGGGTCCGGGCCGACTTAAGCTAGCCTTACCATGGCGCCTAAGCTCAGGCTCCGCGCGCACTCAAATACAAATCAATAGAAAGAAACCACCAGTCCCAAAATCTAAGCAACCATCCGCGCGAAAGCGCCAACCAACCCAACCCCACAACTTCATACAATCCCAAACAACGATCAGCCAGCAAAAATCGCAAGCAGGGGAGCTGCAGGAGTGAGTTGAGCGGTCAAATCCGCCCAATTCCGACCTAGCCCCCAGCAAACCCCCCGTTACTCCCAGCTCTCCACCATCTCGTACACGCACCTGCACCTCGGCCGCGCGGCAGCCCAGCCCAATCCGCAACTCTTCCATGCGCGTCTCAAACCCCCGCATGGAGCCAATCAACTCCCCAAACGCCCAGCCTCTTCCGTGTCCCGCACCCACAATCAATCCATACCATATCCCCAGGTCACACCACTTTTATATGCTATAATATACCCATCCCAAGAGGCCCTTCGCCCTCTGTATCCCTGCTCAAAAGGAACCCCATGCAACCACCGGTAGACCCTCTGCCCATCGCCAAGCTGATCGTGACGTCCTCGTATCGAGGCGGTGCAGCTCCGCGCGCTAGCCCTTAAGCAGCCCCGACGGCCGCATCGCGCAGCGCCTTGCTCGCATAGTACGTGTCAGTCTTGTAGCTCGGCATTGCGCTCGGCTCAAAGCCGGTTCCATCGCTCTCGGCGTACCACTTCCCGTCAGCCTCCGCGATATACGAGCTGCTAGGCGTCGGCAGATACCCGTAATCGAGCCACTTCCGCGAATCGCCGAGCGAAATGCTTGCGAGGCCGGAGCATTTCATAAAGCAATCGTCGACGTCTGTGACCTTTGACGTGTCCCAACCAGAGAGGTTCAAACTCGTGAGTCCGATGCGGCCGGAGAATGTACTGTTCATCCACGTGACGTTCGACATGTCCCAACCAGATAGGTTTGGGCTCGTCAGCTTGCGGCAATTGTAGAACGTGCAGGACAACGACGCGACGTTCGAGGTGTCGAGCTTGCTGCCGTCGAAGCTTGCGAGGCTGCTGCAGCCGTAGAACCAATATACGGGCGATATAGGTTTGCACCCGTCGTCGACGAATGTGGTACTGGTGATAGATATGGTATACGAGCTGCACCACGGCACAACTGAATACGTTCTGTAGTTTGCGTCTTCCAAACCATCCCAAACGGCCGTTACGGTCTTCCCGTTGAACTGCGCCCCGACCTTGGGCAGACGGTCTCGCTTGTAGAAATCGAGCGAGTTGTCATCGGCGCTATACACCGCGAACATCGTCCCGTTCTCCGGATCGGGCTTCGGCTGTCCGTCTCCGTTCAGCACGGTCCCGAACGCTATCGTGACGCTCGCGAGCTGCTTGGCGGCGTTCACGTCCACGACGCCGTCGATGCTCTTCATCGCGCCCGCAAACGCCAGGTCCAGCTCGTCGTCGTTGCCCGCCGGCAGGCTCATGCCCGCGGCGGCCATGTTCCACGAATCGTGCAGCTCATCGGCGTCCATGTTGTACGCCGACGCGTCGCCTCCGTCCGCCGCGACCTCGTTCCACCACGTGTTCTTGACGCTGCTTCCCGCGAAATCGCCCTGCGCTACCGCGCTTCCCGCTTTGACGTCGGCCGTCCACGACTTGACGGCCACGGGCAACGCCGAGTTGTTCTCGACCTTGGCGTCGTCCGGGCAGACGAACGTGCCGTCCGCGTCGAGCACGTACTGCACCCGCGTGGGCGCGGTCA
>ERZ1034984.3645-NODE-3645-length-10894-cov-28.198635_pt1 | contig 10894 bp, 9 predicted proteins | sample MGYA00520589_ERZ1034984 | MGnify/ENA primary metagenome ERZ1034984 (study PRJEB33766, sample SAMN09781790) | gut metagenome | biome: gut microbiome | host: Homo sapiens | place: Madagascar | study: EMG produced TPA metagenomics assembly of the PRJNA485056 data... | reverse complement strand
CCTGGGCAAGATCGCGCGTATCCGAACACGTCACGATCGAAATCTTCAACTCCATCGTCATCCTCCTACAGCACCGTTCCCTCGGGCAGATCGACACGGACGACATCCACGACATCGCCCCGCTCGAGCTCGCACGGGCCCTCGTTAATGCGCAACAGGCAGTTCGCACGCTGCATCGTACCGAGCAGCGCCGAATTCTGGCTCTTCGCCTCGGTCACCATAAGCTCGCCGGTCTGGGCATCGCGCGCAACCGTGGCGCGGTCATAAAAGCGACGGTCTTGGCGCTTCTTCACTCCGTGTGTCAGCATTGCCTGTTGCACAGGACGCGCCCCCTCGGCAAAGCCGCGCATCTTGCGAATCGCCGGGCGCGCGAGCATCTCAAAGCCCACGTAAGCCGCAGCGGGATTACCCGAAAGCCCCAGGTACGGTTTGCCGCCGAGCAGGCCAAACGTGATGGCCTTACCAGGACGCATCGAGATGCGATCGAACAGGACCTCGCCCTCGCGCTGGACCAGCGCCGTCACGTAGTCGTAGTCGCCCGCCGAGGCGCCACCGCTCGTAATGACAAAATCGCACTCGCGCACCACGCGGTGTACGAGCTCGGATATCGCCTGCTCGTCGTCGGGCGCAATGCCATAGAAGACAGGCTCGGCACCGGCATCGAGTGCCTCGGCCATCAACGCCGAGGAGTTGGAATCGCGAATCTGGCCACGCGCCGGAAGCTCACTTGGAGCAACCAGCTCTGTGCCCAGCGAGATGATGCCCACGTGCGGTGCGGCGTGCACCTTCACGCTCGCATACCCGGCGCTTGCCAGCAGGCCCGCACCAGCCGGCGCCACAACCTCACCGGCACGCATCACGACGTCGCCGGCATGGGCTTCTTCGGCAGCAGAGCGAACGTTCTCCCCCACCTTAGCCGGCGCCGAGAAGCGGACATGCGAGCCCTCGTTGCCATCGCCGTCGAGCACGTCGACGATCTCGTACTTCACCACGGCATCGGCGCCCTCTGGCACCGGCGCGCCCGTCATGATGCGGACCGTCTCGCCCGCGCCAATCGTGCCCTCAAACACATGACCCGCCGCCTCGTGCCCGACAACGGAAAGCGTCACCGGAGTATCGCCGGTGGCCGCACCAAGGTCGACGGCGCGTACGGCATACCCGTCCATGGCGCTGTTAGCAAATGGCGAGATGTCGATATCGGCCACGGCTTCCTCGGCCAAGGGAAGACCGGCCGCCTGCCATACGGGAATCTCGACAACCCCGGTCGGACTCACATGTGACAAGACAATTGCCTGCGCGTCCTCCAACGGAATGAGCTTCTCTGCCATATGCACCTCTTACAGATCGCGGCGCGTAACAAGGGCGCCGATTCTTTATGTTTTATTCAGTATAATCCCCCGCCGCTCAACCGTGAGACGGCCTGCACTCGCGAATACACCTGTCGGTTACAGGGCACGAAACAGAACCGAAACCAACCCACCGGCTTGACGCGTTTGTCACGCTCTATAATGCTTGCGTTGTAACCAAAGAAGAGGACACCATGGCTTTTACCGACACATCAGACAGCGAAAGCGAAGAGCAAGACAATTCCCTGCCGCTCGATGAGGGAGGCTTCTTCTCCCTGAATGACGTCATCATGGCCGGCAGGCATCAGCTCACCCGCTCTGAGCATCTCTTGGCCGCCGACACGCGCCGGAACGCCCGAAATCTGCTTGCAAGCGCCAAGCTGCTCGCGCTCGTCGTGATCGTCTCGTTCGCCATGGGCGTTGCCGCTTGGGCATTTTTGGCCTCGCTGAACATCGCGACCGATTATCGCGAGCACCATGCGTGGGTCTACGCCCTGCTCCCCGCCGTGGGTGTCGCCACCGCATGGGTGTATAAGAACCACGGCCTTGCCGCCAAACGTGGCAACAACCTGGTCATCGATTCCGCCCTGGGAACCCGCCTCATCCATGCCCGCATGGCCGTCCTCACCTTTGTCTGTTCCACGCTCACGCACCTAACGGGCGGGTCGGCCGGTCGCGAGGGGGCTGCGGTGCAGATTGGTGGCACCATCGCCAGCAACATCTCGAGCCTGGCGCATCTCAAAAAGCACGACCATCACGACCTCATGCTCGCCGGCATCTCGTCTGCCTTTGGCGCCGTGTTCGGCTCGCCCCTCGCCGGCGCCTTCTTTGGCATGGAGATGTGCTTTATCGGCAAGATCGACTACACCGCCGGCATCTACTGCCTCGTCGCCTCGTTTACCGGCTACTTTACGTCGCTTGCCCTGGGCACCGAGTATGAGGCGAACGTCATCGCCAGCGTCCCCGACATGACGCCCCGAACCGTCGCCATCGTCGTCATCAGCGCCATTATCTTTGGACTGACCGCGCGACTCTTTGCCTGGTCGGTTCGAACCGTCAAGAACCTCTACGGCCGCTTTATCACCAACTATCTTGTTCGCGCCCTCGTGGGCGCACTCGTGGTGCTCGCAGCTTACGCGGTGCTCGATGCCTGGAAGTACGCCGGCCTTGCCACCTGGCTCTCGGGCGCTGGTTTCGCCGGCAACACGACCCTTGCCGACGCCGTCATCAAGTTGGTCGTGACGGCACTCACCCTGGGCGCCGGCTTCCAGGGTGGCGAGGTCACGCCCTTGTTTGGTATTGGAGCTGCACTTGGCGGCTGGATCGGCTGCCTCACCGGCATCGACCCCAGCTTTCTGGCGGCCCTCGGCATGCTTGGCGTGTTCTGCGCCGGCCTTAACGTGCCCATCACCACCTGTATGATGGCCATCGACCTGTTCCACGGCACAGCGGCCGGGTTCTTTGTCATCGTTGCGTTTATCAGTTATCTTGCCGGCGGCCACCGCGGCGTTTATCCCGCGCAGCGCATTATCTCGCCCAAGCGCCGTTCGCTCATTGTGGATGAGGGAGGCACGGTGGCAGAGGCTATCGAGCGCCACAACGACCTGATAGAGTAGACGTAATAATCGCTGTGCAGCCACAATCGGGGGCAACCCAACCCGAGCGCGACCGCACCGTCACGCCATATGCCGGGAGTCGCCCCATGCACGCAACAGATTTTGGTCGCACGCTGATCATCGCCAATCCCGCCGCCCAATCGGGCGCGGCACGCGAAGTGGCCGAGCGCCTGCAGCGCTTTTTGGACATGACCGCGCGCTCATCCCAGTTTGACCTGGTGCTGACCGAGCACATTGGACATGCCAAGAAGCTGACCACGCAGGCTCAGGGCTATCGCACCGTTATCGCCCTTGGCGGCGACGGCGTGATTCACGAGGTCGTCAACGGGCTTATGACGCACAAGGAGGACGCCCGCCCCGCCCTTGCCGTCCTGCCCGTGGGCTCCGGCAACGATTTTGCCCAGACGCTCGGCATCGACGATTTCTCCGGCAAGGATTTTGGCGCGCTGCTCACCTGTGAGCTGCAGCGTCAGGACATCGGGCGGATTCGCTCATGGAACCCCGCAAGCGGCAGCGGCGAGGCGATCGTCGAGTATTACGACCAGACGCTCTCCGTCGGTATTGATGCCGCCATCGGCCTTGGCACCACCGAGCTGCGCAAAAAGACCGGCTTGACGGGTGCTCCGCTCTACACCCTTTCGGGACTTGAGCAGTTTGGCCTGCGCTATCGCAACTACCCCATAACAGTCAGCTTTGACGGCGCGCCCGCCGAGCGCGTGAGGGCGATCATCATGGCGATTCAGCTTGGTCCTACCTATGGCTCGGGCTATCGCATCTGCCCCGATGCCGACCCCTGCGACGGCATGCTCGACGTCTGCTACGCCTGCGGCCCCGTCCCTCGCGCGGTAGCCCTGCCTATGTTCCTTTCGGCCAAGGACGGCCACCATACCAAGTTGCCACCGGTTCGCATGCGCCGCTGCCGCCATGCCGAGCTAACTTTTGAAGAGCCCGACTACCCCATCCAGGCCGACGGCGAGCCCATCGTCGCCTCGCGCATCGAAGTCGACATCCTACCCGGCGCCCTCCAAGTCTGGCACCCAACCCGCTAACCCCACCTAAGTTGCAGTGAAATAGGGACTGTTTATGCAGCTAAAGCCGCGAAACAGTCCCTATTTCACCGCAACTTATTGAGAAGATCATTCCTCCCCGCCCGGCTTGCGACGGTTGGCCTTTTTAATCGCGTTGAAGTGCTTGTCATTGAGCCTGCGCTGGCGAGAGCGCAGAGGCACCTTAGTCTTTACGCGTCGGCGCGGTGGACGCCCGCGACGCTCCAGCTCAGCGCGCAGCTTACGCAGACAGCTCGCGCGATTCTGAAACTGACTACGGCTCTCACGCGCCGTCACGACAATCCCCGTGGGCCCATGCTTCATACGCACCGCCGAGTCCGTCGTGTTCACGCCCTGCCCGCCCGGACCCGTCGCGCGAAACACCTGCACCTCGCAATCGCGCGCCAACTCCTCGGCCGACATCTCGGCATAGCGCGCATACTCGCGCCATCCCATCTTGTTCTCATTCATATCAATACCTCCCCTCATATAAAAATGCGACAAAGGGAAGGTCCCTTTGTCGCATCGCATACCAGACGCTTGTGTTGCACGCTTAGGCGAAGGTGATCTCGCCGGTCACGCAGTCCATATCGGCGATACGGGCCAGGCTCTCAACGCGGAAGCCGCGCTCGCGGAGCTTATCGCCGCCGCCCTGGAAGCCCTTCTCCACCGCAATGCCAATACCGGACACCTCGGCACCCGCAGCCTCGCAGATCTTGATAAGACCCTCGAGCGCGCAGCCGTTGGCCAAGAAGTCGTCGATGATCAGGACCTTGTCGCCCTCGGACAGGAAACGCTTGCCAACGATGACCGGGTACTCCTTCTGCTTGGTAAAGGAGTAGATGGTCGTGGCATACTGCTCGCCGTCGAGGTTGATGGACTGGGCCTTCTTGGCAAAAACAACCGGCACGCCGCCAAAATGCTGAGCCGCGATGCAGGCCATACCAATGCCCGAAGCCTCGATCGTCAGGATCTTGTTGATCTCGACACCCTCGAACAGACGGGCCCACTCGGCACCCATGTGGTCGAACAGCTCAACGTCGCACTGGTGGTTGAGGAAGGCATCAACCTTAAGGACGTTACCGGCCTTTACGATGCCGTCATGGCGAATACGATCCTCAAGCTCCTGCATGGCGCAACCCCTTCTCGCGGCAACGATACCGCGCGATTAATAAACGTTGTTCGATAGTCTACCACGGACCGACCCCCGCCCGCCCCACAAGCCTCGTCGCACTATAAAGCCGCAAGACCAGTCTTTTTGAAACGGGGCTCTTTTAGCTACTTCCAGAGGGGCGATAGCTGCCTTTGCAAGCGGATATGCCTGCTACCGATTTAATGTCATTTCAAAACTATGCCGGTTTACGTCGATGAAACGTGGGGTCTTGACCACGCCCGAATTCTAGAAAACAAAACCGCAGGTAGACGACTTGGCATTTATCCAAAAAAGGACTCGTGGTGGCCATATGGCGAATCATCGTAGTAAACCGGCATTGTTTTAAAGAAACCATCTCCCGCAGAGCCCCGCAGAGGGCTTCATAGAGCCAAAAGCCCCGTTTTCCTCCGTCCCAGCAGACCAGTGGGAGACGCGCGCCACAAAACCGGCCCATCTACTACGTTTAACCTGCCATCCCTGTCCATAGCCCTAATTCCTTATTGCCAGCAAGCCATCTACCTGCGCTTTTGTTTTTATCGAATGCGTCATGGTTGGGATTGCGCGGTCAAACGTAGTAGATGGGCGCGAATCGTGGCAGACAGCCTCCCAACACGCTAATGGCGGGCGCGCATCCTCACCAAACGAACCATGGCGAGCGCAAAGCCCACAGCGGCCACAGCCATGAGCACGTAGAACACCGAACGGAAACCAAACAGGAAAACATCCGGACGGCCTGCAACAAAACTGGTCACGGCCTCGCCCATCGCCACGCTCATCTGTCCATACAGGATATGCGACGCCACCGTAATACCGAGTGCCATGCCGGCGTAGCGCGCCAAACTGCCCAAGCTGCCCGCAAAACCGAGCGCCTCGCGCGGGGCCGAGCCCATGTACAGAGAGTTGTTGGGACTCTGGAAAATCGACGTACCACACGACATAAACGCGACACAGCACACGATCATCAAAATGGAAGAATGCTCGTCGAGCGTGCTTACCGCAAAGAGACCGCAAACATACACGCCCAGGCCGACCGCCGTGGGGCCCTCGCAGCCAACACGGTCGGAAACCGTACCCGAAAGCGGGCCGATAAAGGCATTCACCATCGGCAGCGCCAAAAAGAGCAATCCGGAAATGTCGGAACCAAAGTCGTGGGCGTCCTGAAAATAGAACGGCAGGATAAACTCGGATGCGCCAATGCCAACGAACACGATGAGCATGCAGGCAAGGTTGATGGTGAAGGCCGAATTTGCAAAGCAGCGACGAGCGGCCTCGATCAGGAACATGGGACGCTTGCCGGCCTCCGGCTTAACATGCGGCAGCGTGTAGAGCCCCACGATAAACGAGATGACGCCAATGGGCAGGTTGATGAGGAAGATGCTCTCCCAGGGAAAGCTTGCCACCAGCATGCCGCCGAGCACGGGGCCGCACATCATGCCGAGGGCCACGAAGGTCGCGAGAATACCCATGGCACGGCCGCGCTCACACGCCGGAAACGATTCGGTGATGATACCCATGTTGTTGGCCATGGCCGCCGCGCAACCGACGCCCTGAACGATGCGTGCCAGGATAAGAACCTCGAGCGAGGCCGAAAGGCCGCACAGCAGCGAACCGACCGAAAAGACGATGACGCCCAGCTGGAACACATTCACCTTGCCGCGCACGTCGCCCAGACGGCCAAACGGCAACATAGCCACGCATGTCGCAAGCAGATACACCGAGCTCACCAGCTGAATGCGATCGAGGCCCACGCCCAGCTCCTTTTGCATCACGGGCAGCGCCACGGTCACGACGGTCGAATCCAGACACACCATAAACGTCATGATGAGCACGGTAAACAGAATCGCCCATTTGTTCTTGCCATGGGTGTCGCCCTCTAGGGCAATGCGCTCGCGGCGCAGCTGCTCTGCAGTTTTTTCCATATCCATCCTTTCGAGTGGTGCAACGCAAAAACGGGGCCCCAATCGCCTGCGAACAGTCACGATTGGGGTCCCGCCTACGGAATCGGAACTAAAGGTCACCGAAGCTTTCTGCCAGCATCGACGACTTGTGCGAAGGCTAGCCTAGCACTGCTCGAGCGCCTGCTCAAGGTCGGCAATCAGATCGGCCGTGTCCTCGAGGCCGCACGACAGGCGCACCATGTCGGCGGAGATGCCGCAGGCGATGAGCTCCTCATCGTTCATCTGGCGATGCGTAGCGTTAGCGGGATGCAGGCAGCAAGTGCGGGCGTCGGCCACATGCGTGGCGATCTGGGCGAGCTTGAGGCTCTTCATAAAGGTCTCGGCCGCCGCGCGACCACCGTTAAAGCCAAAGCTCACAACGCCGCAAGTACCGTTGGGCATATACTTCTGAGCCAGGTCATAGTACTTATCGCCCTCCAGGCCCGGATAGCTCACGAAGCGCACCTTGGGATGGCTCTGCAGGAACTTGGCAACGGCAAAGCCGTTCTCGCAATGACGCGGCATGCGCACATGCAGGCTCTCGAGCGAGCTGTTCAAGAAGAATGCCGCCTGCGGGTTCTGCATGGGGCCGAGGTCGCGCATGAGCTGCGCGGTGGCCTTGGTAATAAAGGCGCCCTCACGGCCGAACTTCTCGGCATAGGTCACGCCGTGGTAGCTCTCGTCAGGCGTGGTGAGACCCGGGAACTTGTCCGCATGGGCCATCCAGTCAAACTGGCCGTGGTCGACAATCACGCCGCCCAGGTAGGCAGCATGTCCATCCATGTACTTGGTGGTGGAGTGCGTAACGATGTCGGCGCCCCACTCAAAGGGACGGCACATCACGGGCGTCGGGAAGGTGTTGTCGACCATCAGCGGCACGCCGTGGTCATGCGCGGCCTTGGCAAAGCGCTCAATATCGAGCACGGCAAGGGCGGGGTTGGCAATCGTCTCGCCAAAGACAAGCTTGGTATTGGGCTCAAAGGCGGCCTCCAGCTCCTCATCGGTGCAGTCGGGGGCAACGAACGTGCAAGTCACGCCCATGCGGCCCATGGTATGGGCAAGCAGGTTGTAGGTACCGCCGTAGATAGCAGAGCTCGCGACCACGTGATCACCGGCACCGGCCACGTTAAAGATCGCAAGGAAGTTCGCGGCCATGCCCGAGCTCGTGAGCATCGCAGCGGTGCCGCCCTCCATCTCGCAGATCTTGGCGGCAACCAGATCGCACGTGGGATTCTGCAGACGGCTGTAGAAGTAGCCCGACTCCTCCAGGTCAAACAGCTTGCCCATGTGCTCGGACGTGTCGTATTTCCACGTGGTGGACTGGTAGATGGGCACCTGGCGCGGCTCCGCATCTCCCGGGTGATAGCCGCCCTGAACACATGTAGTACCGATGGTCTGCTCGCTCATATCCAACTCCCTTACTTGGGTTTTGTTTTTATCCGGTTCACGATACCGCTACCCCGTACCCCTCTCAACCCATCCCGCCGATAGGTTATGGGACGAATTTGTCAGGGCTATTTGTCCCAAATCTTAAAGGTTGTGTTCGAAGGCGAAAAAACAATGAGATATACGTTGGGGTCTCAATGAGGAAATGCGCCGGCAAGGGTACCATAGGCGGGTAAACCGCAATCAAGGAGACACCGATGAAGCAGATCGATACCACCCAGCTCGACACCGCCGCTTGCCAGGCTCAGGCCGCTGAATACCATGCCCGCGGCTTCAACTGCGCGCAGGCCGTCGCCTGCACACTCGCTCCCGCCGTTGGACTCGACCCCGAGACTGCCTTCACCCTCACCGAGGGCTTCGGTGCCGGGATGGGCGGGATGACCGAGACCTGCGGCGCCATCTCGGGCGCCGTGGCCATCATGGGCTTTGTGATGAGCGAGGGCATGGAAAACCCCAAGACCAAGGGGCAGACCTACAAGCTGTCGCGTGAGACCGCTAAGCGTTTTGGCGAGAAGAACACGGCGACCATCTGCGGCACGCTCAAGGGCATCGGCTCGGACCAGGGTCCGCTCCGCAGCTGCCCCGGCTGCATCGACGATGCCGTCGAGATCGCCTGCGACGTGTTGAAGCAGCTCGCCGAGTAAACGACAGCAACAAAAATGCGACGGCCGGCGCGCCTGGGATATCCCATGGCACGCCGGTCGTCGCCGTTAAAACTCGGCAAACTCGGGAGTGCCGACCTCGATCTCCTCGCGGCCAGCCATAAGCTCGCGTATCTTAGTGCAAAACGGCTCCTGCTCCCCCGCCTTAAACACCAAATGAAGTGTCACAGCGTCCGCGTAGTCAGTGTCCGAAACCTTGGCGCCCGAGTCCTGTGCCAAACGAAGTACTTGCTCATACTGCGGATAGGCCACATGGACGTCAACGGGCACGACACTTGTCATCTCGACGATCTGCCCGGCTTCCTGCGCCGTCGCAACCGCTGCTTGCGTCGCGGCCGTATAGGCACGCACCAGACCACCTGGTCCCAACAACGTGCCGCCAAAATAGCGCGTCACCACACAGCAAACATTTTTGAGCCCCGCACCGCGAAGCACCTCGAGCGTCGGCATGCCACTCGTACGGCTCGGCTCACCGTCGTCGCTCTGGCGCTCACGCCCATCGACCAAAATCCATGCGGGCACATTATGACGAGCATCGTAATGGCGCTTGCGAACCATCTCGATAAAGGCATTTGCCTCGTCCTCGGACTCAATATGGACCAGCTGGGCAATAAACCGACTCTTGCGGTCGACAAACTCGCCCATAGCCTCAACATTCGATTGCAAAGTAAAATAGCTGTCCAACAAAGCCCCTCAAACAAAAGCAAAGCAACAAACAGCCTCAATAATACGGCAAAGGTCATATACCGATTGTCAGGGTAACAAAAATGCCAAGTGGGCCGATAAGCCGGGTTCTGTCGTGAACGGTCATTTATCTTGTCTGCACGTTACCGTGCAGCTCCACGCACGCTACCCGAACGCGGACCGGGCCGGCCCATAGCGTTCCTATTCGCGCTTGCTCCGGATGGGGCTTGCCAAGCCGCCGTGTTGCCACGACGCTGGTGGTCTCTTACACCACCGTTTCAGCTTTTCCCTTTACGCCTTGCGGCGCAGGTGGGAGTCTTCTTTTCTGCGGCGCTTTCCGTCGGATCACTCCGCCCGGCCGTTAGCCGGCATCCCGCCCTCTGGAGCCCGGACTTTCCTCACGCGTGCTGCAAGCAGCACATCGCGCGACCGTCTGGCCCACTCAGCAGTGCAAGAGTGTAGCACACCGCCGCCGCAGGCAATGGCAGAACACAAGCGCTCGACACGATAAACCAAGAACCGCCCATGCGTTACAATAGTCGCGTCGATGGGCAACGTCGTCAGTCGAGACGCGACCGCGCTCCGCACCCCTCCGTCTACTCGGTGCGTTCCCGCCTCCTCCCCGAGGCGGGATGTCGGCGTTTTTTCATGCCGCGACAACTCAATAGCTAACGGACGACCTAGGCGACAATCTGCCGTTTCGCTCGCAAAACAAAAAGGGACCCGCCCATTACAGGCGGATCCCTTAAAAGAAGTAATCGTCAAACCGATTTACTCGGCGTCGGTCTCCTCGTCCTTCTTCTCGGAAGGCAGCGGGGTAACCTCGATCTCGACGCCCAGAGTCTCAGCAGCGGACTTCATGGACAGGGAGATGCGACGACGGTCGAGGTCGATCTCCATGACCTTGACCTGAACCTTGTCGCCCACGTGGGTGACCTGAGAAGGCTGATCGACATGCTTGTTGGCCATCTCGGAGATGTGCACCAGGCCCTCGATGCCCTCGC
>ERZ1034984.3641-NODE-3641-length-10914-cov-8.127728_pt1 | contig 10914 bp, 9 predicted proteins | sample MGYA00520589_ERZ1034984 | MGnify/ENA primary metagenome ERZ1034984 (study PRJEB33766, sample SAMN09781790) | gut metagenome | biome: gut microbiome | host: Homo sapiens | place: Madagascar | study: EMG produced TPA metagenomics assembly of the PRJNA485056 data... | reverse complement strand
AACAATTCTGCGAAATTATACAAATCTGAAAACTATGTGATTTTCAAGCTATCCCGGGGAGCATATTCCACAGGGGATAGTCCCCCTAAGCCGTAAGGGATAGGTATCCCCTTTTAATAAGTAGTTACACCATCTATAAATGACAGGGGAAAACCCCAGACGGGACTTCATGTATCCATTTTCGGAATGGGATTGTATCGACTGCTACGACGTTTGTATTGTCCAATTCCCCTGGCTTCTTTGCTGGCATCCGGAATTGTATATAGTTTTGGAATCTTGACAGGGATGGAGTTAGCTACCTGTCGGGCAATTGTTATGTTTTTTCTCATGATGTTTGCAGGAACAATTCGTTATACTTATGATACCATAACAGCATTGAGTGTAAGTGCTTTGTTACAATTGTGGGACAATCCCTTTATCTTGTGGTATGCAGGATTTTTACTTTCCTATTCGGCGGTTTTAGGAGCTGTGGTCATTACTGGAATAGTCCGAAATCTTCAAAGGAAAAGGAGAGGGGCGTTCATAGGAACGATGCAAAGCAGCCTGTGTATTCAGATGGCAACATTGCCGGTTTTATTGTATTTCTATTATGAAGTGTCTCTTTACAGTATTGTGGTAAATGCAATCATACTTCCAATTATGGGGGTGTTACTATTTTTGGGAGCAGTTGGTGGTATTGTTGGATTGTTTCATATGGGACTGGCAACAGTGATATTGAAAATCCCTGCGGGAATCTTAGGGGTGAGTCAGAAAATTTGTCAATTTTTTACGAGTTTACCAAGGAGTAATTTGATTACAGGACAACCTTCTATGGAAAAAATTCTGGTGTATTATGTTGTTTTGGTATTGCTCATGTATATTGTATACAAGACAGAGAAGAAACGATATTTTTTATGTGGAATAGCCTGTATGTGTATATTGTGCATGGCAAATGGGAAAAGAGGCGCCGAAGTAGATTTTTTAGATGTGGGTCAGGGAGATGGTATCTATATACAATCAGAGCAGGGAAACGGTGTATTTATCGATGGAGGAAGTACCGATGTAGGAAAGGTGGGTACTTATCGGATTTTACCGTTTTTAAAATGTTATGGAAGAAAAGAAATTTCCCTGTGGTTTGTTTCACATATGGATGCAGACCATGTGAGTGGATTAAAAGAGATACTGGAAGAAGGATATCCGGTAAAAAATATTGTATTTGCCAAAGGAGTTGTAAGGGATGAAGCCTGGGAGAGTTTGGTGGATTTAGCAGAAAAAAAAGGAAGTCAGATACATTATCTCAAGGCAGGAGAGTCTATTACATTAGATGACCTACAGTTCATGCTTGCTTATCCGTGGAAAGAGGGAACAGACCGCAATGCAAATTCCATGGTGTTGTTAGCAAAGATAGATGGAATGAAAGGTATTTTTTCGGGAGATATAGGAAAGGAGCAGGAACAGGAATTGTTAGCAGATAAGAAGATGCAGCAGTATCTTAAAGAACCAATTACCTTTTATAAAGCGGCACATCATGGTTCAAATGGTTCCAACAGTCTGGAATTTTTAGAAGCAATGGCTCCAAGACTTACGGTGGTATCTTGTGGGAAAAATAATTCTTACGGTCATCCCGGGAAAGAGGCAGTAGCCCATATGGAACAGGCAAAAACAAAAATTTATTACACCATGGAAAATGGACAGATAAAGTTGAAAAAGGGTGATAATGGTATTAACATATGGAAATTTCAAAATTGACAGCACAGGTAAAATAATATTATACTAGTAGCTGGTACAACCTTTGGAGGAATGATTGTGAAGAGCATAGACGAAGATATTAAGAATGGAACATTTCAGAAAGTATACCTGCTATATGGGGAAGAGACTTATCTGAAAAAGCAATATAAAAATAAATTGAAACAGGCTTTATCAAAGCCAGACGATACGATGAATGTCGCATTTTTTGAAGGAAAAGACATTAATCCGGGAGAAATCATTGATTTAGCCGAGACAATGCCTTTTTTTGCGGACCGCAGATTGATTATGCTAGAAAATAGCGGTGTATTTAAAAGTGCCAATGATGAATTGGCAGCCTATATGAAAGAAATCGCAGAAACTACCTGCTTTGTATTTGTAGAAGAAGAAGTGGATAAGCGTAACAAGATGTTTAAGGCAGTGAAAGAGGCAGGGAGAATCGTAGAATTTCCAAGGCAGACCGAGGCAATATTGACGCAGTGGATTTTGGCGAGATTGAAGCGAGAAAACAAAAAGATTACCCAGTCTGTATTGCAGTTATTTTTAACAAAGACCGGAAACGATATGGAAAATATAGATAGGGAATTAGAAAAACTGTTTTGCTATACCTTAGAAAAAGAAGTAATTACAGCGGAAGATGTGGAGGCGGTTTGTGTAACCCAGACCACAGGCAAGATATTTGATATGGTAAATGCCATAGCAGAGAAAAAGCAAAAACAGGCATTGGACTTATATTACGACTTATTAGCATTAAAAGAGCCACCCATGCGAATCTTATTCTTGATTGCCAGACAGTTTCAGATATTGCTTCAGGTAAAGGAGCTAAGTGGACATGGATATGACAATAAATTTATTGCATCCAAGGCAGGTATACCGGAGTTCACAGTACGAAGAAATCAGGCACAGGCGCGAAGTTTTTCCAAGGAACAGTTGCGCGAAGCGGTAGGAGATTGTGTCCAATCCGAAGAAGATGTAAAGACAGGAAATATGAATGACCGTATGGCAGTAGAATTACTGATTGTAAAATACAGTGCAAAGTAGGAAAGTGCGTCTCCCTAGCAAGTGCTTTTTATATCATGGGAAAATTATATACTTTGGTATTTTAATGTAACACGGTATTTTCTATTGCATAAAAAAAGAACGTTGACATGACGGTATCAACGTTCTTTTTTACTTTATTTACACTAATAACTAAGCGATTCCATTAACTGCTTTGGTTAAACGGGAAACCTTTCTAGCTGCATTGTTCTTGTGGTAAACACCCTTAGAAGCAGCCTTGCTGATCTCAGAAGTAGCAGCTAATAATGCTACCTGTGCAGCATCCTTATCTTTTGCTGCAACAGCAGCTTCTACCTTTTTAATAGAAGTCTTAACAGCAGATCTGATAGACTTATTACGAGCTGCTCTAGTCTCAGTTACTAAGATTCTCTTTTTTGCTGATTTAATGTTAGCCAATCCGTACACCTCCAATATTAAAAATTGATTTTGTTAATTATATTGTTTCATTAAAGCCGGACACGGACGATCTAATGTAAACATACTCATATAGTTTAGCCCGAAAATTTATATCTGTCAATACATATTTTGGGATTTTTTGCAAAAAATAATTACAATTCACAGGGATATAGATAGAATAAAGAGCCGATGGAGGAAAAAATATGGAACAGCTTCAGGTAAGAACGGACTTGGCATTAGAAACACGAGAAAAATTTGAAGAGGATAATGTAGAAATTAAAGGAGTAAAAGTAGACGAAAAATATTTAGAAGAGACAGAAATCAAAGTTACTACCATGGTAATTGAAACAGAAAACGGTGCAAAGGCAATGGGACGGCCAAAGGGAAACTATATTACCATAGAAGCATCAGATATGGACGGACAGGATGAAGAATACCATCAAAGAATTTCTATGGAACTGGCAAGAATCATTAAAAATCTGTTGCCAAAGACAGAAGAAAAATTATCCGTGTTAATTGTAGGACTTGGAAATCGAGAAGTAACACCGGATGCATTAGGACCACGGGTAGTAGATCAAATGATGATTACACGTCATGTATTAAAAGAATTTGGAAAATATGCATTTGGAGAAGAAGAAGTAACTTCCGTAAGCGGAATTGTTCCGGGAGTAATGGCACAGACAGGTATGGAGAGTCAGGAAATCATCCGCGGAATTATTGAAGAAACAACACCGGATGTTTTAATAGCGATTGATGCATTGGCAGCGCGAAGTACCAAACGCTTGAGCCGTACCATACAGATTACCGATACCGGAATCAATCCTGGGTCAGGTGTGGGGAATCATCGTCATGGACTATCAAAGGAAACAGTAGGAATTCCGGTCATTGCAATAGGTGTACCAACGGTAGTAGACGCGGCAACCATTGTAAGTGATACTATGCAAAATCTGATACAGGCAATGGAAGAAAGCGCACATTTACAGTCTTTAAGTACCGGGTTAAATGCATTGAATGCTATGGAAAAATATGAGTTGATAAGGGAATTATTATCCCCACAGTTGAATACAATGTTTGTAACACCAAAGGATATTGATGAGTCAGTCAGAAAATTAAGTGATACCATTTCAGAGGGGCTTAATATTGCATTAGCATAAAAGAAATGGTACAGGCATATACTTAACTATTGACGACGAAAATGAAAATTATAAGAAATGAGGAATAATTTGATAAAAAGAAGAAAAAAAACAGGAAAACGGTTGCAATGTCTATTGGGGGCAACCTGTGTTCTGTTGGTATTTGTGTGTTATCAAAACATGTCGGTACTTGGAAAAGGACCGGCAATTCATCAAATTGGAAGTTATTTGCAAGAAAAAATAGCAATCAGTGCTTGGAAAAACTGTATGCCGGCAATGCTAGAACAGATAGAGGAAAAGAAAGACAAGAGGAGTATGGGAGAAATTTTTATGGCAAAGGTGGAAACACTTTTTCCGATTTCTGAATATACAGATGAAGTAGAAGAATATCCCACTCAGATTGAAAGTGAATTAAGTTATGAAGCAGCCAGTGCAGCAGAAGGGGCAGAAGAATGTAAGATGTTAGAGGAAAATCAAAGGGCAGGGCAGATACAAGAAACAGCCAAAGGAATTGCAGGAACACCTGTGCTGCAAAATGTTTTGGTGACACCCCAACAACAGGAAGAAGTTACAGGGGATAACATGCAGAAGGTAGCGGAAATTCCAAGAGAAAAACTCTATGACTTTGATTTTTTGATTCATAACTTTTATCAGGTGGATCGGACTACCACTATTGATAGTAGTAAATTAAATCCGGATGTACTTTTAGGAAAAAGTATGAAATTGCAGGGAGGAAGCGAGTCCCCACAGATTTTAATTTACCATACCCATTCACAGGAAGGATATAGTGATTCTGCACCGGGGGATGCCAATGCAAGTGTTGTGGGAGTAGGAGAGTATTTAACCAGTCTTTTGCGGGAAAAATACGGATTGAATGTAATACATCATACAGGGGAATATGATGTAAAAGACAGAGATAACGCATATTCATATGCAGGACCCGCATTGCAGCAGATATTAGCGGAAAATCCATCTATCGAAGTAGTGATTGACCTGCATCGTGATGGAGTGGCGGATACCACAAGACTGGTATCAGAAGTGAATGGAAAGCAAATGGCACAGGTAATGTTTTTTAATGGATTAAGTCATACCACGAAAAATGGTGATTTAACGAATCTGCCCAATCAGTATCTGGCAGATAATCTTGCATTTTCATTTCAAATGAAATTGGCGGCAGAAGAGTACTATCCGGGATTTACCCGTGCAATCTATTTAAAAGGATATCGCTATAATTTACATTATTGCCCGAAGAGTTTATTGGTGGAAGTAGGAGCACAGACCAATACCTTGCAGGAGGCCATGAATGCCATGGAACCATTGGCAGATTTATTACATAAGGTTTTGACAGAATGATAGAGAAGAGATGAATAAATGGAGAAGGTTCGAATTGTAGCGTTGAAAGACATGGAGGAAGAAAAATATCTGGAAACATTGAAGAAAATCAAACTAGATTACTGGAATGGTGTAAAAACTACGGAACATGGAATTTGCGGAAGTTTTCAAATGCATAATGGAAAAAGAGTCAAGCCATTATGGATGGTGTTTTTCTTAAATAGGCAAGAATTTTTGTTGGTGACGTTAAAGGACGAAACAGATATTTTAAAAGTGGCAAAGGAGCGAAAGAATGACATAACACAACAGGAGGGAGTTGCCATTATCTTTGACACAATTTTAACAAGGGGACAAAAAGTGGTAGAAGAAATGGAACAATATCTTATCAATATGGAACGGGAAATTGTGGCAGGACAGATTGAACGAAATCGAAATCAGGCGATTTTTGAGTGTAAGCGTACTTTGGCATTGTGGAAAAATGATTATGGACAGCTTCTAAGTGTGGTAGAAGGAGTTACGGGAAGAGAGCAGGAAATGTCGGAAGAATGTGCCTGTTATTTTCGGATTTATGAAAATAAGGTAAGAAGGATGAACGAACAGATACAATTTTTATATGAAGAGTTGGTACATGTACGAGAAGCCTTAGATGCGGCAATCGCATATGAACAGAATCGAATTATGAAAGTATTTACCACTGTTACTACGGTTTTTATGCCATTGACACTGGTGGCAGGCTGGTATGGAATGAATTTTGTGAGTATGCCGGAACTAACCTGGCAGTATGGATATTTGTTTGTGGCAGTTTTAAGTGTGGCGGTAGTAATTGCCTGTATCCTGTTTTTTAGAAAAAAGAAACTTCTGTAAAGATTGTCAAGCCTCAAAGAGTTGTGTTATACTAGTTGCACGATAAGAAATTTGGAGGAACGGAAATGACAATAGATCAGAATAAAATCAGAAATTTTTGTATCATTGCACATATAGATCATGGAAAATCAACCTTGGCAGACCGTATTATTGAAATGACAGGTTTGCTTACCAGCAGGGAAATGCAGGCGCAGGTATTAGATAACATGGAATTAGAGCGGGAACGTGGAATTACCATTAAGGCGCAAACTGTTCGTATTGTCTATAAGGCAAAGGATGGAGAAGAGTATATTTTTAACTTAATTGATACACCTGGGCATGTAGACTTTAATTATGAGGTTTCCAGAAGCCTTGCAGCCTGTGACGGAGCGATTCTGGTAGTAGATGCAGCACAGGGAATTGAAGCACAGACGTTAGCAAATGTATACTTAGCATTGGATCACGACTTGGATGTACTTCCGGTAATCAATAAGATTGACCTGCCAAGTGCAGACCCGGACAGAGTGGTAGAAGAAATTGAAGATGTAATCGGAATCGAAGCACAGGATGCGCCTAGAATTTCTGCGAAAACCGGATTAAATGTAGAACAGGTGTTGGAGCAGATTGTATCTAAGATACCGGCACCGGGTGGAAGTCCGGACAACCCATTGCAGGCATTGATTTTTGACTCCTTATATGATTCTTATAAGGGAGTGATTGTATTCTGCCGTATTAAAGAAGGAAGAGTGAAGCCGGGGACAACCATCAAAATGATGGCAACCGGAGCATCAGCAGAAGTCGTGGAAGTTGGATACTTTGGTGCAGGCCAGTTTATTCCATGTGAAGAATTAAGTGCGGGAATGGTTGGTTATATTACCGCAAGTTTGAAAAACGTAAGAGATACTCGGGTAGGTGATACGATTACCGATGCCAATCGTCCGTGCAGCGAACCACTTCCTGGATATAAGAAAGTAAATCCAATGGTATATTGTGGAATGTATCCTGCCGATGGCGCAAAATATCCGGATTTGAGAGATGCTTTGGAAAAATTACAGTTAAACGATGCAGCTCTTCAATTTGAGCCGGAGACTTCGATTGCCTTGGGATTTGGTTTCCGATGCGGATTTTTAGGATTATTACATTTGGAAATCATTCAGGAACGTTTAGAGCGAGAGTACAATCTGGACTTGGTTACCACAGCACCGGGAGTTATCTATAAGGTGCATAAGACCAATGGAGAAATGATTGAATTGACCAATCCGTCTAATTTGCCAGACCCATCAGAGATTGAATATATGGAAGAACCAATGGTAAGTGCAGAAATCATGGTAACCAGTGAATTTATAGGTGCTATCATGGATTTGTGTCAGGAAAGACGTGGTATTTACATTGGAATGGAATATATGGAAGAAACCAGGGCGTTGATTAAGTATGACTTGCCATTGAATGAGATTATATACGATTTCTTTGATGCCTTAAAATCACGTTCCAGAGGATATGCCTCCTTCGACTATGAAATGAAAGGTTATGTTCGGTCCGAGTTAGTAAAACTGGATATTTTAATTAACAAAGAAGAAGTGGATGCACTTTCCTTTATTGTGCATAGCGATAGTGCTTATGAACGCGGAAGAAAAATGTGTGAGAAGTTAAAAGAAGAAATTCCAAGACATTTATTTGAGATTCCTATTCAGGCAGCCGTAGGCGGAAAAGTAATTGCCAGAGAAACAGTAAAAGCTATGCGAAAAGATGTATTAGCAAAATGTTACGGTGGTGACATCAGCCGAAAGAAGAAACTTCTGGAAAAACAGAAGGAAGGTAAGAAACGAATGCGCCAGATTGGAAATGTAGAGATTCCGCAAAAAGCATTTATGAGCGTATTGAAGTTGGATGATAAATAAAAGATAACCGTAGAGAGGTTTGAAAAGAATGAAGGAATTAGAACTTTATATACACATTCCCTTTTGTGTACAAAAATGTTTCTATTGCGATTTTTTGTCAATGCCTGTGGATGAAACTGTCCGCAGGCATTATGTGCGTAAATTAATAGAAGAAATAGAGTATAAATCACAACAGTATAAAGGATATGAAATAACTTCCGTGTTTTTTGGAGGCGGTACACCATCCATTCTTATGGAAACTCAGATAGCAGAAATTATGGAAGCGTTGCAACAGAATTTTTTCATACAAAAAGAAGCAGAGATTACCATTGAATGTAATCCGGGAACTTTAGCCCATCAGAAAATCATAACGTATAAGGAATCTGGAATTAACCGGATTAGTATGGGATTGCAGTCAACCAATAATCGAGAACTGAAAATGTTGGGAAGAATTCATACTTATGAAGAATTTTTACATAACTACGATTTGGTGCGAAAAAGTGGAATTGAAAATGTAAATGTGGATCTTATGTCGGCATTACCAGGCCAAACCGTTTCGGATTGGGAGCGTACATTAAAAGAAATTTTGAAACTGCGTCCGGAACATATTTCTGCATATAGTCTAATTATAGAAGAAGGAACACCATTTTATCAAACATATGAAGAAGACGAACAACGCCGAGAAGAGGGAGAGGAACCTAAATATCTTCCAAATGAGGAGACAGAGCGGGAAATGTATCGATTAACAGGGGCATTATTAAAAGAAAAGGGATATATGCAGTATGAAATTTCCAATTATGCCAAAAAGGGACGAGAATGTCAGCATAACATTGGGTATTGGACGAGAAAGAATTATTTAGGTCTGGGACTTGGAAGTGCTTCCCTGGTAGAAAATGTGCGTTTTTCCAATACATCTGATTTACAGGAGTATCTTGCGGGGGATTTTGAAGAACGAGAAAGGGAAGTATTAGAACGAAGAGAACAGATGGAAGAATTTATGTTTTTAGGACTTCGGATGATAAAGGGTGTCAGCAGAGGTGATTTTAAAAAAGCTTTTGGTGTGGAAATCGAGGCTGTTTATGGAGAAGTGATAAAGAAAATGGTTTCACAAGGATTATTGCAGCAGCAGGCAGGAAGAATTTTCCTTACCGAAGAGGGGATTTCCGTAAGCAATTATGTGATGAGTGAGTTTTTGCTGAAAATCTAAAAAAAATATAAAATATGAAAAATACTATTGACAAGAAAAAGTGATAGTGCTATGTTAAGTACATAGATATTAGCACTCTAATTAAATGAGTGCTAACAAAGAAAAAGGAGGGTGCAGATTGACGGAGTTAGATGACAGAAAAATAAAGATTCTGGATGCAATTATTCGTAATTATCTGGATACAGGAGAACCGGTAGGATCTCGGACAATTTCCAAGTATTCTGATTTGAATTTGAGTTCTGCGACCATCCGAAATGAGATGTCTGATTTAGAGGAAATGGGTTATATTCTTCAGCCGCATACTTCAGCAGGAAGAATTCCTTCTGATAAGGGTTATCGATTTTATGTAGACAATCTGATGAAGGAAAAGAATCGAGAAGTTACAGAAATGAAGGAGTTCATGATTGAACATACCACCAAGATGGAACAGGTTTTGCAACAGATGGCAAAGGTATTGGCAACCAATACCAATTATGCCGCAATGATTACAGCTCCATCCTATCAGAGAAATAAGGTAAAGTTCCTTCAATTATCCCAGATGGACAACGATCAGATACTTGCAGTTATCGTAATGGAAGGAAACATTGTAAAGAATAAAATGATTCCTACCAGGGAAGCCTTGGACAGTGAGACAATATTGAAATTAAATATTTTGCTGAATACAAGTCTCAATGGTCTTTCCGTAGAACAGATTAACCTTAGTACCATATCAAAACTGAAAGAACAAGCTGGAATTCACAGCAATATTGTAGGCGATGTATTAGATGCATTGGCAGAAGCAATTCAGGAAGATGAAGATTTGGAGATTTACACCAGCGGTGCAACCAATATTTTGAAATATCCGGAATTGAGTGATTCAGGAAAAGCAAGTGAATTGTTATCAGCTTTTGAAGAAAAACAACAGTTAGTAGGCTTGGTAAATGATACGTTAGCATCCGAAGAAAACGGAATTCAGGTTTATATCGGTGATGAATCACCGGTTAAGAATATGAAGGATTGCAGTGTGGTAACAGCCACATATGAGTTAGGTGAAGGGATGCAGGGAACAATAGGTATTATTGGACCAAAGCGAATGGATTATGAAAATGTTATGGACAATCTGAAAACTTTGAAAGTACAACTAGATACCGTATTTAAGAAACCGAAAAAGGAATAGGAAGGTGATTAGAGAATGGCTGAAAATCAAAATAAGGATATAAATGAAGTAGAAAATGAAGAAACAGCAGAAGAAGTAAAAGAAACTACAGAGGCAGAAGCAACAGAAGAAGCTAAAGAAACAACAGAAACAACAGAAGAAACTGAGACAGCAGAGGAAACCGAAGCTTCCGAAGGTGACGAAGAG
>ERZ1034984.3635-NODE-3635-length-10926-cov-86.689357_pt1 | contig 10926 bp, 20 predicted proteins | sample MGYA00520589_ERZ1034984 | MGnify/ENA primary metagenome ERZ1034984 (study PRJEB33766, sample SAMN09781790) | gut metagenome | biome: gut microbiome | host: Homo sapiens | place: Madagascar | study: EMG produced TPA metagenomics assembly of the PRJNA485056 data... | reverse complement strand
AGCTCCACATGGAGGGCAGCGCAGGCGAGCCGCGGCATTGCTGCTCGCCCGCCCATGAGACGAGGCGGAACCGGTCGGTGGTGTAGGTTTTCGTCAGCGGCCCGCTCCGCTGCGTGACCACGCACAGCTCACTCATACACGCTCCCGACCATTCCGGCGACCGCGCCGGTCATGTCGCCCTCAATAACGTACTTCGCCAGCCGTCTGCAGTAGAACTGGCGGTATTCTTCAAGCAGGACGCCCAAACAGTCGGTGTGCGAAACCTCACCATTGCACTGGTCAGCTACCCACACCGCATCGTTCCGGTCGATGCCCAAGCCAATCAGCAGTTTGATCATCCGTTTTCTTGTCATTTCATCCCTCCGTATCCGAGCTTGTCCAGACCTGCGTTGACCGCGCGCCAGTGCTCAATGTCAAACTTTCCGTCGTTGCGCTGCATCAGGTAGAGCTTCGAGGCGTCCAGCCCGCAGGCCTCGGAGAGCTTGATCATCGAGCCCGGCCCCTTTTCCAACCAGTACCGGTTCAACCGGGCAAAGATGTCCGCTTTCTCGCTCGACGCCTTCCCGGCAAACCGCGGCGTTGCCTGACCGACCGCCAACGGAAGCTTGATCTCCGTCGGCTTCGGCACGTTGGCCTTCTCCTCGGGCGGTCTCTCCGGCGGCTCGACCGGCTTCGGCTCTGGTCGGCTCACGCCCTTCGCCGCGGGGATGTCGGGCAGCTCCTTCTTGGGAGGGTCCTTTTCCGTGCCCGAATCGGGCACTGAGCGGACGACGCGTCCGCCAACGCCCAGTCCGCCGCCTCCGCCCGCAGGCGTCGGACTCGGCCCGCCGAGCACGACAGGCACGGCGTTCCCCGCGACCACCTCCACCGCTCCAAGCGCGGGAAAATCCTCGACCGCATAGATCGTGCCGAGCGGCAGCACCAGCGCGCCCGCGCCGAGCGCGTCGCACACATAGGCGCGGAACGCCTCAAGCGCCTTGATGTCGGCGTGCAGCTCCGGCAGCTTGACGATCAATACCTTGCTCCCCGTCATAGCTCCACCCCTTTCAACGCCTTGCGCAGGTCGATATAGTTGCCGCCGAGGCCCTTGTCTACCAGCTCCTGCAGCGCGTCGAGCGTCAGCTCGGCGTCCTTTGCGCGGAAGACGTCCTCGCACAGGCACTCCATGTCGCACAGCTTTGCGGCCGTGCCGTAGAGCAGCGCCGGGCAGGAGAGCAAGCTCACGCCCTCGATGCCCCACGCCCCGTCCGGCGTCTTGTAGGTCAATCTGCGAAATTCAGCCATTGTCAGCCCTCCTGTTCCACGTATTCAAGTTGGCTCCGCAGCCGACGGACCTTGTGTGCCCGCTGCTCCGCCACCGCGTCCTCGACCTCAAACTCGATCGCCATCTGGTCGAGCATGATCCCGACGTCGGCGATCTCTTCGGCGATGTTGGCGAGCGTGTCACCGTCCACGCGCCCGCGCAGGAACTTGCACAGCACGTCCTGCAGCTCGGCCATCTCCTCAAAGACCATCGTGATCTGCGCCTGCGCGCCGTAGCGACTAAGCGCCGCGCAGAAGGTCTTGCGTTCCATGTCAGTCATTTTCCATCCCCTCCAATGCTTTCTCCGCTTCCTTGACGGAGAATAAACCTAATTTCCGTCCGCTTAGCGTTAGATAATCGTCCGCAAAAGCTGTCAGGAGGATGTTCCAATGGTCGCTTTTGTAGGTGATGCCATCCCTTTGCATTTCTACATCGTCGGCGTCCGAGAAAGGCAACACCACCAGCCGCCCGTCCTTGTCGGCCTCGGCCAGCTCGCGCAGGCGGGTATAGTTGCAAAGGCTTTCTAAATCAGCAAGACGCATCAGTTTTAGTACGATCTCGTCTGCCTTATCTTTCGGCAGGACTTTCTCCGGCGTCAGCCCCGTGTCCTCGTAAGCGGCAAGGCGCTCAACTCCTCCCTGCTTGAATCCACCACGTTTTTTTCATCATCGGGAATCCGTCTTTATCGCGGTACGTCATTCGTTCCATCACTCCACCTCCATTTTCTCAATGCGGTGACACAGTTCGTCAGTCACGTCATTACCATACAACAGTTCATCGAATGATGTACCGCCGCCATCGCTAATGGACTCGACATCAACACCGTGTTTCTCAAGCCAATTAGCAACCTCAAGGCCGTATTTTGCTGCCTGACGGGCATGGCTGGCGCATAGGTGCATCTTTGAGCGAATGTAATTGGGGATAACCATCACTCCACCTCCTTCGGCGTCGCTGGCAGGCGCTCCGTCACGGGGATCCACCGTGTCCGCTCCTGCGCCAGAGCGATCTCCTCGGCGTAGCGTGCGCAGCGGTCGGTCAGCTTTTCGATCAGATCGGCGGCTGCGTCCAGCAGCTCCCGCTTGCTGCGGCTCTCTGTGGCGCGCAGCGCCTTGACAATCTCTTCGTTTTTCATGTTCATCCTCCTATCGGTTCCGCTTTGAATTTTTTGCCCATGCCGGGCACCTTGACGTTGGGGTAGCGCTCCTCACGCGGCACGAAGTCCTCCGGGTGGTCACGGCAGATGTACCGGAGCCGCTGGTCGAGCTGCTCGAACCGCGCGTCGCTCTCCACGCCGTAGGCGAGGCACTCGTGAAAATACTCGCCGTGCTTCTCCGCGCGGTGGATGATGCGCATGATCCGGTCGTGACCAAAGCCCTCCTCATTGAGGGCAAGGCACATCATATCCACGTTGAACTGCTGCCCGACCAGCGCCCCGTAGTTGAGCAGCTGCCGCCGCAGCTCCGCCTGCTCCTTTGCGTAAGCGTTTTTCATGCGCCCTCCTTGCCGCGGCCGCACTCGGCAAGCGGCATCCAGCGGTCGCAGCGGCACTCGACGATGTCGTCGACCGTGGTCCCCGCGTCCGTCGAGATAAACGGGTACTCATCATCCGCGCCGCCGGCGCAGCGGGCCACAAGGTAGCTGCTGCCGCCGAGGCTGGTCTCGTAGCTGAGCACGACCAGCGCGCCCTCGGTCGGCCAGTGCTCCGCGTCGAGCGGCTGCCAGACCGGCGAGCAGAGGTCCACGCTGAACAAGGTGGGAGGCTTCGGCGCAGGATCGTCCGTCAGACCGCAGAGGTAGTCCATCGTCGTGCCGAGCGTCAGCGCCAGCTTGGGCAGCGAGCCCGCACCGGCAAGGCTGTTGTTTTCCCACGCGCTGTAGGTGCCGGGGTACTCGCCGATGCTCTCGGCAAACTCCTTGCGCGTCAAGCCGGTCGCTTCGCGCAGAGCCTTGACGCGCTCGCAGAATTTCGGCGTCATGTTCTTGAGCCGAGGGTCGTCGGCTGCCGGATTTCGGGGCACGGAAGGCTCCGGCTCCTTTGGCGGCCGCTCTGCGACAACAAAGCGGCACGCAGAAGAGCAGGTGTCACGAATGAGACATTCGCGGCAGCAGCCGGCACAGCGCCACTCGCCATAGCGATAACGGTCAGCGTACATCCGTGCGGCATTCGGGCAAAAGCCGCCGGTATCCGGGCACTTATGCTTGCAGCAGGTCCAGCAGGTTCGAAACTCGCGCACGTTGTTGATCGACCATGTGCGGCAGTGGTCAATGATCCAATCCAGTAGCCGGTACTGCGTCTCGTCGTCCATGCGGGCGATCTCGAGCGCTGCGGCCTCGGGCAGCTCGCCCTTCTCCCATCGGGCAATGATGCCCGGCACCTTGAGGCCGTTTTTGATCGCGCTCAGGTTGGCGAGCTTGGTCTTTTTGACCTGCATCGCCTCTGCCACACGGTCGCGGATGCGTCCCGGCAGCTCCTCGCCCGCTTCGCGGCGCTTGATGTAGATTTTCGTCAAGCGCTCTGCCTCTTCCGCCAGCAATGCAGGGGACTTCACGCGCTGTCGGTTCGCTTCGATCACCGCGCACAGCTCCTGCTCCTCCGTCATCGCGGGCAGCACGCGGCAGAGCACGGTGGAGAACTGCTTCGCGACAGCCTCGTCCCGGTTCGCCGCGAGCAGCCGCAGCGCCGCCATGCGGCTGTGGCCGGAGATCAGGCGGTACTTGCCGTCCGTGTCCGGCACGACGGTCGGCGGCTCCAGCATCCCATTGGCCCGGATGGAGTCCATCAGCTCGCCAAGATTGCCCTTGTCCGGCTTAGGGTAAAAGTTCAGCGGATTGTCGAAAATATCTGTGACCGCGATCTCCCGCGTCGTGCCCGATTCGGGCACGGCCTCGGGCAGCGTCGCCGCAAATTTCGTGATGTCAAACTTTTTGCCCGCCATGTTAAACCTCCTCCATCAGCTCGCCGGCAAGGCAGCGGTAATCGACCGCCGCGCTGCTGCGCGGGCTGTACTCCCGCATCGGCGAGAGCGTCACCGTGCTCTCCGGCACCTTGTCCGTGCGCCGGATCTTCGTGCGGTACAGCGGCACGCGCTGCGACCGCAGCAGCCGCTCGCACTCGCCCACCACCTTCGCGCTGCGCGTCTGCGTCAGCAGCACGCGGGACCGCAGCCCCGGACAGGCCGCGCTCAGACTGCGCAGTTGCGCGGTCACGGCAAACACGCCGTCGAGCGAGAACTTGTCGGCGAGCGCGGGGATCATCACCTCGCGCACGCTCAGCAGCGCCGCGACGCTCGCGAGCGTGTAGCCCGGTGGGCAGTCGAAGATCATCCAGTCGACCTCGCCGTCCGCTGCCGCGGCCTCGGCGAAGTGGCGCAGGCGCTCCGGCGCGCTCACGCCGTCCTTGATCGCCTGCAGGTCGAGTTCGTAGAGGTCGGAACTGCTCGGCAGCAGGTCGAGCCCCGGCCGGATCGGCACAAGGTTGTCGCTCCACAGCGGCTCGCAGTCGCCCCGCAGCACATCCGCCGTGGTGACCAGCTCCAACTTGTCCGCCCCCGGCAGGAAAAAGCGCGTCAGGTTCGCCTGCCCGTCGCAGTCCACCAGCACCACGCGCTGCGCGTAGTCCGCGACGAGGATGTCGGCGAGGTTGATGGCGGTGACGGTCTTGCCGACGCCGCCCTTGTTGTTCATGATCGCAATGGTTTTCATGTCGTTCTCCTGTTTCTCTCTCAAAATTTGAAGCCCTCGCGGACCTTTACGCCGTCGCCGAGGTCGGCCTCGACGAGGAACCAGCGGTGCGCGCGGTTGATGTACACGATGCGCCCGGGCAGCAGCCGCGGGAGCTCCCGATGTCCGGGGCCGATGGCCGCGCCGATGTCCGCCAAAATGGCGTGGGGATCTCCGATTTTTGGCATTTTGCTTCTCTCTTTCTCTCGATTTTCAGAACGGCGCCTCTGTATCCGGCGGCAGCTCCTCCAGCCGGAGCTGGCCGTCGCTGTGCGCCCGGCGCTGCTGCTTGACAAAGTTGCCCTTATCCACAAAGCCACGCATCGCCTTGGAGCACTCGGTGTGCTGGAAGTCGATCATGGCAAACTTCTGATGCGCACCGTCAAAGCTCGCGACCAGCGTAGTGCGCGGGCCGTTCTTCTGCTTGGCGATTTTGATGTACCGGTTGTCGTTGACGTCAAAGCGCTTGTCATTCTCCGACGGGCGGAAAATAAACATGACCGTGTCGGCGTCCTGCTCGATCTGTCCGCTCTCGCGCAGGTCCGGGAGATCCGGCTGCCGCCAACCGCCCTTTTCCTGTCGGCTGAGCTGCGAGAGCTCAAAGACCAGCGTTTTAGACCGCTGCGCAAAGGCGTGCAGCGCGCGGGAGATCTGCGCGATCTCCTCCTGCCGGTTTGGGTTCGAGCGCTCTGGTTGGATGAGCTGCAGGTAGTCCACGAAAATGACCTCGAACTGGCAGGCCTCCGCCTCCGCGATGATCTCCGCGGCCGTTGCGGTGGGGCAGTGGACCAGCTTAAACATACGCTCCGCGAGCTGCTCGTGATGCGCGGCGATCGCGTCATAGTCCTTTTGCTTGAGCCGATAGTTGACCGAATCGTCCATGCCGATGCCGAAGGTCTCGGCAATGAGGCGGTCCTCAACGTCGGGATGGTCTGTCTCCAGCGAAAAGAAGCCGACGCGGCGCGTCTTGGCGATCTCGCGGGCGATCTGCAGCGCGAAGGCCGTCTTGCCGTGACCGGGACGGGCTGCGACAACCACGACGTGCCCGAGGCGCGTATGCACCGCGTCGTCCAGCTCGCGCAGGCCGTAGCGGACATAGTTTTTGTCCTCGCCCTTGGACTGGCGCTCCATGTAGTTCGCGAGCAGCTGCGCGGCGTCGTAGATCTCGAAGCGGCGCTTGCCGGCGGAGAGCTTGCGGATGTCCTCAAGCAGCGGGCCGTATTGGTCCGTATCCGGTGCGTCCAGCAGCTTCTGCGCGAGTTCCCGCACGCGGCGCTTGGTCGCCTCGTCCTGCATGATCGCGGCGTAGGCTTCCCAGTTGGCAGCGGTCGGCGTAACCTCAAGCAGCTGCAGCAGATAGTCGCTGTAGTCCTGCCCGATTCGGGCGCGGACCGTCACGCCGTCGATGGGCTTGCCGTGGATGTACATATCGCGCATGGCGGCGAAGATCAGCCGATCCGCGTCGAGAGCGAAATCATCCTCGCGGACCGTGTGGATCACGTCGGGCAAAATGCGCTCGTCCTGCAGCATCGAGCCGAGCAGCGCCTGCTCGGCGCTCAAGCCTCGCTCGCTCATCAATACACCCCCAGCTTGACCTCGTCGCAGGCAGGCGCGTCACGCTGCGTCGGGCGTTTGGCCTTGGCATCCTCCCAGCGCCGGCCGTTGAGGAAGGTCGCGGCGTAGGGGATGCCGACGCCGTCCTGCCATGCCTGCGACGCCTTGAGAAGCTGCAGCGCCCTGCCGATGGTGTCGATCAGCGCGTCGTCTGGCTTGAGCTTGTCCCAGGCGCGCACCGCGCCCATGCGGTTCTCCCCGCGTGGGTAGTAGGCCCAGAAGCCCTCAAAGCGCTCCGGCTTCCACGTCGGCGTCGTTTTGCTGCGCTGTTTTCTCGGCTCCGCGCCGTCCCCCTTGGGGGGATTATAGGGGGGTATATTTAAATCTTTTTTAATCTGTTCCGGTCGAAAACCCGTTGACGGCTTTTGCCGTTGACGGCATTCTTGGGCAACGGTAGAATTTTTGCACTCACCGTTGCCCCAAAACCCGTCCAACGGTGGCGTCTCTTGGAGGACATAGACGTTGCCGCCAAACTGCCCGCCCTCGCCGTGGGATTGCTCACGGGCGAGATAGCCGACATCCTCCAGCTCGCGGATCATGCGCCGCATCTTTTCGCGGCCGCAGCCGGCCTTGATGGCAAGGCCGGTCACGGTGTAGTCCCAGTCGGACGGAAGGCTCAGCATCAGCGCGAGCAGCCCCCGCGTCGCCAGCGCGAGCCGTCCGTCCTGCGCCGCGTTGCGTGGAAGCGAAAAATACCCCCGCTCAGGTATAACGATTTTTGCCTCTCCCATGCTTTCCTCCCTCGTCTAAGTAGAAAATGGCCCGCATCAGCTTGTCCGTTACGGAGCAGACGCCAACAAAGACCAAAAACAGCTCCAGTCCCGTCATGCGCGCACCTCCTCTCGGAGAGCCTTGACATTTCTCTTTTTCTGCGGTACAATAGCCTTGCAATGGTTTTCAGGGGTTTTCCTCTGGGACAAGGAGCGCTTCGAGGTTGCCGCCTCGGGGCGTTCTTTTTTTGCGTCCGCGTAGATCACCTGATACGCCGCGGCGATGGTCTCGCGCAGGTCCTGCACGATGTCGTCAAACTCCGGGCGCTCCGCGTCGTCAATCACGCCGTCCTCGGCGATGCGGAGCAATCCGGCCAGCCTGTCCGCCGCGTCGCGCAAACGGTTGGTCAGCGAGATGGTCGCCATCGGCAGGGGCTTTGGCTCCAGCTCCGGCAGGATGCCGAGCCGGTCGGTCGCCTTCGCGTGCTCCAGCGCCAGCCAGCTCACGCCGTAGACCTCGCACATCCGCGCCACGGTCTCGTCCGGCGGTGTGAGCCGTCCGCCCTCGTAGCGCTTGAGCGTTTCGGGCGAGATGTGCAGCCGCTCCGCCGCCTCCTCCTGCGTCAAAAGTGTCGTTTTGCTACCCCTTTGGTAGATATTCGGGTATAACGGTGCCATTGTCTTTGCTCCTCCTTTGTGCTAATGTCAAGTTACCAGGTAGCCATCCACCGCGCAAGCGGCACGATGGGGATGATGTACTTCTTGCCGACCTTCTTCGCCGGAAAATCCTTGTCGCCGAGCAGCGCCGCGCGGTCAAGACCGAGGAGCTTGCTGCTTTGGTCCAGCGTCAGCACCTCTTGTCCGGCGAACTGCTCGCGCAGGGATTGCAACTGGTCCCGGAACGCCTCACGCTCTCGCATAGTCCCCCCCTCCTTACTTCCCTGCGGCCAGCGCTCTCGCGTCTGCCGCGCCCTTGGCCGCCACCGCGGCCCTCGCCGCCTCGCTCGCGGCGCGAAGCGTCTCGTCGTCGTAGAGGTCGTTGACCTCACACTCCAGCAGCGCGGCGATGGTCGGCAGCTTGTCTGCCGTCGGCATGGCCGCACCGCTCTCCCACCGGCTGACCGCCATCTTGGTCACGCCGAGCCGGCGGGCCAGTCCGTACTGGCTTACTCCGCGCGCCTCGCGCAGCTCCCGGATGCGGAATCTTGTCAAATCTTGTCACGTCCTTTCTCTTGATTTTGCGTGAAATTTGTGATATACAGTAAATTGTAAGTTTACTGCTTTGGGGATGGACCGCTATGGACCTTTTGAGCAAACCGGAGCGCAAGCTCCTGAAATGGTTTGAAAAGCAGGATTCGCCGGTGCTGGTCGATAAGCTCCTGACTGCGCCGAGCTATGACCCGGAACGGTGTCGGGCTCTCGTAGATCGTGGACTGGTGTCCCCGGTTATCATGGGCTTAACGGCCACTGCGTATAAGATCTCCGACAAAGGCCGCGCCGCGCTGGAGGCATCGAACCTAACACTCTCCAGCGAGCTTCGCTCTAAAATTTCGTTCTGGATCTCGGTTGCGGCGATTCTCATGTCCTTCGCGTCCTTTGTAAAGAGCTTTTTCGCCTAAACGAAATAGCTGAAAACGAATGCCGCCAACGACACAAACAGGGCCACAAATGAAAGAATCAGCTGTGCCCATGATCCGTCGAAGCGCTTCACCGCTTCGCACCTCCTTTCGTTTCGTGTAAACCTTGCGTTTACCTTGTACGCCTATCTTAATCAAAGAAACTTTAATTGTCAATACAAAAATCGAAGTTTCTTTGATTTCGTGTATACTGCACAATTTTTGCCATCCCATTTTGCCACTGGAGGATCGCCCTGTATGGACACCAGAGACCGCATTTTTAAGTTGCTTGATGCAAAGAAAATCGAGCAAAAAGCCTTTGCTGCACAAGTCGGAGTGTCCGAAGGAACTGTCAGCAACTGGCGGCGCGGGGTTTCATCGTCGTATACTCGCTATCTTGTGGAAATTGCACAAGTTCTCGGCACAACAATTTCCGACCTGCTCGGCGAGGCGCAAAAAAGCAGCCCGCCCTCGGAGGAGGACAGGCTGCTGGCCGGGTATGACGCGCTCAGCGCGCGGAATCGGGAAAAGCTGGAGGAATATCTGGACCTGCTGTTATCGTCTCAAGATAGGCCATGAGACGCCCACGGTTTTCCGGCGTAAGCCGCCGGTATTTTTCGATGAGGCGTTGGTGTAACTCGGTCAAGTCCTGCGGCGCGCTGTGCTGATCTGACATGTCTATGTACCTCTCTTTACTCGTATTTTAGACCGGCCAGATATTCCATTGTAAAGCGGCCCCGCCGCCCCTGCAACTGACGACGGGGCCTGCGCAGGCGAGCTGACACCTCCGGAGCACCTGCGTGTACTTTTACCATAGCACCTTTTTTGACAAGATTCTGTCGAAAAAGGTAGAGAAACCGTTAAATTCCCGTTAACCTGCGGGAAAATATAAAAAAATTGTGCCCGATTCGGGCACGGGAGGGGCGGAGCAATGAAAGAGATAACAGATTATCGTTCTTTTACAAAACCGGCAGAGCTCCACAAAGCTATAAATACACTTAGAGGGATCGTTGCGGGAATCAATTCCGACAAAACTGTTGGTAGCACCGAAATCAAGGAGTTGACGCACTGGTGCGCACTCCAAGCGAATTTACGCGACCGCCATCCGTTTTCGGAACTTCTGCCTGTTATTGAGTCCGCTTGCGCCGATGGCGTTGTGACCGAGGATGAAGCCAAGGATATTTTGTTCCTCTGCAACAACTTTGTTGACAACAGTTCTTACTACGATGTCGTTACTTCCTCAATCCAGTTTCTTTCTGGTCTGGTCCACGGGCTTATGGCAGACGGAGAACTGAGTGACAATGAAATCATAACGCTTAAATCATGGGTAGATGCCAACGACTTTTTGACCGGGTCATATCCGTTTGATGAGATTAACAGTTTGCTTTCCGAAATTCTTGCAGATAAGAGAATTACGCAGGACGAGCGCGAGCAACTGATGGCGTTTTTCGGCAACATCATTGATTTTTCTTCGTCCTACAATCTGGCTGCGCCTGACTTTGCCGAGCTCCGTGAAAAATACAGCATCAGCGGAGTTTGCGCATCCTGCCCGGAAATCACATTCCAAGACAAACTGTTCTGCTTTACTGGCGAATCGTACCGAGCCAAACGCGCCGATATTGGCGTTGTCATTGCGCGGCTTGGCGGTGCGCTTCGGTCGGGCGTCACGAAAAAAACAAACTATCTGATCGTCGGCAACGCAGGAAATCCCTGCTGGGCCTATGCCTGCTATGGCCGGAAAATAGAAGAAGCCGTTGCTCTGCGTAAGGAAGGTGCACGAGTAATCATCGTTAACGAGACAGACTTCTGGGATGCCGTTGATGATGCCTTAGCCGGAATTACATAACCACCACGGCCGCCGCCCGGCATGGCGGCGGCTTTTAAATTTCCGCGAGAGGAGGCGGCGCAATGCCAAAATATCCCAGCTATTACATCCGACCGGACGGTCTGCATGAGACGATCC
>ERZ1034984.3628-NODE-3628-length-10947-cov-8.661219_pt1 | contig 10947 bp, 4 predicted proteins | sample MGYA00520589_ERZ1034984 | MGnify/ENA primary metagenome ERZ1034984 (study PRJEB33766, sample SAMN09781790) | gut metagenome | biome: gut microbiome | host: Homo sapiens | place: Madagascar | study: EMG produced TPA metagenomics assembly of the PRJNA485056 data... | reverse complement strand
ATACCGCAGAACTGCGGTCAATACATCCCTGTTGAGGACAGAACCGGCGAAAACGGCAGCACCGAGAGAGCCGATGATCCGAATGGTTCCATAGGGCTGAGTGCCGCAGATCAGGTACAGGCCATGATCGACGGTTTACCGAACGCAGAAGAAATCACTGAAGATAACGCCGAAGAAGTCAAGGCGCAGCTTGAGGCCATCGACGAGGCGAAGGAGAAGCTCTCCGACGAGGAAACCGACGAGCTGGATATGACCCGGTATGCGGAAGTTGCCGCTGCATTGTGGGCGCTGGCTGCGCCAATGCTATTGGCTAATGATTCGCCTGACGAGCAGTTTTCCCTCAAACCCGGCGGCACCTATTACTTTGACCTCTCCGGCGCGAGCATTCCCGGCACGGTGAACGGCAATTTACCGGACAGCACCCTGCACTATGTTCCCTTTACCTACGCAGGGACGGTGGACGCCTACAAGCTCATGTCGGAGATGGCAACCACCGAGAAGTATGCAGAGCAGAACAAATATCCCCACAGCCTGTTTGTGGCGGACTATGTCGTAACGCATACGATTAGCTGGGGTGGCCTGAATGACGAAGGTCTGATTTTCGGCAAAAATTATGCCAGCGGCGGCGTGGACTATACCCTGCGCGCACCGTCTGTGGGAAGTAGTTATACAGGCTCAGATGATTCAGAACGCGGCACGCCCAAAAGCAACGAATGGGATAAGATACTGGATAAGGACGACGGATATATCAAAAACTGGAGGGAGATGCTTTCGTTTGGACAAGATACTACTATAAGAATTTCGGCGTCGTCCCGTGCGGTTCGCGGGTGGAACCGTTCGGCCCGTTTCTGGTACAGCTTCAATACCAATACCTCGTCTTCTTACCCGACCTTCGGCTTCCGCCCCGTCCTTGAAGTCCCGAACCCCGGCACGCTGGGCTCTGACGGACTGAAGGCCGTTACCCTTGCCCTTGGCGGCGGCAAGCTGGGTAATAGCTCCGAGGATATTCAAATCATCGTGAAAACCAGCAGCACGTTTACCGCCCCTGCGTCCGACGGTCTGACCCGCCCGGCCGGAGATACAGGCAGTTACTTTATGTGGCTTGGCAGCGACGGCAAGCTCTACGCGCCCGGTGCCAACGTTCCGGCGGACGTTACCAAGCTCACGGCGCAGTTTGCTTTATCAGAACAGTTTTCCCTCACCCCCGGCGGCACCTATTACTTTGACCTCTCCGACGAGGAGATTCCCGGCACGGTGAACACCGGGAACGAAGACGGCGCAGTTTCTTTGCCGGATACGTCGCTGCACTATGTTCCCTTTACCTATGCGGGAACGATAGAAGCCTACAAACTCACGTCTGCGATGGCGATCACCGAGGAATATGCACGGCAGAACAAATACGCTCACAGCCTGTTTGTGGCGGACTACAATGTAACGCATACGGTAAGCTGGAATGACTTAAATACGAAAAGTCTGATTTTCGGCAAGGATTATGCCGTCGGCGGCGTGGAATATACCATGCGCGCACCGTCTGTGGGAAGTAACTTTACAGGTTCGGGCAATTTCGAACGCGGCATGCCCCAAAGCAATGAATGGGACACGATACTGAACAAGGACAATGGATATATCCAAAACTGGAATACAATGAATTCGTGGGGGCAGGATACTTATTTTGGCGGCGTGTCGCTCCGTGCGGTTCGCGGGCTCGATTCGGCCCGCTGCTGGTACAGCAACCCTGCTCCGCTCTCCAACTCGTCCCTCGGTTTCCGCCCCGTCCTTGAAGTCCTGAACCCTGACACACTGGGTTCTGACGGGATGAAGGTCGTTACCCTTGACCTTGGCGGCGGCACGCTGGGCGGCAGCTCCGATGCTATTCACATCATCGTGAAAACCGGCAGCACGTTTACCGCTCCCGCATCCGGCGGTCTGACCCGCCCGGCCGGAGATACGGGCAGTTACTTTATGTGGCTTGACGGCAATGGCAATTCCTACGAACCCGGCGGCAGTGTTCCTGCTGATGTGACGAAACTGACGGTGCAGTGGACAGCCCCGACCTATGCCGTAACCTTGAATACGAACGGCGGCACAATCAACAGCGGCAATGTTACAGCCTACACCTACGGCACGGGTGCAGCGTTGCCGACTGCGGACGATATGACCTATACGGGACATACCTTCAAGGGCTGGTATGACAACGAAGGCTTGACCGGCGATCCTGTTACAGCAATCGGCGACACCGAAACAGGCAATAAGGAATACTGGGCACGGTGGGAAGTCAATACCTACACCATCACGGTCAAGCCCGAAAACGGCGAAGCGGATATTACCATAACGCAGGATTACGGCACACCGATTACCGCTCCGACCCTGACAAGAGAGGGCTATCAGTTCAACGGTTGGGATAAAGCATTTCCGGCAACCATGCCCGCCGAGGATATGACTGTCACCGCGCAGTGGAAAGCCAGCGAAAAGCCCACGGGCGAAATTAAGGCTGAAACGGCAACCCCGCAGCCCACTGTGACCCCGCAGCCGACGCAGACGGCGCAGCCCCAGCCGACGGTGCAGCCTGTTTCCCCGATTCCGCGCACCGGCGACGCCGCCAACCCCGCATTGTGGTTTGCGCTGCTGATTGTCAGCGGCTCCGCGCTGGCGGCAATTTTCGTACTGCGCAGGAAAGGCAATCGCAAGTAAACAAAATGGGTACCGGCCTATATCAGCGCACGGAAACCATATCCATAGGATTCACGCGCACACCATTCTGCATCACCTCAAAATGCAGGTGGAAACCTGTGCTGTCGCCGGTATTGCCTACATACCCTATAACCTGCCCTGCCGTTACCGCTTCCCCTGCGGTAACGGCAGTTTGCGTCATGTGGGCGTACCGCGTGGACAAGCCCGCACCGTTTCGCGCGTGAGGTGTTGGCGTTTCAGCGGGCCGGGCAACCCGGTTGGAACATCGGCGGCATTGTCGGACGGGCGCAAGGTTCAACTACAACGGTACAGCGCTGCGTCAACACCGGCAAGGTGACCGGCATTAACGACATCGGCGGCATTGTCGGAAGTACATCAAATGCAACGGTGCAGGATTGCGGCAATACCGGCGAAGTAAGGACAACCGGGACTGGCATATATTACGGCGGCATCGCCGGAAGCGTCTATCAGTCATCATACATTCATAACTGTTACAATACGGACAGCAGCACTGCCGACAAATTTTATGACGGTTCGTGCTACCACTCCAACTGTTACTACCTTGCCAACGGTTCCGACAGTACCGACAAAGAAATCACCGCCAAAACGCAAGCACAGTTTGCCAGCGGCGAGGTGGCGTTCCTGCTGCAAAATGGGCGCACCGACGCTGTGTGGGGGCAGACCCTGACCGGGGAAAGCCCGCAAGCCTTCCCCGTGTTGGGCGGCGACAAGGTATACCAGACCACCCCCTGCACCGCAGGCTACAGCAACCAGGAAGGCACGCACAAAGATCACGCCGACATTGACGCGAATGGCCAATGCACCGCCTGTGGGACGCAGTGCATTGCCTACTACACCGTGACCATACCCGCCATGGTGGAACTGGGCAATGCCGCAAACGCCACGGCAATCATTTCTGCCGAAAACGTCACCCTGCCCACCGACAAAACGCTGAAGGTGACCGTCAACGATCCCTTTACCGCCACGCTGGACGGCGCAACCGATGTGTCGGTAGACTACACCATCGAAAAAGACGGTACTGCGTTGCCTAATAACGCCCCGGTCTTGACCGCCGATAGCAGCGGAACCAGTAAAACCACTACCCTGACCTTCGTCAAGCCGGACACCGCCCCCTACGCGGGCAGCTACACCGGCACCGTAACCTTTACCGTCAGCGTTGTTGAAACAACCCACTAAAGTAAAACAGCACCAGCCGTCACGGAAGCGTGACGGCTGGTGCTGTTTTACTATCGAAAAAGTGCATTGTAGGGGCGCACACTGTGCGCCCGTGCTCATTTCCTGCACGAGTAGCTTTTCCGGAAATGCGTTGCCACGTCAAGTTTCCGGGCGAACAATGTTCGCCCCTACAGTCTCTACGACGGAGAAAATGGTTTTTTGACAAACTGACAAAAGAATGGCAAACGGGCTTTGCGCGCTCGCGCCAGCAAAATATGCGCCTTTGTCCATTCCTGGTTTTGAAAAAATAGCGTATTACAGTATTTTGCGTATCTCCTGCACAAGATCGGCAATCACGATGGGCTTGGACAGGAAGCCGTTCATGCCGCTTTTCAGGGCGTTGCGGCGGTCCTCATCAAAGGCGTTCGCCGTCATGGCAAGAATGGGGATGCCCGCCAGGGCGGGGTTTTTCAATTCGCGGATGCGGCGGGTGGCGGTGTAGCCGTCCATGATCGGCATCTGCACGTCCATCAGTACCAAATCGTACTGCCCCGGCGCTGCGGTGCTGACCTTTTCCACGGCGGCCGCGCCGTCTTCGGCGATATCGACCGTAAAGCCATAGGCGTTCAAGATCTCCACGGCAATCTCGCGGTTCAGCTCGTTATCCTCGGCAAGCAGGACGTGCTTGCCCTCAAAGTCGGCAGCCTTTTGGGGCAGCATGCCCTGCTGCCCCTGGGCCTGTTTCTGCCCGATGGCGGTCATCAGCGTGTCGCGCAGGTCAGACAGGAACATCGGCTTGGAGCAGAACGCCGTGACACCGGCTGCCTTTGCCTCCACCTCAATATCGGACCAGTCATAGGCGGTAAGGATAATAATGGGCGTATCATCGTGCAGGCTGCGGATCTGGCGGGTGACCTCAATGCCGTTCATATCCGGCAGGCGCCAGTCGATAATATAGGCCTTGAAGGTATCGCCCATCTCGATGGACTGCCGTGCGCGCAGCACTGCCTCCTTGCCGGAAAGCGTCCACTCGGCACGCATGCCCACCTTGACCAGCATCTTGGTCACGCTGTCGCAGGTGTTGAAATCATCATCCACCACCAGCGCCTTCAGACCCTCCAGCTCGGTGATCTTTACCGTCTTGCGTTGTTCTTCCTGCGTACGCAGCGGCACACGGACAATAAATTCAGAGCCTTTTTCCGGCGCGGTCTGCACCTCAATGGTGCCGCCCATCATATCTACGATGTTTTTGGTAATGGCCATACCCAGCCCGGTACCTTGTATTCTGCTTACCGTGGAAGTGCGCTCGCGCTCAAAGGGTTCAAAGATCTTTTTGGCAAACTCCGGGCTCATGCCGATGCCGTTGTCTTTGACGCGGAACTCATACTGCCCGCAGCCGCCGACCTTACCGGCAAGCTGGCGCACCCGCACCGACACCGTGCCGCCTGCGGGGGTGAACTTGATGGCGTTGGACAAAAGGTTCATCAGCACCTGATTCAGCCGGGTCTTATCGCAATAGACGTCCTCATCGGCAACATCCATTGCATCCATATACAATTCCAGCTGCTTTGCGTAAATCTGCCCACTGACGATGGTTTTTATGTCGTGCAGCACATCGGACAGATTGACCTCGGTTTCGTCCAGCTGGATCTTTCCGCTTTCGATGCGGCTCATATCCAAGATATCATTGATGAGCGAAAGCAGGTGGTTGCCGGAGGCCAGTATCTTGGTAAGGTATTCCTTCACGCGGTCCTTGTCGTCCAGATGGCTGACCGCCAGCGTGGTAAAGCCGATGATGGCGTTCATGGGGGTGCGGATATCGTGGGACATATTGGAAAGGAAGGTACTCTTGGCGCGGTTGGCGTTTTCGGCGGCGGCAACGGCATCCGAGAGCGCCTGGTTCACCTGCCTGTCGGCAGTGCGGTCAGACAAAACCAGAATGTACTTGGTTCGCTCCTCCACCTCGCTGCCCATGGCAACCACGTGGAACCAGCGCCGCTCCCCTGTTCCCTGATGTACATACTCCATGTCCCACTCGCGCTGTTCGCCGCAGGCAAGCCCTTCCAGAAAGTTCTTGGTGCGGTCGGGGGAATCCTGCGGGTGCAGCAAGGCCAAGGTATGGATGTTCCTGCGCACGCTCTCCTGCGTCAGACCCAGCAGGCGTTCCATATTCGGGCTGATGTAATCCGCCTTGTGGGTTTTTGCATCCAGCATCAGGAAAACGTCGTCCACGTTCTGGGACAGCCTTTGGAACAGCTCGTCCCGGCACAAAAGCTCGTTGTTTTTGCGGCGCAGCTTGACGTGCCCCTGGCGCGTAATCAGCAGAAGGATCATGATCGCAATCGCCGCGACAATGCTGGTTACGATCTGCACCGTGCGCAGCCAAAGCTGATTCATACCGGCATTGACGACATCCACCGGGACAATGCCCGCCATGATCCAGTTCTGGACACCGGCGCTCTCGTAAACCAGATAGTATCTTGTGCCGCCCAGCGTCACCTCACGGTTGCCGCTGACACCTTTTGCAAAGTCGCTGGCAAGCTCCTGCATCTGCGTGTCGGTAAGGTTGGAATACTCTTGCAGTACCGCAAGCAGGTTATAAACAGCTTCCTCGCCCTCTGCAATATCTTCAATCACGACCTGACCGTCCGGGTAGATGACATAGCTGCTGGCAGCACCGCCGAAGGCCGAATCGTCCACGGTTTTCATCACGTCGGCATTGTAGCGGCTGATGGCAATGGCATCGTAGGCAAAGCCGCGGTAGACGCCCTTGGTTTCGGGGCAGATAAACACCAGCATCGGGTCTTTCCCGGGCAAAACCGCGTTCATCACAACGTCGTCCTGATCGGCAAGCGCTTCGTCGAGGTTGCTTTGCAAGCCAAGATAGCCCGTTTCACCGCCGGGTGTCATGTAGTTGCCGTCGTAAGAAAGAAAGTAGAATCCGGCAAAGCCAAGCTCCTGCTGCGCAGACTCCAGATACGCCTGCGTTCCGGCATCATCGGGGTTGCTGTACAGAAAGCCGTTCCATAAATGCAGATAGGACAGGTTTTTGTTTACCTGCTCGCTCAGGATGCTGTTGGATTTATGCAGAACTTCCTCTAAGTGGTCGGTGCTTTCTTCGTAGACGGTTTTGGATATAAACGAAAGGTACTGCACACCAAGGCAGGCAAAAAAAGCGATTGCCAGCAGAGCAGCAGCGGCGGTCAGCCTTTTGCGCGGGAAATGGCGCTTTGTTTTCAGCTTCGGCTTATCATCTTCCATAGCGCTTTACCCCCCCCTAACGTAATGTAGCTTTCCGGCGCGGCAAGCACCACGCTGCCGCTGCAAACTGCATCGCTCCAAGTGTTTTTGACCGTGGCTTCCCCGCGCTCAAACGCGCGGCTTTTGTCCTGCAGCAGCGGTGCCATCTGCTTTTCCGTTGCCAGGCAGGTCACGGTAACGGTATCGTCGTCCCGCAGCGGCTGCCCGTTGCGGGTAACGCCGGTCAGCGTATAGCTGCCGTCGTTTTCCTGTACCTGCACGGCAATGCCGCTGACCACCGGCAGGGAGCCGCGGTTAAACGGGGTAAAGCCATCCTCGCAGCCCTCCACAAAGGCGCGCAGGGTGTCCTTCAGTTCAGCGCCTGTCATGGTGCGCTGGTACGACATAAGCCCGTTGGGCATGATCATGGCGCGCGCCGTTGCTTGGGTATACTGTGCTTGCAGCACGCTGCCGGTAAAGCTGCTGGCAGGGGCCACCAGCACATCGGTGCCGTAAATGCCGCGCAGCGTGTTTGCCATAACCGAGAAGGACGCATTGCCGCCGTTTGTGTGGAACACGTTGGAATAGGCTTTCTCACTGGTCAGCACAACATCGCTTGTGTCGGGCTTATCCTCTGCCAGAAGCTGGGCATTAAACACCCGGTAGGCTTGCTTGGCGTCATATTCGCCCGCAATCATCTTGGAAACCACATCCTGCGAGATGGCAAAGAAATCGTTGGAGGCAATGCGGATATACATATGGTTTTCTTCCACCACCGAGCGCACGTCCTTCATGGTGTCGGTCAGGTGGTAGCTGACGTTCTGGCTGTAGCTGAGCAGGTCCTGCCCTTCCGCGAGGATCTGGCTCTGCGCCCCCTCCGACAGCATAACGTGCAGGATCTGCATCGCTTTTTCGCGCCGGGTGGTGTCCTGCTCCAAATCGCGGTTCAATGCCACTTGGAAGTAGGGCGTGGTCATCAGCCACTTTTCCCCGTTCTGGTTGAAGAACGGCAAAAAGGTTGCATCAATGCCCTGGTCTTGGAACATCTTTACACCGGCAGAGGTGCCAAAGTACATGGCAAGCTGCCCATTGCCGAACATCCCGGTCACGTCATCGTAATTCAGCTCCAAGTCCGCCGCCGTAAGGCCAGTGTCCTGAATGAACTGCTGCATACGCTCAAAGCCGCCCGGCCACACGGTGTCGTCCAGCCCGACACGGGTGTTGCTGGCAGGGTCGCTGTAGGCGGTGCGCCATTTGCGCCCTGCCGTAGTCGTAAGTTCGGTGGCAGAAAGCCCCTGCAGCGTTTCCATGCAGGTGTAGTCGTACAGATAGTCGGCGGTAAAGCCGCGGATGCCCACTTCTTCAAAGGCTTTGCAGGCAGCGGCAAAACTGGTGTAATCGGTGGGCAGCGGAATGCCGTACTGCTTAAAAAGGTCGCTGTTGACCACAAAGCCGTGGACATCGGCGCATACAGGCAGCCAGTTTACACTGCCGTCCGCATTTTTGAAGTTGTTGAGATAGGAATTGTAGACGGCGCCTGCCTCGTTGGTGGCAGTAAGATTCATCAGGCTGTCCTTTAAGGGGGCAGCGTCGTGCAGGGAGAAACGGCAGCAGGTGATAATGTCCGGCAAACCGCCGTTTTCCTGCAGGAACTTGTAAAAGTCCAAATCGTTGTTGCCTACGATAAACTCAATGTTTACATCCGGCAGCTGCGATTGCACATAGGGGGCGTACTTTTCGTACAGGCTGTTGGTCCACAGATATACCTGAATGGTTTCGGCGTCCTCCTGCGCCTGCACTGCCTCGGTGCTTTTTCCGGCGCATCCGGTCAGCAGGGACAAGCCCAGTACCATGGCTGCAAGCAGAGAAAAAATTTTGTACAGTCGTTTCTTTTTCATCCCATCGTTCTCCTCACGGCCTGAAGGCAGCCTGCCCTTATCCGGCAGGCTGCCCGGGCTTTTTAACAATACCATCACGACCTATAAAAAATTCTTTGCGGGTTTCCTGTTTCGTGCGCCGCATTCTGCAAAGAGCACGGCGCATTGTTAGACAGGATAATTTAAATATTTTATCAATTTTATCATGATAACGGCAAGATTTCAACATTCTTTCCCTGTTTTTTATAAAGGTATTCAGAAATTATACAATTGCCAAACGGTTGACAGCCGCGCCTTTGCTTCGCCGGTTTATTGAATTTTTATCTTTACCAGAAACCACCCGTCTTGATTTGCAAAAAGCTGTCCCAACCTTGCCATCAACGGCAAGCATCATCAAATTCTACGCAAGGAAATACATACGCACAAAAGAAAAGCTGCATGGTCTTTTGTGCCTAAAAAAGAGTTATGGCTTATCGTCATATTGCATATATGTTGTTCACAATTTACGCAACAATATTGACACAATGCTTCTTTTGATGTACTCTTATTAGTAACAAAGTCCTATCAGAAAAGGAGACGATTGTAATGAAAATTCGCGCGGCTGTCACTTATGATACGGGTGCCCCGTACAAAATCGAGGATGTTGAACTTGATGCACCAAAGTTTGGTGAAATTTTGGTGCGCATCACTGCAAGCGGAATTTGCCATACGGACGAAGCTGTGCAGAACCAGTTTATTCCCACCCCGCTCCCTGCAGTACTTGGGCATGAAGGTGCCGGTATTGTGGAGGCAGTCGGCCCCGGCGTGACAGAATTCAAGATCGGTGACCATGTCGGCATTTCCTTTGGCTTTTGCAACAGTTGCTGCAACTGCCGCAAAGCCCGCCCGTTTGTCTGCAAAAAGCTGAACGCCATCAATTTTGGCGGCATCCAGCCAGACGGAACAACTCGCCTGCATACATTGGATGGAAAGAAGCTTTCTACCTTCTTCGGGCAGTCCTCCTTTGCAAACTATGCCGTTGTCAATCAGAATCACGCAGTCAAGGTACCTTATGAGGATATGGACCTTGCTTTGGTCGCGCCTATGGGCTGCGGCATCCAGACCGGTGCAGGTGCCGTATTGAATCGTCTGCGCCCGGAATTTGGTTCTTCTATTGCTGTTTTTGGCTGCGGCACTGTCGGTATGAGCGCCATTATGGCTGCTAAAATTGCAGGCTGCCAACAGATCATTGCTGTTGGCGGCAATCCCAAGAGCTTGGAGCTGGCCAAAGAGCTTGGTGCGACGGATACGGTAAACCGCAAAGAGGTCGATGATCTTGTCGCTGCTGTTAAGGCGGTTTCTCTGTCTGGCGACGGTGTAAACTATTCTATTGATACCACCGGCGTTGGCGCTTGCGTTCGTCAATCCCTTGGATTCCTGGATTTTGATGGCACCTGCGTTGTGGTCGGTGCTACGGGTGATATTGAATTCAATGTCCAAAATGAGCTGATGGGTGACGGGAAATCTCTGATTGGCGTCATCGAAGGCGATTCTATTCCCAAAGAATTCCTGCCCAAACTTATGGCGTACTATCGCAACGGGCAATTCCCGTTCGACAAGCTCATCAAATTCTTCCCGTTCGAGCAGATCAATGAGGCACAGGCGGCATCTGATCGCGGCGAGTGCATTAAGGCTGTACTTCGCATGGAGTGATGATTCAATAAGCGCATGCAGGCGGTTTCCACAAGCAGGGAACCGCCTGCATGCTTTTTGCAAAGCAATATGGACTGGCGGTTGAATACAGGCGGAACTGGTTTCAGCAGAAGTACCCTTATTCTATGTGCCCGCGCGGGGTTGTCAATGGGCGGAGCATGGAGAAAGCCTGCAAGAGCGTACCGCCTTATGGCAACACCGCACAATTCCCGCCTAACGGCTTAAGCACCGCTCCGGCGGCTGCGGCACAGCATCTGCGTTGCCAAAATGC
>ERZ1034984.3626-NODE-3626-length-10950-cov-5.481964_pt1 | contig 10950 bp, 11 predicted proteins | sample MGYA00520589_ERZ1034984 | MGnify/ENA primary metagenome ERZ1034984 (study PRJEB33766, sample SAMN09781790) | gut metagenome | biome: gut microbiome | host: Homo sapiens | place: Madagascar | study: EMG produced TPA metagenomics assembly of the PRJNA485056 data... | reverse complement strand
GCGTTTTTTATGGATTGTGTCAAAAAGTAGGTGGCTTATTGCGACAGCCCCTTCTTTTGTTGCTCGTATTGATAACCTTTCGTTTTTACGTCTCCCTGAGCGATAAATCTTCGATTCTATTCAGGTGGGGAGTTTACAATTATCATATAAGTAAAGATTATTCAACACATAAAAATCGAGAGGTGTTCAAAATGACAAAAATCAAAGATGCAAAATCGGATAAGATCATTGTTTTAGGGGTCGATGGTTTTGAGCCTAGCCTAGCGAAAAAATTTATGGATCAGGGAAAGATGCCTAATTTGAAAAAATTTGTAGAGCGCGGCGCTTGTCGTGAAGATTTGGTTCTCTTGGGCGGGGTTCCTACAGTAACGCCGCCAATGTGGACATCGTTAGCAACAGGGGCAAACCCAAATACTCATGGGATTACAGCATTTTTTAATCAGCATCCGGATCCAGACAAACTTGATACGGCTGTATACGCATTGGATTCTCGAGAATGTAAAGCTGAGCCATTGTGGAATGTTTTTGCAGAAGCAGGAAAATCTACGCTGGTATGGCATTGGCCGGGATCCAGTTGGCCTCCAACTTCTGATAGTGAGAATCTCAGCGTTGTTGATGGCACACAGCCAACAGCAATTAACATGGGGACAGCTATTGTTGACTGGGAAACGATTGGAATGGCTGGAGAAAATGTTCCACGTGTCGTGTTTAATGCTTACAACGCTCCCCAGGGGAATGTTAATGGCTGTGTGATCACAGGTTTGGAAGATTCCGTTGCTGACGAAAGTGCAAATTACAGCCGTGAAGGTAATGGTGGTGAAAGCCTCCAGGCTATTTTGAACGGCAAACAATTTACGACCTTGGTACTTAGCGAGGAAGAAAACGAAATTCATACGCTGGGGAATATCACAGTTAACGTTTGTAATTCACCAATCAAAGAGGCATCTGGCTGGGCAAATGCTCCGGAGGGGGCAAAGGAATTTACAATTCTCACCTCCGCAGGTTTTGTTCATCGTCCATGTCTGATCGTGAAAAATGAAAACGGCGTTTATGATCGTGTTCGTATTTATAAGAGCAAGAAAGATGCAGAGCCGATTGTAGAACTGAAGCCAGAAGCATATACTCCGTATCTTCATGATGAAATCCTGAAAGATGAAGAAAAGATTGATGCTTATAGAAGTATGAATTTGATTGAATTGGCCGAAGATGGAAGTTACCTTCGCTATTGGATGAGCAGTGCTTATAGAGTGGACGGTGATCAGGTTTGGCATCCAAAATCCTTGTACAAAGATATTGCTGAGCATGTTGGAATGCCACCGCAGATTAGCAATATCACAGGGAAGAAACCTGAGAACGTTCAAGAAATTATTCTTCCAGCGCTGGATTATTATTGCGAATGGCAGGCGAGATGTCTTTGCTATCTCATGGATGAAGGGAAGTATGATGTTATTTTCTCACACCTTCATAATGTCGATAATGTTGGCCATATGTTCTGGCATTTTGCGAAACATTTTGATGACTGGGGAAATGATGAAGCGTTCTATCAAGATGCAATTCTAAAAATTTATGAAGAAACAGACCGCTATCTTGGTGATTTCCTACCATATCTGGATCAGGATTGGAGCGTCATTATTACATCTGACCATGGGTTAATTTGCGAAGAACATCATCTTCCTGTTTTGTCGGAAGGATGTGTCAGCGTACCAGTTATGGAAGAACTGGGATATACAGTTCTGAAACGCGATGAGAATGGCAATAAGATCCGTGAAATCGATTGGGATAAAACACGCGCCATTGCTATTCGAGCAGGTAACGTGTATTTGAACCTGAAAGGCCGTCAGACACACGGTATCGTTGAGCCTGAAGATAAGTATGAATTGGAGGCGCAGATTATTTCTGATCTGTACAACTACAGAGATCCTCGTACTGGAAAACGTGTTATTTCTTTGGCAATGAGAAATAAAGATGCTGTCATTCTTGGGATGGGTGGCAATGAAGATTTTGGGGATATTATTTTCTTCATGGATGAAGGATTTAACTTAATCCATATGGATTCGCTTCCTACATATATGGGTTATTTTGATACATCGGTAGCCCCTATCTTTGTTGCAGCTGGTAAAGGGTTTAAAGAAGGATTCACAACTGAACGACATATCCATACGATCGATGTGGCACCAACGCTTGCAGTTCTTGGCGGTGTTCGTGTTCCATCGCAAAATGAAGGTTCTATTGTTCACCAGATTCTTGACTAATGCACGTTCCTGTTTTGTGCTTCTCTGTTTGAAAGAGAAGCACAAAACTAATATAAAGGGGTGTACAAATCATGACTATTCAAGTAAAACGCGTTAATACAAACGTTAAAATAGCAATATGTTTTATTATACCAATTCTTTTAATGTTGATTCCTACATCGGAAATGTTCACTTATCAAATGAAAATTTTCTTGGCAATTACAGCATGGCTGTTGTTATGGGCGGCATTTGAGATTACTGATTTATTGGTTCCTTCTTTGATATGGCCAGTAGCATTAACATTATTGGGAATTGTACCAGCAGAATCAATTTACTCTTCATGGCTTGGATATACGATTCCATGTTGTATGGCTGCAATGGTTCTGTCTAATATGTTGCAGCGTGTCGGTTTGTTGGAACGATTAAGTTACTGGATCATGGCAAAATGCGGTGGCAGTTTTAATCGCTCGATGTATGCACTGTATTTTGCCTGCCTGATTATGTCGTTTATTACTTTTGCAGGAGCTTCTATCATTATTGCTGGTTTATGCTATGGTATGTGTAGATCGTTACATATGGAGCATAAAGAGGAAGCGGCGATCACTATGATGGTTGGTATGATCGGTGGCTCTACGGTCAGAATGTTCATTTTTCAACCGTTGACGCAAGGGTTGATTATGGGTTCTGTTCATCCGATTGATCCGACCTTTACAATGACATTCTGGCAGGTTTTATATTACAATTGGCCAGTTATTCTTTATAGCTTCCTGACGATTTTTGTATTCCTTACGATTGCAAAAACAAAGAATTCTTCAATCAACGGCACAAAAGAATATTTTGAAGAAGCTTTAAAGGCAAAAGGAAAACTTAGTAAAGATGAAAAGAAGGGGATTATCCTCTTGGCTATTTTGATGATCGGTATTTTAACAAATTCGATTCATCACATTGATGGTATGGCGATCTTTATTATCGTTGCTTGCTTAGCGTATTGTCCAGGTATCAATGTGGCGAAAGAAAGTGATATTAGGAGTTTGCCAATTGGGATTATTTTCTTCATTTCTGCTTGCATGGCGATCGGCGCTGGATGTACAGCGACTGGCTTAACAGAAGTTATTACCACAGCGGCAACGCCGATACTTAATTCTCTTGATACTCGGGTATTATTGTTTGGCGTACTTATTTTTGGGATTGTTATCAATCTGTTGATGACGCCGATGGCAATGGTTGCTACATTCTCTGGACCAATGGTTGCGCTTTGTGCAGGGGCAAATATTAATCCGCTGGCACCAATTTTTACCTTTATGGCTTCGACTGATATGGTGTTCTTACCATATGAATACGTTACATTCCTGATTTTCTTTGCTTTTGGTATGATGACCACGGGGCAATTTGTTAAATACCATACTATAAAAAATCTCGTTTTTGTAGCTTTCTTTGCGGTAATTATGCTTCCGTTTTGGTCGTTACTTGGATTAATTTAGAAATGAGAGAATAAGCGCGATGTTCTTTCGCAATTGACAGTATTCCCCCTAAAGCAGCCCGACGAAAAAAGGTTGCATTAGGGGGATATTTATTTCTAAATCACAGCTTATAACAGTATGGAGGTTTCAATGAAATTTGGTAATCTGTTTTGCTTTCGAATTATACTCTTGGTTTGGATTATCATAGCTAATTTTATTATACAATTAATGCAAATTGAATGTGGCTGGATAATTTTCATCAGTAATATCTTATTATTTACTATGAATGGTGATCTGTATAAAAACCTATTTAGTGTTGAGGTTGGCGGTCTCGTTGGTTTATCATGTGCTGGTATCACGATTCTAGGTATAGAGGCGCTTCAACCTATAGTCGGACAAATCTCAAGTATCATGATCCCGCTGATTTTTGTGCTTTCAATAATTATATTAGGCAATCCTGTTGCACCATTTTTGTTTAATAATTGTACTTTTGCCTATTTTACATGCTCCTTAATTTCACCGGGAACATTCTTTGCGAATTTTTGGCACTTTTTATGTGTATATCTTGTTGGAAGTATCTTAGTAAATTGTTTATCTGTTTATTTTGCAAATAAATTTCTTAATAGTTAAAATATCTGCTTTAAATAGATTTTCAACGAAAATCGATTGGCAAATAAAATAAACACGATTATGTTTCCGTGCTGAAAGTAATCAAATAAATCAGTTAAGGAATATCATAATCGTGTTTCATTTTGAAATTAGCGAACCGGAAACTTTTATCTGGATGGATGTGGAGAAAATGGATTCATAATAGTAAAGTTGACATGCTCTTCCATTGGCTTCGTTGTAGCACTTAAAAAAATTACTAGAGGAAGATGACTGAAAGATATGTCTTCCTTCTCTAGCGCTTTGGCCCAGGTGTCGACGAGGGTGCAATTTATTCGGAAACACCATAGTATGCTTTTAGCGCTTCCTGGAATCGTTCTGCACCGTAACGAAAATCTCGCTTTCCATCCGGTGTTTTACCACCTGGAATGTACGACCAGTTGTAGTCTTTATTCAATTTGCGTGTTTGCAATATTCCATCGTTGAAATAATCATACAGCTTGTAGCCATCGTATAAGAATTCTCGTTGTGTGAAATTCAGTTGTGCGATCATCGAGCGGTCTTTCAGGTGATCATAAACGACGATAGGACGTTCTTTGAGCCAACGGTCGATCAACGCTAACATCTCGTTGTCATCGCTAAAAAGATCGTAAATATATCCTGGAATATACCCTCCGATGACATGCCGTTCGTTGATCCGGATGTCCACGAGAAAAAATGCCATACGACTGGCAAAGTGGATCACCTGCAAGCATTTGCGTCGATCGAAATAAAAGAGCTTCATGCCCCATTCAAACATAGGGTTGCCAGCTTCTTCTGATAAAATCTTTTTTGTCATCGTTTTCTGAACTGGATCGTTGATGTCTTCGGGCATTGGAAGTTTGTAACGGTCGACGGTCTGTTTTGTCGCGTAAAAAATCATTGTTTGCACCTCGTTATAGTATTCGATATCTGGTTGTAGTTTCCTTTACTCCTCCTTCTCCAGCGCTTTGGCCCAGGCGTCGGCGAAGGCGTTTGCGCCGATGCTTTCTTGCTGCTTTTGTTTGCGCATGTAGTTTTGGACGTCGCGTTTGCTGGAGGTGTTGCGTTTTTTTCGTAGTTCCTGGTTGAAGCGGTCGAATTTTTCGCGGAAGCCGCAGCTGCAGGTGTAGATGCGTTTGTCGCCGTCGCCGACAACGGTGAGGCGTTTGTGGCATTTTGGGCAGCGGGCGTTGGACTGCTGCTCAAGGTTGCGGCGATAGCCGCATTCGCGGTCCTGGCAGACGAGCATTTTGCCTTTCTTGGTCTTGACTTCGAGGAGGAATTTGCCGCAATTTGGGCATGGGGTGCGGGTCATATTGTCGTGGCGGTACTGCTTATCGGAATTTTTCACGGCTTTGACGAGTTCTGTGGCGAAGGTGCGCATATCGCTGGTGAAGGCGGCGGCGCGTTCCTCTCCGCGGGCGATACGTTCAAGGCGTTCTTCCCAGTCGGCGGTGAGGAGCGGCGAGGTGAGGTCGTCAGGGACGATATCGATGAGCTGGATGCCTTTGGAGGTTGGCACGAGGGATTGGCCCTGCTTTTCAATATAGAAGCTTTTGAACAGTTTCTCGATGATGTCGGCGCGGGTGGCTGGTGTGCCGATGCCGCCGGCTTTGTGGAGAACGGACTGGGCGTGCTTGTCGCTTACAAAAGCCTGGGGATTTTCCATGGCGGCCAAGAGGGTGCCTTCGGTGAAGCGAGCGGGCGGTCTGGCCTTCGCGGATGCTGACGGCGACGCCTTTCAAGGTTTGGCCCTGCTGGAGTTTTGGCAGGGAGCGGTTCTTGCTGGCGTCTTCTTCCGGCTCGTCGCCCTCGCCGATGAGATCGATGCCTTTCCAGCCGAGATCCACGGTGACGTTGCCGTGACAGGTGAAGTGTTCGCCATTCACGTCGAGGTGGACGCGCGTCTGCTCATATTCATACGGCCCGAGGAAATTTGCCAGAAAACGTTTGACGACGAGCTCGTAAATGCGGCGTTCGTCGCTGGTGAGGGAATGTTTGCTGAGGCGTTCCTCGGTTGGGATGATGGCGTGGTGGTCGCTGACTTTGGCGTCGTTGATGCAACCTGGTGCGATGCTGCGCTTTTCGGCGCGGATCTGGCGGGTGACGTCGGCGTAGCCGTTGGATGTGAGGGCGGCGAGACGTTCCGGGAAGGTGGCGACGATATCTTTCGTCAGATAGCGGGAATCGGTGCGCGGGTAGGTGAGCAGCTTGTGTTCTTCATAGAGGCGCTGCATCAGCGAAAGCGTTTGCTTGGCGCTGAATCCGTAGCGGGCGTTGGCGTCGCGCTGGAGGGTGGTGAGGTCGTAGAGCGCTGGCGGCTGGGTGCGTTTTTTCTGCGCGTCGATGCTCGTCACGATGGCGGACTGTTTGTTGCAGGCGCGGACGATGCGCTCGCAAATGCTCTTATCGCTGAAGCGAGTGCTCTTATTTTGCCAGAGCAGACGCATACCGGACACATTCGCTTGTACTTCGTAGAATGGCTGGCTCTTGAAATCGCGGATGGCGCGTTCGCGCTGCACGATCATTGCCAGTGTTGGTGTTTGCACACGGCCAGCGGAAAGTTGCGCGTTGTAGCGGCAGGTGAGGGCGCGGGTGACGTTGAAGCCGACGACCCAGTCGGCTTCGCTGCGCGCCACGGCGGAGCGATAGAGGTTGTCGTATTTTGCCGACGGCTCGAGATGGGCGAAGCCCTGGCGGATGGCCTGGTCGGTCTGGCTAGAGATCCAGAGACGGCGCATCGGCTTTTTGACGTGCGCTTTTTCGATGATCCAGCGGGCGACGAGCTCGCCTTCGCGGCCGGCGTCGGTGGCAATGATGATCTCGTCCACGTCGGCGCGTTTCATCAGGCCAGAGACCGTGCGGAATTGTTTGCCGGACTGAGGGATGACGACGAGATCCATGTGTTTTGGCAGGATCGGCAGCGTATCCATGCGCCAGGTTTTGTATTCGTCGCCGTAGTGTTCGGGATCAGCCAGCGTGACGAGATGGCCCAGCGCCCAGGTGACGATGTATTTGCTGTTTTCAAAATAACCGTTGTGCTTACCGCCAGCGCCCAGCACACGGGCGAGTTCGCGGCCAACGGATGGTTTTTCTGCGAGTACGAGGGATTTTCCCATAATGCATCCTTCTTTCTCAGTGTTTTCTCCAGTATAGCACAGCTGTGTGCTACCGTGTATAATTAAAGAAAGAAAGGAAGATGACTATGAACCCACGTAACTATGGACGTGAATTGGATCGCATTTTGCGTGTGCTCGAACGCGAAGGGCGTGTGCCGCATCTGCTTCTGCACAGTTGCTGCGGACCGTGCTCGAGCTATGTGCTAGAATATCTGTCGCCATATTTCAAGATCACGCTCTTTTATGACAATCCCAACATCCAACCGCGCGAGGAATATGCGCACCGACTGGCGGAGCAGTGCCGCGTAATCACACACATCGACGCGCCCCACGGCCTTGATCTGGTGGAAGGTAATTACGATCCTGCGCGGTATGCGGAGGCTGTGCGCGGGTTGACCCATTTGCCAGAGGGCAGCGCACGCTGCTTCGCCTGCTATCGTTTTCGTATGCAGGCAGCAGCAGAATTGGCGCGAGATCTCGGTTGCGATTATTTCACGACGACGCTCTCTATCAGTCCCTACAAGAATGCTGTACAGATCAACGCCATCGGTGAAGAGATCGCGGAAACGGTTGGCGTCGCTCACCTGCCAAACGATTTCAAAAAACACGGCGGTTATCAGCGTTCGATCGTACTCTGTCGCGAGTGGGACATCTATCGCCAGCATTACTGTGGCTGTATCTATTCCCAACGGGAGTACGAGGCGCGGGTACAGAGCAGAGAGGAGTGAAAACAAGCGATTTTTTTAAACAGTCTCATTGCTGGATGACAGCGCTTTTGCTATGCTCATAAGAGAAAGGAGCCCAACTATGAAAACATTTCTAAAAGTCACAGCCCTGTTGCTCGCCGCAATGGTGATCTTTCTGTTAGGACATTTCACAACGCTCCACTACAACCTCTCCGGGACGTACAGCGCTGGCAATGAACCGGACCCGCGGAATGTGTATGTTGTGCTGCACGCGGATGAAAGCTTTATGATCTATGACCAGGATGCGGTGCAGGTGAGCGGGCATTACGAAGCGGCTGCACAAGAAGCGCAGGTTTATGCATTGATCGATGAAGCAAACGAAAAAGTTGGTTATGTTGTGCAGGACGGCGAGCGGATTTTGCTGCTGGGGTGGGGCGACACCGAGCAGACACTGGAAAAGGTCAGCGACGATGCTTTGTATTTACATGATTCAGACGCTTAATCAGGGAGGGAATCACGATGGCTAATGAAGAACGAAAAGATTTCAATGCCATGCTTCACGACAGCAAGGACATGCCGAAGCTGCAGATCGTCACCGACGAGAAAACCATCGCCAAATACGGCGGCGACCGCATGTATTTCGCACCGCCGATCGACTATGATCGGGTGATGAAGCGCATTCCTGCCGGAAAGCTGACGACTGTTGGCGCCATCCGTGATTATTTTGCGCGAGAGAATGACGCCGATTTCACCGAGCCGATCACCGCCGGCATCTTTGTTTCCATTGCCGCCTGGGCCAGTCACCAGCGCGATCACGATAAAACGCCATACTGGCGCACACTCAAGGCCAAGGGCGAGCTCAATCCGAAATATCCCGGCGGCGTCGCTGCGCAGCGGGAAAAGCTCGAAGCCGAAGGCCACACGATCGTGGAGCGCGGACGCAAAAATCTGCGTTACTATGTGCAGGATTATGAGCAGGCGCTGTTTGATCTGGAGGGGGACGAATGAGCGCGCGCATCCTGGTGCTGGAGGATGATCCGGCGCTTTCTGAGAGCATTGCGGCGGCACTGGCTGGTGCTGGCTATGGGGTGCTGGCGGCGCGCACGCGGGCGGAAGCGGAGCGGCTGGTTTTGGCGCAGAGCTTCGATCTGGCGCTCTGCGATGTGAATCTGCCAGACGGCGATGGTTTTGGCTTCTGCCGTTGGCTGAAGGCGCGGCGGGATGTGCGCGTGTGTTTTCTCTCCGCGCGGGATCTGGAAGAGGATGTGCTTGCAGGCTATAATCTCGGCGCCGACGATTATGTGACGAAGCCGTTTTCGATGAAGGTGCTGCTGGCGAAGCTCGCTGTGCTCCTCGGGCGCAACGATGCGCAGGCGGCTGTGCTCGACGATGGCTGGCTGCGCATCGATCTGGCGCTGGCGCAGATCACGCGCGCTGGCGAAGCGGTGCGGCTTTCGCCGACGGAGTGGAAATTGTTGCGGCTTTTTCTCGATCACCGCGGACAGCTTTTGACGTACGCGGTGATCCTCGACGCGCTCTGGGCAGAGGGCGTCGAGCTGAGCGACAAGCACGCATTGGTGGTGGCTGTGAACCGGCTGCGCAAAAAGCTCGAGAACGAAGCGCACAGTTATGTTGCGAACGTGTATGGGATGGGATATCTATGGAAATGATGATCTTAGCGCTTGCGGCAGCCCTCGTTACGCTCTGGCAGTGGGCGCGACGCCGGAGGATGCAGCGCGATGCGGAGGACTACGCTGCCAGGCTTGATCAGGCGGTGAATGCGCTGCTTGCTGGCGAGCCGCTTTCTGCGCGCATTGCGGCGGAGGACGATCTCTGGGGCCACACGAACGAGCGCCTGCTGCGGCTGGCGAATCAGATCGAGCGTGAGCGGGCGGCGCTGAGCGCCGAGAAGGACGCGCTCAAAAGCCTTGTCAGTGATATCTCCCATCAGACGAAGACGCCGCTGGCGAACATCCGTCTCTATCTCGAACGACTGGAAAGCGGCGAGCGCGACGACGCCCTGCTCGAGAAGATGGATGCGCAGGTGGGCAAGCTGGATTTTCTGCTCGCGAGCATGGTCAAGATCTCGCGGCTTGAGACCGGCGCCATCACCATTCGCAAAATGCGTACGCCGATCGCGCCGACGCTCGCTGAAGCCCTCGCCGCTGTTGTGCCGCAGGCGGAGAATAAGCACATCCGTCTCAGCGCCGAGGTCGACGACGCGCTCCTTCTTGAGCATGATCCGAAGTGGACAGCAGAGGCTGTCTACAATCTTTTGGACAACGCTGTCAAATACACCGCCGAGGGTGGCGCGGTGAGCGTGCGCGTCGAGCGCGGTCCGGTGTTTACGCAGATCGCTGTGCGCGACAACGGCAAGGGCATTGCGCGCGAGCGTCAGGCCGCGATCTTTGCAAGATTTTATCGCGAGCCGGAGGTGCACGACAGCGAGGGCGCAGGCCTGGGGCTGTATCTGACGCGCGGGATCATCGAGCGTCAGGGTGGTTTTGTAGAGGTTTCTTCCGAACCGGAACGCGGCAGCGTGTTCACGATCAATCTGCCAAATTGAATTGGCAGATTTTTTCATGTTTGTGACTGGTTTGTGATCATTGGCTGGTAGGATACAAGGGAAAGGATGTGAACCTCATGAAAAAATGGATCGTGGAAACAGAAAATCTGACAAAAACCTACCAGGCTGGCGACATCGCTGTGACGGCGCTTGCCGGTGTGGATCTGCGCGTGGCGGCGGGAGAATTTGTCGCCATCATCGGCAAATCCGGCAGCGGCAAGTCGACGCTGCTGCACATGCTCGGCGGCCTTGATGTGCCGA
>ERZ1034984.3625-NODE-3625-length-10950-cov-11.548417_pt1 | contig 10950 bp, 13 predicted proteins | sample MGYA00520589_ERZ1034984 | MGnify/ENA primary metagenome ERZ1034984 (study PRJEB33766, sample SAMN09781790) | gut metagenome | biome: gut microbiome | host: Homo sapiens | place: Madagascar | study: EMG produced TPA metagenomics assembly of the PRJNA485056 data... | reverse complement strand
CTTTAATTCACAATTTCCTTTTTCATTTGATAGATATATCGTTGTTAAATTAGGACATTTTTCTAAAATACCTTCCAGTTCATTTTCTATCTGATAAATTTTCTCTTCTGTTTCCGGTTTTGGTATTGGTTTGCTTTTAAACGGATATTTATCAAAAGCCTCTTCTGGATAACCCACCATTAACCTTTTTAAATTAGGACATTTTTCAATATCAACTAAGGTATCATAATAACCAGTATAACCAATATTCAATACCTCTACCTTTTCTAAATCTTCCTCCCTAATCTTACTCACGTTCACTCCCGCAAATTCAGCTATTACTTTTGCCATCTCATCATCCTCAAATGTAACCTTTGAATTATTATCAAGCAAATTTTCTTTCAAATCTCCTAACAAAGTTTCTTTGCCAATCAGTATACCAATTAGCAAAACAAGACTCACTCCAAAACCTATACTTATTTTCCTTTTCATTTTTGTCTTCTTTCTCTTATTCTCTTATATCATTTGAAATTATCCGATTATATTGGTAAATCAATTCCGCCTCTTCTTCCATTTCACGTTTAAATTTCCATACACTCTGTGGATTTTTTAATATTATCTCTTGCGTTAAATACGTCGATTCAACTGCGCCCAGATACTTATTTATTAAAACTATTTTTTGTTCTGTTGTGTTCCCTACATACGGATAAAATACATGGCTGTCATTTTCTTGCAAATTAAAATCCACAAAATTTACACAGCAATCAAATTCACTATAAACCTCCGCTGCATGAGAAGATTTATATTGCTGCTTAATAAACTTTATATCTTCTTTCACCTGTTGCTTAGTTGCTTTTGTATCAATCAAAAATCCCACTATATCACCAGCAACTGGAACATAACCAACAACCTTTCCCAAAACTTCTTTCCCTGTTTTTTCAGCAACTTTCTGAGATAGCCTTTCAAATGCACTTCCGATAAGTTGCCCCCTTCCTTCATTTATTGCAAAACTTCCCACCTCATTCGCAAACAAATAATTACCAAAATAATTTGTAAGCATATATTCCGAATAATTAATTTCTTCATCATCAACTGATGAACCATTTATTGTTCGACTAATTTTAATTATTGATTTTCCTAATGTAGTATAACTTGGTGTCATCACACTTCCTATATTTCTATTTTCCAATATCCTTAACATCAATTCACCATTTTCACTTTTCTGAACCGTAATTGTTGGATAGTCTGATTCGTATTCTCCACGAAACGCCCCTATTTGCTTAACAACATTTAACAACGTCATACGTTGCAAAATATTATTTCGCTGTAATCCGCAAGCCAATACTCCCGTATCATCACCTTCAGTTCGATACTTTTGGAGTAATTGCAGTGTTCCCTCTGCATAACCTGCAACTCTTTTTCCTATCTGCGCCATTTTTTCCGAATCCACTTTCCATTCTGAAAAATCTTTTTTGGAATTATTGGCTATATACCCCATCTGTTCCTCAAGCCATGTATAGTCATAATCCGTTCTTTCTCCCATCATTCCCTGCATAAATACAGCCAAGTCTTCATCATCCGCCATCAAATATGCCAATGCAAGTACATCATATTCTGCTGATGTAATCTCTCCCGCATCTTTTCTAAGGATTTTCTCCACTTCTTCCATGTCAATGGTAAGTTCTCCACTCTCTGATATGTGAAACACGCGATTAAAATAAATATCGTAAATTTCTGACCGCCAACCGGCATTCATATCCGGATGATATGCTCCATCATAAAATGAACTGGTGATATTGTCCAGTGCACTTTCTACTGTTGCCCGTATGGCTGTTCCCTCTGCAAACAAACCACTGGTAAGGGACTCAATTCCATCGTATTGATTTTCTTTTTCCTGCCAGACATCATACAATTTCTGTTCTAATTCTGCCATTCCTTCATAATGAACCACTTTCGTATTATAATTAAAACGAGTGGTTGCGCTGGTTGCTTTTCGTGCTTTTTCTCTATATATTGCAGCTTTTTGCTCATTGAACTGTTTGGCAGACATCTGCATCTGTTTCTTTGCCAAGATAACTCCGCCATTTAATTCTTGAAAACCTACTGCTATTTTCAAAAATCGAAAATCATGGATATCACAATCATTTGCTGTCCTCATTGTCTGTAGGACTGTCTTATAATCCTCCATTTGTAATTTTAATGCATCAAATGCTTCACTCTTTATTTGTGCATCTTCCTGAAACACACTTAACTTTTCTTCTAATGCATACGTTGCTTCACTGTCATTTTTTAATTTTGTAATTGCCGCATCGCATTGTGCCTTCATATTTGCCGGATTTAAATAGGAACTTTCATTCATACATATTTCCCCTCTGTGTCTTTCTCATTTTCTGCGTTTTTTTGCTTGCATTGTATTTTGGATAATCGGGTATGGAGTTCTTCTATATCGTTTTCCATACGACTTCTTCGTTGTTTCACTTCCTCACGGAATTGACTGTCAAATTCTATTTTCTTTCTTCGAAATGCACTGAGCATATCTTGCTTTTCATATAATAAACGCCGTATCTTTTCATCTTCAGAAGAACATTCTGCCCGCATTTGTTCCACGAGCAGATGCGACTACGTAATCCACATATCTTCTTCCTCTTCTTCTCTTAGGATACTTTTAGCTTCATATTCATAACTTTCTTGTTCTTTTTCTAATGTTTTTATTCTACCTTGTAATACTTCTATCTCTCGTTCGTCTTTCTTTTCCACTCTATACTCCCTGATTTTCTATTTTGAAGTTGTAACTTTATTATTCCATATCTCTTTTAACTGCTCATCGTATTGCTGAAAGGTTACACCCAAGCTCTCTATATTATGAGTCTCCTGTACCATCGCACTTTGCATGCGTTGTAAGACTTGTTGCAATTTTGTGTAAACCTGTTGTGCTTTTGCATTGGCTGTAATTGTAGTTTGTGTATCTGATGGATTCAATGTTACTGATTCAAGGTAATGAACTGCACCTGAAATGGTTGCGATACCGGCTTCTACTGCCGCATGATTTATTTTGATTTCTTCATTAGACATACTTATATCCCCTCCTTCTTTATCATGCTCCCAAACTTTCTTTCCTTAGTTTAACAAAACTCTGGTATCATGTCAATTTCACCCAAAAACTTTACAACTAATATTATGATAATCTCTCTCATAAAACATTTATGCTCGTTTATGAGAGAGACTTCTTCTTTTATTTATTACTGATTTGACATCTTTACTAATTTTTCTAATACTTCATACGCTTTTCCGGAATCAATGGATTCTGCTGCCTTTTTGATACCATCTTCAATGCTATCTGCTATACCTCCGGCATACAAGGTTGCTCCGGCATTTAACAATACGATTTCGCGCTTCGCCCCCTGTTCTTCTCCCTTTAAAATAGCAGTTGTAATCTTAGCATTCTGTTCTCCGTCTCCCCCCTGCAATTCTTCTAAAGTTGCTCTCTTTAAGCCAAACTGTTCCGGTGTTACTTCGTAGGTGCTTACCTCTCCGTTCTTGATTTCGGAAACAGTTGTTTTTCCGGTAATGGTAAACTCATCCATATGGTCTTCGCCGCTTACTACGAATCCATTTTCTACTCCTAATCGGCTCATGGCTTTTGCCACCATATCTGTCATAGCAGAATCATATACTCCCACTACCATGCACTTTGCATCGGAAGGATTGGCAAGTGGTCCTAAAATATTGAATACGGTACGAATTCCCATTTCTTTTCTTGCCTGACCTACATATTTCATGGATTTGTTAAAGCTTTGGGCAAACATGAATCCGATTCCTGCTTCTTCCACGCACCTGGTTACCACTTCCGGTTCTGCCATAATGTTGACACCTAATGCTTCTAACACATCTCCTGCGCCACTTTTACTGGAGATGGAACGGTTTCCATGTTTTGCAATGGGAAGTCCTGCCCCTGCTGCCACAAATGCAGATGTTGTAGACACATTAAAGGTAAAAGTTCTGTCTCCACCTGTTCCGACTAAATCCACATATTTTGCGGTTTTGGGTGCAATATGCTCTGCCTTTTCTTTTAAAACTGCTGCAAATCCGGTGAGTTCTTCTAAGGTTTCCCCTTTCATACGCATTGCAGTTAAAAAAGAACCAATCTGCGCCTGTGTTGCCTCGCCGCTCAACATAATATTCATTACTCTTTTTGCTTCTTCTTCTGTTAAATCCTGTCTGTCTACAACCTTTTGAATTGCTTCTTTCATCTCTGATTCTCCTCCGTATTTATCCTTTATAACTGATTCAGTTCCTTCTTAAATCTACTGCAATATTCTACCGCTGCTTTTGGTGCATAGTCGTTTGCCTCTAATAACTTAATAAAATGAGAACCTACGATTGCTCCATCTATAACTTCTTTCATCGGAGCTACATCTTTTGCCTCTTCGATACCAAATCCCATCATTACCGGAATCTTAGATACTTTTTTCACACTGGCAAGGTAATTTAAAATCTGTTTGTGGAAGTTTCCACTTTGACCGGTAACTCCCATACCGGAAACACAGTATACAAATCCTCTTGCTCCTTCTAAAATCGTTGGTATTCGGTCTGCGGATACCGGCGACACCAGTTCAATTAAAATCGGCGCACCTTCTTTTTGCAAAAACTGTTGCAACTCTCCTTGTTCTTCTAATGGTAAGTCTGGAATAATCAATCCGTCTACCCCACTTTTGATACACTCTTCTACAAAGTTTTCCAGTCCAAAGTAGAGTGCGGTATTATAATACATCATAAAAATAATTGGAAGTTCTACACCCTCTGCGCGCACTTCTTTCATCAGGGCAAACACTTTTTTCAGATTGGTACCAAGCTGAATGGACTTGTAAGAAGCGTCCTGAATGACCGGACCATCTGCCACCGGGTCAGAAAATGGGATTCCCAATTCCAATACATCCGTACCAGCCTGTTCCTGTGCTTTTATCAACTCCTTGCATCCCTCCATACTTGGAAGTCCTGCGGTCATATAAGTAATAAATGCTTTTTCTCCTTTTTCCTGAAGTTGCTGCATTCTCTGTTCAATTCTATTTTCCATCGTTCTTTTCCTCTCCTATTTCACTCTCTAATTCAAATATCCCTTACCAGCCATATAATCTGCTACGGTATGCACGTCTTTGTCTCCTCGTCCTGACAGGCAAACAATCATAATGTCATCCGGTTTCATTTTCTTTGCCTGCTTTTTCGCATAGGCAATGGCATGAGCACTTTCAATAGCAGGAATAATTCCCTCTAATCTACACAATTCCTGTAATGCATCCATGGCTTCTTTGTCTGTGATGGCAACATATTCTGCTCTTCCGGTATCTCTTAAATATGCGTGTTCCGGTCCTACTCCCGGGTAATCCAATCCTGCGGAAATAGAATGTGCCAGCTCAATGTTTCCATCCTCATCCTGCAATAAGTAAGAACGCATTCCATGAAGTGTTCCCGGTTTTCCAAGCGCCATGGCACTTGCGTGTTTTCCTGTTTCTACACCAAGTCCGGCAGCTTCTACTCCAATGAGTTTTACGGATGGTTCTTCGATAAAGTCTGCAAACATTCCGATGGAATTAGAACCACCACCGACACATGCCATTACCACATCCGGCAATCTTCCCTCTGCTTCTAAAATCTGCTTTTTACTTTCTCGGCTGATGACACTCTGGAACTCTTTTACCATTTTCGGATAAGGATATGGACCTACCGCAGAACCGATGATATAAAATGTATCTTCTGCTGTTTTTGCCCAGGTACGAATTGCTTCATTAGTGGCATCTTTTAAGGTATTGCTTCCGGAAGTAACAGAAACCACCTTAGCCCCTAACATTTCCATACGAAATACATTTAATTCCTGACGTTTGATGTCTTCTGCTCCCATGTATACCGTACACTCCATACCAAACAATGCCGCTCCGGTTGCAGTTGCCACACCGTGCTGCCCTGCTCCGGTTTCTGCAATTACCTTTGTCTTTCCCATACGTTTTGCCAAAAGAATCTGACCGATTACATTGTTAATCTTGTGTGCTCCGGTGTGATTTAAGTCCTCACGTTTTAAGTAAATCTTTGTGCCGTATGCTTTACTCAGTTTTTCTGCATAATACAGTGGATTTTCTCTTCCCACATACTGTTTTAAATAGTAATGATACTGCTTTAAAAATTCCTCGTCATGTATGGCTTCTTCGTATGCCTTATCTAATTCATCCAATGTATTCATCAATGATTCTGATACATACTGTCCGCCAAATTCTCCATAATATCTTTCCTGTTTTCTTTCCATGTTGTCCTCCATTCTGTGTTATCTACACCAGGGATTCTTCCCTTACCTTTTTTACAAATTCTAAAATCAATGTTTTGTCCTTACCGGACTGTTCTTGTTTTCCTTCCACGCCGGAGCTTACATCTACCACATCCGGGGAAAATAGTTCTATTCCTTTTTTTACATTTCCGGCATGTAATCCACCTGCTAAGATGAATTGCTTTCCTGCAAATACTGTTTCTCGCATTTTTGACAGTTCTTCTTGATGTTCCTCCCATGCAAAGGTTTCACCACTTCCTGCTGTCCCTGCATCTATCACATAACCTGTGATTTTCTCATGGTGTTCTAACTCTTCCATGTCTTGAGATTTTTTAATGTTACAGGCTCGCCAGATGGGTATCTGGCTCTTTTCTAACACTTCTTTTTTTAATTCCCCATGCACCTGTAAAATATGAAATCCCGCCTGTTCTATCTGTTCTAGTAGTTTTACATCAGGGCTTACGGTAACTGCTACTTTTTTTATCTTATCATTTAAATAACTTCCGATTTCGTTTGCCTGTTTTATACTGACATTTCGCTTGCTTTTTTCATAAAAAACAAATCCTGCATAATCTGCCCGTGCTTCATTTAAAGCCTTTGCATCTTCTACTCTGGTCAGTCCGCATATCTTTATCTGGGGCTTTTTCACTACTATCACCCCTTCTTCCATCGCAGTGCCAGCTCTCTTGGATTTTCCGCTTCCATAAATGCTCTTCCAATCAGGAATGCATCTACCCTGCTTTCCTTTAAAAATCGCACATCATCGTCTGTTACAATACCGCTTTCTGCTACAAAAATCTTATCTTGCGGTACCATCTTGGATAATCGTCTGGTGGTATCTAAACGAATGGTAAAATCTCGCAGGTCTCTGTTATTCACTCCGATGATTTCTGCATTCAGTTTTAACGCACGTTCCATTTCCCGTTCATCGTGGGTTTCCACCAAAGCATCCAGTCCAAGTTCTGTTGCCAGATCATAAAAGTCCTTTAACTGTGCGTCATCTAAAATAGCTGCAATGAGAAGAATGGCATCTGCACCAATTACCTTGGCTTCGTAAAACTGATATTCTTCTATCATGAAGTCTTTTCGGATAATCGGCAGTGGTGACATTTTGCGAATTTCTTTTAAATAATCCACGCTTCCATGAAAATGATCTTCCTCGGTCAAGCAGGAAATCGCATCTACAGAAGCGTTATACTCCTCGATTCTATCTATCAAGTTAATCTTGCTTTCTATTGTTCCAAGACTTGGGGATGCCTTTTTAAATTCTCCGATAATGGAAATCCCAGGCTTGGCAAGTGCCTGATAAAAAGCATTTTTCCCTTTCTTTTCCACCGGCTGCTTCTTTATCATTTCTTCTGCCATTTCCCGCATCTTTTGCTCACTGATGTTTGCCTTATGCTGGGGCAGTCGTTTTTTCTTGTCTGCTACAATTTCGTCTAATATCAAGTTCTCGCACCTCTTTTCTATATCACGCCGTTTACAAAATTATCAATCATACGCTTTCCGTGTTCTGTATAGATAGATTCCGGATGAAACTGTAATCCCACTACCGGATAGTCTTTGTGGCGCATTGCCATAATCTCTCCATCTTCCGTTTCTGCTAAAACTTTTAAGCACTCTGGCAATCCTTCTTTTTGTACTGCCAAGGAATGATATCTTGCAATTTTTACCGGAGAATCAATTCCTGTAAAAATGCTTTCTCCTGTGTGCTGTATCAAGGACTGTTTTCCATGATATAACTTTTTCGCATAGGAAACGGTTCCGCCTAATGCTTCTCCGATACACTGATGTCCCAGACAGATACCAAGTATTGGAATCTTGTCATAAAACTCTTTGACCACTTCCATGCAAATACCTGCTTCTTTTGGACTTTTCGGTCCGGGAGAAAGTACGATTTTCTCCGGCTGCATTTTTTTTATCTCTTGAATTGTAATTTTATCGTTACGCACTACTTTGATATCCTCTGTAAAAATCCCCATATACTGATATAAGTTGTAGGTAAAGGAATCGTAATTATCAATTAAAAGTATCATGTTTTTCCTCCTTACAAATGTTCTTCTTCCACCAATGTCTTTGCCAATGCCATTACTTTATTGCAACACTCCTGATATTCCATTTCCGGTTTGGAGTCTGCTACGATTCCGGCTCCTGCCTGCAAATACACTTTGTTTCCTTTTTTCACCATGGTTCGTATGGTAATACAAAAATCCATATCTCCGCCAAAGTCTACATATCCGGTAGCTCCACCATAAAGTCCTCTGCGGCTTTCTTCTAATTCATCAATGATTTCCATGGCTCGAATCTTAGGTGCTCCACTTAAGGTTCCTGCCGGTAAAAAGGATGCCGCTAAATCAAATGGATGATATTCTCCTTTTTTTCGCCCTTCTACCATAGATACGATGTGCATTACATGGGAATAATTCTGCACCTCCATAAACTGCGTTACCTTTACGGTTCCGAATTCTGCGATTCTTCCCATATCGTTTCTTGCAAGGTCCACCAACATTACATGTTCTGCACGCTCTTTTTCATCTCCTAAAAGGTCTGCCTTTAACAAGGCATCTTCCTCCGGAGTCTTTCCACGCTTTCTGGTTCCTGCAATGGGACAGGTAAATACTCTGCCACCTTGCTGCTTTACAATCATTTCCGGGGAACTTCCGATTACTTCAAAGTCTCCATAATTAAAATAATAAAGGTACGGGGAAGGATTTAACTCTCTTAATTCTTTATAAAGTTCAAATCCTTTCTGTCCGGTCTCAATAGTCCAACGCTGAGACAAAACTGTCTGGAAAATATGTCCTTCCCGAATATATTCTTTTATCTTTTCTACCTTTTTGCTATATTGCTCTAGAGTATCGGACTTTTTGATGATTTTTCCATCGTGAACAAATTTCCGCTCTGCCTTTGGCTCATTTTTTGCAGCCTGTACTTCTGCAATCATTTCTTCGGTTAACCTTTTAGCACGTTCTTTTCCTGTCTCGTTGTCTTCTTCTAATACCACCGCTGTCAATGTTTCTGCCACATGATCTACTACAATAAACTTGGTCATCAACATCATCTGTACGGTTTCAATCCCTATCTCATCCGGATTGTTATCCGGAAGTTCTTCTGAATATCGCACAAAATCATACCCCAGATTTCCAACTAATCCACCGTTAAAGGAAAGTCCGTCTACATCCTTTCGGATGTCAAACTCGTTATAATACTCTTTTAATAACTCCAATGGATTTCCTGTTCTGACTTCTTCCTGTCCTGCTCTTTGAATTACCAGAGCATTTCCTCTGGAAGTCAATATTTCTTCCGGATTCGCTCCAAATATGGTATAACGGTCATAATTTTTATCATAACTTTCCAGCAGAAATCCTTTTCCCTCGCCTGCCACTTTTTCATACATTCCGATTGCTGTTTCATTTACAATACTTACCGTTTTTTTATACACTCTCAATATACGTTTCATATTCACTTTCTCCTTTATCTATTTTCTTAATAAAGAGTCTGCTCGTCGGACTCTTTCGTGCCCCGGCGGTGTCGCTTACCGCTACTCGCGAAAAAAAATCCCTGGTAAGAACATTTCTGCTCCTACCAGGGACGATATTCGTCGTGGTGCCACCCTGCTTCATTATATAATCGGTGATTTTCTGTAACTATAAGAAACACTCTTTGCGAGTTTCTCAAGTTATCGTTGTGCTCGTGTACGTCTTTATATCACAGGAAAATCATTTCCTTGCAGAACAAAGAGTCCGCTTGTCGGACTCTTTCGCGCCCGAGCGGTGTCGTTTACGACTAATTTCTTCTCCGCGAGGAGTGCTTCCTTAGCGGAGCGTTTTTTATACAATAGGACGCAATTTCCTATTGCATAAAAAAAGGGATATTTCAAATTAGAAATATCCGCCACCAATTCTATAATCTCAATCCGATACGCTATGATATCTTACCTCTGTAACGTGAGGACACGGCATCCGCTACTGTTAGTTCGCTTTGCATCTCACAAACCCATTCCCATAAAACTTTCTTATCGACTTCCACCAAATGCCGACTCTCTGTAAAGACCATTTCTATGGTACTCTTCTTGCTCATTGATTTTGTTTCTTTAATTGCTTCTTAGTTTACCATAGTAACGCGGTAATGTCAACTACTTTTTATTCAAATACTACCGGTTCTTCGATATTTTCCATTTTTACTACGATACAAGGGTAAGAAGATACCTCGTTAATTCGTTCTCCCTTTTGCGGTCCTGTCAACGTAGTTCTAAAATAGATTGCATTTTTTGCTAAAAAACACTCATCTACAGAGATACTGTAACCACCGGTCTTCTGCTCTCCGTACCCTACTGCCAGATATAAATTTTTCTCATCCGTATAGGTCAGCTTAAATCCTTCCTTTTTCTTTTCCTCCATGGTATTTAACAGCTCTTTTGGAATTTCAGACTGCTCAATTACAGTAAATTCCACATCGCGTACCTTTTTTACCCCGGTCTTTTCCATTCCGCATCCGCAAAATGCCCCTAAAATGAACACAAGTCCCACAAACAATAGCACGTTTCTTATGATGCTATTTTCTCTCATTTGGTTCCCTCTTCGTCATTTTTCTACTATTATATGACTGAACCATATTTTTATGATTGTATTTCCTTCCATACCTTTGTATAATAAAAG
>ERZ1034984.3624-NODE-3624-length-10951-cov-5.402808_pt1 | contig 10951 bp, 8 predicted proteins | sample MGYA00520589_ERZ1034984 | MGnify/ENA primary metagenome ERZ1034984 (study PRJEB33766, sample SAMN09781790) | gut metagenome | biome: gut microbiome | host: Homo sapiens | place: Madagascar | study: EMG produced TPA metagenomics assembly of the PRJNA485056 data... | reverse complement strand
TATTGTTATTCAGAAAAAAGACAAATATACAGGTAATACAATAAAAGGAAAGAACACATTGGATATGTCTATGGAATTTAAAAATGCAGACAGATTCTAAGTCGGAAAAGGAGGAGTTCATATGGGACTTATTAAAGCAGGTATGGGTGCACTCGGTGGAACATTAGCGGATCAATGGAAAGAGTTTTTCTATTGCGAATCTATGCCGAAAGAAGTGCTCGTTACAAAGGGACAGAAGAGAACGACAGGTCGTTCTTCTAATACAAAAGGAAATGACAATATCATTTCTAACGGTTCCGGTATTGCTGTGGCTGATGGACAGTGTATGATCATTGTAGAACAGGGCAAGGTTGTAGAAGTTTGTGCAGAGCCTGGTGAATTTACATATGATACCTCAACAGAACCATCCATTTTCTCGGGCAATCTCGGTGAGAGCATTAAAGAGACATTTAAAACCGTAGCCAAGCGTTTTACTTATGGCGGAGATACAGGTAAGGATCAGAGAATTTATTACTTTAATACAAAGGAAATTCTGGAAAACCGTTTTGGTACAGCGAATCCGATTCCGTTCCGTGTAGTAGACTCCAAGATTGGATTGGATATTGACGTATCAATCCGTTGTTCAGGTGTATATTCTTATAAGATTGTTGATCCACTGTTGTTCTATTCAAATGTATGTGGAAATGTAGAACAGGAATATTCTCGTGAAGAACTTGACAGTACTCTTAAGACAGAATTTATCTCAGCCCTGCAGCCGGCATTTGGCCGTCTGTCAGAGATGGAACTTCGTCCAAATCAGATCGTAACACACAATACAGATCTTGAAAATGCCATGAATACTGCACTTTCAGAGAAATGGGGAGCTCTTCGTGGACTGAAGGTTGTCAGTATTGCTCTTGGATCAGTTATTCTTCCGGACGAGGATGCAGAACTGATCAAACAGGCACAGCGTACAGCTATCATGCGTGACCCTACAATGGCAGCAGCTACACTTGTCGGTGCTCAGGCAGATGCGATGAAGACCGCAGCAGGCAACGAGGCAGGAGCTATGACAGGATTCATGGGCATGGGTATGGCAATGAACGCTGCAGGTGGTGGAATGAATGCACAGAATCTTTTCGCTATGGGACAGCAACAGCAGGCTCAGCAGGCAGCACAGCAGCAGCCGGCACCGCAGGTAAGTCCAGCAGCAGATGGATGGAAATGTGCATGTGGCACCACAGTAACAGGTAATTTCTGTCCAAACTGTGGAGCAAAGAAACCGGAACCGAAACCGGCACCGGGCGCATGGAAATGCTCTTGCGGAGCTACGGTGACAGGCAACTTCTGTCCAGAATGCGGTTCTAAGAGACCGGCAGAGGACGAAGGCTGGATATGTTCCTGTGGCGCAGTAAACAAAGGCAAATTCTGTACGAACTGTGGAGCGAAGAAGCCGGCAGGCGCACCGCTTTACCGTTGTGATAAGTGCGGATGGGAACCGGAAGATCCGAAGAATCCGCCAAGATTCTGTCCGGAGTGTGGAGATATCTTTGACGAGAACGACAGACAGTAACGGATGACCAGCGGTTAGAAAATAACTGCCGGAAACCTGGCACGAAAGAAAGGAGAATGAGTTATGGCAGGCTTGCAGGAATATAAATGTCCTTGCTGTGGCGGTGCAATCGCCTTTGACAGTAAGATTCAGAAGATGAAGTGTCCGTACTGTGATACTGAGTTCGAGATGGATGAACTCAAAGGTTATGATGCAGAGCTGCAGAATGAACAGGCAGATGATATGGAGTGGGATACTTCCGCAGGCAGTGAGTGGCAGGAAGGTGAAACAGATGGTTTACGCACGTATGTGTGTAAGTCCTGTGGAGGCGAGATTGTCGGAGATGCCAACATGGCAGCAACAACCTGCCCATTCTGTGATAATCCGATCGTAATGATGAGACAATTTTCGGGAGCATTAAAACCGGATCTGGTAATCCCGTTCAAATTAGATAAAAAGGCAGCAAAAGAAGGATTGAAGAAACATCTGACCGGAAAACGTCTTCTGCCAAAGATCTTCAAGGATCAGAATCATATTGATGAGATCAAAGGTATTTACGTTCCGTTCTGGCTTTTTGATACAAATGTAGATGCCACAGTCAGCTATCGGGCGACAAAAGTACGAATGTGGAGTGACAGTGATTATGATTATACTGAGACAAGTCATTTTATGGTTCACCGGGGTGGAAGTATTGGTTTTGAGAATGTTCCGGTAGATGGATCCACAAAGATGGCAGACGATCTGATGGAATCTATCGAGCCATTCAATATTTCAGGTGCGGTGGATTTCCAGACTGCTTATCTTGCAGGATATCTGGCAGATAAGTATGATGTAACTGCCGAACAAAGTATTGAACGTGCCAATAAACGTGTAAAACATTCTACAGAGGAAGCTTTTGCTGAGACAGTAAAAGGTTATGCTACAGTAACAACAGACAATAGCAGTGTACAATTTCATGGCGGAAAAGCAAAGTATGCACTGTATCCGGTATGGCTTCTGAATACGACATGGAACGGAAATAAATACACCTTTGCAATGAATGGACAGACAGGAAAGTTTGTCGGTGATCTGCCGGTAGATAAAGGTGCAGCAGCACGCTGGACAGTGATGCTGGCAGCTGTATTCTCAGTTGTAACGTATGGTGCTGCATGGCTTTTGCACCTGATCGGGCTGTTTTAGGGAGGTGGGGAAATGAAGAAAAGAATTTTATCGTTTATGACGATCCTCATCCTCTGTCTAGGCCTTGCAGTTCCGGCTTTTGCTGAGGAAACAGAAGGATTCGCGAATGAATATCCTCGTGTCATCGACAATGCGGAGCTTCTGTCTACAGATGAGAGGGAGCTGTTAACCAGTAAGTTGGATGAGATCAGTACGCGACAGAAGGTAGATGTGACGGTTGTCACAACCGATACACTGGATGGACTGACGGTATCTGATTATGCGGAACGATTCTACGAGTCTCATAATTATGGTTATGGACCGGACAAGGATGGAACAATACTTCTGATCAGCATGGAAGATCATGATTGGTATATGGCAACCTACGGATATGCTATTACAGCATTTACGGATGCAGGTATCCAGTACATAGGAGAAGAGATGACGGGTGATTTGTCTGATGGTGATTTTGCGGCAGCATTTGATACATTTGCTGACGAGTGTGATGATTTTATTACGCAGGCAAAAACTGGAGAACCTTATGATATCGATAATGAACCACAAAAACCAATGTCATGGATCTGGATTCCGATTTCATTAGTAGCTGGTATCGTCCTTTCATTGATTGTTGTTGGCACTATGAAATCAAAGCTGAAAACAGTACGTTTCCAGGCAGCAGCTAATAATTATGTGAAAGTTGGAAGTATGAATCTTACTGAGAGCAGAGACATATTCCTGTATAATACAATGACAAAAACGAAAAAAGAGAAAAATGATTCTTCCAGTGGTGGCGGCGGAAGCAGTACGCATACAACATCTTCCGGAAGCACTGCCGGAGGCGGTGGCGGAAAATTCTAGGAGAGATGTCCGGATACAGAATACCGGGGCAATTTTAATAGTGAAAAAAGAGAAGCTATTTCCCAAATGATTGGGAATTGGCTTCTCTTTTTTAATGATGTAATTATCTTTTCACATCCACAAAATATTTCCTGAACTCATCATAAGAACACGGCTGTCCCCAGTAGAATCCCTGGCAGTAATCCGGTTTCAGAAGTTTCATCTTCTGTAATTCGTCTTCTGTCTCAATACCTTCAATACAAAGTTTTAGACCGAGATTATGAATCATGTTACTAAACTGATTTAACAGATAATATTTCTTTTTGTCCGTGATTGCCTTGGAAGTAAAACCACGATCAATCTTAACAATATCAGGGTGAAGTTCACTCAGATAATGAAAGTTGGAATAACCGGTTCCAAAGTCATCCAATGCTAACTGCAAGCCGGCCTGTTTTAATTCTTTCAGGAAGTTTTGCGCCTTTTCATTTTTTTCGAGCAGAATACTTTCTGTCAGTTCGATTGCAATTGCAGCAGGTGGAAGGCCAGAAGCGTTCATCTCGCTGATAAGGTCTGTAATAACATCTGATTTTGTGATTTGCACCTGGGATACATTAATATTAACTTTGAAATCAGGAATTTGCATCCGGATTTTCCGGCAGGCAGTTATTGCTTCTCGCATGAACCAGCGTCCGGTTGGAATAATCAGTCCGCTTGTCTCTAAAAGTGGTATGAACTCAGCAGGTGAGATCGGTCCAAATTTTTTAGAAGCAAAGCGTATCAGCACCTCTGCTCCGGTCAGTTTATCCTGTCGGATATCCATGACTGGCTGGAAGATTATTGAGAATCCACGGAAACTATGATTTACTGCTGAATGAAGCTCATTTGTGATCTCGCGGATACGTAAGAAATTCTGGTACTCTTCTTCCTGGAATATATAACAGCAGTTTCTTCCATGCTGCTTAGCCATGGTCAGCGAAAAGTCAGTTCGCTTTATAAGTTCTGCATAACCGGTCTGTGACAGATCCGGAAGCGGCAGGATACCGGCAGAAATAGTAAATACTGCAGCAAAGTTGTTTTCTTCAATAAACTGATTAATATGTTTGCATATGTGGTCATAAAGGTTAGATGCTGTTGTCATATCAGAGGATGTTGTATCTAATATAATAAATTCATCTGATGCGATCTTGTAGACCTTCTGGCTATCCGAGATACAGGATAAGATGCAGGACGCTGTTTCTCGAAGAACGTAGTCTCCGTAATCCCATCCATAGTTTTCATTGATCATTTTAAAACCGTCAATTCCGACATGAATCAAGAAGCCTTTATTAAGTGTAGAAACCGAATCTTTGAAATATTTTTCCAAAGAAGTCTCTCCGAGAAGTCCGGTAATATTATCAGCTTTCTGCCGGTTACCAATTTCATTGATACATCCGATCAGGTAGATCGGCTCTTGCTGATCGCCACGTATGATATAGCCACGGCAGTTGATCCAGACTGGTTCCCTGTTAAGATCCAGCCAGCGGTAATCCATATTGTGTGTGTTCCGGTCTGTGTTGAGCAGATTATCTAGTTCAGCTTTCAGAAGCGGATAATCTTTTTTGTATACGAATTCTTTAAGTTCTTTTGTCATATTATGGAATTCATTTCCAGGCAGACAAAAACGATTCAGAGCTTGTGGAGCAATATAGAAAAAGTCGGTTCTGAAATCCAGCATATACAGGAAACCATCTGTGCTTGGGCTGAGCAGATCGATGATATTACATAATTCTTTAAGCGAAAAATCCTGATAATTTTTTGTGTGGCTGAAGATTTCTTTCTGCTGCTTTTCCTCGGCAGATGTTCCTGTATTAATAAGCGTGTTGCTAGTCAGAAGTTCTGAATTGCCTGCATATGCAAGTTTCCGTTTTCGTTTTATGCGGTACAGCATGAGATCACTTCGTTTTGCAAGGTCTTTAAAAGTGCTGTCCATTTCCGGAAGAAAACAGGCATATCCGGAGGAAATACTTAATGGATAGTTAAAGGTATGCTCTGTTGATTCTAAAGTTTGATTTAATTGAGCAATTTTGTCTTCAATATTATTTTCCTTATTCTTATTGTAGAAATATGCAAATTCATCTCCACCAATGCGGAAAAGATTTTCTTTATCAGGAAAGAATTGTTTAATGCACTGAGAACATAACTGCAGAGCTTCATCGCCTTTCTCATGTCCAAACCGGTCATTAATTATTTTCAGATTATCCAGGTCAAAAAGAATAAGACCGGTAGTATGAAGTTTGTCTTTCTGCACGTTAAGACGATTCACTTTCTTTTCATAGGCATTTCGATTCATGGTATCTGTAAGCAGATCCGTGTCCGCAAGTTTCTGTAGGTAAACCAGCTTTTGTTTCTGGAGATAGTGATCATAAAAACGTGATACCTGGATCCAGACCAGCAAAAGGATGAATAGCATCGTTCCCAATGGAAGGAAGAGGGAGGTTTGTTGAAAATGCCGGATATAGTAAGCAACAAGTTCTGCAGCACCCAATGCCATGACCAGATACATTGGATATTTAAAATGTCTGGCAGCTTCATTTTGTAATTTTATAGATTCATAACGAATCAATGTTACTGTATAAATTACATTCACCAGCATGATCAGATGAGTTATCGGAAGAATGCGGAAGATATCGATGACGCCTGTACATTGAAGCAATACTGCCGCTGCCATATTGCACAGATAGAGAATGGACAGGTGTACAGCTCCTTTACGATATTTGCTTTTACAGATATCATACAGAATAAAGTTAAATGGTACTGGAAACAGGAAAAAAGTAAAGTAGTCTATAAAATAAAGTGCTCTTGGATCTGGAATTAAAAACTGCAGAAAACCACATTGCTTTAAAGTCCAAAGTGTGATCAAAAGAGAAAAAACACCAAGGTTCAGGAAAATCATGTAGGATTCATCTGACGAATATTTATCATTTTTCCTCATTATAGAAAAGCATAAAATCAGGCAGATGATTCCTAACGATAAGATTTCGCAGCTTAGAACCAATGAACAGAGACTTTTGCTCAGGATCTTCAGGGTACAGTCTCCTTTTGTCCCTCCAAAAAGATGGAAAGAATTTCCGTAGTAGTCTGAATATACAGGAATAATCCTGACCTGCAAGTGTTTTCCATCACTGTTTTTTGGAAGATCGACAATATGCCAGCAAGGGCCGGGAGACTTCATGAATCTTAATGTGTCAGTATCATTTCCAAATTCATAGATTTTCTCTCCATCAAGCAATACCTCAGCCCGGGTATGGGTTGTCTTGAACAAAATGGATTGTTGATTCTGAAAAGAATCCGGAAGAATGACATCTTCAATTCGAATATTATCTTCGAATCGTTCGGTTGTCACAAGCTGGGTTGTATTGTCAAAAACTAAATATTCACGGGTCGTATTTTGATGAAAAATCCAACCTGAAAAGACAGTGCCAAACAGGATGAACAGGATTAAAGAGATCCATAATTTTTTCTTAAATTTCATAACTTTTTCCTTTTATAGAATATCACTTCCATCCGGAATCTTGGAAATAATCGTTCGATTAGTCCTAAACAGAAAGATAAGTGAGACAATCAGTGACATGATCTCGGCAGTCAGGAAAGCCCACCACACTGCATGAAGCCCACCAAATTTTGCCAGTATATATGCAGCCGGGATCAGTACGACAAGCTGACGCATGATGGATACAATCATGCTGAATACGGCCTTTCCAAGTGCCTGAAATACAGTACCACAGATGATGCCAAACCATGCAAGCAAGTAATGGATACCGATGATACGAAGCGCAGGGACGCCGATCGTAAGCATATCAGTAGATGCGTTGAACATTCCGAGAAGTACCTGTGGAACGAATTCAAAGCAAAGGAATCCGAAGAGCATAATGCAAAATGCTGTTGCCATACTGAGCTTGATCGTCTTGACCATACGTTTTCTATTTTGCGCACCGTAGTTGAATGCAATGATCGGAGTGATACCGTTATTCAAACCGAAGACAGGCATGAAGAAAAAGCTCTGCAGTTTGAAATACACCCCAAATACGGCAGTTGCAGTAGATGAAAATGTGATCAGGATACGGTTCATGGAGTATGTCATAACAGAACCAATCGACTGCATGATAATAGATGGAATACCGATTGCATAAATTGTTCTGATAATTCTTCCATCCGGACGGAAACCACGGAACTGAAGTTTCACATCAGGGTTAAATTTATGGTTACAGATAAATGCGACAAGTGCGCCTACACACTGCCCGATGACTGTAGCTAAGGCAGCACCGGTAACGCCCATCTTAGGGAAGCCGATCAGACCGAAGATCAGGATCGGGTCAAGAATGATATTCGTAATCGCACCGCATAGCTGAGAAGTCATACTGAAAATGGTTCTTCCTGTGGAAGTGAGCAGTCGTTCAAAGCAAATCTGTGCCAGCAGTCCCATAGAGAAGATCATAACAGTGCTCAGATAATCGATTCCCATTTCCATGATCTCAACATCTGCATTTCCAATCTGGCTTGCATAGAAAGGTTTTACTACGGTAAAACCAAGGATAAGAAATACAATATAACTTATGATATAAAGAAATGCTCCATTAGACGCAATCTTATTTGCTTCCTCGGTTTGTTTTGCACCGAGAGCTCTGGAAAGAAGTGCATTCATACCAACGCCGGTACCGGTTGCAACTGCAATGAGCAGCATCTGTAACGGGAAGGCAAGAGAAACTGCGGTAAGAGCATTTTCTGACAGTTTTGCTACAAAGATACTGTCTACAATATTATAAAGTGCCTGCACTAGCATGGAAACCATCATCGGTAAGGACATGTTGAACAAGAGTCTGCCGATTGGCATGGTTCCCATTTTGTTCTCTGCTGCAGGGGCAGAAGCTGTTTTTTGGTTCATATATTCTCCTGTTATTACGAAAACTTAATTTAAAGCGTCAATTATTAATGATAGCATTATATGGTGTACGTTTCAATAGTTGAAGACTTGAAAATGTCTTAAAGGTCAGTTTGATGTATAGATTTATTGTGTTAATAGGTAAAGTCAATAGAAGTAATAGTAATAACTTGACAGTTTGCGTAGTATATGATATTTTTTAAGTAGTAAGTAGTAAGTAGTAAGTAGAAAACAAAAATGGCGAGATGCGTTGCTGGTCGCACATCATGTGAACAGTAACAATAGGAGGAAAGAGAGGAAGACGGGTATGAAAGATCTTACATTATTTCAGCAATATGCATTACTTGCGTTGGACGGACAGGAGAGTCTTCATCCAAGCGTAGCAAAAAGTGCCGTATTGAGGGCTGTTTCGGCTGCGCAAGTGTTGGAGACAGAATTAGGAAAAGCAGATGCGGATTCATTTTCAGAATTTTCTGCAGCACTGCAGAAAGCGGTACAGACGGCAAAGACATTGAAGAAAAAAGAGGAGACTCAGATCGAGCAAAAAGTGGTGAGTATTCTGGAAGCAGAGGAATTACTTAAGGAAGTTCCGGATATTTTGGGCTGTGATATGAATTATGATACATCAGGTGTTGAACTAAAGGCATATCTTAGTGATGAGACAAGTTATATCAGAATAAAAGAAGGACTTCGTGCAGAAATTTTAGAGGATGATCCAATTAGTCTGGAATATGCGGTTCTCTTATGGCTTCTCCGTGAAAGTGGCTGTATCCATGACTTGTTTTCTGTATCAGAGCAGAATCGTGTAGAAGAACGTATGACAGAAGCTGCTGTTCAGGATGAGAAGTACCGTGCATTATGGGAAGCAGAATTTCATAATGTTTTTGAAGGATTTATGAATCGGTTTGTGAAGACTAAGAGTAAACTGCTTAAGAATCCATATTTAGAGGGTGTTAATCTTGTATTTCCTTACCTTGACAGAAGAAAATCCGTATTTATCGATACGGTTATTTTTGGAACTAACGTGGCGGACAGAAGAGCTGCGGCTGTAGAATATCTGAAGAAAAAAGGCTTTGAGGTAGAGGAGATCAGAGTGGGCAGTGAGACTTTACTAAAAATAGGCAACATATATTACCGTATCTTCCCAATGACGAAAACAGCATATAAAGTACCGATTCAGGGAGTCAACCTGGTACCGGCATACTGGCAGTAGGAAGAAAGTACTGAAATACTAATTGTGTGGACAGTAGAAAAGGTGAGCAGATGTCAAGACAGAGAAGCATGGAAGTAATAGAGCTGGCAGAATATGTGACAATCGGAGAGCTTGTGCGGCTTACAGCAGTGCGCTACAGTACTTTGAAGTTTTATACAGAGGAAGGAATGCTGCCGTTCGAGCAGGCAGAAGAGAATCTGACCAGAAGATACCGCAGAGTTGAGAGCCTGGAAAGGATTGCGCAGATTCGTCGGTTAAGAGAACAGAAGAAGACAATTCCGGAGATTAAAGAGATTCTGGGATATGGTGAAGCGTAGAATGTGAAAAGAGGCTGTCATGTGCAGCCTCTTTTTCAAGCATTCATCATATTTCAAACTTATTTCTCTAATATACTCCCCATAACCTTTGGAAGAATCTCACTGACTGCTTCATGGTAAGCTGCGGTTGCTTTTTCATCCAGATAATGTGCTTCCTTGTGGATTACGATCAAATCTTTGCCTGTGAAATGTGGAAGCATATCTTTGCATAAGCTGGAATTCAGGTTCATTCCGAGAACGAGAATTGTATCAGCTTTAGCGACTTCTTCCACAGCATGGCTGATGACCGTATTACTAAGCATTTCACCATGTAAATAAACTCCGGGATGAATCACAGTCGATTTACATACATCACAAAGAGGAACTTTATCATTGTTTTTGATATATTCAATCGGGAAAATCTTTCCGCAACGTGGACACGCATTATTTTCATAAATATTTCCATATATATTGATCACATTTTTGCAGCCGGCTTTCTGAGGCATATTATAGATGCCTTTTGTGATGATTGTCTTTAAATATCCTGCCTCTTCTAATTTTGCAAGTGCTTCATTTCCCTTTCCTGCCTCCAGATGTTTGGAAAGAATTTCATTTTTATAATATTCATAGAATAATTCTGCATGTGTGTTAAACATACGGGCACTGAATAATTCTTCCGGAGAGTAGCCATACTTTTCTTCAATCCGATAGGATTCGTCGCTGTCTCGATGATATGCGACATTTTGCTCTCTCATAAATTCCATTCCGGCGAGACAAACAAGATACTTAGATGTTCTAATTGTTTCTTCAAGATAGTTTAAATTCATAATCATCCCTGCCTTTACAAAATGTTGCTAGCGTTTGTTGAAGTGTTACTTATAAAAATATTATAACATAGATAGAAATAAATTGTCTGAAAACTTATAATAAAACGGAGAAAATTCAAAGATATTTTAATAAAAGATGAATTCACTGTTGACAATAATAGAGAAGTAAGC
>ERZ1034984.3620-NODE-3620-length-10961-cov-4.572437_pt1 | contig 10961 bp, 8 predicted proteins | sample MGYA00520589_ERZ1034984 | MGnify/ENA primary metagenome ERZ1034984 (study PRJEB33766, sample SAMN09781790) | gut metagenome | biome: gut microbiome | host: Homo sapiens | place: Madagascar | study: EMG produced TPA metagenomics assembly of the PRJNA485056 data... | reverse complement strand
CGTTACGTGACAAAAGAACAGGTTCCCGAGGAGATTGATTTCACCTCGATCGATGTGGCATTTATCTCCCTGACCAAGGTTCTTGAGCCGGTCAAGGCATTGATGGCACCGCAGGGGCGGATGGTCTGCCTGGTCAAACCGCAGTTTGAAGCCGGCCGTGAGCAGGTCGGCAAGAAAGGTGTCGTCCGCGATCAGAAGGTACACGCGCAGGTGATCCGTCAGGTGATGGAATATGCATTGTCCCTGGGATTCCGGATCCTGGAACTGAGTTTTTCGCCGATCAAGGGACCGGAGGGCAATATCGAGTATCTGTTGTACCTGGAGAATGGCCAGCAGGCCGGTCAGCAGGTGGAAGACTATGAGACATTGATCCGGGAGACTGTGGAACAGGCACATGGCGCGCTGGACCACCAATAAGACACAGACATCAGGATCCACAGGATATTGGAGACTTGGAGGATTGGAGTGACATGAGACATTTTTGTGTGATCACGAATACAGAGAAACAGGAGAGCTGTGAGCTGGCGGAAAGGATATCGGGGTATCTGGCCGGACATGGCTGTACCTGCTATATCGCAGCCAACAAACTCTACTACCATCATGGAATACGGCATTATACCGATGAGGTAAAGATTCCGGAGAATGTGGAGGCAGCGCTGGTGCTCGGTGGAGACGGTACGATGATCCAGGCTGCGATCGATCTGGTGCACCGCAACATGCCGATGCTCGGCATCAATCTTGGCACGATGGGCTTTTTGACGGAAGTGGAAAAGAGCCATGTGTATGATGCACTGGATCAGCTGATCGCGGACCGGTATCACATTGAGAACCGGATCATGCTCGAGGAGGTAGCCGCGACCGGCCATGAAAAAGAGCACCAGTATGGGCTCAATGACATGGTGCTGACCAAGAGGGGGGACTGCCGCCTGATCACGATCCATGTGTACATCAACGGAGAACTGGCAGACGTATACCGGGCGGACGGACTGGTGGTATCCACACCGACCGGTTCCACGGGATACAATCTCTCAGCGGGCGGGCCGGTGCTTGCACCACATACGCATGCCACGGTCATCACGCCGATCTGCGCCCATTCGCTGAACAAGCGCAGTCTGGTCTTTTCGGCGCACGACTGCATTGAACTGGAGATTGGCCGTACCAAGGAGGCACAGGAGGATCTGGCGGTTCTGGTGGTCGATGGCCACAATGCCGGGGAATTTCGGACAGGTGACCGCCTGGAAATCCATGTGCCGCAGGATATGACGCAGCTTATTAAGCTGTCATCGATCAGTTTCTATCAGAGGATGCGTGAGAAACTCAACGCACAGGAGTGAGACGTGCGGCGCACGGAAGTGGCAAACGAGACGTATGGGAGTGAGACACGCGGTGCACGGAAGCGGCAAATGAGACGCGCGGGAGTGAGAAACACAGTGCACCGGGGCGACAGCCGGAGCAGAGAAGGGGGCGTGGGCTTTGAAAAAAGAGCGCAGAGAGAAAATTATCGAGATCATACGGAACTATCCGGTGGAGACCCAGGAGGAACTGGCCGGGATGTTGGAGAAAGCGGGCTTTGCGGTGACGCAGGCGACCATTTCACGTGACATCCGCGAGATGAAACTGATCAAAGTATCGGTGGACGGGGTGCATCAGAAGTACGCGCAGATCCAGGAAAAGGAAGCGGATATGAGCCAGAAGTACATCCGGGTGCTCCAGGATGGGTTTCTGTCCATGGATCCGGCGGAGAATCTGCTGGTGATCAAGACGATCTCCGGTATGGCGATGGCTGTGGCAGCAGCGCTGGACAATCTGGAGGTGCCCGGTATCGTAGGCTCGATCGCCGGAGATGACACGGTGATGTGTGCTGTGCGCTCTGTGGGGGAGGTTCCCGCCGTGATGGGGCGCATTACTAGACTTATCGCGGGAGAAGTGATATAATAGTTAGGTTTTAATACAGTTTTAGGAGGAATTGTTATGTCAGGACATTCAAAATTTGCCAACATTAAGCATAAGAAAGAAAAAAATGATGCAGCCAAGGGGAAGATCTTTACCGTGATCGGACGAGAGATCGCCGTGGCTGTTAAAGAGGGTGGACCGGATCCGGAGAACAACAGCAAACTGCGTGATGTGATTGCCAAGGCCAAGGCCAACAACATGCCAAACGACACGATCGAGCGAGGCATCAAGAAGGCTGCCGGAGACGCCAATTCCGTCAACTACGAGTCTGTAACATACGAGGGATACGGACCAAGCGGAACCGCGATCATTGTCAAGGCATTGACGGATAATAAAAACAGAACCGCCAGCAATGTGCGCAATGCGTTCACCAAGGGCAACGGAAGCGTGGGAACACAGGGCTGTGTGTCTTACATGTTTGATGAGAAGGGACAGATCATCCTTTCCAAGGAAGAACTGGAAGATGCCGATGTAACGATGGATTCCGATGATCTGATGATGCTGGCGCTGGATGCAGGTGCGGAAGATTTCTCAGAGGAGGAGGACAGTTATGAGATCGTGACTGATCCAAATGATTTCGGTGTCGTGGTAGAGGCTCTTGAGGAAGAGAAGATTCCGATGGCCAGTGCGGAGGTGACCATGCTTCCACAGAATTATGTGACATTGTCCGATGAGGATGCAAAATGGCTGCAGAGAACGCTGGACCTGCTGGATGAGGATGATGATGTCCAGAGTGTGTATCACAACTGGGATGAATAAAACCAGAACAAATGTTCGAAAAGGGCTTGATTTTTATCAGGCCCTTTTTTATAATGAAATTATCAGTTTGGGGAAGCTGCGGAAACGGTGCAGGGGCGTTGTGGAAACGCTTCAGAATGGAGGATATGTATGTTATTGAATTTACATGTAAAGAATCTGGCCATTATCGATGAGGTCGAGGTGGACTTTTCGCAGCAGTTGAACGTGTTGACCGGCGAGACAGGAGCCGGCAAGTCTATTATTATCGGGTCGATCAATCTCGCTCTCGGCGGCAGGATCCCGAAGGAGATCGTGCGTCAGGGGGCAGACTATGGTCTGGTGGAACTGGTCTTTTCCGTGGACAGTCCCAAACAGGTGGAGGCGCTGGAAGACATCGGGATCACTGTGCCGGATGGGGAGGTCCTGATCTCCCGCAGGATCAGCGCCAGCCGCAGCGTGAACCGGATCAACGGGGAGAGTGTGACTCTCGCACAGATCCGTCAGGCGGCAGACCTGCTGATCGACATTCACGGACAGAATGAGCAGCAGTCGCTGTTAAAGATGCCGTTTCACCGGGAGATCCTGGACCGCTATGGCAGGGAGGAACTGGGAGACCGTCTCGACCGGATGGCGGCCGGATACCGCGAGTATCAGAATCTTCTGGAGAAGCGCAGCAGAGATGAGATCCCGGAGGAGGAGAGACTGCGGGAGATTTCGTTCCTGCGGTTTGAACTTGAGGAAATCACAGGAGCCCATCTGCGCGAGGGGGAGGAAGAAGAACTGGTGGAACAGTACCGCAGGCTGTCCCACGCCACACAGATCGCCCAGGGACTTGCCGAGGTGTATGCCCTGACCGGAGGGGATTCCGTGAGTGTTTCTTCCCTTCTGGCACGCGGGATGCAGACGCTTCACCGGCTGGCTGAGTATGATGAGAACGTGGCAGATTTTTCGGAGCAGTTGTCCCAGATCGATGCGCTGGTCAGTGATCTGAACCGGGAGATATCGGATTATATGGAGGACTACCAGGGGGATGACGGGACACTGGATCAGGTCGAAAGACGGCTGGATCAGGTGAGAAATCTGCAGGCCAAATACGGCAGCAGCGTGGAGCAGATCCGGGAGTATGCAGCCGGGATCCGGGAGAAGCTGGACCGCTATGAGCAGTATGATGCATACCGTCAGCAGCTCGATATGCAGATCGCGGCGAGGGAACAGGAACTTCGTGCGCTTGCGCAGGAGATCACCGGGATCCGGCAGAAGAAAAGCCTGACACTGGAGAGGGAGATCACCAGAGCGCTGGCAGATCTCAATTTCCTGCAGGTGCAGTTTCAGGTGGCAGTCCGGCCGCTGGATCAGTTTACGGCGCACGGCATGGATGAGGTGGAGTTTATGCTTTCCCCGAATCCGGGTGAGCCGATGAAGCCGATCGGACAGGCAGCCTCAGGCGGAGAACTTTCCCGTGTCATGCTTGCAGTCAAAGCCGTTCTGGCCGGGCACGATGAGATCCCGACCCTGATCTTTGATGAGATTGATGCCGGGATCAGTGGCCGTACTGCACAGATGGTTGCCGAGAAGATGGCGTATATCGCAGGCACGCATCAGGTCATCTGCATTTCCCATCTGGCACAGATTGCGGCCATGGCGGATGCACATTATCTGATCGAAAAGGAAAATCAGGAGAATCACACATCGACGCAGATCCGTCTTCTGAACGGAGAGGAACCGGTGCGGGAGCTGGCACGTATCCTGGGTGGTGTCGAGATCACACAGGCTGTGTACGACAGTGCGTCTGAGATGAAGAAGATGGCAGAGCAGGCCAAAGAGCAACTGAGATCTTCGGCGAAATAGGACTGACCGGGCTATGAGGCCCGGTCTTTTTTGCTTTATAGGAACTGCTCAACATGTGGTGAAACGACGAGATAGACGCCGGCTTTTCCCTTATTGTATAAATTAGGCTCCGGAAATCCATACTGTGAATAACACAGTTGGAGAGGAGTCAGAACATGAAAGGTTATAAAAAACGACTGGGATTTTGGGAGAAACCAACCTGGATCGATCCAGAGAAGAGCAGACTGCGTGTCTGGTATCGCAGGGGTCTGCTGGTGGCGATTCTGGTGTTCAGCATGCTGCTCGGTGTGGTCTGGTATCGTGGCATTGATCGTGAGATTCCGGATCGTTTGTTTCTATATGAGAATCAGAAAGGACAGGTAGAATTGTCCTATCCACTCTGCCAGGTATCGGTACAGAACGGCTCGAAGTTGTCCGAGGTAAAGGTACTGGGACTCCATTACAAATATATTGATGTGACGACGGCCAGGGAGATGAGGGTATGTCCACTGGGGGCGGCGGTAGGATTGTATGTCTGTTCCGACGGGCTGATGGTGCTGGGAACCAATGAGGTGCTGGACCGCAAGGGGGAGAGCCATACTCCGGCCGGGGATGTTGTGGAACCGGGAGACCGGATCTATGCGGTGAACGGCACTTCGGTGGAGAACATCCGTCAGTTTTACAGCAGTGTCCAGAAGGCCGGTGGTGAGAAGATTACACTGGGCATCGTCCGGGGGCAGAAGAAACTGAAGAGGACGATCACTCCGGTCTGCGCCAGGGATGGGGAGTACCAGCTTGGCATCTGGCTTCGGGAGGACACGGAGGGGATCGGAACACTGACCTGTGTAACGGAGGATGGACGGTTTGTGGCACTGGGTCATGGCATTTCTGATATTGATACGGGACAGCTGGTCAGTCTGAAGGAAGGTGGATTGTATCAGGCATCTATCCAGAAGGTGATCCGGGGAAACAGTGGCACACCGGGAGAACTGAGCGGCACGGTGGATCTGCAGCAGTGTGTGGGCAAGATTGAGGCTAATACAGATTTTGGCATTATGGGGAGCATCGGGCAGGACAGTGCTTATCGTTATGAGAGACAGGATTCCATGCCGGTGGGGCTTCGCCAGGAGGTGCATACCGGGGCGGCCTATATATTGTGCCAGCTCGGGGATACCATCGGACGGTATGATGTGGAGATCACCAGGGTCAACCGCAGCGCCAGAGATAACAAGTGTATGGAAATCCATGTGACGGATCCGGATCTTCTGAAGCAGACCGGAGGCATTGTACAGGGGATGAGCGGCAGTCCGATCATCCAGGGAGGAAAACTGATCGGAGCGGTGAACCATGTCTTTGTGGATGATCCGACGAGGGGCTATGGCATTTTCGTAGAGGAAATGCTGGAGTAGACCGAAATGGGAACAATCCATACAATATTCAAGGATGATGATTTGCCAAAAATATAAGCGAGCTGGTATAATGAAGAATAAATTATAATGGGTGTAGTGTGCCCGCATACAGGAGAGGAGGTCAGGAGTTGAGCAAAGAGACGAACAAAGAAAAGACGGCACAGGAATACCGCCAGGAAGCCCGGACTCAGATTGCAGAGTACAAAGACTCCTGGAAGACCTTCTTAAAAACCGGTGTATTTGTGGTATCTGCTCTGGTGATCCTCATCGTCTTATGTCTTGCGTGGTTTGTGATGAATCACCGGGTAGATGGAACTACAGGTGAGATCAGTGCAAAATCACTGCCGTATGCCCTGGCTACCAAGGTTGCAGATGTTGGCACGGAGGACAGCTGGCTGGACCGGATCGGAGTCGGCAGGGGTCGGGAGGAAACCTTTGATGGAGAACGGTATCTGATTTCTGACGGCGGAAGTATCAAACTTCAGGTGAGTGATTACAACAACATGAAAAACAAGGATTCTGACAACCGGGGGATTGCACCGGGAGATTCCGGGAAAGTAACCTTCTATGTGATTCCACGGGAAGAGGGATACAAAAAGTTTTCGTTTCAGACCAATCTGGTTCCCTACACAACGTCATCCGGCACGGATACGGAGGAAACCGTGCAGGCAGACTTGCAGAAGGTGACAGATCCGGACGTGTCGAACCTTTTGAAGGGACATGTTCTGTTCTTTAAAAATTACAGTGAGACAGAGGGATACAGCGGCTGGATTCAGGATGGGAAACTGGAGGTCTCCAGTGAAACAGCGTATCCGGTGGACAAACCCATAGAGGTGTCTGTCTACTGGGTATGGCCGAGATATTTCCAGAGTTTTATGAAGACTGGCGGGCTGTTTGAAAAACAAGAGTTGATCAGCAGATTTGAACAGGCGATGAAGGTAGAGGGGACCAGAGAGTATTTTTTTAAAGGTTATGAAGAGAGTAAGCTGGGGGAAACTGCGGATTGGAACTTCGATTCACTGGATGCAACCCAGTTTATGCAGTTGACGAACTGGTATAATTCGGGAGATTATACCATTGGTTCCGGTACGGATTACCTATATTTTGAATTTGAGTGCAGATAAGCAGGAAGAGGAATGATGGACTATGCGTGCAATGATCAAAGAGGACAAAAAAAGAAAGTATCTGACGATTGTTCTTGTCATGATTGTACTTGGTATGTTAGGGATTGCCTATGCATGGTTTATGCAGCGGCAAAAGGTGGCTTCTATTACCAAGGTGAAATCTCCCGGAGACATTATTGTATCAGGTGTCCACGGAAGCACCCTGGATAATCTGAACCTGTCCTATAGCAGTCAGGATGTCACCGGCAATAAGGTGACAGTCAGAAATGTCATTTGTGTGGACAGTGCCCAGTCCCAATATTATCTGGAAGTGGCGCATACCACAAACGTGGCAGACCTTTCGCTGAAGATTTATCCGGCACAGGAGGAGACCGGGAAACCATCCTCGGGAGATTATGTGAAGGACACATATAACGGCACAGACTATTATTATACGTATAATACCGGAACGGGATACGCCACCGGGAATGATAGTGCCGGGAATACACTGACCCGGTTGACATGTGTTAATCCGGGGGAGTCCGGATTGGCACAGAGTTCCGGAACGTATCACAATGATACATATGGAACCGATGAGACAAGGGTCCAGAACCAGGCGGAACCCTTATATTGGAAAAGTTCTGAGAAGATCACATTGCAACCAAAGGGCAGTTATCAAAATGACAATATTAAATGTGATTTTTATGGATATTATGTGTTAGAAGCCAGTTGGACAGAGCAGAACAAAGAAACAGATCTGGTGTATGTGATGGCTAAGTATGCCGATTGATGACATCAGCAGGCGTTCACAGATGGAGAAGATACGATGAATAAGAAGAAAACAATATTGATGGTATTCATAATGGCTGCTGTTCTTCTTGTGGGAAGATGTGTGTATGCCGCGTATGTGTCCCGCAGCTATCAAAAGGCAGTTGTGGCCACGGTTCAAAAGTCAGTTCCTTTTTCATCCAATTATTTAAAATTAATGGACATTGTGGAGAATCCTTCCCCGGATATTGTGAGTCCCGTCATATCAAAAGAAAATGGCAAAGTCACATTTCAGGTGACAGTCAATAATTTTTCTTTGACTAACACGTCACAGACGGCCAACGGGTATATCACCTATACTGCAAGATTTGAATTTGATGGGCCTACAGATGGCTGCAAGGTGGTGAGTGGCACTGCAGATAAGATTCCATCGACTCAGAAGTATGTGACATTTAAAGATACCCTTAAGACGGGAAGAAGCACAAATACCTATACAGTTACCGTTCCGGAGTCCGCCATGGATCGGTTAAGGATCAAGGCAACGGTAATTCCGGATGAAACTTCCAAAAATCTGGTAGGCAATAAAATGCTGGCGGCTGTGTTCGTATTGAAGACAGGAAGCGGGAAGGTTGAGTTTGGATGTACCGGAGAATATGTGGATAGCGATTCCGGGAAAATGCCGTATGAGTATTCCGCATTCCGATACCGGGTGGAGATCACTACCGGCAAGGGAACGGTGACATTATCCTGGAAGCCGGACTACGTAGAACCCGATCCGGTGTTTATAGAATCTGTGGGTGGGAAACAGACCGACAGCGGGGACGGATATCAGTCCATCACGTTTACGATGGATTATGAAGATATGGGCATCTGCAATATGATCTTTTATCGCAGAAAAGGCCGGAATGAGACGCAGGATTGGCAAAAAACCTGGACGGCATTGCGAAAGGCAGACATTGTCAAGGTGGCCGCCGAGGAAATCAAAGAGAACTAGTGGAAATCTATTTTTTGTTTACGACGGAGAAATCTATGAAAAAACGAAAGATTTTATTATATATGGCGATAATGACTCTGGTGATGATGCCACTGTTTGGCGTTGAGATGGGAAAGGTCTTCGGACTGACAAATCGTCAAAGAGAGGAATTCAGTTGGAACGATTTTTGTAATCTGCCCTCTGACTATGTCACGGTAGATACGACACGGAAGACCATCGATATTAAAAAGGCGGAGGAACTGACATTACTCTCAAATTGTCCGGCGGACAGATATTGTGAGTACACCATTGCTCCGGCTGCCGGCTTTACCGGCAGTATGCCCGAGGTCAAAAACGAGACCACATACGCCGGCAAGCAGTACGCATACCAGGGGCTGGGCACAAAAGATCATCCGTATAAGGGCATTTTTAAGATCAGTAAGATTAAAGTGCCGTTGGCATTATTTGATGGTATTTCATCAGAGGCAGAATTTCCGAATGGACTCGAGATAAACTGTCTTGATGACTGGGCACAGAACAGTGCTGTTTTCGCGGAAAACTATGTATTTGCTGATCGCCGGGAAAAGACGCTGACAGTGAAACTCACTGCCAGTCAGATCCGGGGGGCATACATCGGTGAGATTACCGGTGAATCCGGTACATTGAATTTGCAGGTTACATATCCTGCGGCTGATGCGCAGGTAGTTGTGGGCGCGGCCGGCAATGCAGGGCTTCTCTGCAATACATTATCTGCGGGAACTTTAGATGTCACGGGAACGACCCTTCCTGTGAAGACATATACGGTTTCTACGGAAAACGGTGCGGCCGGAGGTATTGTCGGCGAGATGAAACAGGGAACTGCATTGAAGATGGGATCATCTACTCAGATTTCTGTGAACATAAGCGGTACCCGGGCTGCCGGAGGATTTGTGGGAGCTTGTGACCAGGCTGCAGTCAGCATGACAGGGACGAATTCTGTCTCGGGCACGATCACAGGCAGAGAAAATGCCGGTGGTGTGATCGGTAAAGCAGAGCACAGCCGCATATCTGTGGGAGATGCTCTTTCTGTCGATGCCGGTGTAACAGCTGACAGTGTGACCTCTGAACAGGTGGCTGTCGGAAATGCCGGGGGAGTCTTTGGATATTTCTCCACGGATCAGGAATTTATATTTGATGATAAGATAACGATTGGCTCGGCCGGCCGCAGTGTGAAGGGAATCACAGCGGGTGGTCTTGTCGGCGTGCTTGTCAATGATAGCAAACAGGCTACAGTCACCATTCAGGGAGGTGTGCAGCCGTGTGCAGTAAACTCCGCGTTAGAGGGTGAAAAACTGGGTGGCCTGATCGGTCAGTACAGCCAGAAAAACGGTGCAGCTGCTTTACATATTACCAAGGTGAAGATCAGCTCCGGTGCAAAGGCGGTCAATGAGACATCCAGTTATGGCGGACTGATCGGACTGACAGCAGATCAGACATCCTATGATGGAGCGGAGAGCAGAAAAGATTCTTTTGGATATATATCGATCGGTGAGAACGTTTCCGTCTCTGTGGCCAAAACAGACGGCTCCAGGACTATTGTAAATTACGGTGGCTTGATCGGTGAGGCCGGAGATGAGGGATATTTCCTGGATCTGGGGAGTGTCCGTGTCACGGCAGACGGCAACATTGATGGTGCCAATGCAGGCGGTCTGGTCGGAAACCTGGATGGAGGCGTACTGCGCCTGCAGGGAGTGACCGATCTCTCCGGGGCTGAGATTAACGGTGAGGGAGACACGAAGGGACAGTTAGTAGGAGCAAGGAACACTGCACTGGTTTACGCATTGGGAAATGGAAATGACGCAGGAGATGCAGATACGGACGGAACCAATACTACCGGCTGGACGTTTCAGAGAAGCGCAGCAGTCAAGGTGAGTGATATCGGATCCTACGGTGAGGTATATCGTCCGACAGAACATTTCTCACCCGAGGGAACAGATGGCCTGCTTACATGGGATGCACAGGCGCATACCGTGACGGTTGCTGCAGCTGCGACTGCTATTGCATCGGTGAGAGACTTTGCCGCTGTGGCGGTACGCGCCCAGCTGAAGCCAAAGGGAGCAGTTAAGTTCACAGGGGATACTGCAGAGGATGCCTTTAATTTTTATAACGATCAGACATCTTTGAGCCTTACTCAGGATATCGATCTTACCG
>ERZ1034984.3619-NODE-3619-length-10963-cov-8.643198_pt1 | contig 10963 bp, 8 predicted proteins | sample MGYA00520589_ERZ1034984 | MGnify/ENA primary metagenome ERZ1034984 (study PRJEB33766, sample SAMN09781790) | gut metagenome | biome: gut microbiome | host: Homo sapiens | place: Madagascar | study: EMG produced TPA metagenomics assembly of the PRJNA485056 data... | reverse complement strand
ATAAAAACTGCGTGGCAGAGGAAATTGCGGAAAAAATTTCTAAAAAAACAAAAAATAATCAAAAAATGCACAAATACATTGAAAAAAATTAATAAAAATAGTATAATATTAACAAGATGGATAAAAGAAAAGACGGAGAAATGGGAGGACACAATTATGTTTGGAAATTTGAAGGTACGGACAAAATTAATTTTATTGGTAATATTGGCGGTAGTATCCATGAGTGTAATGGAGGTTGTAAATCTTTTACGAATGCAGATTTCATATAATAAATCTGTTGCAACTACCAAGGAGGTACTTTATAGTGATTATGATGAACAGATTAAAGAAGAAGTAGGTAGTGTTATATCATTATTAGATGAGATTTATGCAAAACAACAGGAAGGAGAATATACAGAAGAGGAAGCTAAGAAGTTGGCAGCAGATATGGTGCGAAATCTTCGTTATGGTGAGAGTGGATATTTTTGGATTGATACCTATGAGGGTGACAATGTAGTTTTATTGGGAAGTGATACAGAAGGAACAAACCGTATGGATACAGAAGATGTAAATGGCTATAAGATGGTACAAGATATTATCAAAAATGGTCAGCAAAAGGATGGAGGATTTACAGAGTATTATTTTCCAAAAGAAGGAGGAACAGAGGCATTTCCAAAACGTGCTTATAGTAAATCATTTGAACCATACAAATGGGTAATAGGAACTGGTAATTATGTGGATGAGCTAGAACAATTAGCAGTAGAAAAAAATGCTTCACAAAAGGCTATGTTCCAAAGAACAAAAGTTACAGTGACAGTATCACTTGTTGCAATAATGGTTATATTAGTTGCAGTTGCTTTGGTGATTGTAAGAGATATTACATCATCTTTGAAACTGTCTATGAAATATATGAATTATATGGCAGCAGGTAATTATACACAGGAATTTCCTAAAAAGTATCGAGAGCGTAAGGATGACTTTGGCGAACTTGCAAAGTGTATTGATGATATGAAAAATGCTACGGTATTATTAATTAGTAGGGTACGTGATGAATCCGAAGCAATTAATGAAGTAGTAGGTACAGTAAATGAGCGTTTTATGGAATTAAATGGAGATATTGAGGATGTATCTGCTACAACCGAAGAATTGTCAGCAAGCATGGAGGAAACAGCAGCTACAACCACTGTAGTAAATGAATCTTCACAGGAAATGCATGTTGCCGTACAAAATATTGCGCAACGTTCTCAAGATGGTGCACAGAAGGCTGCAGAAATTAATGACAGAGCTGAGCAAACAAAACAGAAAGTAGAGGATGCAAAGAAAAAAACTTCTACATTGAGAATGGAAATACAGCAAAATTTGGAGGGTGCTTTAGAGCATGTAAAAGTAGTAGAACAGATATATGAATTGGCAGATGCAATTATGGAAATTACTTCTCAAACCAATCTTTTAGCATTAAATGCGTCTATTGAGGCAGCAAGAGCTGGTGAAGCTGGAAAGGGATTTGCCGTAGTGGCTGGGGAAATTGGACATCTTGCAGAACAGTCCAGAGATACAGTAATGAAGATTCAAAATGTTACGCAGGGAGTTACGGAGGCAGTGGAAAATCTGTCTGATAACGCAAAAAAACTATTAGACTTTGTAGTTACGGATGTGGCAGGAGATTACGAAGACTTCCAAAATATCGGAGAACAATACAGTCAGGATGCAAATTATATTGATCAATTGGTAAGTGATTTTAGTGCAACGGCACAGGAATTATTTGCTAATATGGAAGGTATTCGAACTTCAATGGAGGATATCTCTAAGGCAGCAGATGAAGGTGCAGTAGGTACCACGGAAATTGCACAGAAATCGGCTGATATCGTGGAAGAATCTGAAAAAGTATTGCAACAGGTAACTAGAACAAGACAGAGTGCAGAGACGCTAAAAGGAGAAATAGAAAAATTTAATATTTAGTGATTCGTGTATAGGGCACAGGAATAGTAGTATGTAGGTTCTTGTGCCCTTTTTGTACATTTCTGTCAGTATAATTCTAACAGATAGAATATAAGCGCAAAAAAGAAAAGGAATTGTTATTATGAGAAAGAAAAAAATATGGATAATTATTTGGAGTATCTGCCTGGCGTTATTGTTAGGGTGTGATGGAATAAACAATTTGCAATTTAGCTCAGGAAAAACTTCAACGAAAGTTACAGAAGGAAATTTAGAAGTACACTTTATTGATGTAGGTCAGGGGGATGCAACACTGATTAAACAGGGAGAACATGCTATGCTGATTGATGCAGGAGATAATAGTAAAGGTACTGCGGTGCAAGCATATCTGCAAAGTCAAAACATTAAGTCGTTGGATTATGTCATTGGAACACATCCGGATTCAGATCATATCGGCGGATTAGACGTAGTGTTATATAAGTTTGAGTGGGATACGGTAATGATGCCGGATTTAGAGAAAGATACCAGAACTTATGAGGATGTAAAAAGGGTAATTCAGGATAAAAATCAAAAGATTACAGTGCCAAAGGCCGGAGATACCTATACATTAGGGGAGGCGGAATTTACCATTATGTGTCCTCAGAAATCAGATTATGGTGACAATAGTAACAACTATTCTATAGGATTGCGATTGACATATGGAGAAAATCATTTCCTGTTTACGGGAGATGCGGAAGAAGAATCAGAACAGGATATGTTAGCAAGTGGAATGGATTTGTCCGCAGATGTATTTAAGGCGGCACATCATGGAAGTGATACAGCCAATACAGAGGAATTTTTGAAGAGCGTAAATCCAGAATCTGTGGTGATTAGTTGTGGAGCAGGAAACAGTTATGGACATCCACGGGCGGCAGTTATGAATGAGCTTCGGCAAATGGGAATAGATGTCTATCGAACAGATGAACAAGGAACCATTGTAGCATATTCCGATGGAAAAAACATAGCATGGAATTGCAGTCCAAGTGATAGTTGGAAAGCAGGAGAACCAACCGGCAGTAGTGGAAGTAAAGATACACAGGTAAAACAGGAATCCACGAAAGCAAAAGAGCCTACGGAAACAAAAGGGGCAGAAGAAACGCAGGAACAAGAAGAAATTCAAACTGTAGAATCAAGTGGTACCTATGTAATAAATGCCAATACTAAGAAATTTCACAAACCCTCTTGTAGCAGCGTAAAACAGATGTCAGAGGATAATCGACAATATACGGAAGAAAGTAGGGAAAAGCTAATAGAAGAGGGATATGAACCTTGTAAGAGGTGTCAGCCATAGGTTATAAAATTCATAGAATGCAATAGGAAGCAATTTTCTATTACATAAAAAAAGAATGTACATCAGTATGATACTCATGTGCATTCTTTTTTGTTTTAAATATTAGTTTAATGGTGTATCTTCAACTTCACCGGAAATATTTTCTTCGGAAGTTTCATCAGCAGCTTCTGCATCATTTAAAATCTCAGAATCCTCAATAGTAGTTCTGGTAGTAGTATCTTCAATCACTTCCGGTTTATCAAAGCTTACCTCGTTAGAACTTCTAAATACGGTTTCAGAGGAACCCATCTGATTTACCATAATACTGTTTGTTCCTTCATCCAAAGAATTCAAAGAAATTTTTAGATGTGTTCCATCAATATAAGTTGTAGAAACTTTTTCACCGTTTACAAATACCTTACTCCAACGAGTGAAGTTTTGTCCGGTCAGATATAAGATATTGCCGTCAACCGATAAATTATCAATTACAACATTCTGTACACCCATTACTAAGTTAGAAGCAGGGTAGAGGTCTTTCTGACCGTATGCATATCGATTACCATAAAGAATGTCATATTGTAATAACTCCATATCATCGGTGTAATTATCGATATCCTGGAAGTTGTTGTTCTGGTGAAGACGGAACATAGTACCTTCATGGATTCCAAGCTGGTCGGTTACAGCTGCAAGTAACTGAGAAGAAGTAATGTCTCTGTCAATTTTTTCCATGCCAAAGTTATTCCATGTTACATATCTTGTTTTGAAAATGCTTCCGCTCTTCATATCGCTGTCTTCTAATCCCATAGTAGGAAGGTGGTCACCGAAGAAAACAACAACTGTTTTTTCATCTCTTTGAGATAACATAGTAGTTAAATTAGCAATGAACTTATCTACTTCATGAATTTCGTTTACATAATATTCCCATTCATTATTTGCTTCTTCACTATCAGCACCGGTTACAGAAATCTCCGGATTTTCAATTACTTTGTCAGTTGGATATGCACCGTGACCCTGAACAGTAATGGTATAGATGAAATCCTGTTGAGGGGTAGCATCCAAAGCCTTTGCAACTTCATTTACTAAAATATCATCTGTTGGCCAGGTGCCAAGTGGAGTATATTCTGTAATATCCATCATTTCTTTGCTGGTAAAGTTATCAAATCCCATCTGTGAGAAAGCATTTGCACGGCTGTAGAAGTTACCACCGTTATTGTGAACAACTGCGGTACCATAACCAAGGTTTTTAAGGTCATCTGCAATACTTTCACAGGAGTTTGTTTTTAAAATAGTTTTGTAAGGATATTCGCCTAAGCCGAAATATCTCATTCCCATACCGGTTAATACTTCAAATTCTGTATTGGCAGTACCGGCACCAACCACAGGAACAGTAAGATAACCGGAAGAATAATTAGCGGCTAAGTTCTCAAAGTTTGGAACCGGGTTTTTGGAACATTCCAAAAAGTTAACTTCATTTGGATCAACAAAGGATTCCAGTAATACACAAATAATATTTGGTTTCTCAACAGAAGCATCCGTAGCAGGTACCGTAACCTTATCTAAAGCTGCCTGAACTGTTTTATCAGAATAGTTATCAGGGGCTTTCATACCGCGGTCAACAACGCTGGCAGAGAAGCTGTATACAAATCCGTAATCTTTGTAACCCTGTGCAATGTTTTCAAAATAGCTTGCTAAAATGTTATTACTTACAGCAGCCTGTGTTACCATAGGAATAAAGAGTGCAAAAGCACCAACTGCTAAAATACTTGCAACGCGGTGTTGTTTTCCGGTGTATTTTGGACCCTTTTTCCATAAAATACCAATAAAAGCAATAACTGCGGCAACAAGAATGATAACTGCGATAGCTTCTCCCTGAGAGAAATAGTTGCTCTGCATCGTAAATAAATCATTTACAAGTTTTAAATCTGTATAACTAAATGGTGTTACACGTTTTAAAAGTACGCATCCGTTAATGGTTCCAAGGAAGAGCCAAATAACACTAATAAGTGTACGCATCAAAGCTCTTCTGCGGAAGAAGTAAACTAAATGCAATGATGTAAAGACAATCAAAGAGTTGTATAGGAATACAAGACTTCGGTCAAACATAAATGAAAATGCATCCAGAAAAGAATGTCTGGAAATTACTTCAATGAAAAAACAGACCAGACAGGCTAACAAGTAGTGAAACACCAGTGAGTAACGATTTAGTATGTAAAGCAATCGTTCTCTTTGCTCCGGTTTGAGCAGATGCTTTTTCTCTCTGGCTGCACGTTTTTCTTTCCAGGACTTGTAATTCGTGTAAAATTTGTGTAAAGTTTCTTTTATACTATTGTACATATTTTCCTCATCCTCTATTATTATATGTGGTTAAATTGATTTGTAAACTATTTGTGAACAAACTGTAAATACTCTGTTTATCCTAGCAAAGATTAGCGCAAAATAAGGGAAAAGTCAACTAGGAAGGGGCAAAATTTACGTTTATTATAATAAAAATTAAGAAAGTCTTTAAAAATTGGTGAAAATGATAAGTAAAGGGCGTGTAAAAAGATGGAAAAATACAAGATATTGAGCAAAAAAGAGACGGATGACTACATAAGGGAAATAGATAAGAAAGGCAGTATTTTAGGATTAGAGAGTATTCGAGAGCTGATGAAAGAATTGGAAGATGTGCAGGATGCCTTAAAAATTATTCATGTAGCAGGAACCAATGGAAAGGGTTCTGTATGTGCAATGTTAGAATCCGTTCTTATAGGGGCAGGTTATCGGGTAGGAAAATACACTTCTCCGGCAGTATTTACCGAGGCAGAACGTTACCGGGTGAATGGTGAGAATATTACAGAAGAGGAATTTGCTAAGAGTATCAGTCAGGTGAAGGCAGCTTGTGAACGAATGTTGGATAAAGGTTTGAGCCAGCCTACCAGATTTGAAGTAGAGACAGCGGCAGCCTTTTTATATTTTTATCAGAAAAAGTGTGATATTGTTATTTTAGAAACAGGAATGGGTGGGGCAACGGATGCGACTAATATAATAAGGAAGTCTTTGGTGAGTAGCTTAACATCTATCAGTCGAGATCATATGGGATTTTTAGGTGATACCATAGAAGAAATTGCAGCGGTGAAGGCTGGAATTATCAAGAAACATGGAAAAGTAGTAGCGATGTGTCCGGAAAGTGGAGTGAGAAAGGTAATCGATTCAGCTTGTGAAAAACAAGAGGCGGAGGTAGTGTATACGAATCCGGAGCAGGTAAGGGAAGTCCGGATAACCAATCACAGGCTTTGTTTCTTACACGAAGAGCTGGGAGAAATTAAGCTAAAAATGATGGGAAAGTATCAAGTGCAAAATGCATTGTGCGTTATAGAGGCAGTAAAACAATTGGAAAAACAGGGGTATGCTATCTCAAAGAAACAGTTAAAGCAAGGGCTGGAGAAGGCTGAGTGGGAAGGAAGATTTTCTATTCTAAACGAACAGCCGCTTCTGGTAATAGATGGGGCACATAACGAAGATGCAGCAAAAAAATTAAGGGAAACTCTGGAAATGGGTTTTACAAAATACAAAATTATATATATAATAGGGGTACTTGCAGATAAAGAGCATGAAAAAATGTTAAAACAGATGCTTCCGTTAGCAGAAAAGGTGTTTACGGTAACACCACATAATCCAAGAGCGATGAATGGAAAAGAATTGGCGAAGGAAGCATTGAAATATCATAAAGACGTTACCTTTGTTCCAAAGATAAAAGAAGCAGTAGATATGGCAATGAAGGAAGCAAAAGAAGAGCAGAAAATGATACTTGCCTTTGGCTCTTTATCCTATTTGGGTGAAGTAAAAAAAGCTCTTAAGGAGATAAAAATACATGATTGATAAGAAAAAAATTGAAGCAGGCGTAAAACTTCTTCTGGAAGGCATGGGAGAAGATGTAAATCGAGAGGGACTGATAGAAACACCACAACGGATTGCCAGAATGTATGAAGAAATTTTTGGCGGATTGGGACAGACTCCGGAGAAACATTTGTCAAAAACATTTTCGGTAGATGATAACAATATGGTACTGGAAAAGGATATCGTATTTTATTCTACCTGTGAACATCATTTATTGCCCTTTTACGGAAAGGCACATGTGGCATACATACCGGATGGAAAAGTGGTAGGATTGAGTAAATTAGCAAGGACAGTGGAAGTGTATGCAAAACGCCCACAGCTTCAGGAACAGTTGACAGCCCAAATAGCAGATGCACTGATGGAGTATTTAAAACCGCAAGGAGCAATGGTAGTGATAGAAGCAGAGCATATGTGTATGACTATGCGTGGAATCAAAAAGCCGGGAGCCCAGACAGTGACCTGTGTCACAAGAGGCGTTTTTGCGGAAAATGAAAAACTCCAGAATACGTTTTGGCATATGTTGGAACGATAGATGGGAGAAAACATGAAGCAGGAAAGTGGTATAAAAACGTGTAACCAGATGGAGTACTTAAGAAGATTGATACAGGAAACAGATTATCTGGAACGAATGAAAGAACTAGAAACGCTGGAACAGGATCGAAAGTTTTGCCGTCATGGGTTGCAACATGTGTTAGACGTGGCACGTCTTGCGTGGATAAAAGTATTAGAAGAACAACAGCCGGTGGAAAAGGAGCAATTGTATCTTACGGCGTTGTTGCATGATATGGGAAGAATTGCAGAATACCGGCAAGGGATTCCTCATCATGAGGCAGGAATTATTATGGCGAGAAATTATTTACAACAGATCGGTTATCCACAGGAAAAGTGTGAATTGATTTTTGAAGCCATTCAGGAACATCGAAACAAAGAAAAGTTAAATAAAGATTTTATAAGTATTATAAAGCAGGCGGATAATCAGTCCAGAAATTGTTTCTTTTGCGAAGCAGGAAAAGAATGTAAATGGAGTGAAGAACGAAAAAATTATACGATAGTATCATAAGAAAATTGCAAACATTTGGCACATACCGTATATAGCACATATCATACATAGTAAGAGGAGACAGAAGATGAAAATAGGCAATAAAAACTTTGAAACAGACAAGCATACATATATCATGGGAATATTGAATGTAACACCGGATTCTTTTTCCGATGGAGGAAAGTTTAACGAGACGGAGGCTGCATTGGTACATACCCAGCAGATGATAGAAGATGGAGCAGACATCATTGATATTGGTGGAGAATCTACCAGACCGGGACATATACAGATTACAGAAGAGGAAGAAATTGAACGTACCGCGCCTATAATAGAAAAAATTAAATCAACATTTGACATACCGGTATCTATTGACACATACAAAGCTAAGGTGGCACAGGCAGCAGTAGAGGCAGGAGCAGATCTTGTAAATGATATCTGGGGACTTAAGTATGATGAGAAAATAGCAGAAGTGATAGCAGCTTCTAATGTGGCATGTTGTTTAATGCATAATCGGGATAACCATGATTATCAGAATTATATGGCAGAGGTAAAACAGGACCTACAGGAAACCATTGTCTTAGCAAAAAAAGCAGGAATTGCAGATGAAAAGATTATGTTAGATCCGGGAGTAGGATTTGGAAAGACCTATGAAAATAATCTGGAGATTATTTATAAGATGGAGGAATTAGAGGAACTGGGTTATCCTTTATTACTTGGAACTTCCAGAAAGTCTGTCATAGGATTGACCTTAGATCTTCCGGTTACAGAACGTGTGGAAGGAACACTGGTCACCACTGTATTAGCCGTTATGAAACACTATTCCTTTGTACGAGTACATGATGTAAAGGAAAACAAACGTGCCATTCAGATGGCAGAAGCAATCCGGGAGGGCTGGAAATAGTGGAAAAGGAAAGTTTGGATAAGATTCACATTAAGAATCTGGAGGTTTTTGGAAATCATGGAGTTTTTCCGGAAGAGAACAAATTAGGACAAAAGTTTCTGGTGAATGCGGTGCTTTATACCAGTACCAGAGAAGCCGGAAAAACGGATGACTTAACAAAGTCCATTCATTATGGGGAAGTATCTCATTTTATCACAAAATATATGATGGAGCATACATTTCAACTAATTGAATCAGTAGCAGAACAGTTAGCAGAGGCATTGTTGCTTCAATTTGAACATTTAAAGTGGATTGATTTGGAGATACAAAAGCCGTGGGCACCGATTGGACTTCCACTTGAGTCGGTGTCGGTAGAAATCAGCCGTGGCTGGCATGAGGCTTTTATTGCCACAGGTTCCAACCTGGGAGACCGGGGAGAATATATCCGAAAAGGAATCGAGGCATTAGCAGCATGCAAGGAATGTGTGGTGGAAAAAGAATCGCAGTTGATTGTAACAGAACCGTATGGAGTAACGGATCAACCGGAATTCTTAAATGGAATGTTACAGGTAAGAACATTATTAAGTCCCGTTGAACTGCTTCATAAGTTAAATGAAATAGAAGCAGCGGCGCATCGAGAAAGAAAGATACATTGGGGACCACGCACCTTGGACTTGGATATCATTTTTTATGATAATCAGGTTATTGACATACCACAGCTTACCGTTCCCCATGTAGATATGCAGAACCGTCAGTTTGTTTTAGAACCCTTGGCAGAATTGGCACCATGGTATCGACATCCAATTCTAGGAAAAACAGTAAAAGAACTGCTTATTTCGCTTGAAAATGAAAATTAACAGAAAATATTAAAGTATTTCGCAAAAATACCGATAAAATAGATATAAGAAACCAGTAGTACAGATTCCATCCAGGGAAGGAGGAATAGGTATGAGAGAATTCTATTTTGTTGTAAGTCCTGTGGAAAAACATCAGGAGAGAGAAATACGGGTTTTTGGTGTAGAGAAGGGAAGAAGGCAGGAGGCAAGTTATCAGGAAGCGGAAAGACAGGCAGAATATGAAATGCCCATTCATAAAAAACAGCAGGTAACGGACTATCAAACGCCTGTTTCCGAAAGTGTCCAAAGACCACATATTTGTACCAATTTATCTTCGCAAATGGAAATGATGAAGGGATGTAATATTTCCATAGAGGAGCGGCAGGAGCAGATTGCCTTTCAGAAGAAAGCACAGGAAAACAGAAATAAACGACGTCAGATGGCAACGGCTTATGGAAGAGAATAGAGTAGGAATTTAGAAATGGAACAGCAGAAGTTTGCATATGAACAAATAGAAAATGGAATCCGAATTTTACGCTGCTATGGAAATAGTGGATGTGTAAAAATACCGGAACAGATAGAAGGACAGCCCGTTACTGAGCTTGCTGCCTATGCATTTGCAAAAGAAATGGATAGCGAGCCGGAAAATACCATTGGGCTGTCCTGTATTTGTGGAGAAGATTTACAAGAACTGCATTTACCAAGAACCATAAAACGTCTGGGACGCTATATTTTCTATAATTGTATTCAATTTGAAAAGTTTTTCTTTTACAGCAATATTTCTTATATGGGAGCAGGTGCATTTACCGGATGTGAGAAGTTGTCTTACTTGAATATGCAGGAAGTGCCGGAAGAAAAATCCTGCTTACGAGAAATTCTTTCAGATTTGAAACAGAAGGTTCAGGTAAAAGTATTGTCAGAAGAAAAGTGTAAATATGAATTGGTCTATCCGGAATTTTTTGAAGAAGCAGAGGAAAACACCCCTGCGCGTATTATTAACACGGTTACCCATGGAATGGGAATTCAATATCGCAATGCTTTTCGAGATACCAAGGTTATCTTTCGGGAATATGATAAATTATTTGAAACAGGAAAATATAATGTAGATT
>ERZ1034984.3616-NODE-3616-length-10967-cov-8.885722_pt1 | contig 10967 bp, 9 predicted proteins | sample MGYA00520589_ERZ1034984 | MGnify/ENA primary metagenome ERZ1034984 (study PRJEB33766, sample SAMN09781790) | gut metagenome | biome: gut microbiome | host: Homo sapiens | place: Madagascar | study: EMG produced TPA metagenomics assembly of the PRJNA485056 data... | reverse complement strand
TGCGGCTGCCGTCATCCTCCAGGCTCCACTGGGAAACCTGCAAAAGCCAGCCATCTTCATGGGGTGTCTCCTTTAGCGTAGAGGGCGTCAAGATCAGCGTAGTCCTGCGGGGTCATGCTGGCGGCGGAGAGGGTGATGCCATAGCGGCAGTTGGCGGTGAGGTAGAGCTGTGCGGTCTCGCTGTAGGCGGCGACGCCGAAATCCCGCACGGCGGCTCTCCAATCCGGGTACTGCCAATCGGCAAAGGAATCCAGCCCCAAAAGGGTGCTGTACTTTTGCAGGTAGGCGGCGTCCGCGATAAGGTGGGTGGTATCCTGGCCGTCCTGGTAGTTGAAATAGACCGGGGTGTCAGCGCTTGTCAGAATCAGGCTCAATGCAAAGCTGCTGTAAGAATCAGGCGATTCATCATCAAAATTTTCTATGACATTGCAGCTTACCTGTGTCAGGCCGCCGGGGGCGGTGGCGGCGTTCCAGGTGGTGGCTTTGTCGTTTTGGGTGCAGACGGCCAGGGCTTTGGCAAGTTGGGCATCGGTCAGCAGCCCGGCATCGTGAAGGGCGCGCAGGGCACTGCGAGCACGGTCCAACGTGGCGTCATCGATGGCGGTCTGCGCCCAGGGGGGTTCGCTGCCGCTGTTGTAGCCCAGCGGGACGTTCAGTACATGGCTGCAGGCGTACAGCGTGCAGGCAGTGGAATTGGCGCGGGCTTCGGCGGACAGGCCCTCGGCGGCCGTCTGGCTGTGCGGGGCGGAGAGAAGTGCTTTGTCCCACAGCGAAAAAACAGCGAAAGGCAGCGCCAGGCTGAGGAGGACCACCAGCGCACAGGCCAGTGGAAGGCGATATTTTTTCATGGCTGCTCCTTTCCGTCTGCATCGGCGGCAGGCAAATCATCAGGGCCAAGGATAGGTACGGATACGGTCACGGTCGTACCCACACCCTCGGTGCTGTCGATTTGTAATTGGGTGCCGTGGGCCTGGGCGATTCGGGTGCACAGCGCCAGCCCGATGCCGCTGCCGCCATCGGCACGGCTGCGGGACTTGTCCACCATATAAAAGGCTTCGGTCACGCGGGGCAGGTCGACGGCAGGGATGCCGCAGCCGGTATCGGCCACTGTGAAAACGGCGGTGCTCCCCTGCTGCTGGCAGCGCAGTGTGATGGCCGCCCCCGCAATTCCCTTGCAGGCGCGCTGGGCGTTGATGGTCAGATTGCGCAGCATATCCACCCAGAGGGCGCGGTCCACCTGCACGGCACAATCGCAGGCGATGATGCGCGGCACGGGTGTGCTGCCCTGGGGCAGGCTGCGCACTACTTGATTCAGCAGGCTGCGGTCGCTGACAGGTTCCGGCGTCAGGCGGTCAGCGGCGTCTAAGCCCATCAGGGCCAGCAGACGGCGGCTGAGTTCCTCCAACCGGCGGGTCTCGTGGTAGATGTAGTTGGCAGATTCCCGCTGCAAGTCTGCGTCGTCAGGCGCGGCACGCATCAGGTCGGCATAACCAAGCATGGCAGTCATGGGGGTCTTGACCTCATGAGTGAAGGCTGCAATGAAGTCTTTTTGGCTTTGCAGCGTTTCGTCCATTTCGCCAATTTTAGTCTCTACCGCAGCAGCCATAGCGTCAAAACTGCGGCTCAGTACACCGATCTCATCGTTGGTCTGCACCTGGGTGCGCTCGGTATACTGGCCGGCGGCAATCTTTTCGCTGGCAGATTGCAGGGTGGTCAGCGGCCGGGTGACGAGGCGGCTGAAGAGAACTGCCGCCGCGCCGCCCAGCGCCAGCAAAACGGTTGAAGCCGCCAGCCAGGCCCGCAGCTGGGCGTTGCGCGTGGCAAACACGCTGGTGACATCGTAGGAGCAGAGCATGTCTGCCTGCACGCCGGGAATATCCAACGGCTGGGACAACAGCAGATACCAGTGCCCCGCGCAGTGAGCCAGCTGCCAGTGGTCAGTTCCATTGGAAACGGCCTGCATTTGCACAGCACGCGGCAATGCCGTGGGCAGGTTGGAATACAGCGTATATGCACCGTTGACCCATAGAGCAAGGCCGCTGTTGGCATCGGCCGTTTGCTCGGCATACTGCTGGGCGGCGGTGGCCAGGGTGTAGTTCTCGACCATAGTGTTGGTCGAGAACAGGGTGTTGGTTTCGGCAGCGGTAAAAATGCAGCGCTCGAGTGTGTATTTTTCTTTGGCCTGCTGAGCCTGCATGGCGGCGCGGGTGGTCTCTAAACTGCCGGAAAAGCTTTTGCCGGTCAAGATCAACCCCGCCGCGCAGAGCGCACAGGAAAGCAGCGTGATGCAGCCAAGGGAGAGTTTGGTGGCAAATTTCATAGAAAAATCCTCATGTAGTGGCCTGTGGGCTCAATCAAAAAGTGCCCCGTCCAGCATGGCGACGGGCGTCCAGTTTTGGCCGCCGGAAAATAAGTCTTGCAGTGGGATCAGCGCTAGTTCGCGGATGGTTTGCTGGCGCTGGTACGGGAGCCCCTCCGGGGTAAGCTGCGGCGTAGAAATGGCGCGGTCGCTGACTTTGATCAGTGCTATCGTGCCATTCTCGGCATAGATGACCGGAGAGCGGGCAACAGCAGTGTCTTTGCACCAGGTGGGGGCCAACTCTATGGCGGTATCGCTGCCGGGGGTCCAGGCATAGTTGATTTCGTTCCTGATCAGGCCAATGGTGCCATCGCCGTAGGCGATGCAATAATTGTTCCAGCCACCGCCAGCAGGCAGCGGGAGCGTCTCGGTAGTTTGGGCGGCAAGGTCGGTGACCTCGATGGTTTCGGCCTGGTCGCCGCTGCCGGGAACGTAATAAAGCTTGCCGTCATGCAGGGTGGAAATCCAATCGGTAGGGCTGCCAAAGTCGATGCTGTAGCTGCCCAAATCCGTAACGGAGCCGTCGGCATGCACGCCTATCAGGCCTGTGCCGCTGCCGCTGAGGGACGGTGTGCAGGCAAAGACGGCCATATCCTGCCAGCAGCCAAGGATGGTGCAGCGGGGCGTGTTGTCCTGCGTATAAAGCGGGTTTTCGGGCGTGGGATGCCCATCGTTCAGCGGGAAAACCGAGGTCAGGCCGGTATCATCCAGCCGGACAAGGCTGCTGGCGACGGTGGCAAGATACAAAGCATCACCATCGGTAAAGCGCATGGACATCGTACAATCCAGCTGGAATATACTGCCGTTCTCAACAATCGTGTGACGATTACTGCCGTCCAGTGCGCTGACATCGACCCGGACATTGACGGGCGAGGCCCCACCATTGATAAACCAGTAGAGCCTGTCCCCTGCGGCAACTAACCCGCCGGTGTAGTAATGCGACAAAGCATCATCGTCAGCGGCCATAAAGGCCGGGCAGCCTGCATCAACGTGGGAGCAGCCGTCTACGCTGCAAAGCACCTGCTGCTGTGCGGTGGCAAAATCAATTTTGGTAGCCAGCAGTGTGGCGCCGAATTTCATAGGCAGATAGGCGGCGGTGTCCGTTATAGCAAACTCTGGGGCTGTGCCGCCGCTGTTGAGGATGTACAGCGGCTTACCGCTGGCAACTGCTGCGGCGGGGGGCTCCTGCGTGGTGACAGCGGGCGCGGCGGATTCCGCCGCTGGAGTGATGTCTGCGGCAGGTTCAGCAGCGCAGGCGGTGAGTATCAGGGCGGCCAGGGCCATGGCAAAAGCTGCGCGGTATTTCATAGAAAGCATCTCCTTTGTTATGTTCTGGCCTTAGTGTACGGCGGCAATGTCACGGTTTTGTTTCCGGCAGGCGTCCGGGATGCAAACTTTTGCGACGATTTTACTCTTTTTCCAGCATATAACCCACATTGCGCACGGTACGCAGTCGGTCGCCCAGATGCAGTTTGCGGCGCAGCCGGGTGATATGGGTATCCAGCGTGCGGGTGCTGTCGGCAATGTCATCCTCGCCCCAGACGGTTTCGTACAGATAGTCCCGGTAGAGTGCGCGGCCGCGGTTACGCAGGAAAAGCAGCAGTAGTTCGTACTCTTTGGGCGTCAGGCGTATCTCCTCGTCCCCGCACTGGATGCGGCAGGCAGCGGTGTCTACGGTCAGATCCCACAGGTGGTAGACTACCATGCTGCGGCCCGCGCGGCGCAGAACGCTTTCTACCCGGGCTACTAATTCGGCCGGGGCAAATGGCTTGACGATGTAATCATCGGCCCCGCTGTGCAGGCCGCGCACGCGGTCCTCTACCGCCGCCTTGGCCGTGATGAAGATGCAGGGTGTGCCGGTGGGGCGGATATAGTTCAGCAGGTCGTAGCCGTCGATTTGGGGCATCATAATATCCAGCAGCACCAGGTCGTACTGTTTTTTCTCCAGCAGATCGGCGGCTTTGATGCTGTCGGTCACGGCCTCGCAGCGGTAGCCTGCGTCGGTCAGGATGCGGCGTATCAGCATGGCGATAGCCTGTTCGTCGTCTACAACTAAAATCGGATGCATGGCAAAAACCTCCTTTACCTCTATTGTACCGCAGAATGTGTCCGATTTGAAAACTTTTGCAAAGAAAAAGCCGCCGTGCAGCAAAAAGCGCACAGCGGCTTAGAAATTGTAAAATTACTCGCGGATCTCGATGCCAAGCTTGAACTTCAGGTTGCCGAGGATCTTCTTGACGAAGCGATCGACCTCATCGGCAGCGAAGGGCTTCTCGCCGGGCTGGAAGTACAGGCTGAAAGCCATACTCTTCTTGTCAGCGCCCAGCTTTTCGCCGCGGTAGATGTCGAACAGCTCCACCCTGGTCAGCTGCTTGCAGGCGCGCTGCATCTCGGTGATGAGGGTGCCGCACTCCATGCTTTCGGGAGCAACCAGGGCCAGATCGCGCTGGACCGGGGCAAACTCCGGGATCGGGGTGTAGTGCAGGCTGGTGGGGACCAGAGCGTGGAAGGCGACCCAATCGATCTCGCCCAGGTAGATGTTCAGGTTGGAGCGGCTGTCCTTGGGCAGCTTCAGCTCAGCGGTGACATCATTGGCCAGCTTGCCGAAGACGCCGACGCGCTCGCCCTTGCACAGGATGTAAGCGGCAATGCCGGGGTGCAGCCAGGCAACATCGGCGGCACGCTCCACGGTCAGCTCCACGCCGAAAGCATCGCCCAAAGCGGCGACAGCGCCCTTGACGGTAAAGAAATCCTCGTCACTGCCCCAGGCGGCGAAGCCCAGGTGCAGGCGCTCTTCCGGCAGTTCGGTGACAGGCAGCTGCTTCGGGATGTAGATGTTGGACATCTCGAACAGGCGGCCCTCGCCGTTGCCCTTGCGCAGGTTGTCAACGACAACATTCAGCAGGGACGGAGCCAGCAGCGGGCGCATGATGGTCAGATGAGAGGAAATAGGGTTCAGGATGCGGATAACCTTGCGCTCCGGGGCGTCGGCAGCGATATGCAGCATATCCAAGTCGGCATCGGCGTAGAACGCGAGGGTCTCGGCCTCGTAGAAGCCCTGGGCGCACATGGTGCGCTTGGCCTTGGCGCGGGCCTTCTGCTCAGCGGTCAGGCCGCCGGTGGTGACCTGGGCAGCCTTCAGGAAAGTAGGCACGATGTGGTCATAGCCGTACTCGCGGATGACTTCCTCGGCCAGGTCAGGCTCGCCGACCTCGATGTCCTCACGCCAGCGGGGCGCGACGACCTGCATGGTGTTGCCATCGGCTTCGAGGGTGACCTCGAACTGCAGACGGTGCAGGATGTCGAGGATGGCATCGGTGGGTACGGTGATGCCCAGGATGGCGTTGATGCCGCTGATGGTGGCGGTGAAGTGCTTACCCTCACGCGGGGCACCGGCGGAGCAATCGAAGTGTGCAGCGGTGACTTCGCCGCAGCCCAATTCCTGAATGAGGTGCAGGGCGCGGGCCATGCCCAGCTCGGTGGTGTACTCAGAAATACCCTTTTCATAATGGCTGGAGGCATCGGTGTTCTGGCCCAGGCCGCGGGCGGTCTTGCGGATGTTGTCGCGGGCGAACTTGGCGCTCTCGAAGAGCAGCTGGGTGGTGCTGTCTTTGATCTCGCTGTTCAGGCCGCCCATAACGCCGGCCAGGGCAACGGGCTTGGAACCATCGCAGATGACCAGGTTATTGGGGGTCAGCTTGAAGTTCTTCTCGTCCAGGGTGGTGATCTCCTCACCATCCTTGGCGCGGCGGACGATGATCTGGCAGCTTTCCAGCGTGTCCATATCGAAGGCGTGCATCGGCTGGCCGATCTCCAGCATGACGTAGTTGGTGATGTCAACGACGTTGGAGATGCTGCGCAGGCCGCACAGGGCCAGCTGGCGCTTCATCCAGCGCGGAGAGGGGCCGGGGGTGATGTTGCGGACATAGTGGCCGATGTAGCGCGGGCAGAGGTCCGGGGCCTCGACGGTGATGGACAGACGGTCGTCGGTGGTGTCGGAGACGGTATAGTCGGTGGCAGGCATTTTGAGGGGCTTGCCCAGCACGGCGGCAACTTCGCGGGCGATGCCGAGGACGCTCTGGCAATCGGCACGGTTGGCGGTGACGGAGATGTCAAAAATGTAATCATCCAGGCCGACAACTTCCTGAATGGGGGTGCCGGGAACGGTATCCTTGGGCAGGTCGAGCAGGCCGTAGACCTCAGCGCCGGGATACAGGTCGTCGTTCAGGCCCAGTTCCTCGCCGCTGCAGAGCATGCCGTTGGACTCAACACCCATCAGGGGCTTGGCCTTGATCTTGATGCCGCCGGGCAGCGTGGAGCCGTCCAGAGCGGCGGGGGTGTGCATGCCCTCGTAAACGTTAGAAGCGCCGGTGGAGATCTGGATGTCGTGGCCGTACTCGCCGCAGTCTACTTTGCAGATATGCAGGTGGGTGCCCTCCTGAGGAACGCACTCGGTGACAACGCCGACAACGACCTTGCTGATCTCGCCGCCGAGATCAATGAGTTCTTCGACCTCAAAGCCGCAGCCAAAGAGCTTATCTTCCAACTCCTGCGCGGTGACGTCAATATCAACATACTGTTTTAACCAGCTGAACGGTACTTTCATAATCTGTACTCCTCCCCCATCAATCCTCGAACTGCTTCAAGAAGCGCAGATCGTTTTCAAACATCAGGCCGATGTTGTTGATGCCGTATTTGAGCATGGCGATACGCTCGATGCCGATGCCAAAGGCAAAGCCGGAATAGACGTTGGGGTCAATGCCGCAGTTCTCCAGCACGCTGTGGTGCACAACACCGGCACCCAGGACCTCGATCCAGCCGGTGTGCTTGCACAGCGGGCAGCCCTTGCCGCCGCACTCGAAGCAGGAAACGTCGACCTCGACGCTGGGCTCGGTGAACGGGAAGTAGGACGGGCGCAGACGGGTCTTGACGTCAGCGCCGAACAAAGCCTGGACGAACTTGTCCAGCATGCCCTGCAGGTCGCACAGGGTGATGCCTTTGTCCACGACCAGACCCTCCATCTGGTGGAACATCGGGGAGTGGGTGGCATCGGAGTCAGAGCGGAAGACGCGGCCCGGGACCAACACTTTGATGGGGGGCTTTTCCATATCCATCACGCGGATCTGGCCGCCGCTGGTCTGGGTGCGCAGTACGATGTCATCGGCCACATAGAAGGTGTCCTGCATATCGCGGGCGGGGTGATTCTTGGGTACATTCAGGCGGGTGAAGTTGTGGTCGTCATCCTCGATCTCGGGACCTTCGTAGATCTCAAAGCCCATGCCGGCGAAAACGTCGACGATCTCGTTCTTGACGAGAGTGATGGGATGCAGGCTGCCGTTCAGGCGAACCTTCGGGGGCATGGTGATGTCCACGGTTTCGGCGGCGTTGCGGGCAGCCAGGGCAGCCTGCTCCACCTGAGCGGACAGGGCCTGATACTGGCCCTCGGCCCACTGCTTAAACTCGTTGATGGTCTTGCCAACAGCAGGGCGATCCTCTTTGGGCACATCGCGCAGGGACTTGGTCAGCCCGGCAACAGCGCCGTTTTTGCTCAGGAATTTCTGCCAGAAGTCCGACAGCTGTGCCTGATCGGTGACAGCGGCGGCAGCTTCTTCAATCGCCGCGCGCAGCTCTTTGATTTTCTCTTCCATAGTACACCTCTGTTTATGGGTCTTGCGGGACAAAACAAAAAGGCCTCGTCCCTGTGCTTGTCAGGGACGAAGCCTTGCACATCAAAACTCCGCGGTACCACCCGTGTTCCGCGCAAAAAGGCGCGGCACTCTTTAACTGCCGGTAACGGTGCAGAGCCGTTGCGTACTACTAAGCGGGTATGCCGTTCACGCGCACCACTCAGGAGTGAACTTCGGCGCGGGGGCTTGGGGGCGGCTTGCAGCCGGTGACCGCTCTCTCTGGTCCGAAACGAACCGCGCGTACTTTCTCCGTCAATGTGTTTTAACGAATACGGATTTAGTATAGCGGTTTCGGCAGGATTTGTCAAGGGCGGTTTAGCTGTCGCGGCGGCGGCCAAGCAGACGCACCACGTACAGGAAGATGTTGATGAAGTCGAGGTAGAGGTTCAGTGCACCGATAATGGAAGCCTTGTGCAGCATGGCTGCATCACCGCCGAAATAGGCGTAGTGATGCTTGAGCATCTGGGTATCATAGGCGGTCAGACCCATGAACAGGAACAGACCAACGGCGCAGAGCAGCAGATCACCAATGCCAAAGCTGAAGCCAAACAGGCTGAACAGGCTGCCAACCAGGGAGCAGATGATCATGGCAATCAAACCGCCCATCAATTTGGGACCCCAGCCGACCAGGCTGCGGTTAGTGGTAGCACCGTACACGGCCATAACGCCGAAGTAGACAGCGCCCACCAGGAAGGCCAGCACCAAGCTGCCCAAATCATAGATCAGGAAGATGGAGCAGAGGTTCAGTCCGTTGAGCACCGCATAGGCAAAGAAGATGCCAGTAGCGGTGCCTGGCTGCAGGCTGGTGACACGGGCGGACAGTACACCGACCAAAATCAGCTCTGCAATGCAGGTGATGAAGAAGACGCCGCTGTTGATGAAAGCATAGACCAAACCGGTGGAAATAGCACCGATGGCCACGGCGAAGGTGACCAGCAGACCGGCAAACATCCAGCCGAAGGTCTTGGTCATATATTGATTTAAGGTTCCAAACGGACTTTCAGCATAAGAAATATCATTGTAATTCTGATACATGGTTGAAATCCCCTTTCTATATGAAGTATTATACTGTTATTGGGATGTCAATTCATCACAAAACTATTAAGAACCATGGATAAAAGGTGAAAAATGTCTGATTTGTACGGAATTTATCTGCATATTCCCTACTGCCGGGCCAAATGCCGGTATTGTGATTTCTACTCGGCTCCCGGTGCGCGGGGAGTGCCGCAGGCCTATGTGAGTGCGCTGCTGCGAGAGCTTGCAAAGAACGACCGCCGCCCGGATACGCTCTACTTTGGCGGCGGGACGCCTGCCCTGCTCTCGCCTGCCCAGGTAGAAAGCCTGATTGCGGCGGCGAATCCTTTGCCTGAGGCGGAGATCACGCTGGAGGCCAACCCCGATGTGGTGATGCAGGAAAGTTTGGAAGGCTTCCGCGCGGCAGGGGTGACGCGCATCAGCTTTGGCGTGCAGAGCGCCAGCAATGCCCAGCTGCGGCGGCTGGGGCGCACCCATACCGCCGAAGGGGCCGCACAGGCACTGGCCTGGGCGAGGGCGGCAGGTTTTGAGGAAATCTGCGGCGACATTATGCTGGCACTGCCGGAGTACAGCAACGCCGAGTTTGATGCTACGCTTGCCTTGTTGCGGGACGGCGGCTGTACGCATATTTCGGCTTACCTATTAAAGGTAGAGCCGGGCACGGCGTTTTACCGCAACCCGCCCGCGGGCCTGCCGGACGGCGACGCGGCGGCGGACTTTTATTTATATGCGGTGGCCCAGCTGGAAAAGGCCGGGTACCAGCAGTATGAGATCAGTAACTTCTGCCGCCCCGGCCATGAGGGACGGCACAACCTGCTGTACTGGGATTGCTGCGACTACCAGGGCTACGGCCCTGCGGCCCACAGTTGTGTGGGCCGTGTACGGAAATACTGGCCGGACGATGTGCAGGCGTTTATTGAGGGCACCGCCGCCGAAGCGATGGAGGGCGATTGCACGGCCGAGGATTTTTTGCTGATGCAGCTTCGCCTGCGCAGAGGGTTAAGCTTAGCCGAATACGGCCGCTGGGGCGGCAGCTTTACCTCGGCGCAGAAACAGTTTATCCGCCAGTGCGTGGCCCACGGCTACGCCGAGTTTGACGAGGAAACGCTTCGCCTTACTCCCGCCGGTATGGTGGTACAGAACTCTATTTTGACCGAATTGATGTGAAATATAAAATGCCGCCTCTGCCTTTTTTGAGGGCAGGGGCGGTATTTGTATGCGTTTAAATTTCGCGGATAGGCCAGCCGAGCAGCTCGGCAGCGGTGCGATCATGGGTGACCAAAATCGTGGGCCGCTCCCCTGCCAGGCGGCGGGTAACGGCGGCGGCATCCCGCACCAGGTCGGCATCCATGCCGGTGAAGGGTTCGTCCATCAGCAGCGTTTGGGCATCCTGGCACAGCAAGGCGCGTAGCAGGGCGGCGCGGCGCTTTTGCCCGCCGGAAAGCTGCACGGCAGGCAGACGGAGGTCAGCCTCGGTAAAGCCAAGGGATTGCAAGTCGCTGCGGGCCTGGGCGGCGGTCAGACCGTGGCCTGTCAGCACAAGGTTGTCTACGGCAGTCAGCTGAGGGCAAAGGCGGTCTTCCTGGAAGACGACGGCAGGGGTCACCACGCCGGTGACGGTGCCGCTGTCGGCGGTCTCCAGCCCTGACAGGATGCGCAGCAGCGTGGTTTTTCCACAGCCGGAAGCGCCCATCAATACCATGGGGCGGTCCACCGTCCAATTGAAATTTTGCAGCACGGCGTGGGTGCCGAAGCTTTTGCAGAGGTTTTCGATAACGATGCTCATGCCTGCACCTCCCCGCAAAGACGGGCTTTTACGGCCCGCAGCAGCCGGGCGGCCACGGTGGACAGCAGCGCCGAAAGCAGCACGATGACCAGCGTCCAGG
>ERZ1034984.3611-NODE-3611-length-10981-cov-5.692751_pt1 | contig 10981 bp, 10 predicted proteins | sample MGYA00520589_ERZ1034984 | MGnify/ENA primary metagenome ERZ1034984 (study PRJEB33766, sample SAMN09781790) | gut metagenome | biome: gut microbiome | host: Homo sapiens | place: Madagascar | study: EMG produced TPA metagenomics assembly of the PRJNA485056 data... | reverse complement strand
TTTTTCTTCTTTTTCTTATCCTTCTTGCCTTTTTTGTGCTTCTTGCACTTCTTGATCTTGGCGGAAATGAGCCTCTCCTCCTCTGGAAGCGTCAGCTCCTCGCCGGCCGGATACATTTCCTCTTCGGAGAGCTCCCAGTCGCCGTCGATATTATCTTCGCCATCGGGCCGTCCCAGCGTATGGGTCTTGTACTCGATATTGATATCGCTCCCATCCGTATCCAGAGAGACAGCCGCTTCGCCGCCCTTCTCGATCAGGTCGGTCAGGATCTCCTCCATCTCATCGGCAAGAGCGATGATATCCTTCAGACGCTCTTCCTCCGCCGGACGGTTATCCAGGCAGGGATCCAGCATGTAGCTTTGCAGGAATGCGCGGTCTTCATCGATCCGCCGGCTCATGGCCGAGAGGGTTTCCTTCCAGTTCTTTGTCTCCATTTGTTACTCCTTTGCGGAAGCCGTGCCTTCCGTCACCAATACCTTGTCGATGCGCCTGTTGTCGCAGTCTACGATCTCAAAGGTAAAACGCCCATATGTGACCTTCTCCGTTTCCTTCGGGATGTAGCCCAGAAGGTAAGTGAGGAAACCGCCGAGCGTCTTGTAGTAGGCCTCTTTCTCTCCGGGCAGTTCTCCCTCGATATGGAAATGCTCACGGAAATCATCGATGGAGCACAGCCCCTCCACCAGCCAGGCATGTTCGCCGCGACGGATGAATTTATTCTGCTCCTCCAGGATATCCTCCTTGTCTCCGGGCATATCCCCTACGATCTCCTCCAGCACATCATGCAGCGTCACGAGGCCGGACAGCGTCCCGTACTCATCGATGACGATCGCCTCATGCACCCCGCGCGTGCGGAAGAGCTGCAGGAGCTTCGTCAGGATGAGCGTCTCCGGGATGAAAAGCGGCTGATGGATCGTATCCATGATCGATGCCTTCAAAGGCTTGCCCGGATGCTTGTGCTGATCGATCAGGATCTCCGACACATCCGCAAGACCCTTGAAGTCATCCAGCGAGCCCTTGCCGACCGGCAGACGGAAATGGGATGTCTCCATCATATCCGCCCAGATCTTCTTCTCTTCATCCTCCAGATCCAGCCAGTCAAGCTGCGGACGCGCCGTCATGCAGTCCGACGCCGTACGGTCATTCAGCTCAAAAACATTATCAATGATCTCAGGCTCTTCCTTATCGAAGGTACCGAGGCGCGCACCCTGCTGAAGAAGGACCTTGATCTCCTCCTCCGACACCGGCTGCTCGCCGCCCATCTTCACACCGAGGAAGCCCACCACGATCTTCGTCGACCATGTGGAGAACCACACCAGCGGCCGGCATGCCGTCGCCATGATGATCATCGGACGCGCGATGACGCACGCCGCCTTCTCCGGCATCGCGATGGCGATCCACTTCGGTACCAGCTCGCCGATGATGAGCGAGAAATAAGTGACGAGCACCATCACCGTCACCATGCTGATCTCGCGCGCATACGGAGCGAGCAGGGAGATCTTCTCCATCTCACTCGCCAAAGGCCCCGCCAGCGACGCTCCTGAAAACATACCCGTGATGATGCTGATGGTGGTGATGCCCACCTGAATGGTCGCAAAAAGCTCTTCCTTCTCCTCGGCAAGGCGCAACGCATACACCGCGCTCTTATTGCCCTCGTCGATGAGCTCCTGCAGTTTCGTCTTCCGCGCTCCGACGATGGCGATCTCCGCCAGAGAACATACCGCATTGCCTAAAACAAGCAGGATAATGATAATCAGTTCAAGCCATATGTGGCCGTCGTCCATCTTTTTTTCTACCTCCTGGGAAAACACTATTGAACGATGTGTCTCTATTATAGCATGAAATAAATGCCGCGAGGGAAAAAGATGGGATGGATAAAGGTTCAAGGTTCAGGGTTCAGGGTTCTGGGTTCTGAGTTCTGGTGGCGGCTTCGCCGCCTTTTTTAGAGGATGGTATTCGCGTATCGCAGCCTTCCCCTCTAGGGGAAGGTGCCCCGAAGGGGCGGATAGGGCACAAGCGGCATGAAAGACAGATGCGGAAAGCGGAGAAGTGCGCAGCACAGGTGGGGAAAGCGTGAGCCCCTAGCTGCTAGTCCCTAGTCACTCATCCCCAGCCACCTCACAGCACGCAAAAAAGCCGCCTTGAGATCATCAAGGCGGCTCTTCTTAGTTGCCAAATACGTCCTTTCCTTCCTCCGGTGCTTCCGGTGCTTCCGCCTTGCAGTACTTGATCTGCTTGCAGATGCACTTGTCCTTCAGCTTGTACAGCTCGGGCAGGAAATCCATCAGCTTCGTAAAGGTCTCATCATTGATCCTGTACTTCGTCCACAGACCCTCGCGACGCGCATTCACCACACCGGACTCGATCAGGATCTTCATGTGATAAGACAGCGTCGACTGCGACAACGTGAAATTCGAAAGAATGTCGCAGGCAGACATCTCTCGGCATGACAGCATGTCGATCACCCGCAGTCGCGTCTCATCGGAAAGCGCTTTGAAAATCAGTGCAAACTCTTTATAACTTGGCTGAAAATCCATAACAAAACCCCTCTTCTTTCAGTCCACGTGCGCCGTCTCTGTCCGCCGCCTGTTATCGATAGATTTAAATGTATAGAAAACATTTTATCGCAAATGAAGCGGACTGTCAAACAAGGGACGGTTGGATTTGAGGTTCAAGGTTCGGGGTTCAGGGTTCGGGGTTAGTTCCTTGGGCGTGCCGCCCTTTAATTGCGTGCGAAAGAGAGGGGAGCGGGTTCAACAGGTTCAGAGGGTTCAACGGGGGTGGTGCGGCGCAAAAAATAATGAGGTGCCGCGGAGTTTTGATGACGCTTCGCGCCGTCGTTATCGGAAGCGAACCCTGCGAAAGCTATAGTCATGCGCGCCCAGAAGTTCTTGACCGCCCCATGTGATCGTGCTACAATGAGGATGCGAAATGGATTCCAGCATCCGTAAAAGCACAAAAGAATGAGCCCCCTTGAGATCTCGACCATCTCAAGGGGGCTCTTCTTGTTCAAAGCACAAGAATAAGCTTCGGCTTATCACTCACTGCCCCTTTACCGGTCAAGCCATTTGCAAATGTAGTACGCGACTACACTTGCTGCGACCGAGAGAAAAAATGATTCCAGCATTCGCAAAAGCACCTCCCTTCAGTCACAAGACTATGCATGGGGAGTTGCAGTGTGACGTGTATAGTATATCATACGTCTTATTGCACAAAAAACGCCTTTTATGTTTGCGGCGCTTTCTCATTATTATGCGCCGCACCAACATTTCTAATTTCTCATTTCTAATTTCTCATTTCTAATTTCTCATTTCTAATTTCTCATTCGAGCAAATCTTTCATCCACAATCAAGGGGCAGCACGCCCCAGGGCTACCCCTTTTTAAATGTCCAATACCTCGGCACGAAGATGTCTTCATAAAGATTGATGGCGAAATTATCAGTCAGCCCTGAGATGTAGTCGACAGCCGCACGGGGAATGTCGCCCCCGGCGAGTCGGAGCTGCTTCTCCGGAAGACGGTCGTAGCAAGCCCCCGACCTGTCCCTCTCCGTGTAATAGGAAAAGAGCATCTTCACCACATGGCTTCCGCGATTGCGATCGGGGATGAGGTTATCCGACATATAGACGGCGCGGAACATGAATCTCCTGAAATCCAAAAGGATCCTGTCACCCTCCTCACACATATGGATGCCGTCCGTCTCATCCTGCATCGAATGCTCCACGACGTCAGTCACCATCGCAGTGATCATGGAGGAGTGCGTCGTCCCGATGCGGCGGCGGATCTCCTCCGGCACATCCGTCGCGGTGATGAGCCCCATAGACTCCGCATCCTCATAGTCGTGGCAGAGGTAGGCGATGCGATCGGCATACTTGATCAGACTGCCTTCGAGCGTGTACGCCTTGAGCGGCCCGCAGTGGTTCAGCATGCCGTCGAGCACAGGGAGCGTCAGATTCAGCCCCGCGCCATCCCGTTCGAGCCTCTCTGCGATGCGGACGCTCTGCTCATTATGCTCGAAATGGCCATAGATCTCCTTGAGCGCCTGCTCCCCGACGTGGCCAAAGGGCGTGTGCCCGAGGTCATGTCCGAGTGCGATCGCCTCCACGAGGTCTTCATTCAGGGAGAGTGCGCGCGCCATCGTCCGCCCGATCTGCGCGACCTCGAGGGTGTGCGTCATCCGCGTCCGATAATGATCGCCCTGCGGTGCGATGTAGACCTGCGTCTTGTGCTTCATCCGCCGGAAGGAATTGCTGTGGAGGATGCGGTCACGATCCCGCGCAAAGTCCGTCCGGAGCGGATCCTTCGCCTCCGCATGCGCCCGCTTCGCCTCCTTCACATGAAAGGCGCGCGGCGACAGGACATCGTATTCTCTCTCTTCGATCCGTTCCCGTGGATTCATAGTGAGCCTCCTTGGAAAAATGATGGTTTGTTTATTTTATTGTAGCATAAAAAAGAGTTCGGGGTTCACCCGTGGGGCGTGCTGCCCTTTGATTCCATTTGAAAGCCGCGATGAGTAGCTAGGGATTAGGGATTAGAAATCTCAAGTGACTTGAATGCCACTTTCGGGCATCACCCCGTTTCGTCATCCTGAGCGGCGAGAAACGTCGTATGTGAGATAACGAATGCCAGAACAGCTGCGACCTCGTCATCGACCTCGGCGAAGCCGCCACCTTCATCCCTCATTCCTAATTCCTCATTCACGCAAAGCTTTCATTCATAATCAGTAGGCGGAGCCGCCCCATGGGCTAACCCTGAACCCCTCGCCCTTCCTTTATGCTATAATGAAGAAAAGAAAGGGGGCTTTCCCATGAAACTCACAAAGTATCTCTCCATCTTCGCACTCACCGGTGCGCTTCTTTTGGCGATGCCTTCTGCGGAAGCTTCGCTCTGGCCGGGACTGGGGACGACAGCCCAGGAACGCTCGGGCGCTTTCCGCACGGATGCCTTCGACACAGACCATGCAGTGATGAAGACGCCCTATCTCCTCTCGCAGGCCAACAATGCGGAGTACGCCGGCAAGGTGAATGCCGTCATCGGCCGCGAAAAGGCTGACTTCACGGCGTCCCTCCGCACGGAGAATGAATATGGCAAGACGCTTGGCTGGATGACCTGGCATGAAGGGATGATCGGCAACTACATCAATAACACGCAGGGCATCACGAGCATCGTCCTCATCTCTCAGATGCTCCGCGCCGGTGCCGCGCATGGCGAAACGCACGCCAAGGGGCTCACATGGAACAGCGCCGGCGATCTCCTCTCCCTGAAGGATATCCTTCCTGATCTCACGGTCTATGATGTGAACCAGTGCATCGAGGTGACTGCGAAGAAGAAGAACATTCATCTCTTCGACGATCATGCCGTGACGGAGCTTCCGACCAATTTCTACGTCGGCAAGAACCGTGTGGTCTATGCCATTTATCAGCCCTACGACATCGCTCCCTACTCCGAAGGTGTCGTATCGATCGCGATCGGTAAGATCTGAAAGCGGGTTCAAGGTTAGGGCGTGCCGCCCCCCCTGATTGCGTTTGAAAGTCTTGCGCGAATGAGAAATTAGAAATGAGAAATGGTGGTGCGGCGCATAACAATAAGGAAGCGCCGCGGAATTTCATATAAAGGGGTATTGGGGCGCTTTATGAATTGTGCGCCCCTTCCTCCACTCCTCCACTCCTCACTCCTCACTTCTCACTTTTCCCCGACGTTTTTCAGGAAAATGAGATTGTCTTAGCATGACAAATCAAAAGCACCCGCAGCGAAGGGGTACGCTGCGGGTGCTTTTTTGATGGCTTTTTTATCTGTCTCTTTCTCTGGTACGGCAGAGGCCGCGTTCACAGTTGCGCAGGAAGCGGAGAAGATGCTCCACCTCCGGTGTGGACGGGAAGTCCTGTTCCATTTCTTCGATAGCTTCAGAGAGCTTCATACCGGAGCGGAAAATGATGCGATAGGCCTTCTTGAGGAGGCTCTTGCCTTCCGGCGTGATGCCATTTCTGGAAAGTCCGACGCTGTTCAGCCCTACGACGCGGGCCGGATTGCCATCTGCGATGACATAAGGGCAGACGTCCTGCACGATCTTGGACATGCCGCCGACCATAGCACAGGCGCCGATCTTGACGAACTGGTGAAGGCCGCTCATGCCGCCGATGACGGCATGGTCTTCGACAGTGACATGGCCTGCCGCGCCCGAGAAGGAGGACATGACGATGTGGTCGCCGAAGCAACAGTTATGTGCGACGTGGGTATAGGCCTGCAGCATATTGTAAGAGCCGATGCGTGTCTCGCAGTTCTCCCCGGTCGCTCTGTGAATGGTGACGTATTCACGGAGAAGATTGTGATCGCCGATGACGACGGTGCTGTATTCGTCTGCGAATTTCAGATCCTGCGGGTCTTCTCCAATGACCGCATGCGGATAAATGTGATTCTCTTTGCCCATGCGGACATTCTTCGCGATGACAGCGTGCGGCCCGATGATGGTGCCTTCGCCGATCTCGCAGTTTTCTCCGATATAGGCATACGCACCGATGACGACATTCTTGTGAATGATCGCACTCGGATGAATCACGGCCGACGGATGGATATCCGGTGCCTCATTTTTCAAGACTTTGAGTTCCATTGTTCTTTCCCCTTTATGACAGCTTGCACTGATCTTTTGATCGCCCGAAGGCGAATTTAAGTTTTCATAATACATAATCCGTTCGCAAGCAGTCGAATTATACTTCCATCTCAAGCGAAATCCGGCGTTCTGTCGCCGTTTATTATTATTTTCTCTCTATTTCGCTGATTTTTAACCATTTTCGATTTTTGAAAAAGCGTCAAACGGCAGCCGGCATGATGCCGGAGGTCCCTTCTGCCCTTTTATTTCTTATCTTCCGGGCCTTCATTCGGGTCGAGAAGATAGAAGAGGAAGTCCGCTTCTGCCTTGTGCACACCCTCGACCGAGCATTCGCAGTGGACCTTGCCCATGCGGCCGATGATCTTCTTGATGACAGCCTTGGTGACCATCTGGTCGCCGGGGAGGACCGGAGAGCGGAAACGGACATGGTCCATACCGGTGAACATCGGGATGAGGCCTCTGTTTTCTTCCGGATACTGGAGCGCTACGCCGCCGACCTGCGCCATGGCTTCACAGATGAGAGCGCCCGGCATGACGGGATGTCCCGGGAAATGTCCCTGGAAAAATGGTTCATTCATGGTGACGGATTTCACGCCGACCGCATAGTCCATCGGGACCAGCTCGGTGATCTTGTCGACCAGGAGCATCGGGTAGCGATGCGGCAGAATTTCCATGATTTCTTCTACGTTGAGTTCCATAAGTGTTTCCTCCTTGAAAATGACGGGGTTCTTATCGATGATGACTATCGCTCGCAGGCAAAGGGTTCCTCCAAGGATAGAAGAGGGGATTCATTATTATTTCTGATTCATTATTATTTTTTCAGAGCCTGCAGCTTTTCGGACAGCTCGGCATTCAGCTTGTGGCTGCCGAGGACGGCGATGATGTGCGCCTCAAGCGGGCCTACGAGGGAAATGTCGCCCAGGATATCCAAGATCTTGTGACGGACCAGTTCATCCTGAAAGCGGAGCTTCGAGAGACATTTGTCTTCGGAGTAGACGACCGCATTTTCCAGCGTGCCGCCTTTGCCAAGCCCCATCTTTCTCATGGCTTCAAGCTCCCATGTGAAGCCGATGGTGCGGGCAGGAGAGATCTCCTTGCGGTAGCTCTCTTCATCAAGGATCACATCCAGCGTCTGGCAGCCGAGGAGCGGGTGCGGATTCATGGATGTGAAGGTCACACGAAGGCCATCATAGGGGAGCGCCGCGATGAATTTCTTATCGCCCTCATAGACAGCGACGCTGTGATCGAGCGTGAGGACCGGGATGGTCTCTTCCTGCTCTTCGATGCCGCCTTCGAGCACCATGTCGACAAAGGTCTTGGACGAGCCGTCTCCGACCGGCGGCTCGGCAGAGTCCATCTCGATCAGGCAGTTGTCGATGTGGAGCGCAAAGAGTGCGGAGAGGACATGCTCGACGGTGAAGACCTTCGCCGCGCCGTCCTCGAGTGTAGTCGCGCGCATGGTATTGGTGATATTCTGGCTCTTCGCAGCGACTGTCGGTGCGCCCGCAAGATCGATTCTCCGGAAGAGGATGCCCGTCCCTGCTTTGGCCGGATGCATGGTCATGGTCACAGGCAGCCCGGAGTGCAGGCCATTGCCTTTGTAGGTGACGGATTTATGGATGGTGTGTTGTTTTCTATTCACGATGAGTACCTTTCATGAGAAAGAAAGATCACGGCAGGAAGCGGCCGGAATGCCCCCGATGCAAAGCCCCGTCCCCGCGATGCCGTTATATATGTATTCATGATAACTAGCTAATTATATACTTTTTTCAAGAACTGTTCAAGATTTTTCGCATCTTCTTGAGAATTTCGGAAGCAGTGACTGGTGACTAGAAATGAGTGGCTAGGAATTAGGGATTAGGGATTAGACTAGGAGACATCTGATTCCTGCATCGTCATTTCAGGCGAAGTGAGAAATCTTTGCCAAGGGACTCACTCTTTCCCCATATGTGCCGCGCTGTTCCGCTTTCCTCATCTGTCTTTCATACCGCCTGTGCCCTATCCGCCCCTACGGGGCACCTCCCCTCGAGGGGAAGGCTGACGATACGAGGGAAACCTGCTGCCCACTCACTTTCGGGCATCGCCCCGTTTCGTCATCCTGAGCGGCGAGAAACGTCATATGTGAGATAACGAATGCCAGAACAACTGCGACCTCTTCATCGATCTCGGCGAAGCCGCCACCACCATTCCTCATTCTTCATTCCTCATTTCTCATTCTTCATTTAAGTAGAGCTTTCATCCGAAATCCATGGGCGCCCCGCCCCACGAACTTCCCCTGAACCCTCCAGCCTGATTCCTCTTGCTGAAATCTCGTAAGGACTCTATACTAATAGAAGTAACTCATTCCTGATAAGGATATCTCTATGAAAAATTTCCTCGCACAAGAGCATGAGAAGCTCTCACTCTGGTGGGCGGCGATCTCCGCCAAAGAGATCACGCTCTACCTGCTGCTCACCCTTGCCCTTCTCCTCCCTGTTTATCTATACTATGCCGCGCTCGGCATCACGGGACTCACGGAGTGGTACCGCTGCCTTCGCAACTTTGCCGAATGCGGCCTGCTCTTCTTCCTGACCGAGCTCGTCACGAGGCGCAGCCTTCTGCATCCCTTCTGGCGGATCGGATACATCCCCTTCTTCTCATGGATCCTGATCTTCCCCTACGTGCTGACGCACGCGGTGAACGGCATGACGGACGCCTCCTTCAACCACCTCTCACCCTACTTTCTGACCGCGATGGCGATCCTGCTCCTCCTCTTCTTCGTGATGAATGTGATCAGCCGCGTCTATGTCGGCAAACGGCTCGCGACGCTGATCTGCCTTGCCCTCGTCTGCTTCTTCACCTTCAATGCCTTCATCTTCCTCACGCATTACGAATTCATGGGGATTATGATGACATCGAAGGAAATGTTTTTCGCTCTGACGAATACCAGTCGCTGGTTCGAACGCATCGTACTGTCGCACATCTCACTCATGCTGCTCCTCTTCTTCCTCACGCTGGCGCTCGCCTTCGCGGCGCTCTACGCGAAATGGATCTACCGCAGCGCCTACTGTCTCTCTCCGAAGTGGATCCCGAAGAACAGAAAGTCCTACTCCGTCATTCACCGTATGCTGCAATTTCTCGTTTTCTTCGGCTGTCTGTGGCTCTTCCTGCGTTGGGCGAGTGAATGCTTCCCCCTCCACGACTACGAAACCGCCAAGCAGTACAATGAATATATCGAGTACATAAAAAATACGACCTTGTGAGTATGGACAGACCCCAGATCCTGATCCCCAGTCACCCCACCCGAAAGGACCCTCCCATGAACATCAAAGAAGAAACCCGCAAAATGAAGCTCGCCTCTCCCATTCTGGCTGCGGCTTCGCTCGAAAAAAGGAATCACGCACTCGCCCTCATCCGTGAATCGCTCCTTGCAAGCAGGGAAGAGATCTTTGCCGCCAATCACAAAGACCTCGCACTGGCAGAAGAAAGCGGCATCGCCCCTGCCGTCAAGAAACGCCTCAAATTCGATGAAGGAAAGCTCGCTGACGTGGAAGCAGAGATCACCGGCCTCATCGCTCTGCCGGATCCGATCGATCGCGTGACGCTCGCCCGCGAGCTCGACGAAGGGCTCTCTCTCTACCGTGTAACCTGCCCCATCGGCGTCATCGGCGTCATCTTCGAAGCCCGCCCCGATGCGCTGGTACAGATCTCCTCCCTCTGCCTGAAGAGCGGCAACTGTGCCATCCTGAAGGGCGGCAAAGAAACGACCTACACGAACCGCGTCCTCTTCCGTCTGATCCAGAAGGCCGCCATCGCTGCCGGTCTTCCGGAGAATGCACTGCTCCAGGCCGAGCAGCACAATGAGATCGACGAACTTCTCGAATGTCACGAATCCGTCGACCTCCTCATCCCGCGCGGCTCGAATGCATTCGTGCAGTACATCATGTCTCACACCGCGATCCCTGTCCTCGGCCATGCAGACGGCGTGTGCCATATCTACGTCGACAAGGACTATGAGGAAGAGATCGCCATCCCCGCCATCGTGGATGCCAAGGTGCAGTATCCCGCCGCCTGCAACGCAGTCGAGACCATCCTCGTCCATCGGAGCATCGCGAAGGATCTCCTGCCGAAGCTCGCCCGCGCCCTCACCGATGCCGGCGTCACGATCCGCGGCACGAAAGAGGTGAATGACATCATCCCTGTCGATGTCATTCCTGAGGACGAAAGCTTCCACAAGGAATACCTCTCCCTCACCCTTGCCATCAAGCTCGTCGGCGACCTCACCGAAGCGATCTCCCACATCAATACCTTCGGCAGCCATCACACCGACTGCATCATGACGAAAAATGAAGCGGCTGCCAAACGCTTCATGGCACTCGTCGACTCCGCAGGCGTCTATC
>ERZ1034984.3609-NODE-3609-length-10985-cov-4.003111_pt1 | contig 10985 bp, 10 predicted proteins | sample MGYA00520589_ERZ1034984 | MGnify/ENA primary metagenome ERZ1034984 (study PRJEB33766, sample SAMN09781790) | gut metagenome | biome: gut microbiome | host: Homo sapiens | place: Madagascar | study: EMG produced TPA metagenomics assembly of the PRJNA485056 data... | reverse complement strand
TGCACCGGGATATCGAGGTTCTGCGGCGGCGGGCGATTGCCGAGTACTGGAACGACAACCAGACTGACGATGTCATCGCGCAATTGAGTCTGCGCCAGCTCTCGCATCTGGTCACGATAGAGAAGCTCGGACCATGTTCCCTGCTGACCGTCATGCGCCATACGGGGCTGTCCAAGTCAGCGGTATCCGCGGCAGTGGACAAGCTGGTCCGTCTGGGGATTCTGAGCCGGGTCGGCAACCCGGACAACAGGCGCGAAATCCTGATCGGGGTCCTGCCCGCGGTAAAAACGCACCTGAAAAACATCGACGCTCGTTTCCGCCGTCTGGTGAACAGCATTTTCGCTGAAGAATGCACCGGAGAGGAAATCGATAAAATCGCCGAGGTATCGGCTCTTATTGTAGAAAAATTGAGAAAATACGACCTGAAATGAAACACAGAAACGGCTCTTTCACCAGCGCCCCGATCGGACGCACCATGATTTCAACCGCAATTTCAATGCTTCCCGGAACGCTTGCAATTTCCGGCTACAATATTGCGGACACCTACTTCGTCGGGCAGCTTCATAACACCGTTGCACTCGCCGCCATGGGATATACGTTTCCCGTAATCATGATTATCGGTTGCATCTTCCGCGGGCTCGCAACCGGAATCATGGCGACTGCGGCACAGGCGCTCGGCGGCGCAAAACACGGCAAGGCGGCGAAGCTGATCACCTCGGGGCTGTGCCTGACTCTGGTGCTGTCAATCATCTGCGGACTGCTCGGCGCGCATTATATCGACTGGACTTTCCATCAGTTCGGTGCGCAGGACAATGTCATGCCCTACATCCGCAGCTACATGGTAATCTGGTACTGGGGCGTCTGCACGGCGGCGCTCACGATGAGCTGCAATGACATCCTGATGGCGGCGGGTTCCACAAAAATCGCCAGCGGCATGATGGTGGCGGGAATGTTGATCAACGTGATTCTGGACCCGATCTTCATTTTCGGTTTCGCCGGAATTCCAGCCATGGGCATTGCCGGAGCGGCATGGGCGACGGTGCTTTCGCAGGCGTTTGCGGCAACGGTCATGCTGCTGATTCTTCATTTCCGCTACCGGTTCCTGACATTTGTCGCGCTTCAATGGAGATTCCTGAAAAACACCTGGCTCATGATTACGCGTTTCGCGATTCCGTCCATGTTCGGAATGCTGCTGATGCCGATCGGAAACGGCGTGGTGACATGGGTTCTCTCCCAGTTCGGAGACGAAGCTGTCGCCGCCTCCGCTGCCGCGGGACGCCTTGAAGTCGTTGCCTTTTTCTTCCCGATGGCGCTTGGAACCGCTTTGATGCCGATGGTCGGGCAGAATTACGGTGCGCGGCTTTATTCGAGAATCAACCAGTGCCGCCGATTTGCCATGCGGTTTGCATTCTGCTATCTTCTCGGAATGGCGTTTCTGTTTGTCGTGTCCGCTCCCTGGATGGTGAAATTCTTTTCCACGGACCCGAAAGTGATTCCGATCATGGTGGCATATCTGCGGATCATTTCGTTCGGTTTCGGCATGATTGAGATTCACCGTTATTCGACGTTCTTTTTCACCGGATGCGGACGTCCCGGAATTTCCGCATGGCTGAACGCGCTCCGAATTGCGGGACTGATGATCCCGTTTACGCTTCTCGCGCTGTGGTTCCGCTCCCTGAACGGCGTCTTTGCGGCAAGGCTGGCTGCGGATCTCATCGCCGGAAGCATCGGGCTGTACTGTGCGAGACGCATGACCATGAGTCTGCCTGAGGACGGTCTGCCGGACCGGGCACTGCTGAAATCCATTTCCGGAACCATGCTGGAAGCGGAAGCCGAAGACAAGACTGCGGAGGAGTGAATGATGCTGTATCGCTCCGCCTGCTGATCCGGTGTCTTTTTTCTTTCCGGCGCTGGAAAACGACAAAGAAACAGTGTATTTTCCTGCATGATGTTTTCAAGATTATTCAAAGAAATGGTATCTGCCCGCAACAGGCTTCTGTTTCTGTCCGGGGAATTTTCGCGGACGCTTCCCTGCGGCGTGGTTCTCACGGGAATTCTCTGCGTACTTCTTCCGGCATTTCTGCTGCCGGACGCGGGACTTGCCGTAATTCTGATTCCGCCTCTGGCTTCCCTTGCGGCGTTATGGTGCTTCGGTCCCCGGGATGCGGCATTCAAATTCGCTTTGCCGTGTCTTCTGGCAATGTTCTCGCTGATATGGCATACGGAGCGTTACGAGCGTGATCCGGTTGCGGCATTTGCGCAGGAGCGCCCGCGGATCGGCGCAATCGGAGAGTTGACCGTCATTGACTCGTCCGTTTGCGGACCGCGTCTGCGCTGGATGCCTGTTCCGGGAAATATTCTCTGCCGTCTTGACCGTGCGAAATACAGCAGTTACGGAGTCTGGCACAAAATTGACGGGCTTGTGATGGTCCGGCTTCCCAAAGAGCATCCGCCTCTTGTTTACGGCGGGAAGCTCCTTGCGGAAGGGGGGCTGGAACAGCCGGAACCGCCGCTTTTTCCCGGAGCGTTCGACTATGGCGAATACCTGAAGAACCGCGGAATCCGTTATCTTTTCCGGCTGACGGAACCTCCGGAAATGACCGGACGGGAAACCGGCTTTATGAGCGGTCTGCTGAATGCACGCGATTTTCTGCTCGGCCGCATTCTCTCGCCGGTTGCATCCGAACCGGATAAGACTCTCTGCGCCGCCATGCTGTTCGGATGCCGTCAGGGGATCGAGTATCAGACCAGGCTGGATTTCATCCGCAGCGGCACAATCCACATCCTGACCGTAAGCGGGCTGCATATCGGCATGTTCGCCGGAGTCATGTTTCTGCTGCTGGCGTTCCTGCCGTTTCGCATGCGCTGTGTCATCGTTCCCCTGCTGACCGCTCTGTATGCCCTGAGCACCGGACTGCAAATGCCTGCGTTCCGGGCGCTTGCCATGCTTTGCACGTGGTGTTTCATGCGCGCCTTCCTGCTGCGCGGTTCGGTTCTGAACTCCGTATTCATGGCTTGCGCGATTCTGCTGATCTGGAATCCCCGCCAGCTTATGGACCCCGGTTTCCAATATTCGTTCACGGCGGTGATTTTCCTTGTGGCATCTCTGCCGCTGACATCGGAATGGACTTCCATGCTGTTTGAAAAGATGCGCTGGGTTCCCGCGGATCATATTCCGCATACGAAATTCTGGCGCCTGCGCTTCGCGCGAATGCTTTTCGCATCCCTGTCCGGCTGTATCATTGCATGGCTGGCAAGTTTCGGACTGACCTTGATCTACCAGGGAATCACGGTTCCGTTCTCCGTGCTGACGAACCTGCTGATTCTGCCGCTTTCCTGGCTCTGCTTCTTCGTGTTCTGCCTCGGTTCCCTGATCGGATTTCTGATTCCGCCGTCTCTGGCGTTCAGCGCTTATATCCTGAATCTGCTGTCCGCCGGAATCAACGGGGTCTGCTCCTTTTTTTCCGGACTCGGTGAATTCATCCGCCCTGTTCCGCAGGCATGGAGCGTCCTGCTGTCTCTGGCTCTCCTGATGGTGATTCTCCGTTCTCCGTCAAAAAAGACGGTGCTGCGTGCGCTGGCATTGCTCGGGATCATCCTCTTTTTCTGGTGCACGGACCTTTTCCATACTCCCGAACCGGAAACGGCAGTGATTGCCGGCGGAAATCTGCGCCGCCCGGCGGTTCTGCTGAGCGTGCCGGAATACGATTTTTCCGTATTGGTCAATGCACCGGATTTTTCTCTTGCAAGAGATGCCGCCGCTTATCTGAAACGGCGCGGGCACGCCTCCCTTTCGTATCTGATTCTCACCTCGGGACAGCGTTCCGAAACCTATGGCGCGAAATATCTGTTTCCGGTCATGCGTGTCGATAATCTGGTGATGGTAAAACCTTCTTTCAACGCCGTCGCCGCAAAAGAAGCATATGCAACGGCATACGGTCATAATGTGCGGACTTCGTTTCTGGACCGCTGCGGCAAAGGGGAATACCGCTATTTTTCGCAAAAAGTGAAAACATTCGTTAAAAACGACGATCTGTTCTTTGAATTTTCTCATTTTGACTTTAAAATAACAATGGAAATCAAACATGAGAACGGAACCATCCGCGCGGCTGTTTATGACAAGAGGGGAAAGCTGATTGATTCACTTTCTCTCCCGGTCACGCGCGAAAGGATTTTTTCCGTTTTAACAGTTCAGAAAGCGAGTTGAAACCTGCTATGAAGGTATGCCATTTTATCACGCGGCTGATTGTCGGCGGCGCCCAGGAGAATACATTTCTTTCCGCCCGCGGGCTTGTGGAGGCCGGACACGAGTGCGTTATGCTGACAGGCCCCTCCGAGGGGCGCGAAGGACAGCTGCTCCAGAAAATGAAAAATCCGGGGTTTGAAGTAGTCGAATGCCCTCTGTTTGTGCGTGAAATTTCGCCTTTTACCGATCTCCGGGCGATTCTCCACCTGAAAAAATTCCTTCAGGAACGTAAGTTCGACGTTCTTCACACGCACAGTTCCAAAGCGGGGATCATCGGGCGCATCGCCGGACGCATGGCAGGAGTGCCTATGGTTGTCCACACGATTCACGGACTGGCATTCGGACCTTACGAAAGCAGGCTGAAGAATATGATTTATATCAATGCCGAGCGTTACGCCGCCACAAAATGCGACAGGATTTATGCCGTCGCGCAGGCGATGATTGACCAATGTCTCTCGGAAAAGATCGGACGCCCGGAGCAGTATCAAGTCGTTTACAGCGGCATGGAGCTGGACCGTTTTCTGGAGGCGGAACCGGACGGCGAACTGCGCCGTTCTCTCGGAATTCCGGAAAACCGCAAGGTCGTGGGGGCAATCGCGCGCCTGTTTCCGAGGAAGGGATACGAAGACTTCTTCCCGATTGCCTCAAAGATCGTCAGGGAACTGCCCGATACTCATTTCCTGATTCTGGGAGACGGACCGAAACGTTACGAATACGAGGCGTTGACCGAATCGCTGGGAATCCGTCGCCACGTCACATTTGCGGGGCTGGTGTCCCCGGAAGAGGTTCACCGTTATATTGCGCTGATGGATATTGCCGCTCACTTCTCGCTGAAAGAGGGACTGCCGCGCGTTGCCGTTCAGGCTCTTGCCGAGGCAAAACCCGTGGTGGCGTATCATCTGGACGGCACCCCCGAGGTCGTGATCAACGGCAAAACCGGATTCACGGTTCCTGCGCAGGACACGGAAGCCGCAAAGAATGCCCTGCTCCATCTGCTGAAACATCCGCAGGAAGCCGCTGAAATGGGGCTTCGCGGCAGGGAGCTGGTCAAAGACAAATTCCCGTGGCAGAAGATGTCGGAAATCCTGATTCACGAGTATGAGACATTTCTTGCGGGCGGAAAGTTGCCATGAAATCCCTGCCGGAAGAGGTTCGCCTTGCGGAAATCCTGCGGGGATATGCTCCTCTGGGAATCGCATTTTCCGGCGGCGCGGACAGTACGGCGCTTGCCGTCTTCGCTTCAAGAGTCCTGAACACGGGAGACGTGATCCTGATCCATGCAGAGACTCCGCTTGCCCCCGGACGGGAGAGCCAGCTTGTGCGAGAGACTGCAAAACGTTACTCCATTCCTTTAAAAACAGTCTTTATCGACGTGCTGTCCGATCCGGCGATTCGTGCAAATGACTCCATGCGCTGTTATCACTGTAAAAAACGGATTATGGGCAGTGCTCTCGATGAACTGCGTTCCGCAGGGTTCCGGTATCTCTGCGACGGCGCCAATACGGATGATTTTTCCGACTGGCGCCCCGGAATGAAAGCCTCGGCGGAGCTGGGCGTCAGACACCCTTTCATTGAAGCCGGACTGGGGAAACGGCGTATCCGGCTGATTGCGCGCCGGCTCGGAATCGGGAATTGGATGATGCCTGCCTCCGCGTGCGCCGCTTCGCGTTTTCCCTGCGGACTGCCGCTTGAAAAGACGGAAATCGTCCGTGTCATGAAAGCGGAACAGCTTCTCAAAGAACAGTTTTCCGTCCGGGATGTCCGTGTGCGCCATCTCGCCGGGAATATTGCATCAATTGAAGTGAAACCTGTTCATCTGCGGCGGATTTTCCGGCTTGAGCCGGAGATACGGAAACAACTCCTTCTCCTGGGATTTCAACACGTGGAAATCAACCGCTCCGGTTATAAACAGGGAGCGATGAACCATCTTTGAAATACGGAAAAAAATGCGGCGCCTCTGCCGGAACTCCGGAACCGGGCAGACAGCGCCTTTATGAAAAACAGTTGAACTGAATCTTTTCTTTCTTCCTGACGGGGTTCCGACAATCTTGACACAACAATAAAAAGCTTCCGGTGTTTCCCCCGTTTCACTTTTCATTTTTGCCGGAACGGTACTTCTCCAGCAGAGTCAGCATTTTTTCACGCAGGACAATGACATGTTCGAAATGAAAATCGGTTTTTGCCCGCGAAGCAGGAAACTTTGAACCGAAAAGACGGAACTCTCCCAGCAGAAGATTCACATCGGCAAGCAGGCGTTTCATGATCGCCACACGGAGTGCGGGATATTCATCCTCCTCCATGTCGATGATGTCCGCGCAGCGCGCCATAAGTTTGCCGTAGAAACAAAGGATGCGCATTCCGCCGACGGTCTCCCCGCGTCCACCGGGCGAAGCGAAATACTGTGCCCAGAGTTTTGAAAGACGTCCGAGCACGATATAAAAATCGGAACCGTCACGTTTCTGCCATTCTTCGCTGAACGTGATGTCCTCCTCGTAATCCGTATTTTCAAACAGCCCCGCAAGGGATGAGTTCTTATAATCTCCTCCGAAAGGGACGAGCTCGGGTTTATCCTGAATATGCTTCATGATCACCGCGTCTTCCGAAGGCAGGTCAATATAGCGGGGGAGCTCCTGCATGTAAGTGCTGATCCGCGCATCGTCTTTCTTGAGTTCGGCTTCCCAGTCGAACTCAGTCCAGTAGTCTTTCAAAGGTCCGGGCATGGAGTGTTATGCTTCTTTCTGTTTTTTCTTGTCCGCGGCGGCTTTCCGTTTCGCCTTCGCCTCGATGCGTTTGATCGCATCGGACTTCGGCGCATCGCCCCAGAGACTTTCCAACTGATACAGGGAACGGGTATCCTCGTCCATGACGTGAACCATCACGGAACCGAAATCCACGATCATCCAGCGGCTTTCCGGGGAACCGTCCACATGGAGCGGCTTGATTTTAAGCTGTTCAAGCACATCGCGCTGGATGCGTTCGGCGACGGCGCGGATATGCGGTTCGGAAGTCGCGGTGCAAAGCACGAAATAATCGCTGACCGCCGAATATTCTTTCAGGTCGAGACGGATGATGTTCTCCGCTTTCCTGTCATACGCAATTTCCTCGCAGACTTTTGCGAGTTTTTCTTCAGGCGTTTCCTTTTTCCCTGCCGTCTTCTTTGCCGTTCCTGCTTCTGCCATGATTCCCCTCCTGAGGTTATTTTGTATAGACACCGTTTTTTCTGATAAAGTTCATGACCGGTGGCGGAAGCAGAGCCTCCGCCTTCTCCCATTCCCCCCGCCGGATCATCCCGCGAATCTCCGTGGAAGATACCGGAAAACAGGGCGCCGAGGGAAGGACTGCACTCAACAGTTTCTCCGTTTCCTCCTCCGCCCAGTACCGCCTCAACTCCTCCCGCGAAACCGGCTCCTCTCCGCGCGGATAAGCAATGATCCCGAAGCGGCGGACAATCTCATGACACTGTCTCCACGAATGGAGCTGCCGGAGACTGTCTTCCCCGATCAGCAGTAATATATCATCATATTCATATAATTTCGACAGTTGATTCAAAGTATCTATCGTATAAGAACGCCCCGAACGCCGTTTTTCGATGTCGGAGAGGGCAAACCCCTCCCCTTTCTCCTCCAGAGCCAGAGCCAGCATTTCATAACGGACTTCAAACGGAGTGATCTCCCGGTCCGTCTTATGCGGCGGATTCGGAGCGGGGACAAACAGAATCCGCCCGGCTGAACGGTGCTCCAGCACCAGCTTTGCCAATGCGAGATGCCCGTTGTGAACCGGATCGAAAGTCCCGCCGAAGAATGCTATTTTCATGAAATCCTCTTGCAAATTCTGTTTTCCAGTCCATATTTAAGCATGAAAAGAGAGAAACTCAAATGCCGGAAGTGATTTTTTATGCAAATACCTTTCAAAATCAACAGGAATATCCGGGAACGCCGCATGTTTTCCGCCGCGGCGGGAATCGTTGCGGAACTGCGCAATGCCGGATTTGAAGCGTATATCGTCGGCGGCGCGGTCCGCGATCTCTGCCTCGGAAAGCTCCCGAAGGATTACGACATTACGACCAATGCGGTGCCCGCGGAGATCATGAAGCTGTTTCCCCGCTCCATCCCGCTCGGCGCATCGTTCGGCGTCGTCACGGTGGTCGCGGACTCCATGAACTTCGAGGTCGCCACATTCCGCGAGGAGCGCGATTACGAGGACGGGCGGCGCCCGGAGACTCTGCGTTTCAGCAAAACGCCGCAGGAGGACGTCGCCCGACGCGACTTCACGATCAACGCCATGCTCCTTGATCCTGAAAAAGAAATACTCATCGACTGCACCGGCGGTTATGACGATCTCCGGCGGGGAGTTCTCCGCACGATCGGCGATCCCGTCGTCCGTTTTTCGGAAGATTACCTGCGGATGCTCCGCGCAATCCGCTTTGCGGTCCGCCTGCAACTGGAACTCGACAAGAGGGCAATGTCCGCAATCAGGGAACTCGCCCATAAACTGCGTTTTCTCTCCTCGGAACGGGTGCGGGACGAGTTCACGCGGATTCTGTGCGGTCCGATGCCGGACCGGGCATTCCGTCTGGCGGCGGAACTCGGTATTTTGAAAGTCCTCCTCCCGGAAATCGACGCCATGCGCGGCGTGGAACAGCCGCCCGAATTCCACCCCGAAGGCGATGTCTTTGAACACACCATGCTGATGCTCTCCCATATCGCATATCCGTCGCCGGAACTCGGCTGGTCGGTTCTGCTTCATGATGTGGGAAAACCGTCCTGCCGTGGAGTCAGGGAAGACGGGCGCGTCCATTTTTTCTCCCATGAGGAAAAAGGCGCGGAAATGGCGGAAACAATCCTGCGGCGGCTGAAGATGCCTTACAGGATGATGGAAAACATTACGGCGGCAGTCCGCAATCACATGCGTTTTGCGCAGGTCGACAAAATGCGGACGGCAAAATGGCGGCGACTCATTGCCGGTCAGAACTTCCCGCTGGAGCTGGAGCTTCACCGGATCGACTGCATTTCCTGCCACGGCAAGCTGGACAACTATCTCCTGCTGCTTGACCGGATGCATCAGTTGGAATCCTCGCACACGGATGCCGTCCCGAAACCGTTCCTGACCGGCGCCGACATTCTTGCGCTCGGTGTCCTGCCCGGACCCAAAGTCGGATTCCTGCTGAAGTATGCCGCAGATCTCCAGCTCGACGGGATCGTCTCAACAAAAGAAGAAGCATTGAAAGCCGTTGCCGACCGTATCATCCATCCCGCAGATGTGTAACGCTCCTTTTTACCATAAATAAAAAAATGCTTTTTTTCAGTGTTCTATACTTGCGGTTTTCTCAGTTTGTTGTATAATTTAATATAGAACAGACTATAGAACACTGTATTGCAAGAAGCAACTATGTAAAAAACGGATGCGCAGCTGGATGTTGATCGAAACAAAACACACTAAAATAACGGCGGAACTGGAGCAGCGGATCACGGGAGGATATTACCGTGAAAAACTGCCGCCGCTGCGGGCGCTGATGAAGGAATATCAGGTCTCACTGCAAACGATCAGCAAAGCGGTCAAACCTTTGATCCTGAGCGGACTGATCTCTCCCGGTCCCCGCGGTTCCGCCATCAACCATGCATCAGCAGTGCGGGAACGGTATTATGCCTGGGGTTTCTTATGCTCCGGCAGTGCGGAAATGACCAATGTCACCCACGATTTTTTCCAGTTGATTCACCGATGTCTGGCACGGGACAGTTACAATATGCTGTTTCTGGACGGGCGCAACAAGCGGCTGCGGCAGGATATGGATTTCTGGGAGAAACAGCCGATCGACGGGTTGGTCTTCGGGTATGGAACCCTGACTGCGGAACTCGCCCGGACCGTTCACCGTGCGGGAATTGCGGGAGTAGCGCGGCATCATGCGGGGAATCTGCCGGTACACGTCGTGGAATATGATACTTTTTCCTCCATTGATTTTGTCATCGGGAAGATCGTTGAAAAAGGATACCGACGGATTGCGTTGCAGTTCAAAGCATCGCTTGAAGGATACCAGGAGTATGCGGATAAGAACTGGGAACAAATCCGCCGGAAATACGATATTGCCTTTCCGGAATACCGTGAAAACGTCATGCCGGGGCATTCCCTGAATGCGTGGGAACAGCACACCCGCTATCTGTGCGCGGACACTCCGCCGGAAATATTGCTTTGCTGGCACGCCGAGGCGGAAGGCACTTATCAGGAACTGAAGAAAATGGGACTGCACAGAAAAGTCAAACTGGTCTCTTATCTGTCTCACTGGCAGCAGGAGGGGCACTTCATCCCATTGGAAAAAATCAGGGAAGAGGAATACTGGCAGGCAGTCTATGAAGTCCTGCGGGAAGTCATGAAAACAAAACCCGCAGAAATGATTCATCGCAAAGTGCCGTATTTTCCGAGATTCATGCAGGAGCTGCCGGAAGCGAAATGAAATCATACATAATGGAACAGAATTCAAGTGAAAGGAATTTTTATGAGTAAATTATTTTGTATGTCGGCAATGTGGATGATCACACTGTTCGCCGCGGGAATTGACCTGAGCCAATATGAAAAATCGGAAACGGAAAAGACACCGGTTCCGCCAGTGATCAATCCGTCCTTTGAAGAAGGCGCCAAGGGCTGGAAATTGAAAGGAAAAGCCAAGGTGGAGCGCGGATTCGGGACAGTGGCGTCAGGAGGGCTTCTTCTGGAACGCAGCAATCCGGAGGAATACCAGTTATCC
>ERZ1034984.3605-NODE-3605-length-10995-cov-8.370932_pt1 | contig 10995 bp, 8 predicted proteins | sample MGYA00520589_ERZ1034984 | MGnify/ENA primary metagenome ERZ1034984 (study PRJEB33766, sample SAMN09781790) | gut metagenome | biome: gut microbiome | host: Homo sapiens | place: Madagascar | study: EMG produced TPA metagenomics assembly of the PRJNA485056 data... | reverse complement strand
AATAAAAAAGAAAAGATAGTAGAACCGTTGGCAGGCGAAACAATTGCTGCAACAGTCGCAAATAGTAAGATATGTGGAACACAGGTTACTAAGATTTATAAAAGTGATAAGAAAAAGACGTTGGCGATTGATAAAGTAGATTTTGAAATTTTAGATAATGAATTTGTATGTATTGTAGGGCCTTCCGGATGCGGAAAATCTACTTTGTTAAAAATGATAGCTGGGTTGGATGATATATCAGATGGTTCCATTATTCTGGATGATCGTAATTTGGATGGACCAGGAGCGGATAGAGGGATGGTATTTCAGTCTTATACATTATTTCCATGGATGAATGTAGAAGAAAATATTCGCTTTGGTTTAAAGTTGAAAAAAATGCCGAAAAAAGAGGCAGATAAAATTGTAGATAAATATTTAGAATTAATTGGTCTTACACAATTTCGGAAGTGTCTTCCCAAAGAGCTATCTGGTGGTATGAAACAAAGAGTTGCAATAGCAAGGGCATTGGCAAATAGTCCGGAAGTTCTTTTAATGGATGAGCCATTCGGGGCTCTTGATCCACAGACAAAGGCAAATATGCAGCTTTTGATGCGTCATATTTGGCAGAAAGAAAGACCAACTATTATTTTCATTACACATGATATTGAAGAAGCAGTATTTTTAGCAACTAGGATTTATGTAATGAGTGCAAGGCCAGGAAAAATTATTGCAGAGGTAGCAAATTATCTTCCATATGATAGAGAATTGGATTTGAAAGATACAAAAGAATTTATTGAGTTAAGAAGAGAAGTAAATCAGATTCTTCATAGCGGAGAGCAAAAAGAATCTATTTAAGAAGAAAATCGGTAAATGGAGGAATGAATTATGTTCAAGAAAATATTAATTGCAAATCGTGGAGCAATTGCAGTGAGAATAGAGAGAACATTGAAGAATATGGGAATTAAATCAGTAGCAGTATATACCAAAGCTGATCAGGATAGCCTCCATGTGGATTGTGCAGATGAAGCAGTTTTTTTGGGCGATGGTTCTGTATTAGAGACCTATTTGAATGCAGAAAAAATCATTCAAATAGCGAAGGAAACAAAAGCGGAGGCAATTCATCCAGGTTATGGTTTCCTAAGTGAAAATAGTGATTTTGCAAGGACATGTGCAGAAAATGGAATTATATTTATTGGACCTAAGCCAGAGCAGATGGAATTATTTGGATTAAAACATTCAGCACGTGAAATTGCAAAAAAAGCAGGAGTCCCTATGCTGGAAGGAACGGGTTTATTAAGTAGTGTAGGTGAAGCTGTTGAAGTAGCAGAAAATCTTGGTTATCCAGTTATTTTAAAAAGTACCGCTGGTGGTGGTGGAATTGGTATGCGAGTTTGTAACAATAAAGAAGAATTGACAGTAGCATATGATTCCTGCAGTCATCTGGCAAAAGCAAACTTTAATAATGCAGGGCTCTTTTTGGAAAAATATTTGGAGAAGGCGCGTCATATTGAAGTTCAGATTTTTGGAAATGGATATGGTGAGGTTGCGGCATTAGCAGAAAGAGACTGTTCAGCACAACGAAGAAATCAGAAAGTAATGGAAGAGTGCCCGGCGGTAGGAATCACAGAGAAAACCAGAAAGGCAATGAAAGAATCGGCAAAGAGAATTGCAATGCAGGTGGGATATCGAAGTGCAGGTACAGTAGAATTTTTATATGATACAAAAGAGGAAAAGTTTTATTTTCTAGAAGTAAACACCAGATTACAGGTAGAACATGGCGTAACAGAGGAAGTATTAGGAATTGACTTAGTAGAATGGATGGTAAAAGAGGCTGCTGGTGAGTTAAAGGGATTAGATACGTTATTTGGAGAAACGGAAGGCTGGAGTATTCAGACCAGAATTTATGCAGAAGATGCTATGAGAAATTTTGCCCCAAGTGCGGGTAAGTTGGACAAAGTAGTGTTTTCACCAGAAGCGAGAGTGGAAACTTGGATTCAGGATAATACAGTAGTAAGTTCTAATTATGATCCAATGCTTGCAAAGATTATTGTAAAGGCAGAAAATAGAGAGTCTGCAATAAAGAAAATGCAAAAGGTACTAGCAGAAACAAGAATATATGGAGTTACCACGAACATAGATTATTTGAATTCCTTCATGAGTACAAAGGAATATGTGAAGGGTGATTTACATACTCATATGCTTGATAATTTTTCCTATCGGGAGAATAAGATAGAGGTGCTTGATGGTGGAGTTCAGACTACGATTCAGGACTATCCGGCACGTTTAGGATATTGGGATATAGGAGTTCCGCCAAGTGGAGCAATGGATAATTTTGCATTTCGGATAGGAAATCGTATACTTGAAAATCCGCTGGAAGCACCAGGTATTGAATTTACACTAAGAGGAGGTAGTTATAAGTTTCGAAATGATATGGTAATCTGTTTGACGGGGGCAGATATGTCTGCAAAAATTGACGGACAACAGATTGAAATGTATGAGCCGATTCATGTTTACAGTGGACAAGTTCTGAACCTGGGAAAAGCAGTCAATGGAATGAGAACATATTTGTTAGTAGCAGGTGGTTTAGATGTGCCGAAGACGTTGGGAAGTGCCTCAACATTTGCACTTGGTGGATTTGGAGGTCATGGTGGAAGAACGTTGGCTACGGGAGATTTGATTCATGTACAAAGTTGCGAAGCACATCATTTTCATAATATTAACAAAGAAAAAATTAGTAAATACGAAAATACCTGGGAAATTGGTGTTATTCCAGGACCGCATTGTACGACTGAATTTCTGAAAAAGGAATATTTAAATCAGCTCACAGAAACGGAGTGGGAGGTACACTTTAATAGTGATCGAACCGGAGTGCGGTTGATTGGACCTACACCTTTATGGGAAAGAGAAGATGGAGGAGAGGCAGGATTACATCCGTCTAATGTACATGATACAGCTTATGCAGTAGGTACCATTGATCTTACTGGTGATATGCCGATTATTCTAGGACCTGATGGACCAAGTTTAGGTGGATTTGTGTGCCCTGTTACGATTCCGTCAGGGGAGCTTTGGAAGATTGGTCAGTTGGCTCCGGATAATAAAGTGAAGTTCCGGTTGATTACAATAGAAACAGCTGAGCGAATTCGAAAAGAGCAAGAGGCATATCTAGAAAATATTACAGCAGAGCAGGAATTACAGTTGCCGGAATTAGGGGAAAAAGAAGAGATAGACTGTACTTATCCAATTTTAAAAAGCTTAAAGGAAGGAAGAGAAGATTCACTTGTAATTCGATGCGCAGGGGATGAATATGTTCTGGTAGAGTACGGAGAAATGCAGATAGAAATGAAGTTGCGTATTCGTGTACATGCATTAATGGAATTAGTCAAAGAAGATAAAAAGATTCCACTGATTGATGCAACACCCGGAATTCGTTCATTACAAATTCATATTGATTCAAGAAGAATGTCAATTAAAGAACTGGCAGAGATTGTTGTAAAGTTGGATCAGCAAATAGGGGACTTAAGCACGTTTCGAATTAAGTCACGTAAGATAAAAATGCCATTATCTTGGAATGATCCGGGGGCGCAGTTGGCAGTCGAGCGTTATCATCAAAATGTGAGACCAGATGCACCGTGGTGTCCAAGTAACATTGAATTTATCAGAAGAATTAATGGATTAGAAAACATAGAGAAAGTGAAAGAAATTTTGTACAATGCAACATATTTGGTTATGGGATTAGGAGATGTATATCTTGGCGCTCCGGTTTGTATTCCATTAGATCCAAGACATCGATTAGTGACTACAAAATATAATCCGGCCAGAACATGGACACCTGAAAATGCAGTAGGTATTGGTGGTGCATATATGGGAATATATGGTATGGAGGGACCTGGAGGATATCAGTTGGTAGGAAGGACGATTCAGACATGGAATCCGGTAAGGGTGACGAAGAGCTTTGCGAAAGGAAAACCATGGTTATTGAATTTCTTCGACCAGATTCAATTTTATCCGGTATCTGCAGAGGAGTTGTTAAAAATTCGCGATGACTTTTTACGTGGCAGATATGAGGTAGAAGTAGAAGAAACTATTTTTGATTATGGTGAGTATTTACAATACTTAGATTCTATTGAAAAGGAAGGAAAACAATTTAAAGAACATCAAGTGGCCTCCTTTGAAAAAGAAAAACAGATGTGGAAAGAAAAAGGGTTAGATCATTTTGTGTCTCAGCATGAAGAAGGTAGCGTAAAAGAAATTGAAATACCTGAAGGCTGTGATCCAATTAACTCAAATATGCCGGGAAGTGTGTGGAAAATATTAGTAAAACCAGGTGATAGTGTGAAACAGGGAGATGTCATTATTGTAGAAGAAAGTATGAAAATGGAATTTCCACAGTGTGCCCCATGTGATGGAGTAATAAAAGAAATTTATGTACAAGAGACAGAAAGTGTATCTGGTGGGCAGTTGTTAGCAGCCATTGGATAAGGAGGAGAATACATGAGGCATTTATTAATAGAAAAGAAGTTGACGATTGAGTATTTAAAAAAAGGATATGAAAGTGGTGCATTTACCCCGAAGGAAGTTTGCCAGGAAATTGTAAAAAGAGCAGAAAACACCCAGAAAATGAATATTTGGATACAACCACCGAAAATGCAAAGAATACAAAAATATCTAGAACAATTAAAAGAAAAAAATCCAAAAACAGCATTATTATGGGGAATTCCATTTGCAATCAAGGATAATATTGATTTACAAGGAATAGAAACCTCAGCCGGTTGCAAAACGTATTCTTATGTTCCGGAGGAAAGTGCCACAGTAGTACAACTTCTCATTGAACAAGGAGCAATTCCGGTTGGAAAGACCAATTTGGACCAGTTTGCAACTGGTCTGGTTGGTACCAGAAGCCTTTATGGGGAAGTACATAATGCATTGAAAGAAGATTTAATTAGTGGTGGTTCTAGCTCCGGTTCAGCAGTATCAGTAGCAATGGGGCAGGCAGCATTTGCATTGGGAACAGATACTGCTGGGTCGGGAAGAGTTCCGGCGGCATTAAATGATTTAGTAGGATGGAAACCAAGTTTAGGAGCATGGTCTACCAAAGGTGTTGTGCCGGCTTGTGCTTCTTTAGATTGCGTGACAGTATTTACAAATAATGTGGAAGATGCAGAATACGTGGATTCGATAGCAAGAAGTTATGATGTGAATTGTGCGTGGTCTAAGGAGTTTTCCGTTTTACAGAAGAAATTACCACAAAAAATTTGTATTCCTCAAACAAAGTTGACATTTTTTGGGCCTTATGCAAAAGAATATGAAACAAAGTGGAAAAGTGTAGTGTCCGATTTGAAAAAAATGGGGATTGCTATCCAATATATAGATTATTCTATCTTTAGTGAAGCAGCAGCAATTTTATATGACGGACCATGGATTGCAGAGCGTTGGGCAGCATTAGGAGATTTTGTAGAAAGAAATCAAGGGCAGGAAATGGTACCTGTTACAGAGAAGATTTTGCGCAGTGGAAATAAGGTAGAATTGAAAGCAGATTCTGTATTTCGGGCAATGCATCGATTGGCGGAGATAAAGTGTGAAGTAAAAAAGGTATTAAAAGACAGTGTTTTGCTTATGCCAACTTCCGGCGGGACTTATACTCGCGAACAGGTGGATGCAGATCCCATTCAGACTAATAGCAATATGGGGTTATATACTAATCACTGTAATCTTCTTGATTTATGTGCACTGGATTTTCAGACCGGATTTGTTGCAGAAAAGGTTCCTTTTGGTGTTACAAGCTTTGCATTAAGTGGGCAAGAGGGACTTAATATAGAACTTGCGAAGCTTTATCAGTTGATGAATCAGTCAAGAATGAACGTACAAAAAAGAGAAATGGTAGAGCTGGCGGTATGTGGTTTGCATATGAGGGGATTGACATTAGAGCATCAATTATTAGAAGTGGGAGCGGAATTTAAAGAGGAGGCAATGACAGCTCCTTGTTATAAACTAATTAAATTACCTTCAACACCTAAAAAACCAGGTCTAATTAAGACAAGGGAAAATGGACATAGCATTCAGGTTGAGGTATGGAAAATGCCGAAAAGTAAAATTGGAGAATTTTTGGAAAAAATTCCAGCCCCATTAGGTTTGGGAAAGGTACAGTTAGAAGACAGAGAGGTAATTGGATTTTTGTGTGAAGGATATATGGAATATATAGGGGAAGATATATCCAAGGAAAAAAGTTGGAGAAATGTAGAAAGTAACTAAAGGCCAATGTGAAAACTTGACACCAAAAAGCTAATATGCTACCATTTTTTAGGTAAAATAAATCGGAGTAGGGGGGAACGAAGGAGTATGGCTAAAAGCACACCAGCATCACAGCAGAGAGCAGAACAGGAAAGAAGAGCGGCAGAAGCAGCGAAAGAGCAAAGAAGAAGTGAATTAAGAGGGCAGATTGGAAATCTCAATCTCCAGATAACTACATATGATAATCAGATTAGCAGCCTGGAATCTAAGTTGACATCCCAAAGAGCGATGAAGACGCTTTTTAATGTAATAGGAAATTGCGTCCTATTACATTAAAAACGCTCCGCTAAGGAAGCGCACCTCGCGGAGAGGAAATTAGTCATAAATGACACCGCTCGGGCGCGAAAGAGTCCGACAAGCGGACTCTTTTTTTGATGGAAAAAGCGTAGACTTAGATACCGAAAAGGCTGCTAAAAGTGTTTATACACAGAATGTATCTCAGTATGTAAATTATCAAAAGTTTGCATATGGATATACAGAAGTAATGAACGACTATACCAGCGGCGGTACAGCGCAGACATATCAAAATTACAGTACAGAGACCAGTCAGTTCATGCAGATGGAAATAGATGAAAACCAGACAAAATTAGAAGAGCTACAAAGAGCGAGAAACAGCAGTGCCAGTGCAGTGGTAGATTTAAGTGCCCAGTTAGCAAGGGTATAGGAGGAGAGAATGGAAAAGGACGTTATCATACAGGAAGATAATTATACAGGTACAATCAATGAAAGATATAAACAGATTGGACAGGAAGTGGATTGGATATGTATTGCAGTATGGGTAATTATAAAGGGAAAGAAAATTCAGCGGAAATAATAGTATATCCGACAAGTGTTACAGAGAAAAGGATAGAGATGCTGAACAGACTTTTGGCAGATCAAGAAGTAAGTTATTTGCAGAATATTGACATGAGTAAGTTGTCAAGTGGACGGTTTACAATGAAGTTTGCTATAGAACATATTGATGAGGCAGAGTATGCAAACTAAAGTAAAAAAGATAATTATAACAGTCATTGTAATATGCGCAATCGGAATTCCATTAAGGAATGCGTATATATAATAAAAGTGCAGTAGAATTTAAAGATGAGAATATGAAAAAGGTTATGGCCAGTAAATTTATGTTTACTGGCTATTTTTCAATATTGCAGGAATGAAAAAAAATATTTATAATGATACTATATACAAAGGAGAATTATAAAAAACATGATAAGAGAACATATGATATTTACCGGAAGAGTGCAGGGCGTAGGCTTTCGCTATAAGGTATGTTATATAGCGAGGCATCATGGAATGACTGGATTTGCCCGAAACGAGTATGACGGTTCCGTTACGGTGGAAGTACAGGGAACCAAAGAGCAGATTGACGAATTAATTGAAATCCTGCAACATGACAGCTACATACGGATTGAGCAGATTCTAAGAGAAGAGATAGAACTGCAAGAGGAAAACGGATTTCAGATACAAGGCTGATGCCGAAGGAGGAAAAGGTATGTTAGAGAATTGGAACAAACCACAGAAACCGGAAGATGCAGAGTTGGAAGAAAGATTGAAGGCAGCCAGAGAAAAGTTGTCTGTACAGCAAATGTTAATAAAAGAGCATAATTTACCGGTATTGGTACTGTTTGAAGGCTGGGGAACGGCTGGAAAAGGAAGTGTATTGGGGAAAGTAATTCGTAATATTGATCCTCGTTTTTTCAAGGTGGCAACCATGGATATGCCAACAGAAGAAGAAAAGAGAAAACCATTTTTGTATCGTTATTTTGTAAAGATTCCAGAAGCAGGAAAATTTATGTTTTTAGATTCCGGTTGGATGGATGAAGTAACGGGAGATTGTCTTCAGGGAAAGTTAAAGGAAAAAAATTATAAGAAAAGAATAGAAAGCATCAAGCGTTTTGAACGTCAGCTTACCGATAATGGATATTTGGTAATGAAATTCTTTTTCCAGATAAGTCAAAAAGAGCAGAAAAAGAGAATCGAAGGGTTAGAGGCAGACAAAAATACCAGTTGGCGGGTGAGTGAAAAAGACAGTTGGCAAAACAAACATTATGAAAAGTGTCTGGCGGTATTTGACCGATACTTAAACGACACGAATGCATCAGCAGACCCATGGTATCTGATAGATGCAAAAAATAAAAAGTGGGCAGAATTGCAAGTGTTGGAAACACTGGTTAGTGGTATTGATACTGCATTGAAGAACAGTGCGATGGCAGTACCGTTGTTACAGAATGTATTTCCGTTGGAAAAAATACCTAAGTTACAGGAAGTGTCCTTGGATAAGGCACTTACAGATGAAGAATATCGGAAAAAGTTGCATGAATTGCAAAAGCAGTTAGGAGAGCTTCATAATAAATTATATCGCAAGAAAGTGCCTGTAATTATTGCTTATGAGGGCTGGGATGCAGCAGGAAAGGGCGGAAATATTAAAAGAATCACGGGAGCATTAGACCCAAGAGGATTTGAAGTGCATCCGATTGCCAGTCCGGAGCCGCATGAAAAGGCAAGACATTATTTATGGAGATTTTGGAATCGACTACCAAAGACAGGACATATTGCTGTTTTTGATCGTACTTGGTACGGCAGGGTGATGGTAGAACGTTTGGAGGGATTTTGTAGCGAAAATGACTGGCAACGAGCTTATAATGAAATCAATGAATTTGAAAAAGAGTTGGCAGACTGGGGAGCTGTAATTATCAAATTCTGGGTTCAGATTGATAAAGATACTCAGTTAGAGCGATTTAATGAACGTCAGAATACACCGGAAAAACAGTGGAAAATTACAGAAGAGGATTGGCGTAATCGAGAAAAGTGGGATTTGTATGAGGGAGCAGTGAACGAAATGCTACAAAAGACCAATACCACATATGCGCCATGGCATATTTTAGAATCCAATGATAAAAAATACGCCAGAATAAAAGCGTTGGAAATTGTAATAGATGCCATTCAAAAGGCATTGAAGTAAGGAAGGAGCAGCAAAGTGTTACTAGAAGAGTGTCAGGAACTTTTAAAGCAGAATCCATTTGCAAATCTATTAGACATGGAATTGCTTGAAGTTTCAGAAGGATTTGTAAAGGCAAAGATTCCGTTTCAGGATAAGATACAAAACATATACGGAGATTTTCATGGAGGAGCGTTGTATTCCGCGGCAGATACTTTGTGCGGAATAGCAGCCTCTTCTTATGGGTATTATGTGACAACCATAAATGGAAGCATTCAGTATTTAAAAGCAGGAAGAAATACAGAATATGTTATTTGTGAGGCAAAAGTCATTAAGCCGGGAAGAAATATTTCGGTAGTAGAATTTCAGATTATGGATGAACGGGATATGTTGTTGAATACAGGAACCTTTCATTTTTACAATTTGAAAAAGAAGTAAAGAAAACTTTACTTGACCTGAGAGGACAGGAAATATATAATAGTGTAGAAATTTTCAAGGAGGTGGAATTCATGGACAGTTATGATAGTACGGGACGAAGTACATATATCGGTGGCATTTTGAATGTTTTCGGAATACAGGTGTCTATGATTATCTGACGTCTCCTGTATAAAATATGCTTTCTGATACCATCGATTTATATTCCGATACTATAAGCTGAAACTTGTAGGTCTGCTTTAGGATATATAAAGCGGTGGATTTTTTATGCCCTTTTTGAGGCAAATAGGAGGCAGAAAAATGATGAGAAAAGAAGTATTAAAAGAACCAACTTATGTAGAAGAATTATTAGAAATATTTAGAAGTGGTTTAGGAAAAGAGGAACTTTTGAGCAAACTCTCAGATTACCATGAGAGTGATATTGCAGATGCGCTTGAAGAAATGAGCGTAGAGGAAAGAAAAAAGATTTATCCGGTTCTTGGTGCAGAATATGTGGCAGAAATATTTTCCTATATTGAGGATGCTACACAATATTTGCAGGAAATCCATATTGAAAAGGCGGCAAAAGTAATTTCTGAAATGGACGCAGATGATGCGGTAGATATTTTGGAAAATATGGATGAAGATATTCGAAAGAAAATCGTAGAACTTTTGGATGAAGATGCCAGTGAAGATGTAAAGCTGATTTTATCTTATGAAGAGGATGAAATCGGTAGTGAAATGACCACGAATTTTATTGCAATAAATAAGGGACTTAATATCAGACAGGCAACCCATGAACTGATTAAACAAGCAGGAGATAATGACAATATTACTACTATTTATGTAGTTGATGAGAAAAATCATTACTATGGTGCAATCGATTTAAAGGACTTAATTATAGCCAGAGAATATCAGGATTTGAATGATTTGATTTCTACATCTTATCCATATGTAAATGCTCACGAGAAAATCAGTGAGTGTATCGAAAGACTGAAAGATTATGCAGAGGATTCCATTCCGGTGTTATCTGATTCTGGAGAAATTCTCGGAGTTATTACTGCATATGATGTTGTTGAAGCAGTGGATGAAGAAATGGGTGATGATTATGCAAAGCTGGCTGGTCTTACTGCCGAAGAAGATTTAAAGGAAACTACTTTGCAGAGTATGAAAAAAAGACTTCCATGGCTTATTATTCTGTTGTTTCTGGGAATGGGCGTATCTTCTGTAGTTGGCATTTTTGAAACCGTTGTAGCAGTGATTCCTCTTGTGATGTGTTTTCAATCGTTAATTCTTGATATGGCAGGAAATGTGGGAACACAGTCACTGGCTGTAACCATAAGAGTTCTTATGGATGAAAATCTTGAAAGTAAAGATAAAAT
>ERZ1034984.3604-NODE-3604-length-10999-cov-30.081049_pt1 | contig 10999 bp, 13 predicted proteins | sample MGYA00520589_ERZ1034984 | MGnify/ENA primary metagenome ERZ1034984 (study PRJEB33766, sample SAMN09781790) | gut metagenome | biome: gut microbiome | host: Homo sapiens | place: Madagascar | study: EMG produced TPA metagenomics assembly of the PRJNA485056 data... | reverse complement strand
GAAAGTTCAGTTGTTCCGCTCCATACCCCATCAGGCTCCCCGCCGCCATCGTCAAACCGATGGCCCAACATTTGATTCTCCTTGCAAAAGACAATTTACACCTCTCTATCGGGTTTTTCAAACTGTCGGTGAACAGACCTTTGCCTCCCCCTCCGCACTTCCGGTCTGTTCATTCAGTTCCTTGTTATTATACCATAAAAAATAATGAATTTCAATAGGAGGTCAATAAGATTAATGGAAATATCATTCGCTTATGGATTCAAGTAATTAATACGATATGATGTGATGCTGTGACAATATGAAATAAAATCCGTCAAATGCCGTCAATAAGAATCATCGTTGCAATTATCAGTGACGATTGCAGTTGTGAACTTTTGTCAAGTTGAAACTTTATGAAATAATACCGTTGCGGCAGCAAATGGGCCGCAAAAACAACCGCCTCCAGCCGGGACAGGCGATGTGCCATATCCGGCGGGAGGCGGCAATTTTCTCGGGCTGCAGCGAAATTCCCTATTGGGTGACGTTGGCGGAGTTGATGATCCAGACCGGTTTCAGGCCGGTGAAGCCGCAGTCGCGGCCCGGCGTCTTTTGGCCGAACGCGGTGTTCACGAGACGGTTGTCTTTGAGGGTGACGCCGTCGGCGGCAAAGAGGAAAATTCCGGCGGCGGGGCAGGTGTCGACGGAGTTCCCGGTGATGGTGATGTTCCGGTTGCCCTTGAAGGTGCCGGAGTAATCTTCCAGCCGGGCGAAAACGCTGATCGCGCCGTTGGCATAGGAGTCTGGCTGGAGCATCATATTGCAGCCGACGTCACGGATTTGGTTATTGCGGATCTGAATATTCTCCACCCAGCCCGCTTCGCGCCAGTAGCCGTATTCGGCGCCGACGGTGATCGCGGCGTGTTTGATCCGCTCGAAACGGTTGTTTTCGATCACGCCGTCGGAGGCCATGATGCGCAGCGCCCGCCCGCGATGGTCGTGGAAGCGGGAGTCGCGGATTTCAAAGCCGTTCGCGCCGATGGCGGGAATGTCGAAAAAGAGGCCGGCCTTCACCGGAGCGCCGCCGGGTTCGAGGGTGATTTCATAGGCGGTCCAGTCCTTGAGCCCGTCACCGCGGTTGAAGTAGAACTTCTTCAGCGTTTCCCGGTCATACTTGCGCGGGGAGGGGCGGAAACTTTTGATCACCGCTTCTCCGACGACGGAATAATCGGAAGGATCGAGCAGCCGCAATCTGTCGCCGGGGCGGACCACTTTGGCGAACTCCTCATGCTTATAGGGGCGGAGCGTGTCGAAAGTGTTTGAATCCAGCAACTGAACGACCGGCAGCGCGACGGAATGCAGGTTCACCGAATCATCCCCCATAAAGGAGAAGTCGCAGTTGACCAGCTTGGGGCCGCGCCGGATATAGGCGTAGTTCAGCCCGTCGGCGCAGGTCGAAAGCAGCCGCTCCGCGTCGGCCTCCGCCGGTCTGGGGCCGCGCGCCAGTTTCACATTGATCAATTCGTCGCCGCCCTCGCTGAAGCGGTTGCAGAAACCGAGGCTGGGGCAGGTGTGGATGGTGATGTTTTCAAAGCGCACCGGGCCGCAGCCGGTCAGGTAAAACGCGCCGTTCTTGCGCTGGTTCAGCGCGACCCGATCCCCCGCGGCGAACGCCGGCTCCGGTTTCGAGGCGCGGAACCGGCCGTGCCGGGCGTCAATGATTTCGGTCCTGCCGTAGAGGTCGGCGGCATCGCGCTTCCACTCTTTGCCGTCGGCGGTGAACAGGTGCATCCGCCCCACCGCGTAGGGGCCGGTCAGGTCGGGATAGCCCTTGTCGATCGTGAACTCCACCACCCGGGAATCCGGCGAAACCGAGGTGATCACCCCCTGTGTGAAAGGCAGCGGGTCGTAGTCGACCGTCAGGTTTTTGACGGTCACATTGCGGCAGTTGCTCAGCCGGACCGCGTGTTTCAGGTCGGTCATCACCAGTCTGGCGCCGTTGCCGTCGATGGTCACGCCGTCGAGTTTTTTCAGTTCGACGGTGCGGCCGGAACGGTATTCGGGCTGCGTAAGCACGATCTCCTTTTTGCCGGAGGAAATTCCGGCGGCGATCTCCTGCTGCAGTTCGACCGGGGCGGCCGCCAGCGTCCCGGCCAGCAGCGGCAGGGCGAAAAACAATGAATATTTCATTTTAAAACAGCTCCTTTTTTGACGATTCCGGCCGGTGTGGCCTGATAATTTTTCAGACGGTCGTAAATTTGCCAGACCGGTTCGGGCAATTGGGCGCCGATCCGCTGCGAACGGCGGCCGGGAGCGCCGGGGTTTTCACTGGACTTGCGCCCCGTGAGCCGGAACTCCTCGGTTTTGGAACTGCGGTCCAGTTTCAGAGCCGTCAGGGCGGGAGAGGTCCCCGGAACTTCGGATTTCCCTTTGTACCAGTGCCCCGCATTCGGCGCGTACCGGTTGCCGGCGAGGTTGACGCGCAGCGCGGCCGGCTGGTCCGGCAGCTTCACATAGTAACGGGCGAAGCCGCGCAGCAGCGACTTTTCCACGCTCAGCGAACCGGTCGCGGAACGCGGCTCCAGTGACAGGAAGCCGGTGCCGTTGCGCATCGTGCAGCCGAAAAAGGAGAGCGCCCCCGCTTCCAGCATCGCCAGATTGTTCTTCCCGTTTCCGATCAGCACGCAGTTGGAAAAGGTGATCTTCGACCGGCCCCGCTGCCAGACCAGTTCCGCCGGTTCCGCATCGGCGATCAGGCACTCCTCGAAAAGCGCGCTCGAATCGTTGTTCAGGAACACCGCCGCCTCGAAGGTGCTGTCGATCAGCACGCACCGTTTGTAAACTCCATTGCTCTGCCCGACGTTGCAGACCGCCGAGCTGGCGCAGTTCACCGCGCCGCAATCCTGATAGTAGACGCTGCTCGCGTCGTGGATCGACATCCCCTGGCCGCAGTTGTTGTAGGACAGGCAGTTGAGGTACATCGCATTTTTCGGCGTTTCCGCCGCGTCGAAGCCGTCGTTCCAGGAAAACATCACCGTAAAGTTGCGCACAATCGTGTGGTCGCGGTGGATGTAGAAGCCGTAGTTGGCGGGGAGTTCGATTTTCAGGTCGGAGAGCTGTCTGCCCTCCGGCAACCGGTAGAGGACCTTGCGCTCCTTTTTGTTCCACCAGAAGCCGTTGGGCGTTTTTTCCAGCGTTTCACGGTCGAGCAGATTCGGTGCGGCCTTGCCGTCCACAAACCAGATCTGCGTGCCGGGCAGCCAGTAGTTTTTGCTCATGTCCCGGCGGAAAAAGTTGCTCATCGGGTCGAACGGCAGCGAATAGACGCCGTCGGCCTCCTTGCTCCACGCTTCCGCCGGAATTACCGCCAGCCCCGAAACCACCGCTCCGTTGCCCTCCACCACCAGCGGCGAATCCGCCGTGCCGCCGGTCAGCAGCCGCAGTCCCCGTTCCTTGCCGGGGCCGCCGTAGGGAAGCGAATAGGGCGTTCCGGTGTCGGCGACTTCGATCCGCCCGCCGGTTTTGACCAGTTTGCAGGCGCGTTCGATCGAAGCGAGCGGTTTCTCCCGGGAGCCGTCGTTGGCATCGCTGCCTTTGAGGTTGTCCACATACAGCGTCGGAGCCGCCGTCAGCAGCGTTCCGGCCAGCAGGGCGGAGAGTGTCAGCAGAAATTTCATGGCATGCCTCATTCGTTGAAGGTCGGCAGGAAATACCGGTCGAGCTTGTCGGTGACCTGATAGACGAAAATCGCCCGCTGTCTGCTCACGGCATGGCCGTCGACGAATGATACATTGGCATTGCCGGAGTGGCGGGAATCGATCATGTAGGGGCAATTGTCCAGCACGGTCTTGGACCGGGAGAGAGCCGGAGTGCCGAAGGGAACTCCGTAAGCCTCCACATCCGGAATTCCGGTTGCGCCGTGGGCGACCACGGAATCCGCCAGCATGATGGTTTCCGACCCCCTGCGGGTGACTTTGATCGGATAAATCTTATTGGCGATGATGGTTGCCGCATCATCCGGGAAATAATAATACTTGTTGCCGCCGGTTCCGTAGGTGCCGAAATAGCGGTTCATTCCGTAATGGCAGCCGGCAGTCCAGTTGTTGCCGTCGTTATTGAACTTGGGGCCGAGCAGTTCGGTGCCGCGGTTGTAGCCCTGCGCGGAAGGGCAGACGAACATCTGAGGTTTGGAATAACCGAGCTTCCAGAGCAACCGGGGCCAGGCGTAGCTGAGACCACCCATTTTGACGCAGACCGGCGCATAACCGCTGTAATCGTCCGCATAGTTGATGATGTCGAAAGTGTTCTGCTTGATCTGGCTCAGGCATTTGGCGGAGCGCGCCCGCTCCCGCGCCGAGTTCAGCGCCGGAAGCAGCATGGAAGCGAGAATGGTGATGATCAGTATTAGATAAACCAGTACTTAACTTTTGTTATATGTTGAATATCATATGGTTGTGATATATAATTCTTCATAAAGCTCCAATTTTTCTGCTGTTTTCGTATTTTTCCGGTTTGAGTTGAAAATGTTCATGAGATGTCATAAAATATTGCATCTGAAGCAAGTTTTTGCAAGTTGGAAAATGAGCTTGAAAATGGACTTTTTGGTGTCTGATGCGCGCAGTTTTATACTTGCTTGCATGAAGGGGCTGAGCTGTTCTTGTTCTTTTCCGCCAGTCGGGTTATGGTGACGGAAAAGAACAAGAACAATCATGTCAGGAGAATTGGAAAAATGAAGAACAAAAGAAGATCGAAGGGGATGGGGCGCGTCTACAAGGAAAATGGCGTCTTCATGCTTCAATATACCACGCGTGACCACAAGCGCAAGGCGATGGTCCTGAAGGATGCGAACGGCAGGAAGATCACGGAGGAACGCAAGGCGGAATCCGCAGCCCGCGACTTTCTGGAACGGGAGCACCGTCTCAAGGAAATCGAGACACGTGAGGAGTATCTGGAAGAAAAGGCGAAACTCAAGAAGCTCAAGGCACGTCTGACGATCACTCTTGATGATGCGTTTGAACTGTCGCTCAGGAAGCCGCATACCCGGAGCGCTTCGCTTCAGGTTTTGAATGTATCGAGACGGTATTGGTTTGACTTTGTGTCGTATCTGAGAGAGAATTATCATCTGAATACGCTGGATGAGGTGGAACGTTCCCATGCGGAAAGCTACATTGCTTACCTCCGCCAGAACGGCCGCTGGAACCGTCTGATCACGTTCCATAAGACACGCTGTCCGAAACGGAAGAAATTCAAGGATTATGAATTCGGAGGCAGTTTAAGTGCAACCACACTGAACCGTTATCAGTCGGTCTGCAAGGCGGTTTTCACGTTCCTTCTGCCTGATCTTGGGTATTCGGTGGAGGAGAATCCGTTCTACTTTATCCGTCCGTTGAAACTTGCTCCTGCGGAACGTGAGATTTTTACGGAAGAAGAATTGCAGTTGATCTTTCAGAATCCACCGCCTTTGATGCGCGGCTTATTTACGATCGGCATCTGCTGCGGCCTGAGACTCGGAGATGTGGCAACGCTCCGCTGGAGTGATATTGAGGGATACACGCCCGATCTAATCAAGTGGGATTTTCATGGTCGGGAGATTATCCGCCTGACACGCAAAACCAAAACCGTGGTTCATATTCCGATTGAGCGGGAGCTGGCAGATTATCTGCACGATCAGTATGAAGTCTCCGGAACAGAGGAGTATATTCTTCCGGAAGCGGCAAAGCTGTATCTGGAGCATCAGAATGTTCTGAACAACCGGATTCTTGGGTATCTGCACTCGCTTGGAATCCAGACCCAGCGGAGCATTCCCGGACGAACCAGAAAACAGAGCGTGAAGGACTTTCATTCGTTACGTCACTGCTTCTGTTATTACGCGGGACTGCGCGGCGTTCCGCTTCCTGTGGTGCAGAGCATTGTGGGACATTTGACTGCAAGCATGACGAAGCATTATCAGAGCCATGCCGACAGGAAAGCCCGTATGCAGGGATTGGCGCTGATGCGCGGTCTGACCGGCGGAAATCACGCAGGAGATGGAACACCGGACAGTCTGCTCCGGCAGAATTTGACAGAGTATATTCAGACGGCGTCCAGTATGGAAATCCTGAGGCTGAATGTCCTGATCGCACAGATGAACGACTCGGCAAAACAGTTCAATGCTGAAGTGAAATTACTGACTGGTACATAATTTTTTCATAACTCAGGCTTGATAAAGTCCCTATATGGGACTATATTATAATCAATATGAGGAGCCTCCGGTGGAACTGTTAAAACGAAAACTTTTGATTGACTATCAGCGTCAACATGCAGACAGCCGCATTCCATTGACGAACTGGATGAATTTGGTGAAGCTTGCAAGATGGCATACGCCGCAAGATATAAAAAACGCGATTCGAAGTGCAGACTTTTTGTCCGGCAATCGTGTAATTTTCAACATCGGAGGAAACAAACACCGCCTTGTAGTCGTTGTTGTTTATACGGCTGAAACGATTATTGTGAAATGGATCGGAACTCATGCGGAATACAGCAGAAAAGAATTTTGAGGAGATAATCAAGTATGAATATTACAGTGATCAATAACGAACAGGAGTATCAGGCTGCCTGTAAGCGGATGGATGATTTTCTTGAGGCACATGCGGACGAATTGGACCGTCTTCCAGAAAAAGCCGATCGTGAATTTCGTTTGCTGGCTTTGGTTATCGGAGATTATGAGAATAAGCATTATCCGCTCCCGAAAGCGGACCCGATTGAATTCATCAAATTTATGATGGAACAGAAATGCCTGAAAGTCAAAGACATCGCTGCTTGTTTCGGATCGACGCACCGTGCTTACGAGGTCTTGAACCGTAAACGCAACCTGACTCTGGCAATGATTCGTAAACTGCGTGTTGCGCTTGGATGTTCGGCAGATGCTTTACTGGAGGCGTGAGCCAGAAAATCTCCTCTGATTTATAATTCATGAGGTCATGATGAAAAAATTTCCCCTGTTCGAGTATTATACGTTCCGTTTCCCGAATAACTCCCCGGATAAACTTTCCGTTTACGTGCTTGGATGGTTTTGTATTGCGCTTTTCGGCTTGTGCATCGCACTTTGGGATGTTCCGGCGGCAATTCTGGTTGTAGTTTTTCTGGGTTTGATCCTGACCGGAGTCATGCTTCGGGTGAATTTCCGGACGTTCCAGTTGAAAAATCCGCGTTCCGTTCCCTTTTTGCTTCTTGGGCACAGTCTGGCGTTCCTTCCGAGCATCGCTTTTGCAGTCCTTTACTGGCAGAGTGCAGATTGGCGCTGTCTTGCTGGTTGCGGCATCAGCGCACTTCTGGTATCCCTGCTGCTTGGATATTGTTACTATCGTTGGCAGAAAAGAGCTCCCATCAGAGATTCTTTGAATCAACTCCATGAAAAAGCCGATCAGTCTTTGCAGAATTCCCAGGTTCTTCTGGAAACGGGGCATGATTTGCAAAGCACGATAAATTCCGGCTTCAAGGGAGTTCATATGTCCCTGGAGCAACAGGCATCGGTGACTGATCTGTCGCTGAAATCCCTGGGCAATCAACTGGCAGATACCGCCGGACAAGTGACCCGTGATTTGAAACAGCATATCCGTCCGGAACATATTTCTCAGGAGCTTGACCACTGGGCGACGGTGCCTGACTGCGTCAATAAAATTCTCGACATGCTGGAAGAAGACGGTTATCTGGGACAGAAAGGCCGTGCCGGTTTTCCATTTGATACAGTGCGCATCAACATTCAAAAGCGTCTTAAGGAACGCAACGCGGAAGTGCTGCGCAGTTGTAATGCAAATTTCTATCAGACGATGGACATAGCCAGTGAAGCCGCAAAAGAGACCGGCAAATATACCAGAGCCTCTTTTCTTGCGGAATTCAATCAAATTGCGTCTCCGCGGCATGACCTGAAACGGATGAAAAAACAGGAAAACTGAGGGAATTCAGAGGAGTTCAGAGAAAATCAAAAATATTTCCAATTTTTTTGAACTCAAAAAATCGCAAGAACCTTCCTGAAGTCTCTTTTTTTCAGAGGAGTTCAGAGCCCCCCGGTTATCATGGGACATGAACCGCAAAAATGCGGACTCATCAACCATTAACCCAAGGAGTTTCTTATGAAACACGAACTGAACATCCCTGAAGCCGTCGTGCACGCCGCCGCAACCATTCTCCAGCAGTATGTCCCGGAGATCACGCCCAGGTATCTGAAAGCTGCAATCCTGCAATATCATTACACGGGAGACGCAGCGGAGACCAAAGCAATCGTCAAAAGGAAACTGACGCGGACGGAATGCTGCCAGATCCTCGATATTTCGCAGACAACCCTTCATCGCTACATCCATGCCGGTTATCTGAAAACGGTGAAGATCGGTCCGCGCCTGATCCGGATTGATCCGGAGAGCGTGCAGAATCTTCTCGACAACGGCGTTCCCGTTGAAACGGAACAGAATCAGTAATCCGGAGGCTTGATCATGAAAGAAAAGTCCAGACTTACCATCTCCTTTGAAATTCTGAAAAATCCGCATATTGAGCTGCACGACAAAATCGTTTACAGCGTAATCGCCACGCTGATGGAGGATGATCTGCTTGAGATCACCTTTGATGAACTTGCGCTCAAATGCGGATTCAAACGGAGACAGATCATCAAATCCGTCAAATCCCTGATTGCGCTGAAACTGCTCGCAGATCATCCGTCTTTGCGGGATGACTCGGTTTTGCGGAGCTTTCGGAAAGGAGAAGTAAGAGATTTGTCTTTCGTGACAATTCCGGAAATGGAAAATGAGAAAGAAGCAACGGGAAATGCCGAGGCCGCAGACTCCTCCGGCAGTCAAAAGATTAAAAGTCCGGGCATAGGCAGAAAGACTCGGAAAAAGGGAAGAGATTCTGCACCGGAAGTGTCCAATGTTTCATCCGTGGAACAGGAGATTGCCGTGCTTTCCGGGAAGGAAGAAACACTATCTGACACAAGGAGATTCAATGACAGTTCCAGTGTGTCGGAACCGGATTCTTCCCTTGAGTCTGAAAGCGGAGGCGAATGATGCTTACTTACCTTCAGCTCATCCGGCGTCTGGAGATACCGTTGTCCTTTCGGAGGGAATTGCTGAAACTGCTGCGTCTTTCCGTTCCGGAGGCATGCGTTCAATTGCAGGAATATGCCGGCTGTGTTCTCAAGTTCCGGAAACAGCACCACGCGAAATCTGAAAATTACGCAACCCGCAGGATTCTCTGGGGACAGGAATACGACGCTTTTCTGCAAAAACGCCGTGCGGAAGGACTCTGCGACAAAACGGCGAAGACTGCCGCTCACCGGGATTTCAGGAAAGCGCATTCTTACAGCGATTCAGGCGCAAAGAACCTGCCGGGACATTCCGGCTCGTCGATCCGGCGTTATCACAGAGCCTTTTTGAATTGCAAAAAGTCATGAATGCGGAAAGGTACCTTGTCCTTGTACCGCTTTGTCCACCGGTCGGATGACCCGTCCGGTGCGCGGTCCTATGGTGTAAGGACAAGGTTCCCCAAAGAGAAAAAACGAAAGAGGAGTTTGGAAAAATGGCTGATTATGCTCGAATTTATGGAATTTCCACATGGAATCACGATCAGATCAAAGGACATGCCGAAGACTATATCAGACTTGGCGGAGACTGTTATATCAGCGAATCCGATTATGAGTTTCTGGAAGAAATTCTGGAAAAGGAGAACGAATAAGCAGAAACGGGGATTTCGTGCGATGCACACCCAGCGCGTCGGCGCTGGACTGCGACAAGGGCAGAGCCCTTAATCCGAGAAAAATGTTGACACATTTTTCCGCTTATAATTTGCTTTACCAATGATCATAGTAGAAGCGAAATCCCACATTTGAACATGGAAGATGTCTTTATCAAAAACATTGATCACAATATTTGAAAAACTCATGGAAGGAGTTGAATTTTATGAGAAAGTGCAGTAACTTACCAAAGAATCCAAGCATGGAGGGCATCATGTGCAAGCTCGATGAAATCATGAAAAAAAGAGAGACGGTTTATGCTTTAGCCAGAAAATACAACGTTCTCAGAATTTTTGTATTTGGCTCCTGTGCCAGGAAAGAAGAAACGCCGGAAAGCGATATTGATTTTCTGATGGATTTCAAACATGGGGCATCCATGCTGGATCTGATTCATTTTCAGGATGAGCTGGAAACGCTTTTCAACAGCAAGGTCGATATTACATCAAGATATCGCCTGAACCCTGTTTTTATGGACAGAATTACAAAAGAGGCTGTTGAAGTATGAAAAATCCACCTCCGTCTCATTTTCTTCTGGACATGTATCAGGCTTGCCAACTGATAACAGAGTTAAGCCATGTTCCTTTTGAAAAATTTCAGGACGATATGATACAGGTATCTGCCATGTTATGGCAATTCAATGTTCTGGGGGAAGCGGTCAAACGTTTACAGGAACTTGAGTTCACAAATCATTATCCGGAAATTCCATGGCGAGATATGCGGGCGATTCGTAATCGAATTGTTCATGGATATTCTTCCGTAGATATTCCATTGATGCGGGATGTATCCTTGAAGGAGATTCCCAAGGTTATGTTGCAACTGGAGCAACTTCCGGAATTTCAGGAAGTCATACAAAAAATGAAAGAGATCACAACAGAAAAAGCGGCAGTAATTCTTACTGGCGTTCACGAACCACAAGCACAGGAAAAGATCTTACGTTTGCAAGTAAAAGCTTTGGTCAGGATAGAGGCAATTAATCCAATTAAAAACAATCAATGGAACAGCTTGACTGTTTCGGAATTGGTTGAGCTGGTGCAGTCCGTATCTGAGAAGGACAGAAATCAGGCAATCTATGAATCACTTGAACTCATAAGTAAGATAAATCATCCTCATACCCCCGAACGTGATATCGGTCGAGATTGATAACCCGGCATGACAGCCAGCTCCCGAAAGTCCTTCCTTTTATCCTTCGGGAGCCTTTTTATCAGTTTTCCTCTCCACTCTCCTGAATCCTGCAGTGGAGAATGCGCCCGTCAATGCAGACGA
>ERZ1034984.3602-NODE-3602-length-11006-cov-14.806319_pt1 | contig 11006 bp, 9 predicted proteins | sample MGYA00520589_ERZ1034984 | MGnify/ENA primary metagenome ERZ1034984 (study PRJEB33766, sample SAMN09781790) | gut metagenome | biome: gut microbiome | host: Homo sapiens | place: Madagascar | study: EMG produced TPA metagenomics assembly of the PRJNA485056 data... | reverse complement strand
CTTATAATACTACTCCCATCGCCTTTTGTCAACTACTTTTTCAAACTTTTTTCAAGTTTTTTCACAGAGTTCCTCCTGATTCCTCCCCTTATATATTATATTACATTATAGTATCCGCCAAATTTTGCCGCCCATTTAAAATACCGCCTGCACAAGCAGCATATACGCCGCTGTTCCTCCCAGTATCGAAAGCAGCATATTGTGCTTCCATTTGTGCAGCACTGCCACCAAAAACACCGCCAAGGCTTCCGGTATGCCATGGCTGCCTGCAGCAAAGGAAACATTTTTCAGACAATACACCACCAGCATGGCCATGATGGCGTTTGGCAAAAGATTTCCCAAATACACGATTGTTTTTGGCGTTCCCTTGGAAAACATTACAAAGGGCAAAAAGCGCAGCGCCGCAGTCAGTGCCGCCATGATCAGGATCAGCGCCAGCGAATGCAGCTTATCCATTTTGTTTTGCCTCCTTTACCCCACTTTTTGCGCCAAACAGCAGCAGCGCTGCCGTGATGCCCAGCATGGCCGGGATCAAAAAACGATCCGCCCCAAAAGCCATCCGGCACATAACCGAGATCAGCAGCCCCGCAATGGCCGGGCGATGATCCCTTGTTTGCTCCCACTGTTCCACGAAAATTGCCACAAACAGCGCTGTCATGGAAAAATCCACTCCCGTGAAATCAACCGGCAGCACGGTGCCCATCACACTGCCTGCCAAGGTGCCCAGCAGCCAGTAAATCTGATCGAGCACCGAAACCAGAATGCAATACGGCGTGTAGCCCACTTCCTTGGGCAACTGCGGGGCACACACCAGCGAATAGGTTTCATCGGTCAGTGCAAAAATGCAATAGGCGCGGCCATGCTTCAGCTTTCGGTATGGCCCCAACATGGAGATGCCGTAAAAGATGTGGCGTGCGTGTACCGTGAGTGTGATGAGCGCCGCCGAAAGCAGCGAGGCCCCGCTGCTCAAAAGGCTTACACCGATATACTGCAGCGAGCCGCCGTAAATGGTCAGGCTCATCAGCAGTGCCCACCACAATGAATACCCTTTTTCCGCCATCAGCACACCAAAGCCGATGCCCAACACGATGTATCCTGCCATCACCGGCAGAGTGGCTAAAAACGCCAGCCGAATCGTTTTTCCGTTCACAAAAATTCCCCTCTCAGCGCGATGAAATCCCGCCTTCAAACATACACATAAACCCAGTAGGAAAACAGTTTGTTCTATTATACACGCTTTGTTTTAAAAATTCCAGATAAATTTCAAAAAATCTGTTGACATTTTGGGAGAAGGCTGTATAATAAATATATCGCGCTGAAACAGTGCATGCAATATGGCCCGTTGGTCAAGCGGTTAAGACAGCGGCCTCTCACGCCGTTAACATCGGTTCGATTCCGGTACGGGTCACCATATTGCTCCTTAGCTCAGTCGGTAGAGCGCATGACTGTTAATCATGATGTCGTCAGTTCGAGCCTGACAGGAGCAGCCATCAAGAACCCCGAAGCAATCGCTTCAGGGTTCTTTTTGTTTTATGGTTCTATAACAAAAGTTGGGGTCGGGTCAAACCCGATCCCAACTTTTGTTATAGAACCTGTTTGTGTCCGTGCGACTAAAATTCCAGGTTGTGATCGTCTTCCTTGGAAAACAGATGTACTACATTGCCGCCAAAGGTAAACGAAATAGGGGTTCCGCTTTCCATAGGAACATGCCTGGCCCCCTCCATACCGGAGGTCTGGGCAATAATAATGCTGTCGCGGCCATAGGCGTCTACATGGAGATGAACGGCGCTGCCCATCATCTCTGTGACCTCCACTTTGCCCTGCAGCCCTGGTTCTCCATTTTCCAGCAGCATGATATGCTCAGGTCGAACACCGAGGATGATCGCTTGGGGGTTCACACCCGCTTTGCGCAGCCGTTCCTGCTTTTCGTTGGTCGGAACCACACGAATGCCATTCATCATAACGGCATATGTACTGTCTTTGTCAAGCACCAACTCCGCATCGTAGAAGTTCATCTGGGGAACCCCGATGAAGCCCGCCACAAAGAGGTTGGCCGGGTGGTCAAAAACTTCCTGAGGTGTTCCGATTTGCTGGATCACACCGTCTTTCATGATAACAATACGGTCGCCCAGAGTCATGGCTTCGGTCTGGTCATGGGTAACATAGATGAAGGTGGTATTGATGCGTTTGCGCAGCTTGATGATCTCGGCACGCATCTGGTTGCGCAGTTTGGCGTCCAGATTGGACAGCGGTTCGTCCATCAAAAGCACCTTGGGTTCCCGGACAATGGCTCGGCCAATGGCCACGCGCTGCCGCTGGCCGCCAGACAGCGCCTTGGGCTTGCGATCCAGATATTCCGTGATTCCCAGGATCTCCGCCGCTTGGTTCACCCGGCGTTCAATTTCATCTTTCGGCATCTTGCGGAGCTTCAGGGGGAACTCCATATTACCCCGCACCGTCATGTGGGGATAGAGGGCATAACTCTGGAACACCATGGCGATGTCCCGGTCCTTGGGTTCCACATCGTTGACCAGCTTCCCGTCGATATAGAGCTCACCCCTGGTGATCTCCTCCAGACCGGCCACCATCCGCAGAGTGGTGGATTTTCCGCAGCCGGAGGGACCAACCAAAACGATGAATTCCCGGTCACGGATGTCCAGATTGAAGTTCTGTACCGCCAGAACGCCTTCGTCCGTCACCTTGAGATTGCTCTTCTTTTTGCCGCTGTGCGGATATATTTTTTCAATATGCTGTAAACTGACTTCAGACATAATAATCACACCTTTCTGGTATGGCACTCATTTCAAGTGCCAGATGTCCCGGTTATATTCCGCGATGGTGCGGTCGGAGGAGAAGAAACCGGAGCGAGCAATGTTGACCAGCATCCTGCGGCTCCAGGCAGCCCGGTCCTCATAGTCGGCCAGACACCGCTCCTTCACCGCGATGTACTCCTCCAGATCCAGCAGCGCCATAAAATAGTCCTTGGCGATAAAATCCTTATAAAGTCGGCCCAGGCTCCCGGCATCGCCGAGGGCCAGCAGTTCCGGGCTGAGAATGAAGTCCACCAGCCGATCCAGCTCTGGTTTCTGCCAGTAATCACTGCTGTGATAGGCGCCGTTTTGATAGAGGGAAATGACTTCATCGGCAGAGCGGCCAAACAAGTAGATGTTTTCCTCACCCACCAGCCGGGCAATCTCCACATTTGCCCCATCCAGGGTGCCCAGAGTGACAGCGCCGTTGGCCATCAGCTTCATGTTGCCAGTGCCGCTGGCTTCCTTGGAGGCCAGGGAAATCTGCTCGGAGATGTCGCAGGCAGGGACCAGCCGCTCAGCAACGGAGACATTGTAGTTTTCCACCATCACCAGCTTCAGCCAAGGAGAAACCTGGGCGTCCTGTTCAATCAGTTTGCTTAGACACAAGAGCAGATGGATGGTATCCTTGGCTAGGGTATAGGCCGGGGCCGCCTTGGCACCGAATACCATGGTCACCGGTCGGGGCGGGGTGTGCCCGTCCTTGATCTGGAGATACTTCCAGATGGCGTACAGGGCGTTCATCTGCTGACGCTTATACTGGTGCAGCCGCTTGATTTGGACATCCAATACGCTGTGGGGATCAATGGAGGTTCCACGTTCCTCAAGCCAGTGGGCCAAAGTTGATTTGTTTTTCTCTTTGACTGCCAGCAGTTTCTCCAGAAAAGCGTTGTCGTCCTTATGCACCAGTAATCCTTCCAGCTGTGCGGCATCTCGCTTCCACTCAGGACCAATAGCCTGCGTGATCAAAGATGCCAGTGCCGGATTGCAGCCCATCAGCCACCGTCGGAAGGTAATGCCGTTTGTCTTATTATTGAACTTTTCAGGATACAGTACATAGAAGGGATGAAGTTCTATGCCCTTCAGTATCTCCGTATGCAGTTCCGCCACGCCGTTGACCTTCGCGCTGCTGTGGATGTCCATATGGGCCATATGGATCACATTATCTGCATCCCAGATAGCCGTGCTCGGGTCGTCACAACGCTGCCGCGCCCGCTGATCCAGAGCACGAATGAACGGAAGCAACTGGGGTGCCACCTGTTCCAAGTAGGCGGCAGGCCACTTTTCCAGGGCTTCCGCCAGAATAGTATGGTTGGTGTAAGCACAGGTGCGCTCCACCACATCCATGGCCTGCTCCAGTTTCACGCCGCGCTCGGTCAGCAACCGCAGTAGTTCGGGGATCACCATGGAGGGATGGGTGTCGTTGATATGAACCACGACATATTTGTCCAGGTCCAATAGAGAATGGCCCTGCTCCCCCAATTCTCGCAGAATCAACTGGGCGCCAGCCGAGACCATGAAATACTGCTGATAAAGCCTCAGCAATCGGCCTGCCTCATCACTGTCATCGGGATACAAAAAGGAAGTCAAATGACCGGCAATATCTGTTTTATCAAATCGGATGCCTTCCGTGGGCGCCTCTGCCGGCCGCTCCACATCAAAAAGATGCAGCCGATTGCACACACCGTTCTCATAGCCGGGGATCTCCAGGTCGTACTGCTTGGCAATCAGAGAGAAACCGCCGAAGTCCACCTGGTAGGAGAATCCTGCATCCAGCAGCCAGGACTCCGGGGCAATCCAGGGGTCCGGCTCCTCCATCTGCAATCCGGTGTCCAGTCTTTGGCGGAACAGGCCGTAGTGGTAGTTGAGCCCTACGCCGTCCCCATTGAGTCCCAGGGAGGCGATAGAATCCAGAAAGCAGGCGGCCAGCCGGCCCAGGCCGCCGTTTCCCAGGGAGGGTTCCGGCTCCTGGTCTTCGATCTGAGCAAGAGAGCGGCCGTGGGCGGCCAGCAAAGCCTCTACTTCTTCCAACAGCCCCAGGTTAATCAAGTTGGCCCGGAGCAGCCGCCCAACCAAAAATTCTGCGGAAAAGTAATACAGTTTGCGCTCTCCCTGCGCATGGGGCATGGGCCTTTGCAGTTCTCGCACTGCGGCGGTCAAGGCATACATCAATTCCTGATCAGAACTGGTATCCAAATCAATGCCGCGGTGCGACAGAAATGTATCCAAATAAGGCTGAATGCTCATATCTGTTCTCCCTTCCTGCCCTGAGGAAGCCGTTCATAGAGTTCCATCTGCCGCCGCAGCCGCTTGGCAAGGGCTGGGCTGTCAAAGCCGGGTAAGGCCCGCCACTGCCAGTTTCCACCCAAGGTGGAGGGGGTGTTCATCCGTCCCTCGGTTCCCAGTCCCAGCAGATCCTGCATCTGAACGATGGCGCAGTCAGCAGTACTGCTCCAAATAGCCCGCATCATGCCCCAGTTTTCGCCTTCTGCAGAGTCCAGATGCAGATACTCCCGCGCCAAAGCGACATCTTCCGGATCGGCGGTGCTGAGCCACCCCAGTGCAGTATCGTTATCGTGTGTGCCCACATAGGCTACACAGTTGGTGGGATAATTGTGCGGCTGATACACCCTGCCACCTCCATCCCGGCTGTCGAAGGCAAATTCCAACACTTTCATGCCGGGATAGCCGGTGTTTGCCAGCAGCTGCCGCACAGAGGCAGTAAGAAAGCCCAGGTCCTCCGCAATAATGGAACGCCGCCCCACCGCTTTTTCCATAGCCTGGAAAAATGCCAGGCCAGGGCCGGGCTCCCACGTTCCTTTTTTTGCGTTTTCTGCCGAAGCTGGGATCGCATAATAGGCATCAAAGCCCCGGAAGTGGTCAATGCGGAGCACATCATAAAACCGAAACTGGAACGAAACACGGCGCATCCACCAGCGATAACCGTCTTTCTTCATTCGCTCCCAGTGAAAGAGCGGATTTCCCCACAACTGCCCATCCGCAGAAAAGCCATCCGGCGGGCAGCCGGCCACCCGGGTAGGGTGCAGTTCAGCGTCCATCTGAAACTGCTCCGGATGAGCCCATACGTCGGCACTGTCCTCCGCCACATAGATGGGGAGATCTCCAATGATGGAGATTCCCTTTTTCGCCGCCAGGTTCTTCAGGCGATCCCACTGTTCAAAGAACAGAAACTGGACGCCCTTCCAGAACCGGATATCACTCTCTGACTGCTTCCTGGCCTGTTCCAGCGCCTCCGTTTTTCTGCGGCGCAGATCATCCGGCCAGTCCTGCCATGGTTTGCCATTGAAATGATCTTTCAGGGACATGAAGAGAGCATAGTCATCCAGCCAATCCTTTTCTTTCTCACAGAAAGACTGTACGCTTTTTTCCTCCCTGGCCCAGAGGCGATCCACTGCTCTTTCAAGGACCTGAAACCGGCTTTGATAGAGCAGCCCATAGTCCACACAAGCGGAGGCCTGGCTCCAGTCCAAGTTCTGATACTCCTCAGGCAGCAGCAGTCCCATCTCGGCCAGATCATCTAAATCAATAAAATAAGGGTTCCCAGCATAGGAGGAGAAAGGCTGGTATGGGGAATCACCGAAGCCGGTGGGGCCAATGGGCAGCAGCTGCCAGTAGGTCTGACCGCTCTCCACCAAAAAATCCAAAAACGATCTGGCGGACACACCAAGTGTCCCTATGCCCCACGGCGAGGGCAGCGCGGTGATCGGCATCAGAATACCGGCACTTCGCATATAAAACACCAACCTTCCTGCTGTAAGTATTACTGAGGTTCTACTGAGCGAACGCTCTCAAATTCCATAAGTTCAAATCCTATGGTTTCATAAATCGGGGGATTTTTATAGTGGATTGCCTGAAGTAATGTCTGAACACCGCGCGTTGCCAACTGCTCTACATCCTGTCGGATGGTCGTCAGCCGGGGAATGCAGAAATAGGCGGCGGCAAGTCCGTCATATCCGACAACTGAGACATCATTGGGCATATGCAGTCCCAAATCACAGATTGCCCGCATCGCTCCAAGAGCAATAACATCGCTAAGTGCAAAAATCGCGGTCAGGCCGGGTTCACGCGCCAACAGTGTCCTTGCTGCATCGTAGCCATCCTTCATAGAGAAGCGGCATGGGACATGGTGGGTCTTGAAGTCAAATGGCAGCCCCAGCTCTTTCATCCTGCGCTGGACTCCCTGAAGTCGTTTGAAGCTGATCTGCTCACTGGCCAGGTTGCCGCCCAATATTCCAATTTTCCGGTGCCCGTGGCGGTAGAGATATTCGATCACAGCGCCGGCTGCTGCAGTGTCATCCGTGGAAAAGCTGGACAGGTTCTTGAAGCCCAGGGACTGGGCATCGTTGGTCAGCAGAACGCAAGGAGCCGTAATCTGCTGAAACTCCCTCCGGAAACATTCCAGGTCGCCGCCCAGGAAGAGAAATCCCTTTGGACGGCGCAGCTTGACCAGTTGAATGGCATACTGCACTTCGTCGGCATCTTCATCCAAGTAAGCAACATAAACCGCTTCTCCACTGTCCCGCAGCAGAGCTTGTACCCGCTCCAATAGATCTGCAAACAGCAGGTTCTGCGTGCCCTTGACCAAAACGGCGATGGCCGATTGGGTCTGCATTTTCAGGTGCTTGGCGTTGGCATTCGGCTCAAAGCCCTGCTCCTGTACTACCGCCATGATCCGTTCCCGTGCCTTGTCACTGACATCCGGATGGTTGTTCAACACCCGGGATACCGTGCCCAGGCTGTATCCGGACAGGCGGGCAATATCTTTGATCGTCATCGTCTCACTTCCAATACTTCATGGGATAGAATCAGTTTAACCCTTGACAGCACCGGCGGCAACACCTTTGATGATATACTTCTGACAGCTCAGGTAAAAGACGACCACAGGGATTACGGCCATAATGAGGGCGGCCATGATGGCGCCCATATCCACCCGGCCATAAGAACCCTTCATATACTGGATAACGATGGAGATCGTCTTGTATTTCTTGATGTCCAGTGTCAAATAGGGCAGCAGGAAGTCGTTCCAGATCCACATGGTCTCCAGGATACCCACCGAGATATAGGTGGGCTTCATGATGGGCAACACCACGGAGAAAAACATTCTGAGCGGGGAGCAGCCGTCAATGAGCGCTGCTTCCTCGATCTCAATCGGGATAGATTTAACAAAGCCGCAGAACATGAATACCGCCAGCCCGGCGCCGAAACCAAGGTAGATGATGATCAGGCCCCAGGGAGTGCCAAGGCCCAGCCGGTCGGTGACCAGGGACAGGGTAAACATGACCATCTGGAAGGGCACCACCATGGAGAATACGCACAGTAGATAGATGCCTTTTGTAAAACAGTTCTGAACGCGGGTAATAAACCAGGCGCACATCGAGGTGCAGATCAGAATGGCCAGCACCGAGCCCACGGTGATGAACACCGTCCAGCCCACCGCTTTGAGGAACCCATACTGGTCGATGGCAGTGGTGTAGTTTTCCATGCCGACAAAGGTGGTACTGTCCGGCAGCTTAAAGGGCTCCAGGTTGATGTAGGACTTCTTCTTGAAGGAGTTAAACAGTACCACAACAATAGGCAGGACATAGAAGATACTGATGAATGTAAACAGGCCGGTGCCCAGCTTGCTCAGATGCTCTTTTCGTTTCATTACTGCTGCACCTCCTTGGAACGGGTAGCTCTCAGTTGGAACATGCCGATGATGATCACCAGCGCGAAGAAAATGACCGCCTTGGCCTGGCCCACGCCCTCCCAGCCAGCGCGACCGTAGAAGGTGTTGTAGATGTTCAATGCCAGCATCTCAGACATCTTGGAGGGTTCGCCGGCAGTAAGCGACAGGTTCTGGTCGAAGAGTTTGAAACCGTTGACCACTGACAGGAAGGTGCAGATGGTGATGGAGGGCATCATCATCGGGATGGTGACCTTGAACAGGCGCTGGGGACCGGCGGCCCCGTCAATGGCGGCAGCCTCCATCACATCGCCAGGAATGGATTGGAGTCCTGCGATATAAATGATCATCATATAGCCGATCTGCTGCCAGGATACCAGAATCACGAGCCCGGCAAAGCCGTACCACTCGTTGAGGTTGAGGGCGGTGGAATAGGCAGCCAGAATGCCGTTGAAAATGAGCTGCCAGATGTAGCCCAGCACGATGCCGCCAATCAGATTGGGCATGAAGAACACCGTACGGAAGATGTTGGTGCCCCGCAGTTTCTGGGTAAGAGCCAGGGCGATAGCAAAGGCGATGATATTGATGACCGCCAGAGACACCACCGCGAACAGTGCGGTATACCAGAAGGCGTGGCGGAAAATGGTATCCTCCAAGGCCTTGGCATAGTTGCTCAGGCCAGAGAATGTAGCATCTGTAACGGTGGTAAAGTCACAGAAAGACAGCCAGATGCCCATGAGAAATGGCACAATGAAACCGATCATAAAAGCCGCAAGAGTGGGGAGCAGAAAAATGGGAAAATATCGCTTGATGGCTTTTTCCATAGAGATAACCTCCTTTCTTGGAGTTTCAAATAAGGAAAAGCAGCGGGCGGGCGCTATGCCCGCCCGCTGCTCAGGTCAGCGTTTTGGAAACTGATTTAACCGTTGACAGCAGCAGCCTCGGAGGCCCAGCCGTCCACAAAGGCAGTCACCACGGCGTTCCAGTTGGCGTCGCTCTGATCCGCGGCATAGGTGGTGAGGGCGGAGCCCACGCCGTTCTTCCACTCCTCCGAGGGCATGGTGGAGAAGTTCCAGGACACAGGCTCATAGCCGTCTGCCACATACTGGTTACCGATGTTCACCAGCGGGTTGCTGGACTCCAGGTTGCCCTTGAAGGGGATCACGAAGCCCATGCCGGCGTTACCGGAAGGCATGGCGCCCTCGCCGCCGCACATAGCCTTTGTGCCGGTCTCGGAAGTCACGCACCAATACATGAAGTCCAGGGTGGCCTGAATATCGGCCTCGGAAGCCTTGGCGTTGACACACCAATAGTTCTCGGTACCGGTGCACAGTCCCTGCTTCTCCTCGCCGTCCACGCCGATGTAGATGGGCAGCATACCCAGGTTTTCGTCTCCAATCTCGGCTATGTCGTTGTAGGCCCAGGTGCCGTTCTGATAGAACACGGCCTTGCCTGTCACAAACTCGGCCACAGCGTCGTCACCGGTCTTGGTGGACAGCAGGCTGGGCTCGCAGGTGGCGTTGTTGATGTAGAGATCCCAAATCTGGCGGTAGTTATCCAGATAGGTGCCCTTGATAGCGTCGGTGTTGTTGATGCCGTCGGCCTTGTACTCATAGTAGATGGGCAGGTTGGCCAGGTGAGTTTTGAAGCGCCAGTCGGAGGAACCGTCCATACCGGCGGAGGTGAAGGCAGAGAAACCCAGCTCGTCCTTGCGGGCGGTGATGTCCTCGGCCACCTTCTTCAGGTCGGCGAAGTTCTTGATGTCATCGGCAGAGTAGCCGGCCTTCTCCAGAAGGGCCTTGTTGTAGACGATGCCGTAAGTCTCCAGCACATAACCGATGCCGGCCATCTTGTCCCCGTCCATCAGGGCGAAATCATCGCTGGTCAGCTCCCCGGCCACCTTGGAGCCGGTAAGGTCATAGCAGTAGTCCTTCCAGGACGCCAAGCCCACCGGGCCGTTCACCTGGAACAGAGTGGGGGCATCGGTCTTAGCCATCTCGGACTTCAGGGTAGTCTCATAGTTGCCGGAGGCGGCGGTCAGCACGGTAACCTCCACACCGGTCTCCTTCGTGTAGAGCTCTGCCAGTTCCTGCCACTGGGCATCGGACTCGGGCTTGAAATTCATGAAATAGACCTTGCCGCCGGAAGGCGTGCCGCTGTTTCCGGAAGGAGTAGAACCGCCGGAATTGGCAGTATTTCCACCGCAGCCGCTCAAAATGGACAGAGACAGGGCTGCTGCAAGGCCGAGCGCAAAGAACTTTCGTTTCATTTCCAATGACCTCCTAAATTTGATATTGCGTTTGTTGTTTAGAAACGTTACTGGAAACGTTTCCAGTTCTGACAATGTTATTATACATTTTTTTACAGTAATAGCAATACAGATTTAAGATCTTTTGGTATTTTTGTATAGATGGCAAAATCTGCTGTTTAATAATTGTGCAAATCAGACAATACCGACTCTTTTTATCAAGGCTGGCGTGAGACGACCATTTTATCGGCGTGCCACTTGA
>ERZ1034984.3599-NODE-3599-length-11011-cov-4.254838_pt1 | contig 11011 bp, 9 predicted proteins | sample MGYA00520589_ERZ1034984 | MGnify/ENA primary metagenome ERZ1034984 (study PRJEB33766, sample SAMN09781790) | gut metagenome | biome: gut microbiome | host: Homo sapiens | place: Madagascar | study: EMG produced TPA metagenomics assembly of the PRJNA485056 data... | reverse complement strand
CTCCGGCGGTTCGCTTCTGATGAGCTATGGTGTGGACGAAAGCAATCTTATCGATACTATGACAAAGCTCGGAGATCTCGCACGCGGTAATGCCGAGAAAATGGACAGAATAACGCTTGCCTACGGTCAGATGCTTGCAAAGGGCAAGGTCACCGGAGAAGAGCTTAGGCAGATGGCGGAGGCAGGTGTACCGCTTCAGACAGCACTTGCCGAAAGCATAGGCGTGACAGGTGAAGAATTTTCCAAGATGGTTTCCGCAGGCAAGGTCGGCATAGACGATCTGAACAAGGCTATAACTGGGCTTACAACAGGCAACGGCAAGTTTGCGGGAATGATGGAAAAGCAGTCACAGACTATGCAGGGCATGCTCAGTACCTTGCAGGATAATCTGTCCGAATTTATGCGTAAAATGGGCGAGGGAGCTTTCGGAGAAGTAAAGTCGGCATTACAGGAAGCGTCCGATCTCTTAGCAGAGTGGGAGGAGGACGGAACGCTCGATAAGTGGGCGCAGGGAGTAGGCGTACTGCTGAAAAACCTAATCGCTTTTCTGAAAACGGCTATTTCTGTAGGTCTTGACTTCAAGGAAGCAATAATAGCAGGTGCTGTGGCTCTTGGCACGTTTAAAATCGCCATTGGAATGGGTAATGTCATAAGTGCGGCGGTAGCGTCAATACAGCACTTTACAACAGCTACAAAGGCGGCAACAGCTGCACAGGCGACATTTAATGCTGTCGGTGCGGCAAACCCGTATGTGTTTATTGCCTCGGTTGTGTTGACAGCAGTTGCAGGAATAGCGACATTCATTGCCACAACAAACAACGCTACACAATCTGTTGAGGAACTTACGCAGGCAGCTTCCGAATTGTCTGACGAAGCGCAGAAATCGGTCGATAAGGCTAAAACGCTTGAAGAAGTGATGGCAAAATACGGCGAAGTTGCTAACAGTACTAAGTCTGCCGCAGAAAAGACACAGACGCTGAAAGACCTGCAGGAACAGCTCAACAGTGCCTACGGCAATACTAAGGACGCTATAGATCTTGTGAACGGCAGTTATGAAGAAAATATAAAGAAACTACAGGCGGCAACAGAAGCAGAGCGGGAGAATGCAAGAATCAAGGCGCAGGCGGCTTTGATTAAAAGTGATGAAGCACAGCGCAATATCGGTTCAGAAGAGTTTACAATTTTCACAAACCCTGATACATACGATACTGATTACAGCAAATGGGCAAAGTATGAATCGGCAATTGGAAACTCTGAAATATCAAGAATAAAGAAAAACGACATAACTTTTTTAGGGAATCCTATTTACGGGCATGAAGACAAAAATAAATTTTCTCTCTTTATAGGCGGTAAAACCTATAAAGAGAGAGCTGAAAATATTAAGAAGATTTTATCGTTAATGGATGCGGATGACGATCACGGCTCTTTGTACACTGCTTTGGCTGATAAAATGTCGGAATATGACGAGCTTGCTAAACAAGTTGCAGCAAACGAAGCCCTCCTCGCCGCCGCAACAGAAACCACAACGAAGAAAACCGAAGAAAACACCGAGACCAAAAATAATAACATAAAAACCACCGAAGAACTCACCGACAGCACATCGACACTCGTCAAGAATCTTAACGAGCTGGCCTCTGCCTACGCAGAGCAGGGAAAGAACGGCAATATATCCTATGACACTATGCTGAAGCTTATAGACGCAGGGTATACGCAGTGTATAAGCCTGGACAACGAAACGGGCAAGATAAAACTGAATACAGAAGCGTACAAGGAGCTTGCAAAGGCAAAGCTTGCTTCACAGATAGCGGAGTACGATGCTAAAATCGCCGAATCAGACGATTATCAGAAAAAGTATGATGAAGCCTTTAAGGCAAATGATGCCGCAGGTATGGCGAAATACTCAAAGCTGCTTATCTCTGCCGAAATAGAGGGCGATACCGATAAGCTCAAACGTGATGCACTGAAGGCAATGTATGACAACTTCGATACCTATATGGAAGCTGGCAGTTTCAGCGGTTCGGGCAGCTCTTCATCGTCAAGCAGTTCCGATAACGAGTTTAAGAAAGCTTCGGAAGCATACAAGACCGAAGCGGATAAAAAAATTGCTCTCATAAAGCGTGAACTTGAAGCAAAGAAAGAACTTCGTGACGCTACTATAAAGGCTATTGATGATGAAATCGAAGCCCGCAAGCGTCTGAACGAGGACAACGACCTTGAAAAGCAGATAAACGAGGTCAAAGCACAGCTGAAATACGGTCAGCTTGACGAGTTCTCCCGTGAGCAGATGGAGAAAAAATTGCAGGGATTGTACGATGATAAGGCGGAAAAGGACTGGCAGAGAAATGCACAGGAGCGCAAAAATGCCGCAAATGCTAAATACGAAAGCGAGCAGAAAAGCTACAACAATCAGATCAGCGCAATCAACGAAAGTCTGAAAACCGTACAGCAGATTATGTCGGCTATGGCCGACGGTTCAAAAACCGTTGAAAGCATAGTTAATAACGACAACACACGGAATAACACGGCAAACGTTAACCTTATCGGTACGGCTCTGACAATGGCTCAGATAACAAAGGCTGTCAAAGACGCACTGATGGACGATATTGTAATCAGATAAGGAGAAAAGTATGGAGAAAATCACATTTTCAACCGTTCTCGGCACGGCGGTGACGATAGACGATGTCAACACATCATCCGATGCAGACGGATACATACCGCTCCACCTGCTGAGTTTTGAAGGCAATGCACTCGGATATAAGCACGACAGCTCCGAGCGTGTAGGCTTTGACGGTGCGGGATTTTACGGCGCAAAAGCAAATATCCGTACTATCACCGCAGAAATCGCTCTGCTTCCTCGCAGCGGAAAGCCGGCTACAATGTACGAGCTTCGCAGAAAACTCCTGCGGTACTTTCCTGCCGGTGTTGAAGGCACACTGAAATACACGAACAGCGCCGGCAAGACATATCAGATTGAGGGTGTTGTCAGTGAACTTCCTGCGGTAGAACGACAGGTAGGAGTGCTGTGTACAGCAAAAATAACGATTCTGTCATACGTTCCGTTCTGGCGTGTAAAAGCGGAAGATGTGGAGGTATCAGTCGCTGCGGGAAAAACGCAGTCGGTAAATTTCACAGCGCAGACGGAGGATAAAGTGCCGGCTATGCTCAGCATAACGGCAACAGCTGCTATGGCGGGTAACGATACGCATTCGGCAATAATTACGCTTTCGGGGCGTGAAATGCCTGTGTCGTACAACAGCATGAGCGTCTACGGCAAAGAGCCACAGGGGACATACAAAAGCACCACCGGAGAGCTTCAGCTGACAAAATACCTGAGCACAAGTGATGTGATAAACATCGACTGGGGACTTCTTGGCAAGGTGTATATACCGTATTCACAGCGTTCCGGTATCGACCTGATAAAGTCAACATCGCAGTATATCTATCCCGGCAATAACACTTTATCGGTAAAGAACATTGCGACAGCGGGTACGATAAAAGTAAAGCTGGTGCGTTTTGATTATGTAAGGAGTATCTGATGATAGTTAGAGTATACGATTTTTTATCGGCTGAGAAGCCGAAATTCTCGCAGAATCTTGTCGGCATCGTATCCGATGTTGAAAGCTTCAAATATACACGCAGAGCATATGACATCGGCAGTTTCGAGATGACAATACCTACACACGCAGATGAAGCCGGCTGTATACAGCCGGACCGTATGCTGATAGTCGGGGAAAAGCTTGGCCAGACATATATAGCGAGCGATCCGACAAAGCGTATAGTAAGAGGAACGTTTCTTTACGTTACGGACATTGAAAAGAAGGATGATAAAATAGCTATCACGGGATATGACCTGAAGTATCTGTTTGCACTTCGTGTCACACTTTTTCCAAAGGAAGAGCAGGACAAGGGAACATACGGCTATTATGTCACAAGCGGCACGACATTTTCGTGTATCTCGGACATTATTAATTACAATATCGTAAACGCTACAGACAGCGACAGACAGATATACGGCATGTTTGGTATAACGATGCCTGTAAATCAGATCAACGCAGACCCGCCGCTTACAGGCATACAGGATGACCGCTACATGACACGTCTTGAGCCTGTCAGCACAGCAATTTTTAATCTGCTAAAAAACTGCAAGACGCATTTTTACGATATGCGGCTGATTATAGATGACAATGCGGAAGACAGCGACAACTACAATCCGCACATGGAATCAAGTGAGGACAAGCCTGTTATCATCATAGACGAGAGCAGGTATAACATAAAAAGTTATACACGCAAGGACGGAACATCGGCATACAAAAACGCTATATATGCTGTTGTCGGCAGCGGCGACGCTGTTACAGTGAAATGCGTAAAGCGCCCTGATGATACCGCAAGCGGAGTAAAGCGTAAAGAGGTTGTACTTGATGTCGATACCGACAGCGTAGCCGAGATAGACAGATACGCACTTAAAGCGGCGGAAGAATATGTGGTATCCGATGATTTTGAGATAGAACCGCTGTTTATGGATGACGAAGCCGAACCTGAGCTTGCGCAGAAGGTATCCATCCGCATTGACGGGGTGGAGTACGAAACGGTCATAACTGAGATTACAGACGAGTATGCAAACGGCAAGCATACGCAAAGCTATGTCTGCGGTGACAAAAAGTTGAAGGTGCTTAATGTACTGAACAAGGCAACGGCAGGAAATACACAGAAAATCATAAACAACAAAATTACTACCGGTAATGCCGGCGGTGTCGGCAAGTTTACCGATACCGACAGAAACTGCGAGGTGTTCAACGACTACAAAAACAATGTTGCATCAGCGTACTATTCTCACGCCGAAGGGTATATGACTACAGCGAGCGCACCGTACAGCCATGCGGAGGGGAGCAACACTGTAGCATCCAATCTATCCTGTCATGCAGAAGGCAGTGAAACGACCGCTTCGGGAAATTGTTCTCACGCTGAAAACACTGGCTGTATTGCAAGCGGAATCAACTCACACGCAGAGGGGTATTACACGAAGGCTACAGGCGAGCATTCGCACGCATCGGGAAATCACACAATTGCGGGGTGGGAGGTCTTTGCACTCGGAAGGTATAACAAAAAGGCTGAAGATGTGGCACTTGTTGTTGGCAACGGCTGGGGAAACGATAGCTATGAATATAGGAGCGACGCCCTGACGCTTGACTATAGCGGTAATCTGCATATTTCGGGAAAGTTTACAGCTGACGGGGGTGTCGGCTATGTGCTTCCCTCTGCAACTGCTGACACGCTCGGCGGAGTTAAGATAGGCGATAACATTAACGTATCGGACAGCGGTACAATATCGGTTAACCTGTCGGCGTATCTGAAATCAGATGAAATATCGGACTGGGCAAAGGCTGAAAGCAAGCCTGTGTATACAGCGGAAGAAGTCGGGGCGGTTACGGCTTCCGAACTCGATAGCAAGGATTACCTCAAAGCTACAGAAATAACCGGACAGGTGATTGACCTGAACGACATTATGCTGAACACGGAATTAGACAAAGGCAAGAGTCAGCGGTATTTCTGCGCATCGGCATCCGCACAGAATATATCAAATCGCCCTGTGTCTGCAAATGAGCCTTTTGAGCTTACTGTTGACAATATCCGCTATGTAAATGCCGACGCATTTAACAGCGTCCAAAGGTACACGTCCGCTACCAGAAAGCGGTCGTACACACGCTGGTGTGACGACAATATATGGCGAGCGTGGATGTGTGATACGGATATAGTTATATATGGCACTGTAACATCAGAATTACCCAAAAGTTTTGACTATGCCACATACGGCGAAGGCTACAATCAGGTAGAGATTGAGCCGTACTATGACAACAACGCAAGCCCTATCAGAAATCGTATTGTTTTGACGTTGACAAGTGCTACATTCTACGACAGAGATGTGCTGACAGTCGGCGATTCTGTTGAGCATCTGAAAATCGAGAACGGCACCGTTACGATGTCATTGACAGGAACAAAAACCCTGTCATTTATGATAAAATACACTAACAAGAGAGCGTAGGTGATGAAAATGCAGATATTTCCGGATGGAACGTTTGTCCTCGGTGGCATCGAAACTGAGGACGCAGTTATGCAGGGAGCGAGGGTGATTCCCGACGATAGTGAGGAAGCTCTCGCCATATTGGCAAAGCAGGGAAAAGAAGAAGCAAACAGCGCCGAATAGGCGGAAAGGACGAAAAAATGAGCAAGATACAGATTATTATTGACAGCATAGCAGGTACTGTCGGGGCAGTTTTAGGCTTTATGTACGGAGAGGTAAGCGGTCTGTTCTGGGCGTTGATAGCGTTTATGGCACTGGACTATATCACAGGTGTGATTGTGGCCATAATCGAAAAACGTCTGTCATCAGAAGTCGGTTTCAGAGGTCTGGCAAAGAAATTTCTGATACTGGTATTTGTTGCTGTTGGCCACATTGCCGATACATACATACTCGGCGGAACTCCTGCCGCAATGTCGGCCGTGATGCTGTTCTATATCGCAAACGAGGGTATCAGCATAATCGAAAATGCGGGCAATCTCGGACTACCCGTGCCGAAGAAGCTGAAGGACATAATGGCTCAGCTGAAAAAAGAAAGCGAGGAAAAATAGAATGTTAAAAATCAAGGGAATTGACATCAGCAGGGCGCAGGAGCAGTTCGATTTTACGGCAGCTGTGTCGGCAGGCGTGAAGTTTGTAATTATCCGTGCCGGCATACGCACAGATGAGGACACTTACTTCAGACGCAATATCGAGCAGTGCAAAAAACTCGGAATAGATTTCGGCTGTTACTGGTATGTTACGGCGACAGACACGGCGGAGCTTGACAGGCAGATAAATGCGTGCGTCAAGGCGATAGGCAATGAAAAGCCGTCATATCCCGTGTTCTGCGACATGGAGGAACAGCGTCAGATAGACAACCTCACAAGCAAGGAAAGAACCGATATGGCGCTTGAGTTCTGTGATAGGCTGAACAAGGCAGGGCTTCCCTCGGGAGTGTACGCAAATCCTGCGTGGCTTGAAAGCTACTATCAGAAGGAACGTATTGTTGGAAAGCGTGATATATGGCTTGCACACTGGACCGAAAGCCCAGATTATGCAAGCCGGTATGACTACGGGCAGAAAATGTGGCAGTGGGGTATTGACAGTATCGCAGGCAAGGATGTTGACGGGGATATTTGCTTTGTAGATTATCCTGCGATAACGGCAAAATGGTACAAAGAAAACTGCGGTGATGTGCCGGAAAAGCCGGAAAAGCCGGAAAAGCCCGTGAATCTGTTTAAAAAAGGCGACAGTGTAAAGGTGAAGCGTGGTGCAAGGTTTACGAACGGAGTAGAGCCGTATTCTTATGTATATGATACGGTCTATACCGTTCAGCAGGTGTCGGCAAGCGGCAAGGAAACGCTTATAGGCATCGGCTCGGTGCCTACCGGCTGGCTTTATACAGAGAATCTGTACAAGGCGGAAAAGGCGGAAAGCACGGGAAACAATGACATAACGCAGAAATTCGCTGTAGGCGATAAAGTCAAGGTGAATTACGGCGCAAAGACGTATAACGGCGGTTTGCTTGCGTTGTTCGTATACACGAATGTGTACGAGGTTATGCAGGCAGGCTCGGGTGACAGAGAGGATTATATCGTCATCGGTCAGGGCGGGCAGGTCACTGCGGCGGTAAAGGCAAAAGATTTAAAGAAGGTTTAATAAACGGTTATCCCCCGGCGGAGTAAAAAGGCTCTGTCGGGGGATTTTTTGTTGGACAATAATTACGCCATTTGTATGATTTTTGACAATTTTACAGGCGTTATAAAAACGTGAAATAGCACAATTCCAGTGATTTTAACGGACTTTGACTCCGTCACTCGTGGGTTCAAATCCCGCTATCCCAGCCATGCGTAAATCCTCTCTGTCATTGCGATTGAGGGGGTTTTCTTTTTAGGGGATTTTTGTGTTGTAATTGGCGGTTACGCCACAATTACGCCATTGTGTATTTGTCAACCGCTTCAGAAAGTATCTTATAATCATCCATGTGTGTGTAACCGCCCGTTACTTCTAAAGACTGATGACCGAGAATTTTCGATACAACGGCAGTCGGCATTCCTCGTGCCTGCATCAGTGTGCTATATGTGTGTCGTGTTGAATGCGGCGGTAAAACTTCTATAGGCTGCTTTCCGTCAGTCGCAAGTTGCTTATTAAGACGATCAAAGAACCACATATATCTGCTTCGCAGGCTTGATTCTGTGACAATGTAATCAGCGATAACATACTTCTGAGCTCTGTTGATTTTTTCTTCAATAAAAGTCATTACATTCTTATTGATAGGCACTATTCGTTCCTTGCCGTTCTTTGGTGGGCCTATCGTTCCATCACGCTTAACAGCACTGTCGATAAGTACACAGCTACGTTTAAAATCAAACTTTCCCGGTGATAGAGCTCTCAGCTCACCGGAGCGTATTCCTGTTGACAAAAGAATGATTATCGGAAGCCCGAAAGTATCGTCGCTTTTTGCAAAATTTAAGATTTCGATTGCATCTTCCTCTGTGTAACTTTGCTTCTGCCCTGCTTTCTTCTTGGCTATCTGTGCTCTTGTAACGGGATTCTTTGTGCAATAATCGTTGTCTACTGCGTCCTCAAATAAGGCATTTAACAAAAAGCGTAACCGCTTCCGAATACTTTGGCTGTAATCAAGGTTCGCAAAAAAATCGGTAATATGGATGGGCTTGATGTCACTCAAACTCATTTTGCCTATCTTATGATCGCTCACTTTTTGTAAGAGATACTTATATTCTTCAAACGTGCTTCGCTGTATGTTGTTTTTCTTGTATGTGTCCAGCCACACAGGAATCCATTCTGACAGCGAATAGTCGTCGGTTGCTCGCTTTGATTCTCCGCCGCTCTTGATAAATTCTTTGTACTTCTTACGGCATTCTGATTCCGTAGAGCCGTAGAATCGGTAACGTAATCTTTTTCCGAAAATATCATAGCCATCACTTATGGTCAATTCTATTTGGCCTGTTTTAAGTTTTCTGAAACTTCCGTCGCCCTTTTTGCGTGCTCTCATAATAAACACCTCCTAAATTTTTTCCCCGCTTGTTACGGCGGGGAAGGGCTTATTTATACTTCTCCACAAGCTCCGCCATAGCGTCCTTGATAACCTGCGCTTGTGATATATCGTTATCGGCGCATATCTGCTTAAATTCGGCGGCAAGCTCTTTAGGTATGCGGAACGTCATTGCCGTGTATACCTTGTCGTTATAACGCTGTTTTACCTGCGTTGATGTGTGGGTTTTACGCTTTGTTTCGGGCATTCCTTATCACTCCTATCAATCTTACGGCGCATTCAGCCAGTACGACAACTGCGCAGATTATAGTGCATATGTTAATCCATATATTCCACGCAGAAGCAACATCAAGCATAAAAAATACTGCGAGAACGAGAAACCATATATCACTTTTTTTCACTTGTAAAACTCCTTTCATTGTGGTATAATATAAGTACCCCACAAGGGGGAGGGGCTTTCGCCCCTCAGGTTCAGGCTATTTCCATTGACTGATTGCTGTTATCAAAGCGGCGACTGCAACAACTGCTTTGATTACTATGTCGGCTATCTCAATGGCGGTAGCCTTTTTCTTTTTCTTAGCCATTTCCTCACCTCCTGTATATATTATATCATACTGCAAGCAGTATGTCAAGAGGTTAAGAAAAAATATTTTAGGATTCTTTAAATATTATCAATTAGGTCTTTAAAGTATGAAAGCTCTTTATAATATTTCGTATTCTTAGTAGCATTAAGAGCCTTTGCAGCGAGGTCTTGCCTACCGATTTCTTTTAACAATTCGATTAAACGAATATATATCATTGCATTATCGGGAGCAATTTTAAGAAGTCTGGTATAAGTGTTGATTGCCTCAGCAGGATTGTCACCGTTTTTATATAATTCGGCAAGCATGAAAAGCATTTGCGTTTTTGTATAAAAAGGATTGATGTAATTACCGTCTATGTATGATTTTAATAATTCTGCGGCTTCGCTGTAGTTTTCTCCGAGATTTTTATATATGATAGCCAAAGCAAGTTTATCGTGTGCGTTGTTGCTTGTCTTGCATTTCTCAATGACTTCGTTCAACTCGCTTTCAGTATCATCTAAATATTCCTTGTCAAACGAGCTTACGCCTTGTGCAAATTTGACATTATCGTATAAATGATCAGGATCCTGGATTTCATAACGCTTCTGTTCTAAAAATGCAATCAATTCTGACGGTGGCGGAGTAGTGGTTTTAATGCCTTGCTTTTCGTACTCAAGGAGCGGTTCAACGTACCGTATTGCAGAATCAATTGATTCTATAGTACAAGATATTCCATTGTCAAGCTGTATATTAAGCTTAACATTTTCTATTGCTGTTTCTGCTCCTACTATCAATGCTTTTAAAAGATTATTCATAATTTATATTTCACTTTCTTTTATTCTTCACTGAATAGATTACTATACTGGCTCTGCTACCCCTATAACTCTACCAACACATTCAATATTACCGTCTGACGGATATATGTTCTTATATTCTTTGTTGTGGGATATTAAACAGCTTTCCCCTGCTTCTTTTATGTAACCTTTTCCGTTCTGAATAAATAAACCTATTTTCCCTTTTGGAACTTCATTGGTTTTCACGATATAAACAATATCTCCGTCTGAATAGGTCGGTTCCATGCTATGACCGTCTATTTCAACTGCAAAATCTGCTCTTCGTGCAACTTCGTTGTCAATTACTCTTAAAGATTTCCATTGATCGGGATCGTCAAGTGAATAGCCACAACCGGCTGATACTTTATTAACACTAAAATGAGAAAACATAAAAGTGGGCTTTTTAGACTTTGATACTCTGTCATATTCAATGTCAAGAAGTCCATCAACTGCTTTTTTGCCGAAAGCGTCTAAAGATTGATATTTTTTATTATTGGTAATATTCCATAAATTACTTAATGATATTGGTGTGTTTTCAAAA
>ERZ1034984.3592-NODE-3592-length-11047-cov-4.014101_pt1 | contig 11047 bp, 4 predicted proteins | sample MGYA00520589_ERZ1034984 | MGnify/ENA primary metagenome ERZ1034984 (study PRJEB33766, sample SAMN09781790) | gut metagenome | biome: gut microbiome | host: Homo sapiens | place: Madagascar | study: EMG produced TPA metagenomics assembly of the PRJNA485056 data... | reverse complement strand
GTCTGAAGCTTCGGCCCGAACAGCTGCGGCAGCGAACCGATGTTGCCATATAACTGCGTTCTCTTTCCGTTATTGAACCGATAAAATTCGATTCCGTTTCCGCTGAACACCAAAACATAAGCTTCATTATTTTTGGAATCAAAGGTTTCCGCATTATTCTGGCTTCTAAAAACAAGACACGGCCAGTCACCCGATCGTTTTTCTTCGATCATCATATTGAAGTCCAGCGTAATATCTTTAAAGCGTTTATTTTCATAATACTTATTATTATACGAACCGAATATATTCCATCCGTTACTATCGGCAATGGATTCATTGAGTGAGAAAATCTCATCGGAGCTGTATTCTTTCTCCTTTGTAATATTCACTGTCCATTCTTTCTTTTCTGAACCGTCAAGACTGGTCACATATAGCTTGAATGGCTCGGAATAATCCTGTTCCTTTGATAAATCGGGATCAATATAAGTACCCTCTCCGCTGATCGCGGCAGCCGTTAGCTTCGATAAATCGGCATTCGCAAAAACCTCTGCATGAATGACGCTGTTTTCGGTATCAATCTCAACATTGCCCTTTTGATTTGCAATCGTAAAGGATTTAATATTAAAGTTAATAATGTTATTTCTGAATTCGACAATCGCCGCCTCCAGCATCTTTGCATTATTCTCGGTCTTATCCCGGGTATATTCATTTTTATGTTCTAAAAGCTTATCGTGATTTTCTTGCGAGATGTTTCCGTTTTTGCCGCCGATCACTGTATTGTTCAACAGCTTTTCCGCATTCGCTTCCAATTCATCTCCGGTAAAATGATTCCGGCTGTTTTTAAATTCATCCAGTGCATCATAAATTTTCCAATACATTTCCGGAACACTTGCACGAGTCATCTTGCCGCTTGTCAGCAGCGCCTCCGCTTCGGCAATAACATTTTCCAACCCCTCTTTTGCGGAAACCGGATACATCCCAACTTCTTCGCCAAGCTCCAGCATCGGCAGCCATCTTTTGATGGAATCAATATGGTTTCTGATATAATATTTCGCCACCCAAGCCGCCTTACTATCCTCCGAACCGTATCCGCCGTGAACCTCAACATTTTGAGTCATTTCATATCTTGACCACGGCCACAGATTTTCACCGGCTTTGCTCTTAATGCCCTCATAGCCTTTTTCCAGACCCGCATTCTGCATAATTCCGAGAATCTGAGTATTGGGCGTATTTGACGCAAAGATTTCATTTTCACGCCCTGCATAGCTGTTGGTCTGATAGGTGAAGTTCAAGGAATCCGCGATTGAAGTTGTATGATTATCAATCCAGAGATTCCCCTCCCCTCCGGCACAATGATAGGACGATGGAATACCGTCCAAAACATTTTCACGGCTCGTGAAAAATGACGTTCCGTTATCATAGTAAATCGCCGCAAGGTCATTCACCTGATTGGTAATATAATTTCCGACCTGTACGGAGTTGGGTTGTTTTCCGAGGGTATAGATTGCCCCTCCGTCAAATTGCACCAGCATACTGCTGTCGATTCTGTTATAATTGATCTTAATGTCACGGCAATCTGTCAGACCATACAGCGTCCATCCCCAGCCGCTGCACACGCCGGAATACGGAATATAGTACATTTCATTATGCGAAACATTCAGATTCTGGTTATAGTACCCCTGGATTGCCGGAGCGCCGAAATTCACCAGCCCGATTCGTGTAATATAGTTATTGTCGATTTTAATATTCCGGCATAGCTCTGTTGACGGAGCATACGGCATACTTTCATTGATAATCCGCACACTCGCCAGTGCCATGTATGAATTTTTCTTCAATCTGACATACCGATACTTACCGCTATTATCGGTATGCAAAATCAACGTGTTGTCCTTATCGCGGTATGATGATGAACTGGTAGATCCCAAAACACTGTAGGTTTTGAAATCCGGATCATTGGACGCCAGAATATCAATCCCCTGGATTACACCATCCGCTCCCATATTTTTTCTGGGATCAATCTCAATCCTGTCGATTTCATACTCCTTTTCAAGATCAATCTGAAGCCAGCATGCTCCGTCTTTCGGCGCCCATACCGAAAAAGTATCATTATCAACCGCATTCAAAGGGAATCCGGAACCCAGATAGGAGCTTGCTGTGACCGGTTTTCCGCATGCCAGATTCTGTCCCTCATAGACCTTGTCATTATACATCTCCCCAATAACGCCTGCGGTGATTGCACTGTCCGCCACATCACAGAATACGTTTCCGGTCAGATAGCTGTCAATACATCCGCGCACGAATCCCAATGCAACGGCGCCCATATCCTTAAATACACAGTTTTTAAAATTAACCTTTTCCGTTCTCTCAAGAGAGATATTTGCCGGAACCATTGAAAATCCGGGATCCTTCGGAATATCCACCTCATCATCCGGAGTCATCATCTGCGCCTGGTCATTAATCAAGCCTACTTTAGACGGTCTGTTCCATGCTGCATGTGCAAACGTAATCCCATCAAAGTTGATATTATGTACTCTGCTGTTTGAGTTTTCTCCCTTGATGTCCACCAGCTTCTCAACGCTTGCCAGATAAACCTCGGCGGTCGTCATATCTTCATCGGCTCTCGGCATATAATAAAGCTTTTTGCTCTGCCGGTCATAGTAAAACTCACCCTCGCGATCCAACTCCTCAAAGGCGTTTTCTACATAGAACTGAATCCCCGGTTCGATATAATGCTGTGCACATGTGCAGGCAGACATAAAGGATTTTCTGTGCAGCAGAAAAATACTGCCGTTATTCTTTGGAATAATATCCTCTACGTTAATCAAAAATGATTTCCATCCTATGGCAATATGAATTTGTATATCCTGCTTATTTTTATATTTTAAAAACTTGTTTTCCTGCGTGATAACACCATCATATTTGTAAGTGTCATCCTTATCGGAGTAAATCGACTTGATTGCATACAATTCTTCACTCTGCGCTCTCCTGGCACGACGGTCATTGACATACAACTGACGTACATATTCTGTTTCGTCCCAATCGACATACCATATCTTATCATTGTATTTCTGCCAGTTTTCAACCTTTTTTCCGCCCGAAAACTTAACATTTTCATCTCCATATGCCTTATAGGTGATGTAATATCCGTTGCTTCCGGAATCGCGCTCATCAAATTTTAAGGTATCATCAAAAGTATACACACCCTCTCTGAAGAAAACCGTTATATCGCCTTTCATATCAGAGTTGATAGTTCGTACATACTCCTTTGCCCTTTCTGCTGTACGAAACGGATTCCCGATACTTCCGTCGCCGGCATCATCTCCGCTCACCGATGATACATATATTTCTGTATTATTGTCGGCTGCAAAGCTGCTGATTCCCGCTATAAGCAGCACCATAATAATACAGCATATTAATGTCGATTTTCTAATCATAAACAGTTCCTTTCCCTATCCGTCAAGCCGTGTAGACATTTTAAATCTATTTTTCGCAGGTTATACTCGGCACGCAATCCGCCATGGTGTAACAGCTGCGCCACATATATGCTTTTATTTTTTTGATGTCACTCAAACCGGCAGTATCCACCGATACATTAAAGTTCACCTTTTCCTGCGGTGCGATTTCCTTGCGCTGTGAATTCATTGCAACCACCGTATTATTGCTGTCATATGCTGCAATCACCAGATAAATCGTCTGTCCCGACGTCGCGCTGTTATTGGCAATCTCAGCACATGCATAGGTTACGTCAGCCGGTTGCGTAATCGGCTGTGCGTCCGCCTCATCCGAAGCATAAAAGCCAAACTTCTCTACCTCTATTTTCTTGCTTGCCGTATACTGTACCGCTTCTCTTTCTATCGCAGAAACGCCGTTAATATTCTTAACACTGCTTTTGATGTTTACCGAAACTTCCGAATCAAAAACTTCTCCGCCAAACAGGATGGTATATTTTCTCTTATCCGTACATTCCCCCGTATAGGGTACTGCCTCTCCGTCGATTAACAACTCTATGTTTTCCGGATTTAATGTATCTGCATCCATGTCATGACTGAATTTCAGCACAATTTTCTCTGAGTCCGATGTGTATGAAACCACCTTTGGATTCACAACATACGCCCGGAATCCCCCAAGCTCCGTATCACTTTTTTGAATCCGTCTGTAGATCAAATACCGATACGCCTCGGAATCATCACATTCAATTTTGTTCACTGCCGGCGGATTTTTTCCGATTCTCGCCAGGATTTTATATTTCGCCTCGTCAAGCACTTTAATTCCGTTTCCATCGGCATCGTAAAAATCCTCTGTGTTGTATTCGTTACAACCATAAATATAAGTGTTTTCATAAAAGGTGTCGTATCCCTTTGTAAACTTTTCGATTTCAAAATATCCTATATGATAGGCTTCTTCCAGATCAACAATCAGATAATGATAATCCTCATTACCGTAATACAACCAGCGATTGCTTCCGTCAATTTTATCGTTCAGCGCCAAATCTCCGTTGCATCCCGGATAGTTTCTGTCCGTGACCGCACTTTTCCCCTCGGATACCAGGGTATAGTCCTTATCGTATACATCCCCGTAACCCATAACCTTTAATTCATTGTAATAAAGCCATAAATTCGGAGTTGCCTGTGTCCTAATCAGTCTAACATATCTATACTGCTTTGTCAATGAAACCTCCTGCGTAAAAGAACCTTTTGCAGGAAAAGCATTATCATCCTGTTCTGTTAGCCCTGCCGCTGTTTCATAGTCTTGGAAATCGGGAGAATTTGAGAATTGAATTTCAAATCCGTATCTCGCCGCATTTGCCCCGGTCTGATCCTGTCTGCCATACAACTGAACCGATGTGATATTATATTCATCCCCGAGATCGACCGCAATATAAAGTCCCAAACCCTTTTCTGCTCCGGTACAAATCCACTCCGACATTGTTGATGTATCGCCATCCGTCAAATTAGCAATTGCAAACGGCGAATCGGGTAAATTTGACGATATGACATTCTTCCCCGCTGCCAGATTCACCGATTCCGGCTGTGCGGCAGAAGCTGCCGCACAAATCGTCATCATAATCCATACACATACAATACAAAGGTAATATTTTTTTGCTTTCATTGTTTGAATAGAAACCTCCGTTTATTTAATCGACTCCCTTGCTGCTTTCGTCATTTCGGAAGTCATCTTCTCAACATCTACTACACTCTTAAGATTTTCGACAGCCGCATTCCATTTTGCTTCAAAATCTTCTTCGGATGCTGCCGCCAGTGTTTCTCTGAATTGTGTTTCCCATGAGGAACGTGAATTCCAGAAACTCTGCACTTCGGGAATATTTGCATAGGTAGCAGCCCATATCTCATCATTCGGACCTTCCGGCAAATCTTTTATCACATACTTGCTGTCACGGGCAAAATCAAAAGCGCTTCCCGTATGATAAGCAAAAACCTTGATATGGTTATAAGTTTGCGGATGCCAATGATTTGCATAAGTAAACTGCATCCAGAACTTTCCGCAATGCGTCTGCAATCCGTAGCAATCCTCCACCTTGTTTGCTGTGTCGTCCTGTTCCAAAAATCTCTTGTTTAAAGCTTCGTCCTTAAAACGTCTTCCGCCATCCGGGAGATCCTCATAAAGTCCTGCGCTTTCCGGTCCCCAGTAGCGTACCTCATCCCACTTATCACTGAATTGAACATTCATCCAGTTCAGCAGCAGCGGTAAATCTTCTTCCGGAACCGTTTTCAAGATTCCGACACAATTTCCCCATGTTTTTGGTTTTTCAACCTGTTCATATCCTTTCAGAACCGGCACATTGGTGTACAGCGGTCTGTATCTAAAGGTCTTTCCTGCCGCAGCAAGAGAAGCATTGAAGGTCGGAGCATAATATGGCATTGATATAACCGCATACAAGCCTTCGTTCATTTTTTCATCAAATATACTTTGCGTATTAATAAGGCTTTCCGGATCAATGACTTTCTCCCGAACCAATTCATTTTGCAGCTTTGCGCTTTTCTTCATATCCTCACCGAGCAGCGGCATGAAAATTTCTTTCTTCTCTCTGTCCCATACGGCTATGTAATTCTTATTCGGATGTCCCATCAGCGCCGATCCGAACTGTGCAAGAGGAATCCAACAATCCGAACCCCAATATCCTGTGGGATATACCGTTTTACTTCCCTCTTTTAAATTCAAATCCTTAATTTTCTTCAACAAATTCACTAAATCGTCTGTAGAGTTAATCTGAATATCCATAATATCATCGCCGATTTTGGTATTCTTCTGCTTTTGCAAAGCGACTAACTCATCATAGGACTTGCAATCCGGATAAATCATTTTTGCAATATCATCTCTGATCCACAGGCATTTTGTGACATTTGTTTGGGTTGCGCCGCTGAATGCTTCTATTTCTTCCTCATTCAGATCCGGGATAAATTCTGTATCAGTCGGGAAGTTGTACGGTACACCGTAAATTTTTCCGCCCACCTTAATTTTCTCCCAATATTTCTGCGGAATCTTATTCCATACATTCGGAGCATATTTTTGCAGCATTTCGGGCGTTAATTCCCAGATCTTATCCGCCTCAGCAAGCTTCGCAAAATGCGTAGGTCCCTGCCCTCCGGCACAGCTTACGATTTCGGGGAGCGTTCCTCCTGCAATCATCTTTGCAAGAGCCGATTCCCATTCTCCTCCGCCGTTACCCAAAACCTCATCAACCGTTACCTTTGTGGTATCCTCCAGCCATTTTTCTACCACATTATCCTTGACCTGCGTCGGTGCGCTGGCGTCCGAACCTTGAGTTGACCATACCTTGACGTTCAACTGCTTATCCGGAACAAACGTATCTCCCTCATAGTGAAACGCTGCCTGTTCGGGTTCCGTTTCCTTTTTGCATCCTGCAACACCGAGCATCATAATACATGCCAGCGCCAAAGATACCATTCTTTTTGATTTTGTTTTCATCTTTTTTCATCCCTTCTTTAATTTTAATATCTTTTTATAATTTATGCAATAAGAAATTTTTGTTAATCCTTTACTCCGCCCAGATTAATTCCCTGCGTAAAGTATTTCTGGAACAGCGGGAATATAATCATAATCGGCAAAGCCGAGAAAATCACCGATGCCGCCTGCAACGTTGTGGACGAAGGACGATCCGCCACATATCCGCTCGCGCCTGTTTCATTCGCCAATTTAGAAATCGCCTGTGCTTCGGTAATCAGCCTTCTCAAAACATACTGCAATTCATAAAGCTTCGGATCGGTTATATAGTAAAGACTGACGCTCCATGAATTCCAGCTCGCAACTACACCCCATAGTGCAATCGTAATAAGAATCGGCTTACACAGCGGAATGATGACGCTGAATAACGTCTGAATCTCACTTGCGCCGTCAATCATAGCCGCCTCCTCATACGATTCCGAAACGCTGCTGAAAAATGACCGAACCAGCATTACGTTATAGAACCCGACGAATGTCGGTATAATATATACCCAATAGCTGTTTACAAGGTGCATATACCGATATTGAATCAGTCTTGCAATCTCACTTACCGGTATATACATCGGAAGCATGAAAAACCATGTCAATGCATTCCGGAACGGCATTTCTTTTTTGTTCAGTGTATACGCCACAATAAAAGTAAGTATGACCGATTTTGCAACCGTAAAAACAGTATGGATCAGTGTCACCAATGTCCCCTGCCATATCGTCTTGCTCGACAAAATCGAAGCAAAATTCGATAATGTAAATTCGCGGGGATAAATGGTAATTCCCCCTCTTGCGGTATCTCCTCCGGTATTAAAAGCAATAGCCAGCTGGTTTAAGAACGGGTATAGCATCAACACCGCCAAGAATATCATGACACTGATATTAACCACATTTAATATCTTTTCTGATTTAGTTCTCATTATTTGTACAACCCTCTTTTCAACTACATTCCGATGTATTACCAGATTCCTATGTCCGATACCTTCTTACTTACGCGGTTACTGATGATCATAAACAGGAAAGTAACCATACTTGCCGCAAATCCAAAGGCGATTGCCATTGAATAGTTTGCCTGCAAGATACCTTCTCGGTAGGTCAGCGTTTGTATAACCTCTGTCTGAGATTGAGTATAGACATTCTGGAAATTCAAAATCTGCTCAAAGTTCGCAGACAAGAATCCGGCTGTGGACATAATCAGCACAATCGCAAGCGTAGGAAGAATGTTCGGAATCGTGATACTGAAGATCTGTCTGATTTTTCCGCATCCGTCCATTTTTGCCGCTTCATACTGCGTCGGGTCAACTCCGGCAATCGCCGCAAAGAATATCATGGAGTTCCAGCCAATCTCTTTCCATTGGTTCGTCCAGAATATGATCCCCCAGAAATGCTTTGGATTCATAAGAATATTGGTCGGTTCATATCCGCTGCCGATAATCAGCTTCATAATGATATTATACGTTCCCTCATTCGCAAATACCGTCTGAAAGATTCCGGCAATCGCAACCCAGGATACAAAGTGCGGAAGATATGTAATCGTCTGAACAACGCTTCTGAATTTTGTATTCACGATTTCATGCATCATGACCGCCAGCAAAATCGGCAACGGCGTTCCGAAAATCCAGGTAATGACTCCGATATACAGGGTATTTTTTATCGCATCCACAAATTTCGGAATCGTAACAATCTTGATGAAATTATCAAGTCCTACCCATTTGCTCGCAAAAAATCCGCCTAAAATGTCATACTCCTGAAAAGCCATAATAATGCCGAACATCGGTATATATGAAAAAATAATGACCAAAATGATAATTGGTATCTGCATTAAATAAAATGCCTTGTATTTTTTCATTCGCATTTTCAGGCTCTTTTTTCTCTCTGCTTTAAGTGATAATTCTGTACTCAAAAAAATCTCGCCTCCCATATTGGTTATCCAATGTTTCTATAATAATTATAGCATGCCGCTATTTTTTTGTAAACAACACAAAAATAAAATACATGACTGTATTTTATTGTTTTATTCCTTAATCAAAATGGGCTGCGAAAATTCACAGCCCATTTTGATTATTAAACTATCATTATTCTGCCGTCAAGGTATTGGAATCACAAACCATCAGCGCAGTATCGTATCCGTCAAATACGGCACACTGTACCTTTACTGTATCTTCTTCCTTTTCAAAATTGATTGACAAAGGCATCGTCATGCCCTGAGAAATCGTTACCGCTTTCTTAAAGCACTTCGTCATAACTCCGTTCTCATTGTAAAGTCCTACAATGATATAATAATCAGCGTCCGTTTCCTTGTTGTTGGTAACTACTGTACCTGCCGTGCAGCTTCCGTCCGCCAGCTGTGTTATAACATTCGCGTTCTGCGAGAAATTAATTGCAGCATTGCCCGATACGCTCTCCTCCGAACCGATAACATCGAGTTCAGCACAAGCCATCGCGAGGTTCGCCGAATCTTCCACGCACTTTGCAACACGGATATAGCGATACTCCTCCTGATCATTTACAGATACATCATAATAGGTAGCACCATCCGTCGGGATTGCGCCGTTTTTCGATGTGGACGCTACTTCCTTATAGCTTCCGAATTCAGGGTCATTCGACACCCGAATACTGATCTCTTTGCCGAACATATCCCAAGCTGCATTTTTGCCGCTCAAATATCTGATTTGCGAAATCTTATGCGGTGCGTCAAGGTTAATCTGAATCCACTTATCAGATATATTCTTATCAGACGTTCCGGCAACATTAAAGAACCATGTAGTATCATCGCTGCCATCAATTACTCTGCTTGCAGCCGCTGCATTATATCCTGCGCTGACTGTTGCATAGCCCAGCTTTGTTAAGCTTACGCTGTCCATAGCCTCACGCAGAACCAGGCTGACTCCTGTTACCGTACAACTGCCCAGACCGGAAATTTTGACTTTTCCGTCCTTTTTATACATCTCCAGTCCCGAAACAATGGTTTCCCCGGAAAGACCCGTATGAGCAACCTTTGCGATAGAATAGCTTGTATTCAGATATGTAACCGCTATTTCATCATTCACCGGCGTGCCGCTATAGCTTATCACTACATCATATTTTCCGTTTGCGGGAAGATCAAAATCATAGATCGCATATGCGTTATTGGTAAAGTAACCGTTGGAATACACATCACTTGCTTCAACATAATCCAATACCGACTTTGTGAGTCTGGTTTCTTCGTTCAGCAAGGTCAGTCTGAATCCGTAGATTACGCCGCCCTTTGACGGGATAAACTTCAGGACTCCGCCTTTTTCCAGATAAATGCCGTTATCAAATGCCGCTTCTGTTTTACTTTCCACCGCAGCAGCCGATTGCTCTACCCTTTCTTTTCCCGATGCTATGGTAAAGGTATTTTCCGCATTAATGGAGTACCATACAGTCAGTTTATATACGCCGTTTGCAGGCAGGTTATCCAAATTGTAGCTTAACCCTACGCTATCCAGATACCACCAAGCGCCCGGAGTTTGCGTAGCATATCCATACTGATTGGTTTTTTCCTCATTAAAGGTATCTGCATTAAAATCAATATGTGTTTCTTCATTTTCCAATCTTAATGCCATATCATATACCATTCCGCCGCCGGAAGTTTTAAACTCAATCGTCTGTGTTCCCTTTGTCAGATAAATAGAATCTTTCAAAACGGTCGTTGTTCTTGTGTTGTCAAACTCGAAATCTTCGGATATTGTTTCGTTACCGCATGTAACGCTCAGAGTGGCATTTGTTTTTTGATAAGCATTTCCCAAGCTGTGATTCACCGTAAATGTATAATATCCGTTTGTCGGAATTGTAACCTGATATGTTCCCTTTGTTCCGTCATAATAATAGCCGTTTACCTGTCCGTTGCTGAGAGTTCCATCGGTTGCCTTGAATTTTATTAAGGTCGCTTTTTCTTTTAATGTCAGTATAAAATCCTTAATCGTTCCTCCGGTTGTTGTCGAAAACTTAACTGCATTTGAACCTTTCTCAAGGTAAATATAATCCTGCATCACAACGGTTGTACTATCCTCGCCAAAAGTAAACTGCTCTGAAATACTTTCATTACCGGATGCAAATGCAAAGGTCGAGCTTC
>ERZ1034984.3591-NODE-3591-length-11048-cov-9.516420_pt1 | contig 11048 bp, 8 predicted proteins | sample MGYA00520589_ERZ1034984 | MGnify/ENA primary metagenome ERZ1034984 (study PRJEB33766, sample SAMN09781790) | gut metagenome | biome: gut microbiome | host: Homo sapiens | place: Madagascar | study: EMG produced TPA metagenomics assembly of the PRJNA485056 data... | reverse complement strand
ATATTTTTGTGTTAATTCCTTTACCATTGCTTTTACTTCATCCGCTGCTGCTTCGCCTTCTTTAATCATTCTTGCGATGCATTCTGCAACCTTATCCATATCCTCTGTATTAAATCCTCTGGAGGTAACTGCCGGTGTTCCAAGACGAATACCACTGGTTACAAACGGAGACTTTGGATCATTTGGAATTGTATTCTTATTAGAAGTAATGTTTACGGAATCTAATAATTTTTCTACTGCTTTTCCTGTTAAATCAAATGGTGTCAAATCTACTAACATTAAATGATTGTCTGTTCCACCGGAAACAATCTTAATGCCACGATTCATAAGACCTTTGCATAATGCCTGTGCATTATCAATGATATTTTTCTGATATACTTTAAAACTATCATCCAATGCTTCTTTAAAGCAAACTGCCTTTCCTGCAATAACATGCATCAGAGGACCACCCTGAATTCCCGGGAAAATTGCTTTATTGAAATTGAACTTATCTGCGATTTCCTGACTGGAAAGAATCATTCCACCTCTTGGTCCACGCAATGTCTTATGTGTAGTTGTGGTAGTAACATGTGCATATGGAACTGGGCTTGGATGAAGTCCTGCTGCTACCAATCCTGCAATATGAGCCATATCTACCATTAAGTATGCTCCTACTTCGTCTGCGATTTTACGGAATCTCTTGAAATCAATGGTTCTTGCATAAGCACTTGCACCTGCAATAATAAGTTTTGGCTTACACTCTAATGCAATTTCTCTTACTTTGTCATAATCGATAAAGCCTTCATCATTTACACCATAAGGTACAACATGAAAATAAGTTCCTGAAAAGTTTACCGGACTTCCGTGTGTTAAATGTCCGCCATGGTCTAAGTTCATTCCCATCATGGTATCTCCCGGCTTTAACATAGCAAACTGCACTGCCATATTTGCCTGTGCCCCGGAATGTGGCTGTACATTGACATACTCACAACCAAATAATTCCTTTGCACGTTCAATTGCCAGGTTTTCTACTACGTCTACACATTCACATCCGCCATAGTATCTTTTTCCCGGATATCCTTCTGCATACTTATTTGTCAAAGGGCTTCCCATTGCTGCCATAACAGCCTTACTTACCCAGTTTTCTGACGCAATCAACTCAATGTGACTGTTCTGTCTTTCCATCTCATCTGTAATTGCCTGTGCTATCTGTGGATCTACATTTTTTACTTCATCAAATGCGTACATATCTTCCTATCCTTCCTCTTTTTATTCTCAACTGACTTATTTGTCAGTCATTCATTCTTGTTACGTTTATGATATTCTTTTGTTTTTTGAATGTCAATAAACATTTTTAAGTATTCCAACTACTACTTGCAGTATCAATATTGCCGGCATTCCCAGCACAAAATACCAGTGTTTTGTCTTATGATGAAACACATACATTCCTGCCCATGTACCAATACTTCCTAACAAAACCGCTACCAAAAATAATGTTTTTTCCGTATTCTCCATTGATGTTTTCTGGCTCTTTTCTTATCAATTCCCATAAGTGCAAAACCAATCACGTTAATCACGATGACATATAGCAGGAATATTTTCTCTAAGGTACTCATTTTTCTATTCTTCTCCCAGTTTCATGGCAACCACAATTCCTACTGCTAATGCCACAATTCCGGTAAGTACCGTTACTACACTAATTGTTCCAAGACTATTCATCATAAGAATTGCAAATGGAGATGCTATGATTAATCCGATAATTGCCCAGTATGCTACATACGGGAACTTGGTAAAAATAATTTCAATTAACTTAGCAATTGCAAAAATTCCAACTACTACACCGATACCAAATGGTACCAAAACGGCACATCCATCCATTAATCCCGGCACATTAAAACTTACTAAGTTATCAATAAAACGGTTTACTTCTTTTAATATCGGGTTGTAATAGCCCATAATCATTAAAATCATCGAACCACTGACACCCGGAATTACCATGGTTGCTGAAGCAACAATTCCCACACCAAAGAGCTTCACTACATTGATTGCATTAAAGGTCATATCTGCTGCTGCACCTTCTGTTTCGCCCATTGCTGCCAAACCTACTACAAAGGCAAAAAATAAAACACATGCCATGATATGAGGCAACCGTATACTCTGACCTTTTACTTTCTTAGTCATAGTCGGTAATCCCCCTACAATTAATCCTACAAACAGCAAATTTGTCTGTAACGGTGCTTTATCAAACATAATCTGAATGACTCTTGCTACTACTACCAATCCCAGTGCCGCACCAATCAAGATAGGAATTAATACCTTCATACTCTTTTTAAACTCTGATAACAAGTGAGTTGCAGCATGAATAATCTTATCATATATTCCCATGGAAACAGCCATGGTTCCACCGCTTACTCCCGGAATGATATTGGCAACACCAATTACCACTCCTTTTAAAATCATTTTTAACATAGATTTTCTCCAATTCTTTTCTTACTTTTATTTCATATAATTTTTCAAAAATGTAACTAATGCATCCATTTCTTCATCTGTTCCGATGGAAATACGCAAATAATTGTCAATTCTCGGCTTATTGAAGTATCTTACATAAATGCCTGATTTCTTCAATGCCTCAAATAATTCTTTTGCCGGATATTTTGGATGACTTGCAAAAATAAAGTTGCTCTTAGAATCCTGAAAAACAAATCCCAGTGCCTTTAACTCTTTTTGAATACGCTCTCTGGTATTAATTACCTTTTGCAATGTCTCTCTAAAATATGTTTCATCCTTTACCGCTTCTACCCCAAGGGTTAATGCTGTCATATTCATGGTATAGGAATTAAAAGAATATTTTACATCATTAAGGTACTTAATAAGTTTCGGTGCGCCAATGGCATAACCGATTCTCATTCCAGCCATACTTCTGGACTTGGAAAAAGTCTGAACTACCAAAAGATTTTCGTATTTCGGTAATAATGTCAACGCTGACTCTGCTCCAAAATCAATATATGCTTCATCAATAATCACTATTACCTCCGGATGACTCTGCAAAATCTCTTCCACTTGAGCCAAATTCATAGCTACTCCGGTAGGTGCATTGGGATTCGGAATAACAATTCCGCCACATTCCTTTTTATAATCGTCTATTTTTATATGGAAATTATCATCTAATGGCTGGCACTCATATGGAATCTGAAATAAATCTGCCCACACATCATAGAATGAGTATGTAATATCAGGAAACAAAATCGGCTTTTTTGAATTAAAAAAAGTCAAAAAGCTCATTGCCAATACATCATCAGACCCTACGCCTACAAATACTTGTTCCGGTTTCACCTGAAAGTATTCTGCTAACACATCTACCAATGGCTTTGTCTCTGCATCCGGATATTTGCGAAACTCCTGTACATCCATTTCACGCAATGCCCGTTCTACGCCCGGAGCCGGTGGATAAGGATTTTCATTTGTATTTAACTTTATTATATTTTTTGCCTTTGGCTGTTCTCCCGGTGTATAGGGAACTACCTTACGCACATTTTCTTCCCATGTTGCCATATTCGTTCCTCCTATCATGTATTTCATACCCTACCATATTAACATATGAAAGTAAAAAATCATACATTTTTTTCTAACCATTTTTTCACTTCCATAAGATTCTCAAGAATAACAACACTTTTTTCTTCCATTTCTTCATTAGGTTCTACCCTGTCCGGTACCATAATTGCCTTCATTCCTGCGTTATAGGCTGCACGAATTCCATTATAAGAATCTTCTACTGCATAGCTTTCTTCCGGTAAAACTTCTAATTGTTTACATGCCATCAAATAAATATCCGGTTCCGGTTTACTCTTTTTTAGCATATCACCACAGACTACTTTATCAAAGTAGTGTAACACTCCTAAATCCTTTAATTGCACTTTTGCTACTGCTTCTCTGGTGGATGTTGCAAGTCCGATTCGATATTTTTGCTCTTTTAACCACTGTAAAAATTCTTTGGCTCCTAATTTTAGCTTCAGTTCCTCTTTTTCTCTTTGATGAAATAAATCAGAAGACTCCTGTTTATATTCATCATATGGAAAATCCGCTCCGTAACAGGAAAGAAATACTTCTCTCGTTGCATCCTTATTTAGTCCAAGACATTTTTTACAATTTTCTTCTACATTGGAAATTTTGTATTTTTCTCCGATAATACGCCAGCAGTCTGCCACCAGCCATTCAGAATCAATGATTACACCGTCCATATCAAATACAATTGCTTTCATTTCCGCCTCCTATTCTGTCCTGTCAATACTTTTTTGTTATTGTGACATTCTATCATGAAAAAATGGAATTGAAAAGAATTTTCATAAAGGAAAGGGAACTGCCTTTCTCTGACAGTTCCCTTTCTTTTTCCTGTTTCTTTATACAATTCCCTTAAAACAAAACTTCAATTCCATTGGTTTTGTTACGTCCAGCAAATACTCTTCGTGAGTTCTTGCTCCCCAACTGTTATCTCCACCGATTCCCATCTGCTGTTTTGCCACTCTTACTACAGTATAATGTATCTGCGGCAACTCATATGGATGCATTGCATTTTCCATTTCATGCGGTGTATACGGTAAAGCAGAAAAGCTTAATTCATCTCCTGTAAACATGATTCCTTTTCCTGTATTATCGGTTATCTTTGCCCAGCGCACCTTGGTTTTATTTCCACACTCCTGTGGCACCAAATACTTCGCTACATTATCTACTACTTTGTTTTTATAGATTCCAAGCTTTGCTCCATGCTGTCTGTCGCAATAAGTTTCAGATGGTCCATTTCCATACCACTCTACATTTTCATAATCTGCATTAAATTTAAACATTACACCAAATTCCGGCATATCTGCCAACTCTTTTATCGGCTGATATGATAATGTAGTAGCAATGGTTCCGTCTCCAAATACCTCATAGGAGATACTGCACTTGCTTGCAGGGGTAGTAGGCATTGCATAATAGAACGTAATCACTGCACTGTGCTCTTTTTCCAGAAGGGTTGGATTTTCTTTTGCTTCTGTATCCATCCAGCAGTACATGCTGGCAATTTTCCACTGTGCATACCGTCCCATCATTTTGTTTCCACAATCGTTATCAATTGGTGCTCGCCAGAAGTTTGGCATTGGTATTTTTTCTATCATTTCTTTTCCGCCATATCGGTAAGATGCCAATCCTCCGTTTAAATAGCTGAACAGACATTCAAAATGTTCTCCTCGCACCCCAATATTTAATTTTCCACGAATTACGGTAAGCGGCTCCGTGATTGAATTTTCTTCTGCTTCTGCTTTGAAAATACCCTGTCCGAATGCCACTTCATGTCCCACCGGTGCCCAGTCTTCTGCCTCTTTCAATCGGAAAGATACAGTAACCACATATTCGCCCGGTGCTTTTGGAATTTGCAACGGAAGCGGATATGTTTCCTCACTTAGCGGTGCCACATTGGTTATCAACTGCACTTGCTCTACAAATACACCATCTTTTTCTAATATCACTATACAATCATATTTTTCCGTATTTACAAACAGATTTTTATTTTTTACCAAGACTTTTTCTTCGCTTATTTCAACGCTGATATTCTGATAATTGAATTTTACTTCCTGCATTTTAGGTGATTCATCACGTTCTCCGCCATATACAATTCCATTTCCACTAAAATTGTAATCACATGGATGATCTCCAAAATCACCACCATATGCTTGGAATTTATTGCCATATCGGTCTTTCTTTTCAATAGACTGGTCGATATAATCCCAAATAAAACCACCTTGGTAAGAAGGCTCTGCATCTGTTAAATCCGTATACTTATGCATTGCACCACAGGAATTTCCCATAGCATGGGTATACTCACAGCAGATAAATGGCTTGCTTCTATCCTTTGCCAAAAATGCTTTGATATCCTCTACGCTTGGGTACATCTGGCTTTCCATATCGCTGGTTTCATTGTATCGTCTGTCATTGAACACACCTTCATAATGTACTAATCTGGTATTATCCAGCTTGCGGAAACAATCTGCCATATCTCGAATAACAGTTCCGCCAAAGGACTCATTTCCACAGGACCAAATTACAATGGAGGGATGATTTTTATCTCTCTGGTAACAGGAATTTACTCTGTCAAGCATCATTGGTTCCCACTCTTTGTTATTTCCCGGAACTGCTGTTTCAATATCTGCTATACCACGCACAATGGGGTCCCAAGAGCCATGACTTTCCATGTTGTTTTCCGCAATCATATAAAGCCCGTATTTATCACATAATGCATAAATTCTGGAATCATTGGGATAATGGCTGGTTCGAATTGCATTGATATTATTGCGTTTCATAGTCATAATATCCTTAAGAATCTCTTCATCTGTAACTGCCCGCCCTGTCTTAGAACTGAATTCATGGCGATTTACGCCTTTAAATACAATTCGTTTTCCATTAATCTGCATGATATGATTCTTCATTTCAAACCGGCGGAATCCTACCATTTGAGAAATAACTTCTACCACATTGTCTCTTTCATCCAAAACCTCTAAAAGCAATTCGTAGAGATTCGGTTCTTCTGCACTCCACAGTGCCGGTTCTTTTACATTTTGTAATATCGTAAGTTCCTTTTCCAGCATTGCTTCTGTCTGAATTACCGCCTCTTCTCCATCTTTTAAGGTAACCCTTACCTTGCCTTCTCCTACTGTCTTGCATGTAATCTGCAAATCTGCATTTCCATAAGAGTCATCCAATAAGGTACGAATACGAATATCTTCTATATGCGTTTTGGGAATGGTATACAAATATACACTTCGATAAATACCGGAGAATCGGAAAAAGTCCTGATCCTCACACCAACTTCCGGAAGTCCACTTAAATACCTGTACTGCCAGCTTATTTTCTCCCTCTTTGATATATGGTGTAAGTTCAAATTCCGATGGTGTAAAACTATCCTCACTATAGCCTACATAATTTCCATTTAGCCAAAGTGCCATACCACTTTCCACTCCTTGGAAAGAAATATAAATTGGCTTTCCTTTCATTTGTTCCGGTACCTGAAAATATTTTACATAACTTGCCACCGGATTGAAATATTCCGGTATTTCTCCCGGTTCAATCTGTTCTCTTCCATCCCATGGATATTGTACGTTAGCATACTGCGGTGCGTCATATCCTTCCATCTGGATATGTGCCGGAACTTTAATATCTGCCCAGGATTTACAATCGTAATCCTCTGCTTCAAATCCTTTTATTGTGGAATTATAGTTTTTTGCATAGGAAAACTTCCAAAGTCCATTCAGGGAATAGCGAAAACTTGTCTTTTTCTGTTGCAATTCTTCCATAGATGCGTAACACACATGGTCTGAATGCGCATCTTTTCTATTTTCTGCAAACACAAGTGGGTTCTTTACTTTTTCATAGTTAAAGCAAGACATATTCATACCTCCAATACATTTTTCTTTATACTGGTTCGGCAGCACCGAAAACCAGTGCTGCCGAACTTTGTTCTTATGCTTTCAAATATGAGATTATTTCACTGCTCCTGTAATACCTTCTGCAAAGCTCTTCTGTAATAGGAAGAAAATAATTACAGTTGGTAATGTACATAACAAAACTGCTAACATCAATACACCATAGTCAGTAACATAACCTTCGATTAAGTTTGCTACCAACATCGGCATTGTGATACTGGTATCATCCTGCATAATTACCTTTGGCCACAGATAGTTGTTCCATGCATTCATAAAGGTAATTGTCATTGCTGCTGCATAAGTGGAGCGCATGGTAGGAACGAACATACGGAAGAAAATCTGTAATTCGCTCAATCCATCAATTCTTGCTGCCTCGATAATATCATGAGGAAAACTTCTTGCACTCTGTCGAAACATCATAATCAGGAATGGTGTTGAAATCGTTGGAAGGATAAATCCTAAAGTTGAATTCAACAAGCCTGCGGAAGAAAACATTCGAAACAATGGAATCATTGTTGCAACAAATGGTACCATCATTGCCAATAACAGAATTGACATTACGAAGTCTTTTCCTTTATCATGATAAATTTCAAATCCATAACCTGCCAAGGAACAAATGATCAGAGAACAGATTGTCAGGATAATAGCATATTTAAAGGAATTAAACATTGCTGCCTGAACATTCTGTGAGGCAAATAATGCCTTGATATTTTCTACCAAATATCCACCTGGTATCAGTTTTCCATTAGTAACATCCACACTCTTATTGGTTGCAGATACTGCCATCCAATAAATTGGAAATACGGAAATAATAGATACAATCGTTAACACAATATACATTAAAACATTGGCTCTTTTTGTCTTAGTCACGCTTGTCACCTACTTTCATCTGTACGAATGCCAAAATAGCTACTAAAATGAAGATTAAGAAGGACATAGCTGCTGCATATCCGAAGTTTGGCACATACTTAAAGGATACATTATAAATGTAATGGGACATCGTAATTGTTGCATTTGCCGGTCCACCTTTTGTCAAGTTAACAGATTCATCAAACAACTGTAATGTTCCGTTTGTAGACATAATTGCTGTTAACAAAATGGTTGGTTTCAGCAAAGGTACTGTGATTTTGAAGAAAGTCTGCATTGGACTTGCTCCATCAATTTTTGCTGCCTCATAAACAGAATATTCTATATTTTGTAATCCGGAAAGGTAAAATACCATATTATATCCGGTCCATCTCCAAACCAATGCAAGTATAATGATAATTTTGGCACTTGTAGCATGCCCCAGGAAATTATATCCTGTATTTAAAATTCCTACTTTAATTAAAATATTGTTAATGAATCCGTCTACTGCAAACAGAGAACGGAAAATAATTGCATAAGAAACAAGTGATGTTGCACATGGTAAAAATATTGCGGTACGGAATAATCCTTTAAACCGAAGATTCTTATTATTCAACATAGATGCCAAAACCAATGCTAAAATCAACATGATAGGTACTTGAATAATTAAGTATAAGAATGTATTTCCTAAGGAAGTCATAAAAACTTTATCCTTAAACATTCTTGTATAGTTGCTAAATCCACCGAAGGTCAGATTATTTGCCTTACCAACCTGTAAAGATAAAATAAATGCTTTTATCATTGGCAAGAAACTCATAATCGCAATCATTACAGTTGCCGGTGTCAGAAACGCCCAACCAGTGAGGTTATGTTTTTTACTCAAGGACATCTTTTTTCTTCTGGGTTCATTTGTCTGGCTCACATCTGTGCCCCCCTTTATTACTATTGCGGAGAATAGCTTTTGCCATTCTCCACAATATTTATTCTGCTACTTTTATTGTTACTGCATATTGAATTCTACTGTTTCCTGTGCAACCTGAAGTTCATCATCAATATTTGCACCGGCTACAACATTCTGGATTGCTACTGCTACGGCATCACGAGCTTCATAGTAGTATACACCAGTATTGTTAGAAGGAACTTTTCCTGCAAACTCTGTAATCTTGGAGAATACTGCATCGCCGCCGAAGAATTCAGATGGCTGTGCATATACTTCAGAATCACCTGCTGGTAAGTAGGTTGCTAAAGCACCGGAGCTTGGTAAAATGTTTTCATAAAGCTGTACACTTCCTGCGAATGTACTTGCTAAGAAATCTTTTGCTAAATCTACATTTTTACAGTTGCTTGTAACTGCCCAAGAAGATCCACCGTTGTTGGAATAATTGGTAGCACCATCTACACCTACGAGTTTTGGCATATCTGTGATAGCCCAGTTTCCGCTCTGATCTTCTGCTGTCTGAATAGAAGCCATAATCCAGCATCCATTGATAGTTCCAGCTACTGTTCCTTTTGTAAGTGTTCCTACATATTCATCCCAGGAGTTTACTTCGATTAATACTCCTGCGTCTACTAATTTAGAATATGTTTCCATAACTTTCTTTAATGCATCATTTCCAACCATATCAGGATTTCCATCATCATCAAAGAGAGAAGCTCCACAGGACTGAAGCATCATCATGATAACATCAGATTCACCTGCCTGACAGGAAAGTAATGGTTTACCTGTTTTAGCTAAAACATCTTTTCCTTTTTCCAAATATTCATCCCATGTAATATCTGTAAAATCATCAACAGTGTATCCAGCTTCTGCTAATACATCTGTTCTGTAACAAGCAATAACTGCTCCATTATCAAAAGGTACTCCGTAATTCTTTCCATCCACTACGGAATATGCTGTTTTTCCTTCTGCAAAGTTAGAATAATCAATTCCACTATCTGTTAAATCAACAAATGCATCTGGATAGGAAATAACATTTTTTTGGAATGCATTGTCCTGCATTAACAAAATATCCGGTAATGTGTCAAAGTTTCCACTGGTTGCTGCTGTTGTCAACTTGGTCTGAACGTCTTCCCAAGGAGTTTCTACTACATTAACAGTAACGTCCGGGTGATCTTCCTTATAAATCTTAGCGGCTTCTTCCATTGCATAAATGTTAAATGCCGGGTCCCAACACCAAACGGTTAATGTGTTCTCGTCCTCAGAAGCAGCTGTGTTGCTATCTTTGGAACTGTCGCTTTTCTTACTGTTGTTTCCTGAGTCCCCACAGCCAACCATCATAGTTGCTGTCATTGTTAAACAAAGTAATGCGCTTAAAAGTTTTTTCTTCATATTGTTTCCCTCCCAATAAAAAGTTTTTGTTTAGAACAATTCGCGAATTGTTCAATCGGTTGTTCTATGGTTAAAGTTTACCAAATAATTACATTGTTGTAAATGTCTCTTTTTTCTAGTTTTTCACATCTGTTTTTGTGTATTTTTTCTATATTTTTTTCGTCATTTTCACTACATTTTTCGTTTGCGCAATCGTTTGTTCAGTCGGAAATTAGATATTTTTTCCATATTTTACTATAAAAATTAGTTATGGTAACGTTACCATCCTTATAAATCCGTTACTCCTATTTTTCTTTGTATGCTCTTTAACTTATTAGTAAATTCTTACACTATTTTTACTAGTGTTTTTTAATTATTTTACTAAACTTTTACTCGTTATTTAAATACATTTATATATTTTCTATTGCACAAGAAAGTGTCTTCGACACTCTCAACTCCCC
>ERZ1034984.3588-NODE-3588-length-11055-cov-11.626818_pt1 | contig 11055 bp, 9 predicted proteins | sample MGYA00520589_ERZ1034984 | MGnify/ENA primary metagenome ERZ1034984 (study PRJEB33766, sample SAMN09781790) | gut metagenome | biome: gut microbiome | host: Homo sapiens | place: Madagascar | study: EMG produced TPA metagenomics assembly of the PRJNA485056 data... | reverse complement strand
TGGTTTCCTTTCCTGGCAGCTTGCTCGAACTCGATCTATTGTACCTCGAATGCCCCCTGCGGTCCTTTATCTTACCGTCCGCTGCCATGATTTGACATGTGAAGGAATTGTGGAGAATCTCTTACACCCCTGAATCTCTAGACTTAGTTCGATTCTCTCAACCTGATCTCTGATCATTTTTGTTGAGCAACAACGTCTTAGCGTTCTTTTCCCCCAGTTTTCCCTCATCAAATTCTTTTTCTTTTATCGCTTCCTGCTAGTCAGGCCCTTTATTTCTTTTCATTGCTTTACGCGTTAATTCTTGTTATGTTTACTGATAGCGACTTTGCATCAGGCGTTTTCCCGTCTTCGCTAACAAATAACGGTGGACTTTTCTATGTTTCTTGTTATAATCTCTCGCTGTAAGTTGGATGCGAAAGCATTCGGTCGATAAGAAAAAGAAATCCCCCTCAGCGCCAACTGAGGGGGATTTGATAAGTGACCGAAATCACTCACGTCGCAATGAGTATTTTATCACTTAGACGATATACGTGCAATACGCGCGTGTTCTTCGTCACTTTTCCATATCGACATAAGGAACTGTTCGCTCGTCTAACGGTTGGGGCATTGCTTCTACCGTTGGTTAGGTGCATTGTGTCGGTAGGGTTTTCACATAGCGACTCTTCGCATTGCGATCTCGATGAGAGGGACACGTTTTTCCGTGCCCTCTTCCACGACGACCGCAACAGCTCTTATGCCCTTGCTACCTGCATTGACGGCACTTGGCGTGAGTCAATGCACAAGCACTCGCACCTTTCTTTCATCGGCGCGCCGAGCAATGGGTCGCTCTATGTTTCCGTGAACGGTTTTTCCGGAGATAGACGCCGCCTCGATTCGCTCAGGCAGATCAACGCTCTTTTCTTCGATCTTGATTGCCACGGATCGTCTCGCTCTCAAACCGATAACGCGATTTGTAATGCACTTGAAATCATCAGCGAGGCTGTACGGATTGAGAAGCTTCCTTGCCCGACGCTCACCGTCGATTCCGGTCGCGGTCTGCACCTTTACTATGTCTTGAACCGCTCCATCCCCTATCGATGCTCTGCTAACGGTCCTGTCAACGAGAAGGCGCTCAGTTTATTCCAACTAGTTCAGCAAAAACTATCAAGAGCCCTCTCCCAACTCATGGAACCGATCGATTGCATTGGCGTTGACGAGAAGGTGTTCGACTTCACTCGTGTCTCGCGTGTGCCGGGGAGTTACAATCCTGCTGCCCAGCGTTATGCCCGCCTTTTGTTGTCAAGCGACTCTTACTACGATCTGAGCGATCTTAACGTGAGGCTTAGTGGATTTGCGAAGCATGTCGTCTCGCCCGAGGTGGGGCATTCGCCAAACGCACTATTCTCGAGGAAACGCGGTGACGACAGTCCGCTCTTGCGGTCTCGTTTAGCTAATGTGATTTCCCTGCAAGCTCTTCGCAATTTCGACTGCGAAGGCTCGCGTGAGCTCATGTGCTTTGTTTTCTACAATACTGCCGTTCAACTTGTCGGGCCGAACGATGCTTCTCGCCAGCTTTGCTCATTCAACTCTCGTTTCACGCAGCCTCTTTCGCAAGCTGAGCTCGATAGTGTTGTTCGCTCGGTCGATCGAGTTGTGAATGTACGGGGTCAACGTGGGTATTACGTTTTGAGCGCAAAAAGAATAGTGGAGATGCTCGCACTAACCGAGCAAGAGAAGATAAAAATCCGATTCCACACGTCAACTCGTTCAATCATTCGGGAGAAGGCGAAGGAGGCCACTGCGTCGCGCCGGGCCTCAAGAGACAAAAAGATTTCCAATCTTTATCGAAGCGGCGATTTCACTCAAAACGAAATCGCGCAAAGGGTTGGTTGCTCATTAAGAACTGTTGCGAGCGTTCTTTCGCGAGCAAAACAACAGCACTTCAGTTCACTTCCGAAGCTGCAAATAGCAGTTCCTTTTGTTATGCAACAACGTAGAGGGATTGTTTTATGCAGCATCAATCAATCGCATCTACAAAAGGAAAAGCTGTTGCAGATGCGATTGGCAACCAACCACACATTCGTATTCAGTAGGCCGAGCAGCAGCGCTACCTGGCCTAATCATGACTTACTGAAAGCCCGCATCCGAGAGATAAAGGTCTCTTTTAACAAACAACATGAAGATAGGTCTAACAAGATTCTCTGCAAATATGCAATTTTTTGTCATACGTGTTTATCTGTAGTCGGTCTCATGCCTCTTTATTCTCTCAATTCGAGTTGGGTCGTATGATTACCTCGATTTATCGAGTGCTTCTTGTTGCTGTTCTATCTCTCTTAGTAGCATCTTAATCTCACCGATTAGCTTATAGTCTGCTTCTCCTGAGACTTTGTCGGCTTTTCGCAGAGCGTTTTTAGCTGTCTTGAGATATCCGTTGATGTCCTTCGGCTTTCTTGGATGCTGGTTTGAGGAAGTTGTCTGCCTTTGATTTAATGCCGTTTCGCTGCTGTTGTCTGGGTTTACCGGAAGATCAGTTTCTTTGATCTCCTGCACAAGCGCCGTTATCTCATCACTGTCGTAGCTGTTTGATTTAACTGTCTTGATAATATAATTCTGTTTGTCTCCTGGCAATTTGGAGATTGCTTCTGCTTGAGTCTGGGTAATTTTACCTTCGTCGAGTAGGTCGTTGCCCTCTTTTGCCAGATTTCGTGCAATGTTTAGCAGTACTTGCGCTGTTCTTTCCGACACTCCAAAATGCTCTGCGAGAACTGTTTTGGTATTGCGACCCTTCAGGCTTGGATCGTCCTTTCTCCACTCGACGAGTTTGTCGGCAAGCACCTTGAAACCCTGGGCTCTCTCGGATGGCGTGATGTTCCTTTGCCCCATGTTGCTTGAGTGCATGATGAATTCTGCTTGCTCGTCGCTGAGCGATCCGAGCTTATGGCAACGGCCTGGAACCATTCGCCATGCGTCACCATACTTCTCTGCGAGAAGCTTGCAGGCGCGCCAGCGTCTTTCGCCATCGACGATTTGAACGCCGTTTTCGGTTTCACGCAGGATGAGGGGCTCAACTTCCTTGCTGTTGTAGATTAGTCCTGCGAGGTTTTTTACATCTTCTTCCGTTATCTTGTAGGCATTGTTTGGATTTGGTTTGATGTCTTCGATGTCGAACCAGTCAAACCCCATCTCGCTCAGTAGCGTATTGCGTCGATTATCGTTGGCCATCTTGTCAGTAATCGATGCGTTCTGGTTGTCTCTTGCATTAAATGCGGCAACTCGTAGCTCTTCTTCAGAGAGTTTCTCATGTTTCGTGACAACATTTGCCACTGCTCCCCCATTCCGAGCGATTGCCGCTTGTAGCTTTTTCTTAGGCATTCATTTCCTCGATTTCTTGAGCGAGCAAACGATATTGCATTCCGGGTTTGCTGTCGGGCGCGTATGTGATGAGTGGCTCCATTGCAAGACTTGCCTCCGGAACAACCGTACTTTTTTCAATCTTTGTGTTGAAGTACTCAGCGTTCGGTATTGCTTCCTTCAGCAGTTCGCAGCCAACTTTGTAGGCGGAGGTTTTTCTTTCGATCATCGTTTGCAAGATCTTCCAATGCTGCGGCAGCCGGCGCCGTTCTTTTGCGGTCCTGTTGATGGTATCAATCGTCTGAGAGAGACCTGCGATTGCAAAACCGTCGACTTTAATCGGAATGATAATGTGCGAAGCGTTGTTTCCTGCTTCAAGAGCCACGATCGCGTTGGTGGTTGTCATGTCAAGCCTTGGACCGCAATCGATGATTATATAGTCGAATCGATCTTCGCCTTCTTTTGCCATTTCTTCTACGAGGTCCTCGATTGCATAGCACAATCTTGTGTCTACTCCTCCTGCGATCTCTGCTTTCAGACGTGTATCCGCGTCTGCAAATCGGAAATTCGAGGGAACACAGAATACGTTATTGTAGTCGGTCGGTTTCATTACATCTCGGAGGCTTTTCCTCTGTCCGTTCGGCGTTGTCTGGTAGAGAACGTCCGCGATGCACGCTTCTTCGGAGCGAGGGTCATATACTCTGAGACTCTGGCTTACGTTTCCTTGGCCATCCATATCGATTACCAGGACTTTGTATCCCATTTCAGAAAGGCATACTGCAAGGCAAGTGCAAGTTGTAGTTTTTGCAACTCCGCCTTTGTAACTCATGATCGAAATAATAGTCGGTTTCTCTGCTGATTGTGTCAGCTGTCCGTTGAGGAGCAAATCGGCAAGTTGCGATTTGTTAAGGCCGCGGCGTTCAGCTTCCCTTTCAAGCTCTTCTACGGTCTCCCTGCCCAGAGAAAGCGATTGCTGCTGCTTTTCTCCGCCTTTCGACTTACCTTTGGTGGCCATTTTGACCTCTTTCGTTTCCGACTGATCTTTCGACATGCCTCATCCTATCACTGCTGTGTTTATGTCTCATTTGATTTTGGCTCTGTGCAGTCGCTGCACACTTTGTCGTTTGAATCATTCTATACGCATTATTTTTATTCGACAAGCGTATTTAGCGACTATCTTCTTTAATTGCAAGATTATTCACATCTCTATTTTGTTCCCCGTTGCCAATGTCTATATACCTTATTTTCTTTCCTTATTGTAAGTGTGCAGTCGCTGCACACTTACAATAAGTTTCCAGCATTAGATTGGTAGATGGGTAATCAACATGGTACTGTGCAGTCGCTGCACAGCAAGGAGAGGGTGCCTTGAGATACATGATTGAAGGTTGCTCGGTGTGAAACTGTGCAGCGACTGCACAGTAAACGTTTACGCACTTGGTGATCGACGCGAGATGACAGGAATCGATGGAGGACGAAGTTCTGTCATAAGGAGAGAGGATATTATGGATGGCATTAGAAATGATATTGATACCTCCGCTACGGAGAAGTAGAAATTATGGAAGCAGGGAAGTAAAACAATGAGATAATTAAAAGACAAAAGGAAAGAGGTGAGAAGATGAATTACTCCACAATCAAATATTTCGATATTGCTAATGGTGAGGGTGTTCGTACGACGTTGTTCGTGTCAGGATGCCGTCGAGGCTGCCCTGGTTGCTTTAACTCAGAAGCATGGGATTTCTCTGCGGGAAAACCATTTACTCGCGAGGTTGAAGATGAAATCATCGAGAGCTTGAATGCCTCTTACGTTGATGGCTTGACTCTTCTTGGAGGCGAGCCAATGGAGCCGGAGAACCAAACAGGTCTGTTGCCGTTTCTTCAGAGGGTGAGAAGTTGCTTTCCCGAAAAATCCATCTGGTGCTATACAGGCGAGCTTTATGAGAACTTGCTTGATTCTCGATCTCGATACAGCTGCAAGGAAACCCAGGAGATTTTGTCTCTCGTTGATATTTTGGTGGATGGACCATTTGAGCAAGATAAGCATGACATTACTCTGAGGTTTAAAGGATCGTCCAATCAGAGAATTATCGATCTTGCAAAAACAAGAGCGGAGGGGGAGCTTCGACTTTGGGAAGACGATCCAACTTATGCGACACATAGTATGAATCGTGTTTAATCGAATCGTAAGATATAAGGTTCAAGATAGATAAGGCCGCCACGAGGGATGTGACGGCCTTGTTAAAGGCTCAATTGCTAGATTCTATCGAGGCTCAAATTGGGGTTCTATGCGGGGTTCTCGTGAATCATAATATGCTTCACATTGTCAAAATGAAATTCAACGGCATCGTGAGCGGCTTCAGCGATTTCGTGAGCTTGAGTAAGCGTTTGCGAACCATCAACGGCGATTTCTGCGTCAACATATACCTTGTTTCCAAACTTTCGCGTGCGAAGATCGTCGATTCGGATGACACCCGGCGTGTTGCTGATAACATCTACGAGCTCATGTTCGAATGCCGAATCGCAAGCGGTATCAGTTAGGCTGCTAAGCGATTCCTTCAAGACGTCGAATGCGACCTTCAATATGATGACGCAGATGACCAAGCTGGCAATTGCATCGCCTGCGTGAAATCCAAGCATCGAGGCGCCGATGCCGGCAAGTGCGCCAACAGAGGAGAGCGCGTCAGATCGATGGTGCCATGCGTCGGCCATGAATGCGCTCGAGTTTATAGCGCGAGCCCAATGGCGGGTATACCAGAACATTCCTTCTTTTGCGACGATAGATACGATTGCTGCGATGAGAGCAATGAGACTCGGTGTTGCAGCGTCAAGATAAGACCGGGTCGCAATGCTTTCCAAGCTAGAGTATCCGATTGCTAAGCCTGTGAACAAAAGGATAAGCCCCAAGGCAAGGGATGCAATGCTCTCGAACCGTTCGTGTCCATAGGGATGATCGCTGTCGGCGTCTCGCTCGGCGAGCCTCACTCCCGCAAAGGCGATAGCGGTCGCGACCACGTCCGAAAGCGAGTGCACCGCATCGGATATCATCGCGGTGGAATTGCCGAAAATGCCCGCGAACAGCTTAAAGGCTGCAAGGAAGATGTTTCCGCCCACTCCGACAGTGGCGACTTGCCGGGTAACTTTTTGCCTATCCGGAATGCGGCTGTCCTTGCGAGACTTCGGGTCTTCATCATTGATAGGGTTGCATTCGATGTTTTCTGCCATGATTCGAACTCCTTGGGTAGGGAACAGTGTCTCTTAGCTACCCGCACTCGCGTTCGAAAAAGACAAAACGCGCCTGCGGAACGGCAACTGTCCCGCAGGCGCGCTCAAAGGTGCATCTGCTGCCGGCGTCCCCGCCGGCCCGGCTCCATAGCTCAACGCCACGGCCTGATCAGTTTGCGCTGTAAAAGCTTGTCGCAACGGTTGCGCGGCAATGCAGTGCAAAGAGTAGGCATATTGTAATAGTGTCAGATTCGGTTTGTCACCACTAACATCACAATTGTGTTGAAATCGTGAATCAAGCTGGTGAAATATTACGCAAGAGCGCCCATGGGGTCCCATGGTGCGAGAGGGGCAGGGTCGCTATCGTAGGCAGCAAGCTCGTCATCGGTAAGGTATTTCCTGTCGACGACAACCTGATAGACATACTCCGAGAACCAATCGTCGGTCATAAGGTCGTAGCCATCGTGGCCGTGGTCCTTGCCCCAGCTGTTCTCGACGCGCCAAAGCGTGGGCTTACCCTCGCCGTCGAAGTTCACTCCCTGAAACACCATCGCATGTGTCATGAGCGATTCACCATAATCGAGTCGAGCCGCTTTGTCCAAGCCCGCCATCACTGGCACGCCGAACAGCCCGTCGGCATCCATGGTGCCGATACCCATCATTCCGTCATCCTGCAAGTAGTTTTGGTCGACATCGCAGCCGAACCATACGGGAAGACCGTCCTTGAGCTGGGCGATAGCCGCTCTTTTCAGGGACTCGATGGGAAGGTTCACGTAGCGGACGCCGCCATCCTCGGCTACGTTACCAAGGAACCTTACCGTATAGGAGCGATCGTAGGGTTTGTCGGCGGTCGGAGCGTTGATAACCGAGATGTAGTCGTCAAGGTTCATGCCTACGTATTCGTCGAAGAACTGCTTTGGGCTGAAGGTCCCCGAAACGACCAGCTTGTCGTCCTTGTCGCGGATACGGGCTTCAAACGACTTCGGCGGCTCGCCAAGGCAAATCGCAAGCACGCGGTAGAACTGCCCAAGAAGCTCAGCCTGCTTTGCGGCAAGGGTCTCCTTGTCGGTGCCTTCCGCAATCATGTTGCGGAGCGTTTTAGCGCCGGTACGAAGGAATCGGGTAAGGAAGGAATCCATATCTCCCGTGTTCGACGAGCAGTGCGTTTCGGGCATGGCGTCCTTCGGCACGACACCGTACTTCTTCACGATGGATCGGAACATGTCCCACTGCCCGCCGTCGCAAAGCGGGTCAAGGAGAAGAAACGAAACATCTCGCGAGGTCACAGGCTCATCTGCGGTGGCAATGATGTTCTGAAAGAACCAGTTGGCGCGCTCGTACTTGTCCCAGAAGAGGGGATAGGCTTGCGATAACTCGAACGTCTTCAGGTTCAGCTTCTTCATGATGCGAAAGCGCATGGTGTTCAGGCTTGCGAACATCCAACAGCGGCCCGAACGCTTCTGGTTGGTGATGTCGCCTTGGGAGAGTTGGACATCGAAGGTGCCCGCATCGAGGCTGAGCGCCTCGGGAACGCGAGCGACTTTGCGGATCGGGCTTGCGGAAACGGCATTCTTTGCGATGCGCGCGGCTGGGTCCGAGACAAAGGCCGCATGCGCATTACGGGTGACCTCGTCGGGGATGGCGGTGTAGGCGATAGGGTCTTCGGTTTGATTCATAGATACCTCCAAACGGGAGTGCTGTAACTTATGTTCGGAGGTTAGCACAATGACGGGAAAACGGGCAGCACGATGGCGGCTGGTGGAACAAAACCGAGAGGCCGCCCGAGGTGGGAAGCGCACTCTCGGACGGCCTCTCGGCACAAGGCGATGAGGCCCGTTATTTCATGGCCTCGAGTTTCGCCAGCACTGCTTCCTGTCCTTCGATAAGCTCGCCGCCCACGTAGAGATAGGGAATCTTGTTCGCGTCGCCGCCGAGCGCAAGCAGCTCTTGGTAGGGGGCTTCCTGCTCGACGTCGCGCTTGTCAAGGTCGATGCCCAGCTCATCGGCGAGGTTCACTGCCACCGAGCAGGTTGAACAGGGCGCCCAGTAATAAAGAATAGGCTTTTCCATCGAGAGTCCTTTCGGTCGGAAACACTACGGCAAGTATACGCTTAGGTAACTTTCTTGGCGGCTTCGATCGCGGCAGAGCCTTGCAGCGGGGTGAAAGTGGCATATCTGTGAGGGTTGGGTATCAATCTGGCGAAGAGTTCCCCTGGTTCAAATTCCCACCACATGAGGAGGATATGTTCTACCTTCGGAAAGCAAGCGAGAAGATGATAAGCACGAGGTTGAACATGGCTGAACGGGTTAAGGGCACATCATTCACGGCGAAGAGCTTGTTCGAGGGGCTCTCTGGCGCACAGCTTACGGCGGGCGCGCTTGCTGCGGTGACGTCGATGCTGCTGTCGGCGCAGATTGGCATTGCGGGGTCAGTGATCGGCGTTGCGGTTGGCTCGGTCGTCTCGACGGTCGCGTCGCAGGTATACAAGCGCTTCCTGGAGCAGTCGGCGACCAAGCTGCGCGGCATGCGCGACTCGGATGAAGAATCGAGTACTGACGGCGTTAGCGTCGCTGAAGGGTTGGAAGGTTTCGAGGCGGTCCCATTAGGGGCGGAAGAAGATGTGCGAGCCGACGGCCTGAAAGCGGGGCAAACCGAACAAGCTGAGTTTGCGGGCAGGTCGATGGGGGCCGCTGATCGGCTCGCCTCGGGGCATGTGGCTGCTGGGGGAGTGCCCGGCCGCGCCACGGCGACGCCTCACCTGGGTGATAAGTCGCTCGCCGGGGACATCACTGCGCAGCATGTTCGCGAGAAGCGCGAGCATGATAAGCGCATGCAGCGAGGCGTGATCGCCGTGTCGATAGTGTCCGCCCTCGTCGCGGTGGCGGTGAGCGCTGGATTTGTCATGCTGACCACACAAGGCCAGGGTCTTGGCGCGAAGCCAGCGGCAATCGAACAGGTTGTCCGAGGGAACCAGGATTCGGACGCGCAGCAAGATGCACAGGCGGACAAGCAGCATGCGATTGAGTCCGAAACGAGTAGCGACTCCCAGAACGCGTCCGCGTCGAGCGCAGCTTCGAATACGACGAAAAGCGACTCCTCGGATGCTAACAGCTCGACCTCGCAAAATCAGTCAGGGTCCTCTCAATCGGGAGCACAAGAAAGCGGCCAGGGGCAAAGCGGCACCTCGACCTCTTCAAGCCCGAATGCGGGCACATCCTCATCGGGGGAGCAGGGGAGCACGAGCGGCGGGAATACCTCATCTAGCCAGGACTCCGCATCGGGATCATCGTCTGCTTCCGGCGGCACCGCATCTGGAAGCAGCAAATAGAGGTTTCGCAAGCGCGGCCAATCGCATGGACGCAGTCAACAATCAGGGCTTCGTCGGGGTATAATCCCTGCCATGTCTCAATACGAACCCAACATAGACGACGTCGCGCTCATCTTCGAGGGCGGTGGCATGCGTGCAAGCTATACGGCAGGCGTGGTGACGACCCTGCTCGAGCGTGAGCTGAACTTCCCGAAGGTATACGGCATTTCCGCCGGGGCAAGCCATACGGTCAACTACGTGTCGCGCGATATCGAGCGCTCGCGCGCCTCGTTCACCGATTTGGTGCGCGACCCTGAGTTCGGAGGTGTCGGTAGCTTCCTATCTGGCAGAGGGTTTTTCAACGCGCATCACCTCTACGAGGGAATCGCAGAGGACTTGGCGGGCACCGACAAGGTGATGGCCTTCGACTTCGAGACGTTCCTTGCGAACAAGGCCGAGGTGCACATCGAGGGATTCGATTGGGAAACTGGCGAGACCGTGGCGTGGACGAAGGCGGATATGCCGACAATGCGCGACATGATGCTGCGCGTGCGCGCCAGTTCGACCATGCCCCTGTTCATGCCGCCGACGACGATCGACGGCGGCACATATATGGACGGCGGAATGGGGACGAGCTGGGGAATTTGCCTCGACGCGGCGCGGCGCGACGGTTTCGAGCGCTTCTTCATCGTGCGAACGCAGCCGCGGGGATATCGCAAAAAGCCCCTTGGCGCTTTGCCACGCGCCGTGTTCCGCGCCGCTTTTCGGAACCATCCCTTGGTTGCCGAGCGCACCATCGAGAGGCCATCTCGCTATAACGCTCTGTGCGACGAGGTTGAGCGGCTCGAGCAGGAGGGCTTGGCCTGCGTTTTCTACCCCGACGAGATGCCCGTCGACAACAAAGAGACGAATTGGGAGAAGCTTTGCGCGTCCTACGATGCGGGCTACGCGCAGGCGCAACGCGAGACAGCCTCGTGGGAGGCGTGGATTGGTGGCCGGTAGGCGATGTCGCAAGAGGGGAGAGCAATGCCGATAATCACATTGGAGCAGACGGGCAACGCGGATGTCGAGAGGGGCGGGGACCTCTCCCTGTTCACCCGCACGGCCGACGCGGAACTGCGCGAGAGAGGGCTGTTCATCGGCGAGTCGCTCAAGGTGATCGAGCGCGCGATGGTCGCCGGCGCCGTCCCGCGCGCGA
>ERZ1034984.3587-NODE-3587-length-11056-cov-12.932915_pt1 | contig 11056 bp, 8 predicted proteins | sample MGYA00520589_ERZ1034984 | MGnify/ENA primary metagenome ERZ1034984 (study PRJEB33766, sample SAMN09781790) | gut metagenome | biome: gut microbiome | host: Homo sapiens | place: Madagascar | study: EMG produced TPA metagenomics assembly of the PRJNA485056 data... | reverse complement strand
TCTTCCATGCCCTTGAGCTTGCTCTCGTCGCCCGTCGCCTCGATCGTGAGCGAGCTTTTGCCCACGTCGACAATCTTCGCGCGGAACACGTTCGTGATCTCGATGATCTCGTTTCGCCGCTCGGGCGACGCGTTCACCTTGAAGAGCACGAGCTCGCGCTCGATTGCGGACTCCTTTGTAAGGTCGCTAATCTTATAGACGCTGACCAGCTTGTGCAACTGCTTGGTGATCTGCTCGTATGCCACGTCGTCGGCCTTCACGATGATGGTGATGCGCGACATCGTGGGGTCCTCGGTCGGACCCACCGACAGCGAGTCGATATTGAACCCGCGCCGCGAAATGAGCCCGGTCACGCGGGAGAGCACGCCCGGCTTGTTCTCGACCAGAATAGACAGGATATGCTTCATCGAACATCCCCTTCCTCTTCAGCGGCGCCTTCCCCGTTCGAACCCTCTCCCTGGTGCGGGCCCTTGTCCTCAGGGTCGGCTTCCCAGCGGCCGCCGAACTGCGCGTCAATCTTCGCGCAGGGCGACTTCTCGCGCACCACCGGCGCCGGCTCACCCGGCACATCGGTGCGCACGGCGCCGACCGCCACGTCGATCGCGCCCATGACGTCGCTCATCGCCTTGCCAGGCGCGACCATCGGAAACACGTTCTGCTGGTCGGAGATTGCAACGTCCAAAAGGAAAGGACCGTCGCAGGCGAGCATGCGATCATAGGCCTTGTCGAGCTTCGCGGGGTCGGTCACGCGCTCGGCTTGCCAGCTGTACGCGTCGGCGAGCTTCACGAAATCCGGGTTCGCGTCGAGCTCGGTGAACGAGTAGCGCTCGCTATAGAAAAGCTTTTGCCACTGGTGCACCATGCCGAGCGCGCGGTTGTCCATGATGACGACCTTCACCGGCACGTTGTGGATGGCGGCGGTCGCCATCTCCTGGCTGTTCATCTGGAACGACCCGTCACCTGCGATGCAGACCACCTGCGCGCCCGGGCGCCCGAACGCGGCGCCGATGGATGCGGGGAAGCCGAATCCCATCGTGCCCAGGCCGCCCGAGGAAATGAAGCTGCGCGGCTCCTCGCGGTCGATGAACTGCGCGGCCCACATCTGGTGCTGGCCAACCTCGGTTACGACGACAGAATTGTGCGGGTCGAGCTTCGCGGAGAGCTTCTGCATGGCGATCTCGGGAACGATCTCGTCAGGGTTCTCGGTGATCTGCGCATCGTAGAACGGGTAGCGCTCGCGCCATTCCGCGATCTGCGCGTTCCACGCCTCGGTGCGCGGCGTGCAGGCTTCCTTCTCGATCGTGGCGACGATGCCCGCGACGACGCCCTTCAGATTGCCGACGATGGGCACCTGCGCCTCGCGGATCTTGCCGATCTCGGCCGGGTCGATGTCGATGTGGATGACCTTCGCATGCGGTGCGAACTCGGAGAGCTTGCCCGTCACGCGGTCGGAGAAGCGTGCGCCAGCCGCGATGATCAGGTCGGACTCGGTCATAGCTAGGTTCGCGAACTTCGAGCCGTGCATGCCGACGGGACCCAAGTTCATCGGGTGCGACGCCGGGAAGGCACCTTTGCCCATGAGAGTCGTCACCACGGGAATCTGCATCATGGTCGAAAGCTTCACGAGCTCTTCGGTGGCACCGGATGCGATCGCGCCGCCGCCGACGTAGAGAATCGGCTTGCTTGCGCGCTCGATCACGCCGACCGCCTGCTTGATCTGCTTGGCATTGCCCTTGTACGTAGGACGATACGACGGCAGGTTCACCTCGTCGGGATAGTTGAAGACGATCTGCTCGCTTTGGATGTCGGAAGGCACGTCGATAAGCACGGGGCCGGGACGTCCCGTCGAGGCAATATGGAACGCCTCGCGGAAAGTCGTCGTGAGCTCGTCGGCAGACTGCAGAAGAAACGAGTGCTTGACGATCGGCATCGTGATGCCCACGATGTCGGATTCCTGGAACGAGTCGGTACCGATAACGCCGCGCGGCACCTGGCCGGTGATGACGACGAGGGGCACGGAGTCCATGTAGGCCGTCGCGATGCCCGTCACCGTGTTCGTGGCGCCGGGGCCGGAGGTGACGATGGCCACACCGGGGCGCCCCGTCGCGCGCGCATAACCGTCGGCCTCGTGCACCGCGCCCTGCTCGTGGCGGGAAAGAATATGCGTGATCTGCTTGCTGTCGTAGAGCGCGTCGTAGATCTTGATCGCCTGGCCGCCGGGATAGCCGAACACCAAATCAACGCCCTCGGCTTCAAGCGAGGCGATAATCGCCTCGGCGCCGTTCATGCGCAGACCCTGCTTCTCGGTCTTGCTGCCCAGGCCCAAAGGCCCGCCAATCTGAGGTTTCTTGCTTTTCAAAGTGTTACTCACGAGACATACGCCCCCTTATCGGCCGATGAGACAAGCTTCGCGTACTTGGCGAGAACGCCATGGTTGTGCTTCGGAGCAGGCGCGACGAACGCAGCGCGGCGGCGGGCAAGCTCCTCATCGTCGACATGGAGGTTGATTTCTCCCCCTTCGATGTCGACCGTGATCTCGTCGCCGTCCTCGATAAGCGCGATGGGGCCGCCCGCCGCAGCCTCGGGGCTCACGTGTCCCACGCAGGGGCCCTTCGAGGCGCCGGAGAAGCGCCCGTCGGTGATGAGCGCCACTGACTTGGAAAGGCCCATGCCCACGATAGCGGATGTCGGCGTGAGCATCTCGCGCATGCCGGGGCCGCCAGCCGGACCCTCGTAGCGGATGACGACGACGTCGCCCGCCTTGATTTCCCCTGCGAAGATGGCCTTGCAGGCTTCCTCTTCGGAATTGAAGCAGCGGGCGGGGCCAGTGTGCGTGAGCATCGAGGGGTCGACAGCCGACTTCTTCACGATGCCGCCGTCGGGAGCGACGCTGCCGTGGAGCACGCGCAGCGCACCTACCTTCGAGAACGGGTTGTCGTGCGTGCGGCACACCTCGCCATCGGCGGGTTTCGTGCACTTCTCGATATACTCGGGAAGGGTGCCCATGCAGGTAAGGGCGGACTCGTCGAGAAGCCCCAGCTCGTTGAGCTCGTGCATGACGACAGGCACGCCGCCCACAGCGTAGAGGTCGATAAGCGGGCGCGGGCCCGAGGGCTGCAGCTTCACGAGGTGGGGTGTGCGCGCGCTCGCCGCGTCCCAATCATCCATCGTGATGGGATGCCCCGCCGCCTGGGCGATGGCGGTCAGATGGAGCACCGTGTTGGTGGATCCGCCGAAAGCCATATCGCATTCCATGGCATTGTGGATTGCCGCCGCCGACACGAGGTCGCGGAAGCTGATACCGCGCTCGAGCAGCTCCATGACCTTCATGCCCGCATGCTTGGCGAGGCGAAGGCGCTCGGAGTACACGGCGGGAATGGTGCCGTTGCCGGGGAGTGCGATGCCCAGCGCCTCGCACAGGCAGTTCATGGAGTTCGCGGTGAACATTCCCGAGCAACTTCCGCAGGTCGGGCAGGCGGTGTCCTCGTAGTACTTCAGCTCATCCTCGCTCATCGTGCCGGCAGCAACCTTGCCCGCGCCGTCGAAGAGCGTGTTCAGGTCGGTCGTAGGGCCGCCCGTGCAGCCAGGCTCGTGGCCGGGAAGCATCGGGCCGCCGGAGATGAACACAGTGGGGATGTTCACGCGAAGAGCGCCCAAAATCATGCCAGGGACGATCTTGTCACAGTTGGGAATGCACACGATGCCGTCGAACGCGTGGCCCTCGACCGCGCACTCCAGGCTGTCGGCGATGACCTCGCGCGACACGAGCGAGTAATGCATGCCCGCATGGTTCATGGCGATGCCGTCGCACACGCCGATGGTGGACACCTCGAACGGGACGCCGCCCGCGAGGTAGATGCCAGCCTTCACGGCCTCGCAGATCTTGTCGAGGTTGTTGTGGCCGGGGATGATGTCGTTGCGAGAATTGACGACGGCGATAAGCGGGCGGCCCATCTCCTCGTCGGTGATCCCGTCAGCCTTGAGCAGGCTGCGATGCGGGGCGCGCGCGGCACCCACCTTGATGGCATCACTGCGAAGCTGCATGTTCCGTGTCCTCCCTCCGGGCGTCACCGCCCATAAAAAAATCCTGGCTGCAAGCACCTGCACCAGGACCTCTTGGGAACAACGGAATAGACCGCGGACCGATAACGGAGTCGCCGATTCAGGCTACTTGCCTCACGCGATTGCGAAGGTCATTCACAAAGCGCGCGAAACGTTCGCGCCGAACTGCTCGGAGGTGGCATTCGGGGCCGCCCACCACCGGCTCGCAGCATCCGCCGGCTCTCTGAGAGATGAGTTCGTCCTTACTTTCCTCGTCAACGCATTTCGTCGTATTTGGTTTTGAACTGGCGTCAGTATACCCCCGCCACACTGCGGCGCAAGGGGAAATTACCCTAAACGCCGCGATGTGGCGATAAATGCACATTGCCGACAAATCCCCAGATGGGAGGCTTTCGCGAAGACGTAGCTCTAGGCCTCCTTCGCCCCCTTGGGAAGCTCGCCTTCAAGCGGGAAGCGCATTTCGGGTTCGTCGGCGCGCTCGGGAGCGTCGCCGCCGAATGAATACTCGTCCTTGCCAGGAAGCACTGCGTTCAGCACGATACCCGCAAGCGAGCCTACGGCAAGGCCCGAAAGAGAGATAGTGATTCCGCCGACAACGAACACGATGGCGCCCGCCGTGGAGTAAGCGATACCAATGGAGAGCACGAGGATGAGCGCCGCGACGAGCACGTTGCGGCTCTTCATGAAGTCAACCTTGTTCTCGACGAGGTTGCGAACACCGACAGCCGAGATCATGCCGTACAGGACAAGAGACACGCCGCCGATGACGCAAGCGGGCATGGCCTCGATCGCCGCTGCGAACTTCGGGCAGAACGAGAAGCAGATTGCGAACACCGCAGCAATGCGGATAACGCGAGGATCGAACACCTTGGTGAGCGCGAGCACGCCCGTGTTCTCGCCGTACGTAGTGTTGGCGGGCGCCCCGAAAAGCGAGGCGAGAATCGTGGCCAGGCCGTCGCCGAGAAGCGTACGATGCAGGCCCGGCTCGGCGATGAAGTTGCGGTTGACCGTGGAGCTGATGGCCGAGATGTCGCCGATGTGCTCGATCATGGTCGCGAGCGCAAGCGGCATGATCGTAATGACGGCCGTGATGGCAAGCCCTGCATCGAAGTTGCTCGACAGCGCGAACACCGTGTTCTCGAAGGCGACAGGCAGGCCGATCCAAGGAGCTGCGGCGACGCCCGAGAAGTCAACTTCGCCGAGCGCAACGGCGAGGGCGTAGGAAACGAGCACGCCGAGCAGGATCGGGATAATCTTCACCATGCCGCGACCCCAGATGTTCGCGACGATGATGACAGCGATCGCCACAACAGCGACAAGCCAGTTCGTCGAGGCGTTCGCGATAGCGGAGCTCGAGAGGATAAGGCCGATCGAGATGACGATCGGGCCTGTGACCACGGGCGGGAAGAACTTCATCACGCGAAGCGCGCCGAAGCCGCGGAAGAGCGCGGAGAGCACGAGGTACAGAAGACCCGCGCACGCCACGCCCAGGCAAGCATAGGGCAGAAGCTCGGCCTCGCCGTTCGGTGCGATAGCGGCATAGCCCGCAATGAAGGCGAACGACGAGCCAAGGAATGCCGGCACCTTCCCCTTCGAGAGGAAGTGGAACAAAAGCGTGCCCAAGCCCGCGAACAAAAGCGTGGCAGAAACGGAGAGGCCCGTGAGCACCGGAACTAAAATGGTTGCGCCGAACATGGCGAACATGTGCTGCAGGCCAAAGACGATCATCTTGGGCTTGCCGAGCGTGGTCGCATCATAGATGGCGTCGGGGCTGTCCTCGGCTCCCATTGTCGGTACCGGTTTGTCGTATTTCGCCACGAAACTCTCCTTTTCTGCAAGTTTTACTGGGTGGCATTGTACACGTGCAGAATGAGAGAACGGACTCGCAAGATAGAAAAAGGCCGGAAGCTTGTGACTTCCGGCCTTACTAATTCATGGTGGTCGCTACAGGATTTGAACCTGTGACCCCCGCCGTGTGAAGGCGATGCTCTCCCGCTGAGCCAAGCGACCATGTAAGCCTGCATCAAAACTTGTTCCTGATGCGAGTGAATATAATAGCGCTCATCACGAGTGGACGCAAGGGGTAATTTCAACATTTTCAGCGCGTCTATACTGCTATACTTTCGGGGCATGCATTTCCGCACGTGACGTAATAAGGGAGAGAAAAACCCATGAGCAACGAAGACAGCTTCCTCGCATCGAAGAAGCGCAGTGACGAAATCCGCGCCGACCTGGCCGTGCATCCTGAAAAGTACACCATGCTCACCGGCGACCGACCCACCGGCCGCCTGCATCTGGGACATTACTTCGGCACGATCAGAGAACGCGTGGCGCTGCAGAACCTCGGCGTCCCCACCCGCGTCGTCATCGCCGACTATCAGGTGATCACCGACCGCGACACGACCGCCAATATCGCCGACAACGTGCACAACATGGTGATCGATTATCTGGCCTGCGGAATCGACCCCGAGAAGACCATCATCTTCACTCATTCGCACATTCCCGCATTGAACCAGCTCATGCTCCCCTTCCTCTCGCTTTGCACCGAAGCCGAGCTCGAGCGCAACCCCACGGTGAAGGCCGAGCAGGAGGCATCGGGGCACGCGCTCACGGGCCTGCTTTTGACCTATCCCGTGCACCAGGCGTGCGACATCCTTTTCTGCAAGGGCAACATCGTGCCCGTCGGCAAAGACCAGCTGCCCCATATCGAGCAGACGCGCCAGATCGCCCGCCGCTTCAACGAGCGCTATGCAAAGGTGTTCCCCGAGCCCGACGGCCTTCTGACCGACGCTGTTTTGATTCCTGGCCTCGACGGCCGCAAGATGTCGAAGAGCTACGGCAATGCCATCAGTCTTTCGGCGACGGCGGAAGAGACCGCAAAGCTCATCAAGAAGTCGCAGACCGACTCCGACCGCAACATCACCTTCGATCCCGATAATCGCCCAGGCGTGTCTGCCCTGCTCACCACCGCAGCTCTCTGCACCGGGCGCACGGAAGTCGAGATCGCGGAGGAAATCGGCGACGGTGGCTCGGGCACGCTCAAAAAGTACGTCACCGAAAGCGTGAACGACTACCTTGCGCCCATCCGCGCACGCCGCGAGGAGCTTATGCAGGATCCTGCGTATATCGCCGACATCCTGGCCGACGGCAACCGTCGCGCAAATGAGATCGCGAACGAGACACTTGGCGAGGTTCGCGAGGCTATGGGCATGGTCTACACCGCCTAACCTGCAAGACGCCGAGCATGAAAAAACCGCCGTCGAGGTTTCTCGGCGGCGGTTTGCATTTTGTGGTGGGCCCACCCGGATTCGAACCGAGAACCAAAGGATTATGAGTCCCCTGCTCCACCGTTGAGCTACAGGCCCGTTTTGCACGTGGACTATTGTACCCGAAAGCTGAGCAGTCAAGGAAACTTCATATATCTGTATTGCAGATAGGCGCCACTCCGTCGCCTTCGCGACCGAGTCGACCAGCGCGGCGCGGGAGGACGCCGCCTTGAGGTCGCCGTTCTCCTTCTCGAGCGCGGCGATGCGCTCCTCGATGGTCGGGTCGGGCTTCACTTATACGAAAAAGCCACCCGTGCGGATGGCTTAAATCAACTATGGTCGGGGCGGCGGGATTCGAACCCGCACGGGCTTGCGCCCGCCAGCCTCTGAAACCGACGCGTCTGCCTGTTCCGCCACGCCCCGATGCGATAAACTATTGTTACGGACGCGCACCCTGGTTAAGAACCGAGGCCCGCGTCCGTTTTGTTTAGGGTTTCGGTTATCCCGTCGCTATGTATGACGCGAAGGTTCTTGATAGTTCCGTCGTCCCCGAACCTTTGAGCCACATCGATGGCCCTCCGTTCTTCGGACCCGAGCCTGAGCAAACTCAGGTATACGTCCCCTTCTGAACTTCCATTCACATTAAGCTGCTCGGAAGCGTGTTTCAGCCTATCGGCTACTTTTCTAACGCTTCTCGGCGTCTTTACCTCGGCGTACCCTCTAGAAGTCCTGACATCTGGGACCAGGTCTCTTTCCTGCGGCAAGAATACGACCTCGTCGCCGGCGTCCATCGCTTCGAGCATCGCCCATACCTCGTTGCCGTCCGGCAGAGCGAACACCGTCTTCCCTTTGGTCCCAAGCTCCCAAGAACCAGAGAGGCTGATTCCATATTGCTTGCCGAGAAGGCCCAGCAGCCTGCCGATAGCCTCATCGTACGAAGAGGGGCTTCTGCCCTTGGCTCGGAATTCTTTGGAGGCGCTTGAGATGGCTGCGTCCAAAACATCGGCGTAAGCCGTGCATTCTTTGCCGGAAAGCCCGGAAGCGCGATATGCCGCAGCCTTCACGGCGTCCGCCTGGGCCTTCGGGAGACCATAGCCGTCTATCTCCTTGAACTGCCTGTACAGCTTGTACAGCTCCTTCGGGCGAACGCCCTCGAACAGCTCGGCGTCGGGGTCGCCCTCGAAGCTGGGGGCCACCTTGCAGTCGCATCCGCGGTGGAAGTACTTCCATTCGCCGGCCGTCTTGCGCGTGCGGTAGACCGCGCCTCGGCTCGCGAGCATAAGGCAGAACGTGCAGGTCTCGGTGCCCGTCGGCACGCGGGCGAATATCGCGCCCCTGTCCCTGTCGCGCCCCACGTTGGCGATGATCGTCTCGTTGAGGCTGCGGAAGGCGTCGTTCCTCGCGAACTCGCCGCACGCCCTCGCGAACGCCGCGTCGCCCTCCTTCGCGAGCTTCTTCGCCTGGTATCGCGCCACGTCGTCCACCGACCCCGGCTCATAGACCGTCATGGCGCTGTCTTTGGCGCTCGTGTCGCTTCAGTACTCGGCAATTCTCTCAAAAGTTGTGATGCCGAACGCTATCGCGTCAGCCAAGATCGGAGACGACGCGGCCTCCGCAGTGGAGCAGCGCGTCCTCGGATGGTGCCGCTCCCACGAGGGGGCGTCCGTCACCGAGAAGCGCGAGGCGGCGAAGCTCATCATGGAGGGCTTCATGCAGGCATACGACGGCAAGGCGGCGGAGTTCGCGCCGCAGTGGAACAACCACCGCGCACAGCAGGGGTGCGCGAGACTCAAATAGGCCAGCGCGTCTTAACCGCACCCCCGTTTGGCCCACGTATATCACGAACGGTTTCTTTTCTTGGGGGTTTGCTATGCCCGTCAGCTGCAACGCCGCCAGGCGCGGCAAACTCACAGCAGAAGGGATCGCGAGCCGCGTCGCTCTCTACGACAGCTGCGGCATCATGGAGATGAATTCATCTCAGAATACAAAAAAACTCGTTTCGAGCAACTATACCCTCCACGAGTTCGAACAATTAAAATGGCTCCCCGGGTAGGATTCGAACCTACAACCCTCCGGTTAACAGCCGGATGCTCTGCCGTTGAGCTACCGAGGAATCTGCCAATCAGTTGCGCTCTTTCCGAACGCGCAAGATAGTATTATACCCATCTCGTCAGTCGGCGCAAGACCAAATTTCAACTTTTTTGACAAGCGCGGACATTCGAAATCCCAAGCCTTCTCACCAGACGGCCCGCTCGCTCTTCAACCCCCTGCCAGGCGGCGCACTTGTTTCCTCTCTCTCGGCCCTTTGAGAACTGCGGCCTTTCCGCCACTTCTGCTCCTTGTCCCAAGATGAGACGAGATGAGGCGCATCGCCCGTCCCTCGTCTCGCACGCAGGGCAAGACAGCCCGCGCTCTATCCCGCATCCGAACCAGCGACAAGGGAAGTTCATAGCTTCTCGCGGGACGCCGGGACAGAGGAACCAGAGGGCCGACAGGCGGCTGCAACGCGAGGACCAACCGCGCAACCCCTTCTTCTCGATGATCGGCCCCTCATGGATAGATATCGGCGATATGTGAGTCCAAGAGCGTCGACTGAATGCTCTGATCTGGCCGCGAAGCAGGCCCCCTCGTCCCGCAAGGCGCCCGAGAAGCAACCCACTCGCCCCACAGGGCATTCCGGAAGTAGCACCCTCGCCTCGGGGGAACCCTCCAAGCTGCTTGCCAAGAGAGCACCCCGCGCAAAATTTCCCTACTTCTTAATTGCGGAATAACTCTCCTTCAGCATGTCGATCGCATGACCCACCATTTCCTCCGCCGAGCCGGGCATGAAGTTCGTCTTCGAAGCCTGCTTGCCGCTCTGATCGAACCCTTCCTGATCGGGGAGATAACCCTGCACAGAATCGCCGTCGAAGCTCACCCAGTTCTGCATGATGTTATGCGCGTACGGCGAATCGGCCCTGATGTCTTTCAGGGACTGGATGTTCATCTCCGGCTTGACGCCTGTAATAGCGACATCGTCGATAGCGAACACCGAAACGTCGGTCGTACACGTCGGCTTCGATTCGGACTGCACATACTGGAAGACCTTCGGGTCGGGACCGGACTTCAGCTTGCCCTTGTCGAGCTGCTTGTACTCGAACTTCTCGTTAGAGTACGAAACGACGTGAACATCGCCGCACGAAATCGCGTTTGCAGTATCAACCACGGAAACGCCGAGACGGCTCGATGCGACATCGAGCATAAGCCATGCCGCCTCGTTGTCGAAGAATCCTTTCTTGTATTCCAGGCCACCCTTCGAGCCCATCACACGAGGAACCTATCTTTATGGTGGAGAAGGAGAAGGATGAGCGCATCGGCTCAAAAGATGAAACTCAAGTGTTCGAAAAAAACGTCTGAGACGCAAACGGGAGCACTGCGATGCAGGGCAGTTCGAAGCGCAAAGCGCCAAGGCTCTATCCCCCACGCCTCCACAAAGAGGCGATTTCGTTACATGGAACCGTTTTCCCAGGTCACAACCTCATACCAATGGGCTGACCGCCTATTGGTGGTAATTCCAATCTACTGAAATCCATCTTCTCATCTTTTGTCGGGGGTATGCCCTCATGCGCGCGGCGTAACTTCGCAGCCATCGGAATCGCGCCGATCGTGAACGCAATCAGACGAGTGCGTGCGACGAGCGACAGACCGCCGAGGAGAGCGGCAGCATAGAAAGACGAAACCGATCACGT
>ERZ1034984.3584-NODE-3584-length-11066-cov-5.295341_pt1 | contig 11066 bp, 11 predicted proteins | sample MGYA00520589_ERZ1034984 | MGnify/ENA primary metagenome ERZ1034984 (study PRJEB33766, sample SAMN09781790) | gut metagenome | biome: gut microbiome | host: Homo sapiens | place: Madagascar | study: EMG produced TPA metagenomics assembly of the PRJNA485056 data... | reverse complement strand
CCACCGCCGGGCGCAGCGTCGGGTCGCCGTTGCGCTTGTCGCCCTCCATGCCCCATTCACTGCCGTAGTAGACCGACGGCACACCGGGCATACCGAACAGCAGACCGTAGATGGGGCGTAGGCAGCCCTTGTCCGTCAAAATCGTCGCAATGCGCGTTACATCGTGGTTATCCACAAAGCTCAGCAGGTGCTTGCCCGTGTACAGGCACCACTGCTCGGAGCCGAACTGGCGGTTCAGGCTGTAGCTGATCTCGTGCATGTTGCCCGTGTTGAAGCTCGAATACAAGCCCTTGTAGCACTCGTAATTCGTTACGCTGTGGCAGGCGTGGTCGTTCATCCAGCGGTTGTAGTCGTCGTGCAGCGTCTCACCCACCAGTGCGAACTCCGGCTTGATGCTGTCGGCCAGCCCGCGCAGCTCGGCCAGAAAGCCGAGGTCGAGGCAGTAGGCAACATCCAAACGCAGGCCGTCGATGTCGTAGTCCCGCACCCAGCCGCGCACGACGTCAAACAGGTAGTTTTTCACCGCCGGGTTCTGCAGATTCAGCTTGACCAGCTCGTTGCAGCCCTCCCACGCTTCATACCAGAAGCCGTCGTTGTAGTTGGTGTTGCCGTCAAAGCTGATGTGGAACCAGTCCTTGTACGGGCTGTCCCAGCGCTTTTCCTGCACGTCCTTGAACGCCCAGAAGCCACGGCCCACATGGTTGAACACGCCGTCAAACAGGATTTTTATGCCCGCCGCGTGCAGCGCCGCGCAGACCTGCCTGAGGTCGTCGTTTGTGCCCAGGCGGCAGTCCACCTTATTGTAGTCGCGGGTGTCATAGCCGTGGGCGTCGCTCTCGAACAGCGGGTTGAACAGCACGCAGGTCGCGCCCAGGCGCTTGATGTGCTCCACCCAGTCCAGCACCCGCAGAATGCGGTGCTCGCCCGCCTGCGCCTGGTCACCGTCGTTTTGCAGCGGTGCGCCGCAAAGCCCCAGCGGGTAGATCTGATAAACTACTGCCTCATCGTACCACATGTTGTTTTCCTCCCCGAATTAGAACTTCTTTTTCAGTTTTGGCTTGAGTATGACGTGGTAATACCGCGTCAGTGCCGCCAGTGCGCGGTCACACAGCCAGAACGACAGGTTGCCCGCGGCCAGCAGTGCTGCCAGCATCCCGATGCCGTCGGCCAGCAGCTCGTCCAGCACGGCGGGCCCGAGCAGCGCAAACAGCAAAAGATACACCAGCACCGTGCCCGCGTTGAACACCGCGAATTTCAGCACCCAGCGCAGGAGCGTGCTTTTTACGCCGTTCAGCTTGACGCGCAGCACGGGGTAATACCCCATGACCAGCACGTAAAACAGCGCCAGTTCGGTCTCCGGCACAAAGAGCACGGCCAGAATTGCCACGCAGACGTAGAGGGTCAGCGCGTAGCGCGTGCCGTATTCCTCGAGCACCGGGATGAGCAGGAACGCCGCCAGCATCGGCGCGGCATAGGTGCCGATCTGCAGTGCACTGCCCAGCAGCAAAAGCACCACCGAAAGCGCCCCCAGCATACCGCAGAGGGCTATCTTCTGGCTTTCCGTTTTGCGCATCGTTCCGCCTCCCACCGCTTTTCGATTCTTGTACATTATACCCTATTTTGTTTCACTTTGCAAGGAATCTGTGGATATTCTGCACAAACAGGCGTGGGTGCGTGGGATTTTATCAGCTGTTTTTTGCAGGGTGCCGGGTACTACACCATTACTACACCACTTTATGGGAAAGAGTTTGGATATGACATTCTTTATCAAAAGTACTGCCAGAATCACTTACGAAGATTCTGGCAGTACTTTTTTATTGCTTTCTCATTTTATAACTTATTTTCTTCCCATGACAGATGATATACAGCTATACACTCACCTTCCCTCGCGTAGTGCAGAAAAGCACCGTTTTTATTGTCCTACACTCATCCTTAAGAGCATATAAGATTACCTATAATATCGAATACATGGAACTTCCTGTCGCTGTAATCCTCAACAAACAGTAAGGTTTCTTCCTGCATTTTTCGCCGTAACAACCAATCCATCTTATGCCAGCTTATTCCCTTTTTACAGAACAGCCATGAAATAATCACTGCTGCTGCAATCCATGCCCAAATCATCTATTATTTTCCTCACAGCCATTTTTTTGCCTGCGCCTGCGCAGCTGGCAATGTGTATTCTTTGTTTATAGTCTCATACGCATTTCGAGCCATTTGAATATACTCATTTTCACTCAATGCGATCGCTTTTTCCATTTTTTCTTTCAAATCAAGGACTGTACTACTGCAAAGGAGGAAACCATTTGTCGAACAAATCACGTCTGAAATACCACCTACTGACGATGCAATAGCTGGGATGTCCATTCATTCTTTACAGAAGGACTTTCCATACATACACAATCAGCGCGGGATGCCATGTATCGAATTATCTTTCCAGAAAGTTCAGTAAACTTGCTTTTTCTCCCCTCTTTTTCGACATTTCCGTAGATGAAGTAATTAACTTCCATTCCTTTCATTTTTGCCGCAAAATACGGGAGGAGCATCTTATCTGCGATCCAAAAGTAAGCTGGCTGGCCTTTTTGACCAATTCGGATAACAGCCCCCATCATTTTTAGCTGCACACCAATAATCGAGAGCATCCTTTTAAATTTATTAAGATGGCGAGTAATCGAAAAAGAAATCAACTGGATATCGTTCAAGTCATTTTCCACACTAAGGTTTCCGCCTATTACTTGTATGGACTCCACAGATGGCCTAATTACGCGCAAAAACTTACTTAGTGTTACCTCTGCAGAACGATTTGCTGCTATCATTGGATTTGTTACAACGATGATTTCTTTTTTGTTCATCAGTTCTCCATCCTCAACATTACTCAATCGATTTAAAGATTTGTTCTACCTTTGTTGAATACTCATGGTTGGACATCTGACTTGCAAACTCGATGCCAGCCTTTTTATACTTTTCTTTTTCCTCTAAGATTTTTTCCACTGCATCTGCTGCGCTTTCAACATCATCCTCCGTAAATGTAACACCATCTCCACTCACGCGGATGAACTCTTCTGCGCCTGCTGCATCACATGCAATTACTGGAACACCTGCCGCTGCTGCTTCCAAACCAGCCAAAAGTGATGAAATATTCCTTTCTGAAAAATCTTCTTTAACTGCAACGCCTTCCGTGCTCTCCGGCGTAAACAAAATTCAACGCTGGTCGCAGAGCAAGCCACCATATTTAGTACTTCCAGTTTTCTTCGTGTCAATATATAGTATTCTGTCACGAGGACGGGAGTGCCATCAGGAATAAACATCCGTTTGGACACGAGGCAGATTTCTACCCCTCCCCGGCTCCGGCAATTCAGACGCGAGGCAAAGAGTGCGGTCGGGAATAAATACCCGTTCAGACACGGAGCAACTGCCCTCTGAAGGGCAAAAAAGCAGCCCACCGGGTAGCCTTTCCTTCCTGCTGATCTCTCAGCTCGTTGGAAAGCAACCTGGTGGGCTGCTGCATTTTCTATTCAGTTTTCTCTGCGGCTGCGGAGCCTAACCGTTTCTTCTCTGAACTCTCACAGTCAAATATTCTCAGCCCCAGAAGCCGCTTGCGCCGACTCCTGTGCGCCTTCGTTCTCCTTGTCCACCTTTCCCTCAAAGATGGGAATGGCGCGGCACAGGTCATAATTCACGAGCCTCTGCTGTGGATACTCGACACCCGGCAGCCGGTAGGATCTTGTCCTGTCCCAGCCGCAACTCTGATAGATCAGGCGCACAAGATTCTTGCTTTTGATCTCATATCGGTCGTCCTGATTTTTCTTTGGAACACGATTGGCCCCTTCTGCATCCATCCCACACGCTTGTATTGCAAACATCTGCTTGGTCGGGTTGTAGAGAAAATGATAGAATTCCGGGCGGCCAATAGATTCAAGGGCGCTCCGGAAGACCGTGATGCGACCGTCTGCATATCGAAATGTAATTCCCAGCATAGTCTGCTGCCATGTCTTTGCTGACATAAATTTTCCTCCTTCCAAAAGGGCAGACTCCCCCCTTGGTGCTCAAACTCAATTTTTATAAATCTTGCTGCTGTCCGGGCATACCTGTAAGCATTCCAACCGAGACAAAACCATCCATTTGCCTCAGCTCTGACTCCTGGCGATGCTGCTCAACAGGCATGCCAAATGTACCCGCGATGTCATCCGAGTAGTAACCCTTCCGAGGATTCACAGGCTGTTCTTCCTTATTCTCTTCAGCCACTGTCGCAGGCTGTTGATCAGCAGACTGCTTCTTTTTACGCTCGTGGAACACCTCGGCCGCCACAAGGTCAAACACATAGAGAGCTTCACCCTCGAACTCGATTCGGTATCCGAGGATCTTATACCGGCAGTCACCGGACCACCCCATTTCCTTATAAAGCAATTCTGAAAACAGCCTACAAGACATTTTCCGACTCTTACGCTTGTCCGGCTTGGCGATACACCAGCGCAAGGCATCCCTGTCATTTTCATTGCAGCCTTTGACCACGAGCCGCTTTAAGTCGCTGTTGAACATAATGTTAACATAAACCACATCCTCCAGCCCCGCAATGCAGGCTGTGTTGAAAGTAATGCTGTCTTTCCTTATTATAATGGCGGGGTCCCGAAGATGTGCAAAAAGCTCCCTCCGGGCGACTTGGTAACCATCATAATCAAAGGTCTGCTCAATCTCCGTTCTCCTCTGTTCCCGCTCCGACATTTGATCCGGACTCAGTTCCGTCATCTGCTGATTCTTCAGTTCCATTGTCTGTTGATTCTCCAGCTCCATGTTCATCTGGTATAGGCCACCCTTCTATTATTTTCTCTGCTTCCTGTAAAAGTTCTTCAAGGTCTTCTGAGGTTAGTGTACTGTATTCGGCCAGTTCCTTTGCCGGCCGCAAAACATCCCAATCAGCCGCATAGTGCCTCTGCTCCAGTAGATTAATCTCTCCGATGCTGGTAATCGGTCTTCCAAATGTGTCCTCCCATTCCGGAGGCAGAATGTAAATAGTCTGCTTAACTGTCCTCCCCGCGATTTCAGCTCGGTCATCTGTTTCAGCTTCTTTGGGCGGAAGAACGATGTTCTCCGTCTTTACCATTTCAGGTTCGTCCAGTTGAAACAGCATAACCTTTTGGTCATCATTCTCGATAAAGTCACCACGGAAACGGTATTTCAGGTCCTGATCCCAATCCATAATGTCAAACAGCGTTTTCGCCAGTCCACGGCACGACTTGGACAGCGCACACCACCGCCCTTCGCGCAGCTTTCCCCAGTGAATTGCATTTGGATTGTTCCCATCACTCGGTCGAACAGCAATACACCTGTTCACTGAATTCAGCAGCAGCTCTACATACTCCACATTCTCAAATTTTTTGAGGCAGGCCGTATTAAAGCTCAGTTTTCCATCTGCTATTGTCATTGCAGGGTTTTGCATAGTAGCAAAATACTGAGACCGAACCACCTCATAGCCACGCATGTCTAATCCAGCTTTATATTCAATCTGCCGCGTGTCCTCCAACTCGCTCATAACACTTTCAGATGCCTTTTGATATTCATCCGTTGAGAATCCGGTCCAGTCTTTATCCAGTGGTACATATCCTCGAAGGATTCCATTGTCAACAACGCTTAGTACAGGCAAGGGCCTAGCTTTCTTCGCATAGGCACGTGATGCCCGAAGAAAATTTGCTGCTTCATATACAGTTCGAGAAACTATGGCTTCATGATGATTTTTTCTTCTAAACTGCGTTCTTTCACCATTGTTCTTTTTGGCTTTGTGTGTCAAAAAATTAGGGGTAAATGTCTTCCACGCCCTAATGTCACCACAATGACGTTCATTTGCAACAATCTCGGCCAGTGTGCTTGCGCTCCACTCATAACTTCCCTGCTTTGTCTTGCGTTTATAGGCTTTAAGCAATTCTGCAATATCAGAAAATGAAACACCATTCAAGTAAAGACAGTAGATTGCTTTTACAGTTTCAGCTTCGTCCTCATTGACGATAAGGTCACCATCTTCGTCCCGGTCATAGCCAAGCAGCTCTGGTGTTAAAAACAGTCCCTTCCTAAACCGGCGTTCAATCGACCAGTTCATAATGACTGATTTTGAATGGGATTCTTCTTCAGCAACCGAGGCCAAAATCGTCAAGATCATTCGTCCATTATTGTCAAGCGTATAAATGTTGTCTGCTTCAAACTGAACACCTACAGGCGGTTCAAGGTTTTTCAGAAGGTCAATAACAGAAAGGCAATCAACGATGTTTCTTGCAAATCGAGCAATCGACTTGGTCATGATCAAATCTATTTTCCCGGCTTTGCAATCCTCAATCATCTGGAGCATGCCTTTTCGGTGTGCAATAGATGTTCCGCTTATGCCTTCATCTGCATAGATTCCAACAAGTTCCCATCCAGGATGTCCTGTAATGTACTCAGTATAATAATTCTTTTGAAGTTCATAAGAAGATGTCTGTTCGTCATTATCCGTTGAGACCCGAACATAGGCCGCCACACGGCGAATTCCACCGCTCTCCATAAAATCCGCAGTAGGCTTTGCAGGGATTATTTCGATTTCAGACGCATCCGTGCCTTTATATTTATCACGGATTTTCTGCTTACGGTCTTGTCCACTGTTTTCTTTCACGGTTTCACCTTATTCCCTGAGCGTCCAGTACCACTGGCGCATTTTTCTATAGCTTTGTATTCCCAGCACATGTTTTGTCTCAGCTATGGTTCTGCGACTTATTCCAGCTTCTCCAAGCCTTTCATAGATTTCCTTTGATGCCATATCACCTTTTACAAGATACTGCTTCAAAAGAGCGCAAGCCATTTCCGTTTTTGTCTTATACTCCAAAGTCTGCACTTCTTGTTTTTCATCGCAGCTTTCAGATATGGAATCCAGCCATTGGAACCCGTAATCCTCTGTTATCGAGAAACTGATTTTAGACCCATCTGGTCCTAAGCTGTTTTTTATCTGGTGAACGACACGGATATCCATGTTTTCTGCATCGCGCTCAATCTGCAACACACTTCTTGCAGCCGCCACCACGTCAATGCTTCCAAGGCTTCTATACAAGCCTTTTATGCCTTCCTTTTTGTTCAAGTGCCCTATCAGCACAATGGCGCAATCATAGGTAGCCGCCCACATTCCAAGGTGCTGCATCAGCCGCCTTGCTTTTCCAGCAATCTGCAAATCGGAGTCACTGGAGAGGTATGCTTGAATTGGGTCAATCACAACAAGCCTCGGTCGAAACGCAACGATTGCATCCCTAATGCGTTCATCATCGAGTGTCAGCCCACTGTTGACTTCTTCATTGATAAATGCCACTTTGCTGCAGTCTGCGCCCTGTTCTTCCAGACGGGGTTTTATCGTATCCGCAACCCCGTCTTCTGAGCATTGGTAGATAACCCTCTGTGGTTGCTCCAATGGTTTTCCGTCAGGAAAGGCACCTCCTGTGGTTATTTCAGCAATCAGATTCATCATCATTGTAGACTTGCCATCACCGGGGTCTCCCTGTAGCAAGGTTATTTTTCCAATTGCAATATATGGATACCAGAGCCAGCGGACTGGCGATGATTCGACCTCACTATACAGCGTCAAAAGTCCTTCTTGCACTCGTCCCAATCCCCCGTTCCCGCATTGTATAACCCTTAGAGTTCTTCAGTTTTATTATACATCTACACTGGTGAGTTGACTGTTTCCTATCAGGTAACACGTTCTTCAGATTGTTACCAGTCCGGCAACAATTTCGTTTTTTTTATTTTAAGGATGCAGCACCGTAGGAAGTGTGGAGTTGCATCCTTACCTCTGAAAATTTGCTATGTATCCTTTTCGGCGCAATAATTGTCTTGTTCTTATGCGGGCCAGTTGGAGGTAAACCCATGCCTATAGACTACCCTACGCTCGGAAAACGCATCGCATTTTTTCGGAACCAGTCTCACCTTACACAAGATGATCTTGCAGATAAGCTCAATATGAGCCGAGGTTTCTTAGCTCGAATCGAAACATCGAGTCGTCATCCCAGCCTTGAAACAATCGTAGAGATTGCAAACGCCCTCAGCATTTCCACAGATGACCTGCTTGTTGATAGTCTGACCCACTCCGTTTCCACAGCAGACACCGAAGTCCATCGACTCCTGATTGACTGCAACGAACTCGAAGCAGAGATTCTCACTCGCACCTTGAAAGAATTACGCGCCATCCTTTACGGACTCGGCGTATAAACAAAAACGCCCGCATAAGCCACCGCTGCACCTTCTTTGCCAGAGGGTGCTTCTGTGGTCTATGCGGGCTACATGTAACCAAGGTCTACATTTTAATTGAAGTCCAACAATCGTACAGAAAATCTAACAGCTCCATGCCTACTGTTTGAACCGCGACCGATCCGTTCACTGACTTAAGCTGAGTCTCCATTGTCTGCCGTAATTCTGGCGCAAGTTCATTTTTCTGGCTCACTGCTCCCAGAGAGTATCCTACCGAATCGTTCACCAAGCCAGACAGGGCTCTCCCATCGACCGACACTGCGTCTTTCTCCATACTTATCACTGCGTCCATTTTCTTCTTCGCGTCAGATATAGGCAAAGACATCAAATAAGCTTTGATTGCTGCGGCAACTACCGCCTCCGACCTAGTCAGTCCATAGGATTCAATATGTATCTGTTCAAGTTCATGCTTCATACGACTTCCTCCTGATCGTGTGTCTCTGGCACCCAGCATAAAGCAAAACTCTATACATAGCAATCCCGTCTAAATAAAAAAAGCCCACCGGGTCACTATCTTTCCTTGCATATTCGCAAAGTCAGAAAGTAACCCGGTGAGCTGCATCAGTTTTTCTCAACTTCAATGTGGTCTGGATATACCAGCACCTTTGATACTTCCTTTTCAAAGCGTTCCTGATCCATGGTCGGCCACTCCAGTTCTCGCAGGATTGCATCGATAAGCTCTTCTTCCTTAATAAAACGGTTGCCGCATCGCTCTTTGCCTTTCCCTTTTTGCCGGTTTCGGCAGTTCCACGCTTTATAGGTGCTTTGCGTTTTGGAACCGCCAGCAGCTTTCAAAGTCCGGCGCAAAAAAGGAGCATCACATTCTCCACAGAATACTTTACCGTAGAGGAAGTGATGCTCCCTGTTTGTTTTATGAATACCGACCTTTGCCAGTTCTTTTCGTCGTTCCAAAATTTCCTGCGCCTTATCCCATGTCTCCCGATCAATGATAGCTTCATGATCATTCCACAGATAATTGGATTCCACTTTCTGATTCGGATCAGGCTTCTTGGTCAGATAGTCCAATGGAGCTTTCTTCTGCAACCGCTTGTCGCCCACATAGGTTTCATTTGAAACCATGTACCGGAGAGTTTCTACTCCGAACCCCTTTTTACTGTGCAATGATTGAGCCCCCAGCTCTTCCAACCCTTTAGCGATTTGCCGGTAGCTCTCGCCTTCGATGAATCTACGGAATACTTCCTTTACAATCCAAGCGTCCTTGTTGGGAACCAGCTCACCATCCACACAGTCGTAGCCGAGAATACGATTATTGCCGAGATTGTACTCACCCCGTGCAAATCGGCTTGCATAAGCAGCCTTTTCATTTTCACTGATTGAATGACTCTCATCCTGTGCCACTGCTGCCAAGATGGATAGGACGAAATCGCAGGTTGGATCATCCGTGCGGATATTCTGCTCCTCAAAGATAACCACAACTCCTAGGGTCAGGAACCATTTGGTATACTGTTGACAGTCCACCATGTTACGAGAGAATCTGGAAATGCTCTTACAAATGATAATATCCAGCTTCTTAGCCTCCGCAGCCGCTGCCATTTCTTGAAAACCTGGCCGATTTTTCACTCGTGTAGCAGAATGCCGGTCAGCATAGACCTTGACCAGCTCCCAGTCGGGATGACTTTGAATCAGCTCTTCGTAATACTTCTGCTGGGTTTCAAAGCTCTCATCCTGCTCGTTACGAAGAGTACTGACACGGCAATAGGCTGCCACACGCTTCTTGGCAGGTGGGATTTTCGGCATTACCTTTTTAATAATCATTTGCTACAGCTCCATTCTTCTTGGTACGCAGGTTCTTTGCCGCCTGCACGGCAACACTACGCTGTGCCTCTCGTGTGCTCACACGTTTCTCCGAGGCTTGAATTACGCTCACCGACTTGTTTTCGTTCTGCTGCGCACGGTCCAGCGAGTTCCGATAAAGCTCTGCCACATGGGTCGGTTCCTCAACCTTGGATGCATTCAAAGCAACCTCGCTCTCCAGACCGCATTTCCAGAACACCCGCATGGTGTCCTGTTTGAACTCAATGCGCCCCACCAAGTCATCCAGCCAGTAATACTGGACGGTGTCCAGCTTCGGGCTTTCCGCCTTGATTTCCAGCATCCTCTGCATGGCGACGGTCCGCTTCTTTTCCTTGATTTCAAGGGTGTTGTAGGCTTCCAACAGGGCAGCATCTACAAGATAGCCCTTAACTGCATCCCCTCGGCAGCCGTCCACATCAAAGCATCCGAGGATGCGCTTGTGGTTGTTCACCTTCATAACCCTCGGAATCATCTTCCTCCCACACAGGGGGCAGACGAAGTTCGTATCAAAATAGGGGTAGCGGCTGTACTCCCCATGCGGTGCCTTCAACTCCATAATGCGCTGAACCTGCTGATAGGTATGGCGGTCAATGATGGGAACGTGGTGGTTCTTGACGTTGTACACCGGAATAACGGTCGAGTCGTTCTTCACACTCTTGTGGGAGATGTGGTCAACGCTGACCCATTTCTGAAGCCGCATATCCCCGATGTACTTCTCGTTCTCAAGGAGATACTTGAGGGCGGTCTTGTTCCACGTCTGCCTTCCCCTTGCCGAAGGAGCCTGCATAAAGGTCAACTCGTCCAAGATGTCCGGCATGGGGATGCCGTACTGATACATTTTGAAAATCATCCGAACAATGGCGGCTTCGTCAGGTTCGATGACGATTTCACCGTCCTTGGTCTTTCGATAGCCATAGGTCTTAGTCCAGCGCGACTCGCCGTTTTCAAACCGCTTGCGGATGCCCCATTTCAGGTTTTCGGAAATGGAGCGGCTTTCC
>ERZ1034984.3583-NODE-3583-length-11068-cov-5.160174_pt1 | contig 11068 bp, 12 predicted proteins | sample MGYA00520589_ERZ1034984 | MGnify/ENA primary metagenome ERZ1034984 (study PRJEB33766, sample SAMN09781790) | gut metagenome | biome: gut microbiome | host: Homo sapiens | place: Madagascar | study: EMG produced TPA metagenomics assembly of the PRJNA485056 data... | reverse complement strand
AAGAGAGACTTGTGATCAGTGCGGTTGCAAACTTCCTGGGCAGGCAGCTGGAAAACTGAAAAAAGTCCCAGAAATGCCTTAAAATGGGCAAAAAGCCTTGACAAAGGGTGGTAATGAGGGTATAAATAAACTTGTAGGTTTTTACGGATTAATATTATTTGAGGAGGAATTTATCCATGAACAAGACAGAGTTAGTTACAGCTATGGCTGATCAGGCCGGACTGACCAAGAAAGATGCTGAGGCTGCTTTAAAGGCATTCGTTGACGTGATTACAGAGGGATTAAAGAACGGCGAGAAGATTTCTTTAGTTGGATTTGGTACATTTGATGTAGCTGAGAGAGCTGCAAGAGAGGGTATCAATCCTGCAACAGGAAAGAAGATCCAGATCGCTGCTTCCAAGGCTCCTAAGTTTAAGGCTGGTAAGGCTTTAAAGGATGCTGTAAACGCATAATTTAACGGATTGAATCTTATGTGGGACCGTCTCAGGACGGTCCTGTTTTTTTACTTCATAAGAAAATTCGTTGAAGTTTCCTATAAAGTAAATGAGACAGAGAAAGGAACATGATATGAGACTGGACAAATATTTGAAGGTATCCCGATTGATCAAGAGACGTCCGGTGGCCAATGAGGCCTGTGATGCGGGACGTATTCAGGTGAACGGCAAGGTCGCCAAGGCTTCGACGAAGGTCAAAGTGGGAGATATCATTGAGATCGCCTTTGGGGATAAGATGGTCCGCGCCGAGGTGCTCAGCATTGAGGAGACCTATAAGAAGGAAGAAGCCCGCGAGTTGTACCGCATCTTATAGAAACCGTTCTAATCTTCAGACAAGGTTCATATAGTGAACTAAGAAGATGCATGGGGGAGCGGTATGGAGGAGAACCAGACCAGGCCGAGCCATAAGGTATACATTCACAACAGGCGTGGGATGAAGTTGTCAGGGGTCAATGAAGTCGTATCGTTTGATGCGCAGGAAGTGCTGCTGGAGACGGAGCAGGGGACGCTTTTGATCCAGGGATCCGAACTTCATGTCAGCCGTCTGTCGGTGGAAAAAGGGGAGCTGGATGTGGATGGCAAAGTAGATGCGCTGCAGTATTCCGACCGAAAAGAGAAAAAGAGAGAATCCTTCTGGAGACGGTGGTTTGTGTGAGGTCATAACGCTTCGGGATGGAGTGAACTTTGACTGAGGTGATTCTGGAACAGATCCTTTACTTTGGCGTCATGATCCTGTGCGGAGGAATTTTCTGTATGGGATATGCGGTTCTTCTGATATTTCGGCGGCTGATCAGGCACCGCAGGCTGTGGCTGTATGTGGAGGATATGTTGTATGGAGCCGGAGGAGCGATACCGGTATTTGTGGTTTGTCTGCGATATGGGGATGGCGTGATCCGGTGGTATGGACTGATCGGTTTTTTTGGCGGGGCGTTGGCGGTCAGGAAAGTATATCGAACGTTAGTTTTGCATTGCAAAAGACACCAAAATGTTGTATAGTATAAGAACTAAGGACATGGTTTCTACATCGATAGAACGACATGGAAAAGATGTAGACAATTGTAGAACGAACGGAGATAGGTATCATGGCACGCAAGAATGCAACGAAAAGGAGACGGATGTCCAAACTGAGTCCCTTTACCGTGGTGGGTGTGATCGTTCTTTGCACCGTTCTCTGCACGACGACCGCATACAAGAGTGTGGCACTGAAGGCGGAGAGCAAAAAGTACGAAGCGCAGATTGCCAAACTGCAGGAAGAGAAGGATTCCCTGGATGACGAGAAGGAGAAACTTCAGGATCAGCAGGAGTATGTGAAGACAGACAAATACGTGGAAGAGATTGCACGTGAGAAACTGGGACTAGTGTATTCGGATGAGATCATCTTTGAGCCATCCGACAAGTAGTACCGTCACAGCGTGGTAACACAGTCACAAACAGATGAACTGAAAAAGAACGCGAATAAACGCGTTCTTTTTTTGTGCCCATTGCCAGAAAACGACAAAATCGGCAGATTCCCCCATTATATAATGTCTTCCACTTCCGGAAGGGAGTGACCAGAGGAGGGATCGTGTGAAAATTTTCACACGCGGGATTTGTGACTGTGCGCACGCAGCGCAAACCCGTTATGCGCAAATCACGTGCGCAGAAATGAGGAGTATCATGAAAGGACTGTCGAGATTACAAAAGAGAATGTTGCTGCAGATTGTGGCGGGATTTTTGCTGGGACGGATCTCCATGTTTGGATATCATCCACTCGGGGCGGCATTTTTCCTGTCGGGCTTTGGACTGGGAGGCGCCACGCTGGGAGTGGCGCTTGCGGTACTTGGAGGAATGCTGTGGAGTGCCACGGCGGAGGAATTGATCCGGTATACCTTGGGGATGCTGATCGTATGGGCCGGGGCGGATCTGCTGAAACGGTGTCATGTAAAGGCCGGTACAGGACATTACGGACTGTTGATGACGGCCGGAATGCTTGGCATGACTGCGGTGCAGAGCATCTGGGAGAGTATGGGGTATCAGCTCTGGCTGGGGGCATTGTGTGAATGTCTGCTGATCCTGGCATTTTCGCGGTTGTATCAGGAGGGAGTGACTCTGCTGCTGTATGGCCACCAGGGAGAGGGGCTGAACCAGGAACAACTGGTGAGCACGCTGCTTTTGGGGCTGACGAGTCTGTATGGTCTGCCCTCAATGGTGGTGTCCGGAGTTTCTTTCCTGCAGGTGCTGGCCTATCTGATCCTTTTGTTTGTGGGATACATCTACGGCGTGGGAGCCGGAGCGATTGCGGGTGTCGGTGTGGGACTGTTGCTGGTGGCTGCCGGGCAGTCTCTGGAACAGATGGGGATCCTGTGTCTGGTGGGAATTTGTGTGGGTATGATGGGAACCCGGGGAAGACCCTGGACGGTGATGAGTTTTCTGCTGGCCTATCTGGTCCTGTGCTATATATCGCGGGATGTGGTGTTGGAATGGAAAGCCTGGCGGGAAGTGGCATTGTCGGCGGCGGTCTTTTTGCTGTGGCCCTCGAGGTATCTTGTCCCCTGGAAAAAGATCTTGCGGGAGCAGGAGGAAGGCGGAGCCTGTCAGGATCTGCGCAATCTTATGGAATACCGTATCATGGAGGTGGCAGATGCCTTCGCGCGGGTGGCGGGAAGTATGGAGGACTGTGAGACGGAGGGGATGGCGCGGATGGAAGGAGAAGATCCGATGCAGTGCAATGAGCGAAGGATGAACCGCCAGATCCTGTCGGATCAGATGCGGCAGGTGTCGGAGGTGCTGCGGCAGCTTGCGGGAAATATGGAACATATCCGTCAGATTCCCTGGAAAAAGGAGCGGGAACTGCGCAACCGTCTGGAGGCCATGCGCATCCGGGTGGGAGGTGTCCACATGTACGCGGATGCCGATGGCCGTGTGGAACTGCATCTGAAGGCGAGGACCGACCACGGTAAACTGGTGCTGACCAGGGAGGCCGGGCAGGAGGTCTCGAGGATCCTGGGAAAGACGTTCGGAGCTGCCAGGGAGTGCCGGCATGTGATCCCGCGGGAAGAATGTACGCTGATCTTCCGGGAAATGGCACCGATGACGGCACAGACCGGAGTGGCCAGGATCCCCAAGGAGGGCGAGGAATTGTCTGGGGATGTCTTTTCCTGTATGAGGCTGCCCCGGGGAGAATTGATGCTGGCATTGTCGGATGGCATGGGAAGCGGGATGCCTGCATTTCAGGAGAGCCGGCGGCTGATGGAACTACTGGAAGTCATGACGGAAGCGGGATTTTCCAGAGAAAATGCGTTCCGCGTCATCAATGGAATGTATATGACCAGGGAGGAGGCGGCTGCCAGTGCCACGGCAGACGTGACGGTGCTCAACCTCTACCGGGGAACCTGTCAGTTTCTGAAAAGCGGGGCGGTATCGACCTGGATCCGGCATGGGGCGAGCATGGAAAAGATCAAGGGAGAAGCTCTGCCGGTGGGCGTGGACTGTCTGGAAGAACCGTTTCGGGGAAAAAGCCGCATCAGTCCGGGCGATTATGTTATAATGGTGACAGATGGCGTGGTGGACGCGCTGCAAGGACGCGAGGGTGCCCTGGAGGAGGTGCTGGAGGCCTGTCAGGACTGTAAACCGCAGGAGATGGCGGAGGAGATCCTGGAACAGGCTCTGCTGGAATGTCAGGGGACAGCACCGGATGATATGAGTGTGATCGTGGCAGGGATTGAGGCTGCCTGAGACAGGAAGCCGGCGATCCGGGTGTGATAAAACAACGCGACAATGTAATAAAAGAAAGCGATAAGATAGTTTATGAGAACGGAAATGCAGAAGATAAGGCGTCAGGTAGAACAGTTTTGTATAGAAAAGGCATTGCTGGCGCATGGTACGGATATCGTGGTGGCTTTGTCAGGCGGCGCAGATTCCGTCTGCCTTGCACGGATCCTGATGGATATGGCGCAGGACTGGGAACTGACAATTTCCCTGGTTCATGTGGAACATGGGATCCGCGGGGAGAGCGCGAGACAGGACGCAGCGTTCTGCCGGGAGTTTGCGGAACAGTACGGAGTGCGTTATCTGGAATATTCCGTGGACGCGCCTGCGCGGGCAAGGAGGGACAGGCTGTCCCTGGAGGAGGCGGCCAGACAGCTCCGCTATGAGAAACTGGAACAGGCCAGACAGGAGCTGGGAGCCGATGTGATCGCGGTGGCGCACCATCAGGACGATCAGGCGGAGACCATGCTGTATCAGCTTGTGCGGGGAAGCGGGCTGCGCGGAGCCGGAGGAATCCGTGCCGGAAGGGGATGCATTATCCGTCCGCTGTTGTGCGTCCGAAGAACGCAGATCCGGGAGGCTCTGAAGCAGATGGGGCAGAACTGGAGGGAGGATGAGACCAATGTGCAGGAACAGTATGCCAGAAATCGTGTGAGGCATCAGGTGATCCCTTGTCTGGAACAGCAGATCAGCGCGGAGGCTGTGCCGCATCTGGCGCAGACGGCGTGGCAGCTTCAGGAGGCCTATGAGTGGATCTATGCGCAGGCGCAGGAGATCTGGGATGGATGGAAGAGTCAGAACGGAGAAAACCGGGTAAATGCAGATGCTCTTCGGGCACTGCCCTCGGTGCTGCGCCGGGAGGTGCTGCTTCTGTGGCTGGAGGAAGCTGCGGGCAGCCGCCGTGATATTGGCGCGGGACATGTGCAGCAGCTCTGGAAACTGGCGTCCGGCGGGAGTGGGCGTGGAGTAGATCTTCCGTATGGGCTGCGCGCGCGGGCGGAATATGGCTGGATCGTACTGGAGAAGCGCAGGCCGGGGCCGGAAACGGATGTGTCCGGGTCGGTGCATGCGGCCGCGGCAGCGCAGCATCCGCAGAATATCGCAGCGGTTGACGGAACTCATTTTGCCACGGAGCAGGCGAGGTCTTTTCCGGTGGAACAGGACATGGATCAAAAATGGGTGCTGGAGGACTCCTGTGGACGACCGATGGAGGTGCGGTGCTACACGGAAAAAACGATGGGAAAAACCGTTGGAAACTACAAAAATTCCTATACGAAATACTTTGATTGTGGTAAAATAGTTTCCATCTTGCAATGGCGCAGACCCGCTCCGGGCGATTATCTGGAACTGGGGGAAGGCCACCGGAAAAAACTTGGCCGGATCTTTATTGACGAGAAGATTCCCAGAGACAGAAGGAACGGCATGTGGGTTCTGGCCCAGGGAAGCCATGTACTGTGGATTCCGGAACTGGACCGGGTCAGCACAGGATTTTATGTGGAAGACAGCACACAGGACGTGTTGTGTGGAATATGTATGACAAATGCTTCAGAAAAGGAGAGAGTACATGAAAGAAGAAGTACATGTAATGATTTCAGAAGAGGAAGTTGATGCCAGAATTCAGGAGATGGCGAAGAAGATGAATGAAGATTACGGGGATACCCCGCTTCATCTGATCTGTGTATTGAAAGGAAGCGTATTTTTCTGCTGTGAACTGGCCAAGAGACTGACGATGCCGGTGAGCCTGGACTTTATGTCTGCTTCCAGCTACCGTGACGGCACTACGTCCGGTGAACTTGTGATCAAGAAGGATCTCGATGAGGATATCGAGGGACTGCATTGTATGATCGTGGAAGATATCATTGATTCCGGCAATACACTGGCTCTGACCAAGAAGATGCTGCAGGGCCGTAATCCTGCCAGCCTGAAGTTATGTACACTGTTAGACAAGCCGGCCAGAAGAGAGACACCGGTGGAGGTAGACTACACCGGCTTTACCATTCCCGATGCCTTTGTGGTGGGATATGGTCTGGACTACGCCCAGAAATACCGCAATCTGCCTTATATCGGCGTGGTGGAATTTGTAGAAGGAGACTAATCATTTATGAAGAAAACATCAAGAATGGGATGGGGATTTTACCTGATCATTGTCCTGATTGCAATTCTGGCGATACAGGCTTCGGGAGCAGTCCGGGCGCTTCGCGCCGGTGGCTACACCTACAACGACTTTCGGCGGGAATTACAGGGTAATCTGGTAGCGTCCGTTGAGATCCTGCCCAATGAAGAGGTTCCGACCGGGCAGGTTGTAGTGAGACGTAACGATGATACGCAGGCATCGTTTTATGTGTCCGATGTCAAGGAGATAGAGAAGTTCTGCGCATCACAGGATTCTATCAAGGACAATGTCGTGCTTGATGACATCCAGAAGCCATCCTGGATACTGACGACCCTGCTGCCGTATGTGCTGGGATTCCTGGCCCTCTTCTTTTTATTTACCTTTATGTCTGCCCAGAACGGCGGACAGGGCGGTGGCGCCAATATGCGGATGATGGATTTCGGCAAGAGCCGTGCCACCCGCATTAATCCGGACGACCCGGGAGCGAAGCATTTCTCCGATGTGGCGGGCCTGCAGGAGGAGAAACAGGAGCTGGAGGAACTGGTAGATTTCCTGGCGGGGCCTGAGAAGTATACGAAGATGGGTGCCCGTATCCCGAAGGGTATCATTCTGGTGGGACCTCCGGGAACCGGTAAGACACTGCTGGCCAAGGCAGTGGCAGGAGAGGCGGGTGTTCCGTTCTTCAGCCTGTCCGGTTCTGATTTTGTGGAGATGTTTGTCGGTGTCGGTGCTTCCCGTGTCAGAGATCTGTTTGCGGAAGCCAAGAAAAGTGCACCGTGTATGATCTTTATCGATGAGATCGATGCAGTAGCCCGCAAGCGTGGATCCGGCCTCGGCGGTGGCCACGATGAGCGTGAGCAGACGCTGAACCAGATGCTTGTGGAGATGGATGGATTTGGTGTCAATGAGGGTATCATCGTCATGGCAGCGACGAACCGTGTGGATATTCTGGATCCTGCGATCCTGCGTCCGGGCCGTTTTGACCGGCGTATCCAGGTCGGACGTCCGGATGTCCGTGGCAGAGAGGAGATCCTGCGCGTTCACGTCCAGGGAAAGCCGCTGGGCGATGATGTTGATCTGGAGCGGATCGCGCGCACGACGGTAGGATTTACCGGAGCGGATCTGGAGAATCTGATGAATGAGGCGGCGATCCACAGCGTGCGCGCCGGAAGAAAATTCATCACACAGGAGGATGTGGACAAATCTTTCATCAAGGTAGGCATTGGAACGGAGAAGAAGAGCAAGGTGATCTCCGAGAAGGATAAGCGTATCACGGCATACCATGAGGCAGGACATGCGATCCTGTTCCATGTACTGCCGGATGTGGGGCCGGTACATCTGGTCTCTGTCATTCCGACCGGCGAGGGGGCAGCAGGCTATACGATGCCGCTCCCGGAGAAGGACGAGATGCATATGACCAGAGGACATATGCTTCAGGATATCTGTGTCAGCCTGGGTGGCCGCATTGCGGAGTCTTTGATCTTTGATGACATTACCACAGGGGCGTCCCAGGATATCAAGCAGGCGACCAATATTGCGCGTGATATGGTCATGAAGTACGGATTTTCCGATATCATCGGCATGGTCAATTATGCGGATTCGGATGAGGTGTTCATTGGCAATGACTACGGACATACGAGCCGTTCATACAGTGAATCTGTGGCCAAGGATATTGATACTGAAGTGCGTGACATTATCCAGGACTGCTACAAGCAGGCCAGACAGATCCTGGAGGATCATATGGATGTGCTGCACCGCGCGGCAGAACTGCTGATCGAAAAAGAGCGGATCACCCGCGAGGAATTTGAGGCATTGTTTGAAGATCTTGCCTGATCCGGTGTGATGTGAATTATAGCCGAAATATTCTCGATATTCGAGGATGTTTCGGCTATTTTTGATAATGCCTCGTAAAAATGCACAAAAAATAATGACGAAACAGTGCATGTTTATGCACACTTGCGGGGGGTGTATGCGTATACTAATAACCGTAAACCCCAATACATTATATAGTTTTTGCTACACCCCATAAGTAACAAAAATACCTTCTCCTAAAGAGGAATCGCGATCGTTGTGATTCCTCTTTTACTTTTGCAAAAAAATGAGGATATTCTTATTTTTGACATATTTAGGGAATATATTGTAAAATATGTAAAAATGTGTAGAAATCTTAAGATTAAGATAAAGAGTACGGAGAAGCGATATGTTTGCAAAATACATGAAAAAGGGGCTGGCAGTTGGCATGGCATGTGTCATCATGGCAGCAGGCGTATGGGGGAGTACGGTACCGGTTCATGCGGAGGAGGATGTCACGGTGGACGAGACCGTGGACGGAGGAGCGCTGGTGTTTACCCAGTATGACTTTACCATGGACGAGTATGCAATGGAGCAGTTTAAGAGAGTGGGAAGTTATACCCAGGAAGAATACAGAACGGTGCTTGCCGCGGCCAATGACAACACCGATGGATTCCAGTATCTTCGTCTGGATCGTTTTCATGAGATAGACACCAAGGGGTATATTACCCTGTGCCGCAGTTTCATCAAGAAATATTGTGAGGCAGCCAATCTGGATTATACGGCGAGTTCCCTCTACAAGAAAGAAAAATATCTGGTGAAGGCAGCGCAGAAATATGAGCTGGATCCGGTATATTTTGCCTGTCAGACATTTCTGGAGGCGGCGTACGGAACCAGTACGCTGGGACGCGGAGTTACGATCAAGCGGGTGGCTTACGAGGATTTCCGCACCAAATCCGGCGGCAAACTCAAGACGAAAAAACTGAAAAAGGCAGTGAAAGTCTACAATCTGTATGGCATCCGTGCCATTGACGCAGATCCTCTGGTCGGAGGTACGTCTTATGCCTACTATCAGGGATGGACGACGGTGAAAAAGGCCATCTACGGAGCAGCCAGCTTTGTGTCGGATGGGTATATTCATTCGGAAAAGTACGATCAGAATACACTGTTCAAGATCCGCTACAATCCAAGCCGGACTAACATCTGGCATCAGTATGCGACCGATGCCTATTATGCGCGTAAGATCGGTCTGAAGATGAAGGACTTTTCGGAATTGTACACAAACCGGGGACAGTTCGTCTATGACTATCCGGACTGGAACTGATTGACACTTGTCGGTGAGCCGGGATATATGATATACTATTCGCAAAGAAAACCAGTTAGGAAGGATAAAAACATGGCATTATTACAGCAGTGGAGAGAGTACGCATACGGCGTAGATATTAATTCAAAGGCAGGCCAGGGAATCTGGGCCAAATATTTTCGTGAGGAGACTGCAGTGTATGAGCAGCTTCTGGCAGATCCGGAGACTGTGGTGACCGGTACCGTGAAGGAACTGGCTGAGAAGTATCAGATGGAAGTTCTGTATATGGCAGGATTTCTGGATGGTATCAATGACAGTCTGAAGGAGCCGAATCCGATCGAGACGATGGAAGAGGATACCCAGATGAAACTGGATATCGACCTTGAGAAGCTGTATTATCATATGGTGGAGGCCAAGGCAGACTGGCTGTACGAGCTGCCTGCATGGGACAACCTGCTTACCGCAGAGCGCAGAAAAGAGTTGTACCGCGAGCAGAAGGCATCCGGAACGATCGTCAAGGAAAAGAAGATCGGAAGAAACGATCCATGTCCATGCGGAAGCGGCAAGAAGTACAAATTCTGCTGTGGAAGATAGCAGTATCCGCAGATAAGAAAAGCAACATAAAAAGGGAAAAACGCTGTTTTTCCCTTTTTTCGACTCGTTTTGAACGTGTATCAGACACTAAAAAAGGAACTGCGAAAACAGTTCCTTTTCTTTTACCGTAAGTGTTCGGCGATCAGATCAACTGCATACGGACATCCTTGGTCAGGACATCTGTGTAACTGTAGGAAACCATCTGTGTAGCGCCATCCTGCTTGTTCTCTACCTCTACGAGGAAGATACTCGGATAGGTCTTGGAGATGATACCCTCTGTAATGTCGATCTTGTGTCTGCCACGATTTGCACGAATCTTGACCTTGCTGCCAATGTTCTGGTCAACGGACAATCTTACTTTGCGAATATCTGTTTGGCTCATAATTCACCTATACCTTTCGTGATACGGGATTATCACGCTCACTTTCGGGGGGGATGAGGGCAATAATCTAACGACGGTCTGATAGGATTATACCATATTTTAGGAGAAAAGTCAACGAACGCCTACAACATGTAGTCTGTCCGGATTGGCTCATCACTATATTTTGTTGGTAAGTTCTTTTGGTAAAGATTGGTGAGTTCTTTTTGCGAAGAATATACGGAAAGGTTTGCAAAACGGTGCGGCAACAGGTATGATAGAAAGAGTAAGATTTTGGCATGAAAGAGGTGTGTAGATGCAACACATAATGATTGATCTGGAGATGAATAAGATCCATCGTCAGGTGCGGGAGGACTACAAGTTGTCCAGCGAACTGATCGAGATCGGGGCGGTTCGTATGAACACGCATTTTGACCTGTTGGACAAGTTCCAGACTTATGTGTATCCGGTATACGGAAAGATGGATGCGCGCATTATAGAATTGACCGGAATTCGCGATTACATGCTGGAGGGAGCGCCAAAGTACCATGAGGCCATGGATCTGTTTGCCAAGTGGGTGGGGCCGGAGGAGAGTGTGTTTTATTCGTGGAGTATGTCGGATCTGCGGCAGTTCCAGGCGGAATCGGCATTTAAGGGCTATCATGGAC
>ERZ1034984.3582-NODE-3582-length-11070-cov-16.344621_pt1 | contig 11070 bp, 7 predicted proteins | sample MGYA00520589_ERZ1034984 | MGnify/ENA primary metagenome ERZ1034984 (study PRJEB33766, sample SAMN09781790) | gut metagenome | biome: gut microbiome | host: Homo sapiens | place: Madagascar | study: EMG produced TPA metagenomics assembly of the PRJNA485056 data... | reverse complement strand
TCCTGCGCCTTCTTCACCGCCTGCGCATCGTTCAAATCCACTCCGTCAATCGGCAATTCACCCCGAATCTGCTGAATCATCTTTTTAACGGCAGCCGATTCAATCACCTTATCATAAGTATCCATGCGATAGGAAAAAACTTTCCCTTTATTTCCCTTGCGATAAGGATTAATTGCCACTACATGTACTATTCCCATTTTACCTCCATATTTTTATTAATCGAACACTTCGCTGTTAATCATGATATACCCGCTACCATAACTTACATTAATAGGCAGAATCAGCGAGTTATCAGAAATCTCCTGAACTCCGTTCGCCTCGAAGAGCGAAGCATTCTCGGCATCATTCAGTCTGCTCTTGACGAAGCCTATTACCCATTTTGCCGCAATCTTCTCGGCAGCAACATCCTTGTCAACAAGGTCCTTCACCAGCTGTTCATCGCAGAAGTTGATATCCGCATTCACGTTCTCTGCCTCCGCTTCTTCCTTCCCCATTTCCTGGTTCTCGAAGAAGAGGTTATACTTGATTTTCATATCCTTCATCATTACGATGTTCAGATTTTTCAGTTCCCCCTCCGAGTCAGCAATCGTCTCATAGAGTTTCTGTACCGACTTCTTGAAGATGTTTTTCACGTCCATCAGACAGTAATAGATTTTCCCGTCAATCACCACCACCCTCAGTTTTCCGTACTGCGGATGAGCAAAATAAAAAGGTTTCATTGCTTTCATCTTATAAATTCCTTTTAAAACAGTTGGGCGCTCCCACAACGGTTGATGTGCCTATACACAAAAGCCCCCGAAACCCAGACCATATCGGTTCTGAATTCCGGGGGCAAAGGTACAACAAGATGCTGAAACCTACCTGGTACGTACCTGGTACGCGTACCAGGTACGAATTAATTTGCGAAACGTCATTTACGTTATATAACAGACTAGCTAACAGACATTTATCGATTTTGCAGTTTCTCCGATAAATCCAGACATCTGCTGCTGGTCCATCCCTTTATTATAGGCAGAGCGAAGATTCTCCTTGTCAATATTCCAAAAGGTACCGAACACTACCCATACATTCTGTATGCCGAGTTTGGTAGAAATCTGGAATGCGAGAACTGCAGTTTTAGTTACAGAGAGTCCCTTAGGCTGGAAATGCTCATCAAGAAAGCCATGTATCGCCAAACTGGAGAGCACCATTAACCCCTGAGGATTAGCAAGAGATTCTGGCAGCGGACGGAATTTCTCTTCTGCCTTTGCCTTTTCTTCCTTCTTCTTAGGTCCATCACCATAATTTTCAATATACGTTGCATTATCGTGCAATTCGATTGTTCTATTATCACTCATGATTACTATGCTTTTAGATTCCATATAATTAACAATAAACTCACTGTCCAGACTTAAATAGACATCTGTTATAAAAATATATAGTGCCTTTATCCTCGACAGATTACGCTTGATTCGCGTACTTAAGTTTTTCTTCATATTGCATTATTATTGTAGTTGTTTTAAGTTTCTTGCCTCATTATAGCAGAGTATGAGTGTTTGCGCTAACAATTTATGAGGGCGTAAGCAGGCTGGAGTGCTGGTGATCGCCTCTTATCGTGAGGTGTGGGACCGATTCTACGTCATTTTTCCTTTTGTTGAGTATTTAAGTTTATAAAATGACCGAAAGATGCGTTTTTCAGTATCTAAGGCCGGTTAATTCTATCCTCCTCCCATTTTTCGAGATGCAAATATATAAAAAATATTAATACATACGCAAGCTAAGTTTAATATTAACACGATTTTAACACAATTAGTAACAGAAAGCAAGTTCTAAGCACAAGTATAGTATAAGTTAAGCCCAAAATCATCATCAGAAGTCGATATCGAATAGGAAGAAAACACTTATCATAGGTATTTATATCTCCTATTTCGTGTCTGCAACATTTCTGTTGTGCAAGAAACATGTGCATATAACGTATAGATATAGAACCATATAGAGGAATATCAAATTGGCTGTTCAATCAGATTGAACACTTAATATTTATCAGACAACAAAAAACAAATCTCAATGAAGGTGATTACAATATTTGGATTCTTTTCGTCTTTATGATAATCTTATTTGTTTGTAGTAGTATACTAACATCACGACACAGATGATTGGGAACAGACTATTTATGACGTTAGATTAAAACATAAAAAACAAACCTAAAAGAATCAATTATGAAGAAATTGAAAAATCCTGGCGCTATCTCAGGAATTACCTCTAAGGTAATGTTGGTTTCTACTATCTTGTTGACTCCAACAACTATGATGGCAGGTAAAATTCAAGGAGGAACTCAAACACCTCTTTCTGTAGTGCAGCAGTCAAACTCCATCAATGGTACTATTGTTGATGAGACTGGTGAGCCGATGATCGGTGTAACCATCAAAAAGAAAGGTAGTGGTGTCGGTGCCATTACTGACATGGATGGCAAGTTTTCTGTAAATGTACCTGCTGGTACAGTCTTGGAAATCAGTTACACAGGTTATAAAACTCTTACTGTTTCTGCCAAGCAAAATATGGGAATCAAGATGGAGCCTGATGCTATAGGTCTTGAGGAGCTGGTTGTTGTAGGTTACGGTACACAGAAAAAACGTGACTTGACAGGTTCTGTAGTATCCGTTAAGAATGAAGATGTAGTAGTTGCTCCTACCTCCAACGTAATGGAGGCTTTGCAAGGTAAAATCGCAGGTCTTGATATTACAAAATCCAGTGGTCAGGTTGGTGGCGGAGTTAATATTCTGCTTCGCGGTTCTCGTTCTATCTATGGCGATAACAGTCCTTTGTTTATTATCGACGGTCTGCCTGGAAGCTATGATGACATAAGCCCTAACGATATAGAGAGCATCGATGTATTGAAGGATGCTTCATCTACCGCTATCTATGGTTCAGCAGGTGCCAATGGTGTCATCATTATAACAACCAAGCGTGGAGCGAAAAATTCCAAGACAAAGGTTAATTTTGACGCTTTCTATGGTTGGAGTGGTTCTCCAGAGTACAAGAGTGGCATGACTGGTGATGAATGGGTTAATTATTATACAGAGGCGTATAAATATAAAAATGGCGTAGCTCCAGCGAGCGTTTCAGACCTCTTCGGTGGTAACCAGGATTATGTAGATGCTTATAATGCAGGAAAATGGATAGACTGGGTAGATCAGGCTATGAATAATAGAGCTACGACTCAAAAATATTCACTTTCCATCCAGGGTGGAACTGACAAGACAAATGTATACGCTTCATTGGTGTATAACCGTGACCAAGGATTACTGTCTAATGAGAAACTCAACAAATATTCTGTACGTTTGAACATCGATCAAAAGGTATTTGACTGGTTTAAGGCTGGTGTGTCGACCAATCTCAACTATAGCATCCGTAATCGCGGCGACAACAAGACATTCACAGGAGCATTGAGGGCTTTTCCTCTTGGTGATGTCTTTGATGAATTTGGCGAGTATAACTCTGAGTATATCAATAACCAATACTCTCCTATGGGCGATTATATCAAGAATCAGTATGACAATAATAATCGATATACCTATATCAATGCAATTGGTTATGCAGAGATTACTCCTTTCAAGGGTTTGTCTTACCGTACTCAACTTAATGGTTCGTTAGGTCATGGCCGCCAAGGTACATATTGGGGCAATTTGTGTCATGCCAACAGACCTACATATGCAGGTTCGCCTCACGCACAGATACAGAACTCAGACAGTTATAGTTATACATGGGAGAATATTCTTTCATACAACTTCAGTATTGCTAATGACCATAACTTTGGTGTTACAGGCGTTACTTCTTGGCAGAAGAATTCTAATGAATATACAAATGCAGACGGTAGTGGCCAGGATTTGGACATATGGAAGTATTGGCGTTTGTTGGCAGCCAATAGCCAACGTATAGAGTCAGGACTGACAACCACCCAAAAAATGTCATACGCCTTGCGATTTAATTATTCCTATAAAGGTAAGTACCTCTTCACTTTCTCAAATCGCTGGGATGGTGTGTCATTCTTCTCTCCAGGTAAGAAATGGGATTCATTCCCTGCAGGAGCATTAGCTTGGCGCGTGTCAGACGAAAGCTTCATGAAAAGCTCAGAAAAGTGGCTTGACAACTTGAAACTCAGAGTGGGTGCAGGTATTACAGGTAATTCTGGTGGCGTAGGTGCTTATTCAACACAAACAAATGCCTATAAATACACTTCTGCCGGCATCACTATAAATGGCAACATAGTGCCGTTCACTCAATATACCGGTACCTATGGTAGTCCTTCTTTGGGATGGGAAAAATCTTATAACTGGAACTTCGGTATAGATATGGCTGTACTCAAAGGACGTCTTGATGGCAGTTTGGATTTCTTCACCACTAAAACACGTGGTTTGCTCTTCAAGCGTACTATGCCTGTAACAAGTGGAAGCACTGGCTGGGGCTCTCCTTTGGCTAGCTGGGAAAATATTGCCAAGACTAGCAACAAGGGTGTGGAATTTACCATCAACAGCCGTAATATCGTTACCAAGGACTTCAAATGGAATACCACATTGACAGGAACTTGGAGCAAGGAAAAGATCGAGAGTTTACCTAATGGTGACTTGATTTCAGAGAATCTTTTCGTGGGTAAGCCTATTCATGCTATATACGATTACAAGTATGCTGGTATCTGGGGTACTGATGCTTCACAGGAAGAACTTGATAAGTATGGCGTGAAACCTGGATGGGTAAAGGTTGAGACGATTGAGAAATTTGACGAAAATGGCAATGGTGACGGAGGCGTGCATAAGTATAGCCAGGATGACCGTCAGGTATTGGGACACGAGAATCCTAACTGGATTATTGGTCTTAACAATACTTTCGTCTATAAGGACTTCGACTTGACTATCTATGCAATGGGACGTTTCGGTCAGACTATCTATAGCAAAATGCTCGGTTCATATACAGCAAAGTCTGGAATTGGTACAAATCAAATTTCAGGTATAGACTATTGGACAGAAGAAAACCAAGGTGCTTATTATCCACGCCCTGGTAGTGGTGACGACCAAACGATTGGCAATACAGCCATCAATGTATATGATGGTTCTTTCATCAAGATAAAGAACATCACATTGGGTTATACGCTTCCAAAGAGCATCTCTAAGCATGCGCTTATGGAGAAGTGCCGTTTCTATTTTACTGCCTACAATCCTTGGATTTTTGCTATGGACAGTAAGTTGAAAGGTACAGATCCAGAAATGGGTGGCTCGGATACATTCCCAACTTACAAGCAGTTTGTTTTTGGTATAAATATCACATTCTAAACAATTAAGAAAAATGAAAAAGATGAATTTTAAGAATATATTGTTCTCTGCAGCTCTCGCTGCTGGTGCGATGTCTTTAGCTTCGTGCTCTTTGGAAGAAGAAAACCCTGGTGGTTTTACCATGGAGAACATGGCAGCGAACTCGGTTGAGTCATACCAGACTTTGCTTAATCAGTGCTATTTTGGTATGGAACGTTTCTTGTATGGTACGGATGGTTTCATGGAATTGACAGAAGGTGATACAGACCTCTGGACTTACCAAGGAAATCAGAATACTTCCTATACTCAGTATTTTTGGTTCTTCGCAGGTGCAGCACCTAACACCACCTATACAAATGGTATCTGGAACTCTCTCTATGATGGTATTGGCAGTTGCAATATGGCTATCAGTTTGGCAAATAAAGCCCCTTTTAAAACTGAGGCTGAGAAAAATGCCAAAGTTGCAGAAGCAAGATTCTTGCGTGCTATCTATTATTTCAATGCTGTAGAGCAGTTTGGTGGGGTTACCATGATTACGGAACCGGCTAGCTCTATGAATTTTGCTCCTACACGTACAGAACCTCTAACGATTTATAAGGACATCATCATTCCTGACTTGGAGTTTGCGGTGGAATGGCTGGATAAAGGCAATGACGCAACTACTACACAGCCTACCAAAAAGGCTGCACTTGGAATGTTGGCAAAAGTTTGTCTGCAGACCAAAGAGTATGCTACGGACGAGTATATACCTGAGGCGCTTGATGCAGCTAAAAAGCTGATAACTGACTGTGAGTCGGGTGGCTCTACATATGGTGCTTACATGTATCCTACGTATGAGGAGGTATTTGCTGAGAAAAATAATAAAGAAAATAAGGAGGCACTATGGAAGCATCGCTGGTATGCTGGCAGCGATGGACATGGTTCTAGTAATGGTAACTTCAAATTGAACCGTAACAATGAGAAGTTCCTCTGTAATATCAATAAGTTTGGTGCTCGTGAAGACAATCAGACTAGCCGTCTAACATGGGAAGGCAGCCAGGCAGGTATCTTCATGCCAACTCAGTATTTGCTCAATCTATATGTACAGCAGGATGGAACACTAGACCCACGTTTCCACAAGTCTTTCACTACTCAGTGGAACGCAAACAGGAATTATGAGTGGGACGAAAGTTCAAAGAACAACTTTGGTAAGGAAGATGCCATTGTTGGCAAGAAGCTGAATACAGGCGACTTGGCCATCAAAATCGTGATGCCTCAGGATGCTGATTATGCAGCGGAAGTAAGTAAGAAAGCTACAGCCAACTACTTAGTAGTAGATTATAAGGATGTATATGATGATGCAAATAAGAATGTGATAAACGAGCGTGGCGCAGGTGAAAACATGTTCCGCTACTTCTATCCATCTCTTAACAAGCATAATAGCAGCAACTATTATGTTGCTAATGCCAACAAAAAACGTAATGGAAACTTGAATGCTACATTCATCATACGCATGGCTGAGATTTACCTCATTGCAGCAGAGGCTGATATCTACCTAAATGGCGGTTCTAACGCTATGGGCTATATTAATAAGGTTCGCCAACGTGCAGGAGCTACCCCTCTCACTGGTTCCGCTTCTGTTCGTACAGTGTTGGATGAACGTGGTCGTGAGTTATGTGGTGAATACTGCCGCTTCTATGATTTGAAGCGCACAGGTATGTTCAAGGACAATTCATATCTACAGGCTACACATCCTGACTTAGCTAGGTATTTCAAACCAGAGTATGCTCTTCGTCCAATTTCAACAACCTTTACAAATGGTATTATTAATGGCGCAGAATACCAGAATCCTGGTTATTAATTTTTTTAGATTTAACTAATATATACTCGAGTAGGAGGTGAATGCTGATAATAGGTGTTTATCTCCTACAATCTTATGATTCCCAACACAGCCAGGGCAATCTTCTGTTTTACAATAAATTTAGTCATATATCTTCTCCATTTAAGATAGACTAAATTTACTTCCTCAATCTTGAAAGAAGAGGTGGTATACGATTTTTTTAATGATTCTCAGAAAAGTATACAAAAAAAAGGAAAAAGTGAGCAATTTACGTTACTCGCCTTCTTCCCCTTACTTTTATAATTTTACGGTAGGTGCATCGCTCTGCACTATCCTTATTTCATTGCAATCTTGATAGAATTCTTACCCACTTTGGCGATAACCAAAGACTCGGATACGGCATAAGAGGCAGCACCGTTGGCTGCAACCGTAGAGCCGAGATACTTGCCGTCAGCAGTAAAGAACTTCACCACCTCGCCATCGTCAAGACCCGAGAGGGTGATGATGCCATCATGAGCCGAAGCCACCACGCCCCGTGTTCTTACCTGGTTGATGTTGGTACCATTATCCAGGTTAGCATTAATCCAATACAGCGTAGCCTCCGCCTTATCAGATGCTGTATAGCCATCAGCTGTAGCATAAACAGAAATCTTATAGGCTGCAGAAGGAGTTACATTACCGTCTTCGCTAAGTGCATCTGTTGCCATATCCTTATCGCTGATAGTATAATGATACTTTGCTCCTGCAGTTTCGCAAGAGAACTTCAACTTTCCTGCGCCATAAAAGACGGATGGAGTAGCACATGGCGTAACAGGCTTGTCGTCGTCACCAGATCCGTTTGGATTCCAGGTGTAAATATATTTACAATCAGGTCCCAATGCGTCTTTATAGTCTTGGAGATATTCTGCAGGAACATAAATTATGCATGCTTTAGGAAAAAATGCATGATTTATATTCAAAGGTTTTTTTCCTTTAAAATATAAACTTTCGAGGTTAACACAATCACTGAAGCAGGAACTCCCCAACGAAGTAACAGATGAAGGAATAGTGATGGAAGTTAAGCTGCTACAACGAAGGAAGCACCATTCCCCTATCGAAGTAACAGATGAAGGAATAGTAATTGAAGTTAAGCTGTTACAATCGCGGAAGCATTCACTCCCCAACGAAGTAACAGATGAAGGAATCGTAATGGATGTCAAGGCGCTACAATACTCGAAGCAACCACTCCCCAACGAAGTAACAGATGAAGGAATCGTAATGGAGGTCAAGGCGCTACAATACTCGAAGCAACCACTCCCCAACGAAGTAACAGATGAAGGAATAGTGATGGAGGTCAAGGCGCTACAATACTTGAAGCAACCACTCCCCAACGAAGTAACAGATGAAGGAATCGTAATGGAAGTTAAGCTGCGACAACCAAGGAAGCACAGATTCCCCAACGAAGTAACAGATGAAGGAATAGTAATTGAAGTTAAGCAGTTACAATCGCGGAAGCATTCACTCCCCAACGAAGTAATAGATGAAGGAATCGTGATGGAAGTCAAGCCACTACAATTTTCGAAGCAATAATTCCCCAGCGAAGTGACAGATGAAGGAATAGTGATGGAAGTCAAGTGACGACAATCGGAAAAACATTTGTCAGCAATAGCGGTAATTTTAAAAACTGCCCCATCCTTCGCTTTCACGCTTTCAGGAATCACGACATCACCTGCATACGGTTCTGTATTAGGCATAAGAGTTGCCGTTTTTGTATCCGAATCAAGTAAATACTTAAAACCATCAATCACTTCAAAGCTGGCACCAGCCAATGCTTTGCTCGTAATCATAACCATCATGACCAGCAGGATGGCAAAACGCTTCGTGATGCCGTAAGTACCCTTGCGAACATCCAAGTCCTTACAATTTGATAAAGTAAAATCCATCATAATCATATAATTTATTAATGAGTATTATTCTTTATTTTCTTTTTAAAACGTCACCGCAAAGATAAGTTTTTATTTTGAAACACGCAAGGAAATCGGGAGAAAGTTTCGAAAAAAACATGATGGGGGACTTCGAGGCATCAGAAGTTTTATCAAGGAGATGAGCGAACAAGTGCTTTATAAAGCTTTAGCCCCTTCGAGGCGCAGGGCGAAATAAAAGCCCTATCTTTGCGGTGTAAAATGTGATACCAATATCAAAAAACACACCGAAATTCCGTTACGAAAACTCGGGCACAAGATAGGCTCTGTAAACAACAGCACAGATGAAAGCCGAATATAGGGAAGTAATAAGTCTGCTCCGCAAGGAGTATTCCATTAGGGATGTGGCGAAGTTGAGTGGTAAAGGGATAAGTACCGTACAACGAGTGAAGCGATTAATAAAGTACAATCATCGCAATAATACTATTGATTTTACGTTCATTTCAAAGTAAAGGTTTGTGCAATAGTTGCTTAAAGGCTAAAAGCACTACCTTTGACTGCTGTTAAATATGGTAATGTTCAAAGTCACAATTTGTGATCTCAAAAATAAAGATAGAAATATGGCAGATAATATAGAACATCAAGATAAAGGAGAACTGGTCACAAATTGTGACCAGTTACAAAATGATGAAGTCGTAGTTACCACTCCTATAGAAAGTCGAATAATGTCTATTCGTGGAAAGCAGATTATGATAGACAGAGACTTGGCTGAGCTTTATGGAGTGGAAACTAAAAGATTAAACGAGGCTGTAAAACGTAATATAGAACGTTTCCCTGAGCGTTTCCGTTTTCAACTAACTAAGGAGGAAATGGCTGAACTGGTCGCAAATTGCGACCGGTTCAATAGTTTGAAGCACTCAACAGTTCGCTCATATGCTTTTACAGAACAGGGAGTAGCAATGCTCTCTACCGTTCTCAGAAGTGAAACCGCAATTCGTGTAAGCATACGTATTATGGATGCATTTGTTGCAATGAGACGTTTCATGGTGACAAATGCAGAAGTTTTCCAACGTCTTTCAACAATGGAGTACCATCAATTGGAAATGCAGCAACATCAGCAAGAAACAGACAAACGCATAGACGAAGTATTCCGCAGATTGGACGAGGGCAATGCCAAGCCGAAACAAGGTGTGTTCTACAATGGTCAAATTTATGATGCCTATACTTTCGTGTCCAGCTTGATTAAGAGTGCGAAGAAACGTATTGTCCTTATCGACAACTATGTTGACGAGACTGTATTGACATTGCTCGATAAAAGAGAAAACGATGTGTCTGCTGTAATCTATACCCAACAGATAAGCCGTCAGTTCCAACTCGACATAGACCGTCATAATGCTCAATATGCACCGATTGATGTTGAAACATTCCGTTTATCACATGACCGCTTCCTTTGTATAGACGATGATATATATCACCTAGGAGCATCCATTAAGGACTTAGGCAAAAAGTGGTTTGGTTTCTCCAAGATGGAAATACTTACGCCAGATGAATTGGTGGAACGAATCTATAGAGGATAATCCATACGAATAATTTCAAGAAAAAAGAATCATCGTATCTATATTTTTTGTACCTTTACCGACAGAAAAGAACTCTAGCCCTACCAAGCATTCCGGCAATTCTGGTACCACAATCTATAGAGATAAGTATGGACAGGTTACCCGAAAGGGAACAGTTAGGGGCAGGGTGCCAAAGAAAAGTTCCGATTATTATTACGGATGGAGCAGTTCTAAATCAAAAGGTAAATAATCTGGAGAAGTTCTCCCCACTGGCAAAAATAAATTTAGGCAGCAACGCATCCCTATGAATCCCGTTACTGCCTAAAATAAGTAACGCCCCTCTAGTATGCTGCCTTTCGGCACGCCTGAGGGGCTTATTATCTTTAGTTGAAACTGTCAATCTGTACAGGTCGAAATAGTTCATCATTTCTCGCGCTGTGCAAATCGGCAAGCTTCGATGAGTTTCTGCTTCAGCTTGCCACGGCCAGCCATCACAGTTTTATTTTGCT
>ERZ1034984.3576-NODE-3576-length-11093-cov-8.100833_pt1 | contig 11093 bp, 9 predicted proteins | sample MGYA00520589_ERZ1034984 | MGnify/ENA primary metagenome ERZ1034984 (study PRJEB33766, sample SAMN09781790) | gut metagenome | biome: gut microbiome | host: Homo sapiens | place: Madagascar | study: EMG produced TPA metagenomics assembly of the PRJNA485056 data... | reverse complement strand
TATCAGCGAAGCGCATCCTCCAGGACGCGCAGCAGATGCGGGATATCCAGCGGCTTTGCGATGTGGCCGTTCATGCCGGCGTTCAGCGCATTCTGGCGGTCCTCCTCAAAGGCGTTTGCCGTCATGGCAAAGATCGGGATGTTGGCCTTGCGCACGTCCCTCATAGCACGAATCTGTCGCGTTGCCTCGTACCCGTCGATGTCGGGCATCTGGATGTCCATCAGAACCAGGTCGTACTGTCCGGCCGGCGCCTGCTCCATCATCTGAACGGCGGTCTCGCCGTCTTCGGCGGTATCCACCACAAAGCCGGCGCCCTTGAGGATCTCCACTGCAATCTCACGGTTGAGCTCGTTGTCTTCCACCAGCAGGATGTTCTTCCCCTTGAGATCGACGGGCTCTGGCTGGGGCAGCTCACCGGCAACCTCCCCATGGAACGGTTCGGCCAGAACGCGGCGCAGCTCGGAGGGGAAGAGCGGTTTTTCGCAGAAGGCAGTTACGCCGGCGGTGCGCGCTTCGTCTTCGATGTCGGCCCAGTCGTAGGCGGTCAGGATGATGATGGGGCAGTCGTCTCCAATCAGCTTGCGAATCCTGCGCACGACCTCGATGCCGTTCATGTCGGGAATCAGCCAGTCGATGATGAAGACGCTGAATCTATCGCCCTGCTCCACGGCGTACTTGGTTCGAATCACCGCCTCCTTGCCAGAAATCGTCCATTCCGGGCGCATTCCGATTTTAGAGAGCATGGTGCTGACGTTGAGGCAAGTGTCGGTGTCGTCGTCTGCCACCAGCGCGTGGAGCCCTTCCAGCTGCGGGAGCCTTTTCTGCTCAATCTTTTGCTCGTTGAGTGCAAAGCACAGGTTTACGATGAACTCGCTGCCTTTGCCCGGCTCGCTTTGGATGGAGATGGTGCCGCCCATCAGGTCCACGATGCTCTTGGTGATGGACATACCGAGCCCTGTGCCCGGAATACGGCTGACAGTGGCGCTTTCCTCGCGGGCGAACTGCTCGAAGATGTGCGCCTGGAACTTCTCGCTCATGCCGATGCCGTTGTCCTTGACGCGGAACTCGTAGCAGGCATGACCCTTGGGCGCGCCGTTTTTCTGAGCTATGCGAATGCTGACCATGCCGCCTGCGGGAGTGAACTTGATGGCGTTGGACAGAATGTTCAGCAGTATTTGGTTGAGTCGCAGCGGGTCGGTGACGATGTCCTCGTCCTCTATGTCCATGGTGTCGATGAAGAACGCCAGTCGCTTCGCCGTCATATCGGGCTGAATGATGGAGCGCACATCGTGGATGATGTCGGGCAGATGCACCGGCTTTTCATCAATCTTGATCTTGCCGTTTTCGATGCGGCTCATATCCAGCACGTCGTTGATGAGAGAAAGCAGATGTTGGCTGGAAGTGGAAATCTTCTTCAGGTAGTTCAGCACCTGCTCGCGGTTGTCGATGTGGGTCGCGGCCAGCGAGGTGAAACCGATGATAGCGTTCATCGGCGTGCGGATATCGTGGCTTATGTTGAACAAGAACTCCCGCTTGGCGCGGTTCGCCGCCCCCTCGTGCTGCAGGGCAATCTCCAGCCTGCGGTTTTGTTCCTCCAGCTGGGCCTGATACGACTCCTCCTGCTCTTTTTTCTGCCGCTCCATCGCCCGCATAGAGCGGTCGCGCACTATCAGAAGGACTGAGACAACCAGGGCATAGCTGATGAGTGCTATCGAGGCGGCGGTAAACGTGCTGGTGAAAACAGTCTTTTCGTCCGTGTATGCATACAGGTCGAACGACCTGCCGTGGCTGTACATCCCAAAATAGCAGCCAGAACCGTCCCAGCCTTGGGTGTGGGTCAGCGTCTCTGCGTTTCCGGTGCTGCGGATGCCCAGAACAAGTGGGCTTTGCGCAACATCGCGTCCGATCAACTCTTCGCGGTTGGAGGCGATGACCTGGTTGTTCTGCACCATGAACAACGTGCCGCTGGACTCTTCGGCATAGCCGTCCAGAACGCTCTGAACAGACAGCGACCCTCCTGACACAAACTCTTTGGGCGTGCGTCGATACGCGAGCACGACCACGTCTTCGTCGGCTGCTCGGCGCACGGCCACATCCACCGTGGACCCGTCTTCCAATGAAACGCGCTTCACGTACGTCTTCTGTGGGTAGCGCAGGGCATCCAGAACGGTATCTGTTTTAAGGGCGTCCTCCAATTGGGCAAACCCGATTCCATCTGCCGTGTATTCGCACAGAAGCTCACCGTTGGAATCCAGGGCAGAAATGCCTGTGACCCAAAGCTCCTCCGCCTGCTTTTCCAGGCATTGGGGATCGGAAAGGTCGAGCGTGGGGTCATCGGCCAGTTGGTGCACCGAAGCCGCCTCACGACGCAGCGCCTTGGCCGTGGCGATGTTATTGTGCTGCTCGTAGCTGGTGGATTGCGATTTGATGAAGTCAAGCGTCTGGCAAAAGCGCTGCTCTGTGATGCGCAGCTCGTTTTGACCAGATATGAGGACGACGCCTGCCACGAAGAGCACGCCGACAATGAGATAGACTGCCTTCCTCCGTGCGGTTGGGGCGGCACCGGTCTTATGCTTCAATGGTGTCAACCTCCAGGTATTGCGAGGGGTTCTCGAGATACTTGCCGATGATCTCCTCCAGCGTGCCGTCCGCGCGCATCTGCGCAAGGGTGTCAGTCAGCCGGCCGTCCAACCCCCGGTTGTCGCTCTTTGCAAAGGCAACACCCAACCCAGTGATCAGCAGCGGTTCTTCCAGAATACGGAACTCAGCGATATTGTCCTTCATATATTGCAGGATTGCGGTTTCGTGGGCGGCGATGGCATCAACGTATCCGCAGGCCAGCATGGCATATTGCACACTGCTGTCTTCAGTGCTGAACACCTCGATGTCTTTGGGGATGCGCGGGTCGGAGCCGCCGAGAAAGATGCCTTCCGGCTTGGAGGTGCTTTGCACCATGATGGTCTTTCCGGCAAGATCACCCAACGTTTGGATGCTGCTGCCGGCATCCACTGCGACCACTTGGCGGCTTACCATGTAAGGCCCGGCCCAGCGGTACAAGTCCTCGCGTCCCTCCATGGAGAAGCAGTCCCAGATGCAGTCTATGGCTCCGCTTTCCACGAGATTGGTCTTCTGCTCCCAGTCGATCGTTTCAAATCGGGCGGCATACCCCATGCGACGAAATGCCTCGGTGGCAATCTTCACGTCGATACCGGTGGGAACGCCGTCGTTGCTCAGGTACACATAGGGTGGATACGTGTCGCTTCCCACAACGATTTGCGGAAGGTCGATGTCGTCCCCTTGCCCCGCGCTGCAGGCGGTCACGCTGCCGATGGCGGCGGATGCCATCAGCAGCGTGCACCCATTCAGGAATGTGCGGCGTGAGATGCTACGTTTCATCGGGCTTTTGTTCCTTTTGCTCATGGTCTATCGCTGGCTCATTGAAGGTGGTGCAGTTCTTCCTTGAGGTCGGCTTGAATGTCCGCCAAGCACTGCAACAGCACGGGATTGAACGCACCGCATTCGCCGTTCAAAATCATCCGGATGGACGTTTCATGGGTGAATGCCTTTTTGTAGCAGCGTTCGCTGGTCAGGGCGTCGTACACGTCTGCCAGGGCAACCAGCTGCGCGCTTATGGGGATCTCGTCGCCCTTCAGCCCGTCTGGGTAGCCACGCCCGTCCCAGCGCTCATGGTGCCAGCGGCAGATCTCGTAGGCTGTTTGCAGCAGCGGTTCCTTGTTGAAGTTCTCCTGCTGCTGCAGAATTTCGGCTCCCAATGTCGTGTGAGTCTTGATGACTTCGAATTCCTCCGGGGTCAGCCTGCCGGGTTTGTTGAGAATCTTCTCGTCAATGGCAATCTTGCCGATGTCGTGCAGGGAAGAGGCAAGCGGAATAATGCCCTGCTGCTCGGTGGTGATGGGGCACTCAGCGCTGCTTTCCAGCAGGTGATCGAGCAACAGCTTCGTGATGTGGCGAATACGCCGCACATGGGCCCCGCTCTCGCCGTTGCGGAACTCCACGATTTGGCTCAGCACGCCCACCAGCATGTCTGTATTGTTCTCGCGGGCACGGATTTCGTCGGACACCATCTGTGCCAGACACCGCTGCTTGGCGTACAGCTTGACGGTGTTGGTCACTCGACGATGGACAATCTGTGTATCAAAGGGTCGATTGACGTAATCGCTCGCGCCCAGGTCGTAGGACCTGCGCAGGGTAGCGAGGGAGTCGTCGCTGGAAATCATAATCACCGGGATGTCTTCAATGACATGGCTGGCATTCATGGCCTCAAGCACCTCAAAGCCATCCATCTCAGGCATGATGATGTCGAGCAGCACAAGAGCAATGTCTCCAGCTTCTGCCTGGAGTTTCTCCATGCACTCTTTGCCGTTTTCCGCTTCGAGAATGCGATAGTCGCTCCCAAGAATCTCGGCCAGTATCGCACGGTTCAGCGCAGAGTCGTCCACAAGCAGAATCTGCGGCTTCGGCTGCGTGGGTGCAGGAGCTGCGCCTTGCACGCGTGGCTTATCCATCATCTGCCACTCACGCGCGCAGCGGTATTCTTCAATCTCGGAGTGTGCTGCTCGATGGTCGTTCATATTCGGGTCATCCTCCGTATACGTCATGTGCGCAATCCCGCTTGCCTGCTAAAACGTGCCTTTCCGCTATACGTTAGCGGGGGGGGGGTGACTCTAAAGCGCTTTACAACTTTCTCGAGCGTGGCAAGGTCTACAGGCTTGGAAAGATGCTCGTCCATTCCGGCCTCCTTGCTCTTCTGCATGTCTTCAAGGAAGGCGTTGGCCGTCAGGGCGAGGATGGGGATGGTCGTGCCCAGCGGATTGTCGCCACCGCGAATCCGACGGGTGGCCTCGAGGCCGTCCATGACGGGCATCTGCACGTCCATCAGAATCATGTCGTAATCACCTGGCTTGACATTGGCAAAAGCATCCACAATCTCTTGGCCGTTAGAGTAAATCGTGCAGGTGGCATCCTTGGCTTCCAGAAGCATCTTCAGAATCTCGGCATTAATGGCGTTGTCTTCGGCGCAGAGAAAGTTCATCCCGCACAAAGGAGAGGTGGCTTCCGCATCATCGCAAAACACTGAGGTCTCATGTGCGGCACCCGCATCGACATCGATGGGAAACTCCAGCACAATCTCAAAGCAGGTGCCCTTGCCAGGGGTGCTTTTCACATTGATGGTGCCGCCTAAAAGGTCAACAACGCTTTTGACAATTGCCAGGCCCAAACCCGTGCCCTGCACCCTGTTGGTTCCGGAGCGCTCCTCGCGAGTAAAGGGGTCAAAGAGGACCTTTTGATAAGCCTCGCTCATGCCAATGCCGTCATCCTGCACCATAAAACGGTACTTGGCGTAGCGCTTGCTATGGGAAAGCTCCTCCACTTTCATCTGGATGTGCCCGCCGCTGGGAGTGTACTTGACTGCGTTGGAGAGGATGTTCACCAGCACCTGGTTCAGGCAGTTGGGGTCGGTCAGTACATGTTCATGCTGCACGCGGGTTTGCACCGTAAATGTCTGGCCGTGCTGGGTCGCCTGTTGCTGTGCGATACTGCAGAGCCGCCCTATCTGTTGGGCAAGGTTCACCTGCTCGGTATTGAGCGTGGTCTTGCCGCTCTCAATGCGACTCATATCCAGGATATCGTTGATGATGCTCAGCAGCAGCTGGCTGGAGCTTTCCAGTTTGTCCAGATGCTCGGCAAGCTTTTTTGGCTGATCGAGTTCGTGCTTCATGAGGGTGGTAATGCCCACGACGGCATTCATGGGGGTGCGGATGTCGTGACTCATGTTGGAGAGGAAGTCCGTCTTGGCCCTGCCGGCCTTTTCGGCCGCCTCCAACGCGGTTTGCAGTGTGAGTGCAATCTGATGGTCATCCGTACGGTCGGACATATCGAGGATGCACTTCTTCTCGCCCTGAATGGCATTGATGAAGCCGATCACATGGATATAACGGGGCTCGCCGGTTTCCTGATTGATAAACTCCCGATCCCATTCTTGCTGGCTGCCCTGCTCCACCCGCATCAGGCTCTCCAGGCGTGCGGAGCAGTCTTCTTTTCCGGCGCGGCATAGCACGTGGTAGTCCTCTCGCACCGCCTGAGGAGAGATGCCCAGAATGCGCTGGACATTGGAGCTAATGTACTCGACTTTGTGCGTGTCGATGTCGATCATCAAGAAGACGTCGTCCACGTTGCGGGAAAGATGCGAGAACAGCTCCTCGCGTGTCAGCAGCTGCCGGTCTTTGGTCTGTAGTTTCCTCTTGCTACTCAGCAGGATAAGCAGAGCGAAAACAATGGCCAGCGCGCCCATCACGCATCCCATGACGACCATGGTGGTGTATTGGAGATTGTTCATGTTGGCGTTCACGACAGCCTTAGGCGCGATGCCGATAATCGTCCAGTCCTGGAAAGAGGCTGCGCCATACACCATGTAATAGTCAACGCCGTCGATGGAGAACTCAAGGTTGCCGCCCTGCCCGGCGGCAAAGCTCTTTCGCAAAGCCTCGACTCGATCCGTCGTAAAACCGGCTGAGTCTTTGAGCAGGGCAAGGATGTTGTGCGTCTCGGGCATGTCCGTGCTGCTGTTGTCCAACACCACGCGGCCGTCTGGCAACACGGCAAAGGTGCTGCCGGACCCATTAAAGGCAGAAATCTTCAGGGATTCCACCAGGTCGGCATTGTTGTAAGAGATGGCAATGGCCTCGTAGTCAAACCCTTGATAGCTACCTTTTTCGGCAGGCACGGCGAACACCATGATCTCCGGGTTGTTCGGCATCACCGAGTTTGCCACCACGGGCTGCTGCTCCAGAATCAGCTGGGACTGCATTTGTCCCAGATCAAGATACCCCTGCTCGCCATCGAGCGTGATGTAGGAGCCGTCTCGCGAAACGAAGAAAAAGTCCGTAAAGTCGTATTCTTCCTGCGCCGATGCGAGAAACGAGCGTATCTCAGCATCGCTTTGCGCGATTTCCAGATAGGGCAACCACATCTGCATGACGCCCCAGTTGAAGGACACCTTGTTGTTGAGGGTTTGGTTTGCCTGATGGTAGATTTCGGTAAGGTGTGCGGTGCTTTCCTCGTAGATAGTGCGATTCATGAGAACCATGTAGGCGCGGACGCCCATCACTGTTGCAGCGATGCACAACAGCGCTATCGCAGCCGCGAAAACACGGTGTCGTATGGTAGTCCGCGCCTTTTTCTGGTTCTTCACAGGCTTATGCTCCCTGGACGATGGTGAGATAGTCGGTGGGTGCGGGGAACTGCTTGCTGTTTGCCAGTGACTCTTTCAGGCAGGAGCGGCTGTCCGCGCCCTCAATGGCGTAGTCCGTCCGCTTGGTCTTGAGGTTTTCGGGCATGGGGCAGTTGCAGAAGTTCTCGTCTTCCATCCACACATCGGTACCTGCGACGAACACGGTGTAGGTCGCGGCCTCGTTCAACGGCTCGCCGTTGACAGTAATCTCTTCCAGGTGGAACTTGCCCCGCTCATATTCGGTCACCTTGTACTCCATGCCGCTCGTGACAGGCATGAAGCTGCGGTGACGGATGGGGTTTGCGCCATTTTCCTTCACGTTCACCAGCCACTCCATCATCTGCAGCAGCTCGGCTCCGGTGTATTCACCTTGCGTGACGCCGTAGTTGCCCGCCATCACCCACAGGATTTGCTGGGTCGAGTAATCGCCGCAGTAGATGGAGGTGGACACAATCGGCGAGTAGCCGACCGCGATGTCGGCGTCATAGGTGGCGCGCAGGGCCGTGAGCACCGAGGAGGCAGCGGCACTGCCGTGCTCGGTCATGTCGATGGGGTATGCGGTGTTCTGAGTGAACAGCACCTCGGTCTCGGGGTCCTTTTTGGGTGAAAGCAGCTGGTCATTGAAAGCCTCATAGGCGGCCTTGGCATCGTATTCGCCGTTGATCATCTTGTGTCCCACCTCTTGTGAGATGCTGAAGATCTCGGTAGAGGCAAGGCGCACGTACAGGTAGTTTGCGGCGATGATGTCGTCATCATGCTCCAGGGCCTTGGAGGATGTGATGTCCACCTCTTTGTTGTAGGAGAGCACCGATCCGCCGGCAGCAAGTACGCGCTGGCCCTCTGCGCTATACATGGCTTGCAGGACCCTCAGCACGGCAGCAAACTTTGTCTCATCCTGGGCCACCGTGTTGGAGACCGCCGTCTGGCACATGGGGTAGGTCAGCAGCCAGCCATCTTTGTTGGTCTCGCCGAAATAGGGGAGCACGGCCGTGCTGAAGCCATAGGTGGAGGAAATGTTGTCTGCCGCAGAAGCCGTGGTGCGCAACATGGCGGTCTTTTGTTCGAAGAAAGGCTTGGCGATGGGGTTCAACTCGTACTTCTCGTCGCCGGGCTGCACTCGCACATCCTTGAGAAACTGCTCGTACTTCTCAAACACCGTTGGCCATACCACGTCGTCCAGACCCGTGCGGCTATCCTGAGTCTCGCTCTCGTAGTTCATGCGCCATGCGGTGCCTTCCAGGCTCATCAGCTCGGGGATGGCACAGCCTTGCATGGTCTCAAGGCACGTGTAGTCGTATGCCCAGTCTGCCCCATACCCCTTGATGCCGGCAGCCTCAAAGGTATCGATGGCATCGACGAACTCCGCGTAGTTGGTGGGCAGGGGAATGCCGTACTGCTCAAACAGGTCGACGTTTGCAACGGTGCCGTCCACCTCGGCGCACATGGGCAGCCAACGGATGGCGCCTCCGGGCTCCTTGTTGGTGTTGAGGTAGCTGGAATAGAAGGTACCCGCCACCTCGGTGGTGCTCAGGTCTGCCAAGTGATCCGCCAGCGAGGCCGCATCGTTAAGGGAGAAGCGGCGGCAGGTGATGATATCCGGCAGCTGCTCGGCGCGGCCCAGCAGGTCGTGGTAGTAGTCCATGGAGTTGAAACCCAGGAGGAAGTTGAACTCATACTCAGGGAACTTCTGCTCCAGCCACGGAGTGAGGGCCTTCATCATGGAGCGGTCCCACAGGTAGAAGGTAATGCGGATCTTGTCGGCCTTGCCGCTGCTCGCGGCGGAATTGCCGTTGCCGGTGCTGCACGCGAACAGGGTCGTCATGGCTGCCAGTGCACCGGAAGCCTGCAGGAACGAGCGGCGGGAAATCTTGTGTGTCATGAGGGCACCTTAAACACGTCGGGTGTGATACGGCATGGATCGCACGGAATCAAATGGGGGACTAGCGGGTTGTTCAGCGCCGTCTTGGTTTGGTTGTTTCCGCTCACCCCGCAAAGATTCCCGACGTTTGCGGCCCCTCCGTACCGGGCCATGTGCTGACGTGCTAAAAGTCAAATATGATATCAGCATTTGGGCATGGAGTGTTCAACACTGTAAAGTTCGCTGAAAGTTGGGCCTGGGGTTTGGGATGGTCGTGCGCGCAGTGAGGGCGGTGCGGGGGCGGCCCGACACGCACAAGAAAGCCCCCGCTCCCTGGGCTTGAAACACGCAGCCAAGGGGGCGGGGGCTATGAGATGCCAAGAGAGTTAGATGGCATGTGGACTGCTAGGCTACGCTACTCCCAGGGGTCCTCGCCATCATCGCCATTCCCTATTCCCCCCTCCACGCCGATTCCACCAGACATGGAAGAGCAGACGACAACGTCCTCCTCGCCGAACTCAACGATTTTTATTTGGGGGGGGGTGTACATCTCTTTGGTCATTTAAAGTCCTTTCTTGATTTGAAAAGCAGGCGTGGGTTGGTGTATTAGAGTGTTCTATAACACATGAACATCAGAAATGATAGCGGTGCTAATCTTCTTCCTCCCAGCCGCCAGTACCAGTGTGCTCGCCACTGGCGCCGATGACATCACAGAAAACGTCCTCCTGGCCGAACTCAACAACTACTGCCTCGGGGGGGGGTGTACATCTCTTTGGTCATTCGAGGTCCTCTCTCACGATTCAAAAATGGGATGTAAGATATTCCCCTCTGCCAAAAAAGTCAATTCACAAGCTGAAACTTACGCTTCATAGCCGAATCATGCACATATCAAGCGTATTGAACCCCCATCTGCTCACAGCACGCCGCTTCAGGCGTGGCTCCCGCACCCCGGTTGGGCAGTCGTTTCTCAAGTGCAGGCTGATCTCAGACAACAGACAAAGTTGTATTTCCAAACGCCCATAGCGTCTGCTCTGGGGTTCAAACATGCCCGTTTACCTGCTCATGTCGCTAACACAGAAAGATTTCGTTGAAATTTGACGCTAACACAGAAAGTTTTTTGGCAATTTTGACGCTAACACAGAAAGAACCGCCAGAAGATGATGGACAAAGAAAGTTCTTAGTGAAGTGTTGATATGGCGGACCATGACAGGCAGCTTGGAAAACGATGAACGAGTGGGCCGCGAAACATTCCACCATTGCGGCAGCGCTTTTAGAGACCGCGTACAGCGCGGCGCTCGCGGGGTGGGCCGACGCCAACGGCGTGAGGCTCTCCGCGGGCCCGCACGGGCTGATGCCGGGACAACGCGGTCGCGACGTTGATGTTCGCTGGGAAGTGGTCCTGAGGGGGTGGTACGGATTTTCGGTACCACCCCCAATCGCTCAGTTCGACTTGACAAAACACACGTTTTTGCATGGGCGGGGGCGGTACGGTGACCCATGCGCGCATCTGGGTGCTTGTTGCGCAGGATGGCTGCGTGCTCGACGTATGTTTGCGAGGCAGGCTGCGCTCGATTGCCGATTCAGACGCCGCCGACGAGCGCTTCCGACGCTGTGTCGCCCAGGGGGACGCCCACCTTGCCGGGTGCTGGCGCGTAAGGTGCATAAAGACTCTTGTTGACTAGAAACGAAAAAGAGCGGGTCCCTATGAACAAAAGTCATAGAGACCCGCTCTTTACTGAGACTTCTGAAGAACTATAGTGCAACCAAACTCAATTAGAAGTCGTTATCGTCGTAAGGGTTGTTTGGATTCTCTTCGGTAATATCGAAACCGTTATTCGTATTGCCATCGGGGGTCCAGCCGGAAAGGTTGCAGACAAGGTCTTCGTTGCCGAACTCAATGATATCCATCTCGGGTGCGACGTACTTTTCGTTAGACATCTATAACATCTCCTCTCCAATGCATAAAACGGTTAGGATTCTAAG
>ERZ1034984.3569-NODE-3569-length-11111-cov-11.282109_pt1 | contig 11111 bp, 9 predicted proteins | sample MGYA00520589_ERZ1034984 | MGnify/ENA primary metagenome ERZ1034984 (study PRJEB33766, sample SAMN09781790) | gut metagenome | biome: gut microbiome | host: Homo sapiens | place: Madagascar | study: EMG produced TPA metagenomics assembly of the PRJNA485056 data... | reverse complement strand
CGCCTTCTTTTATCAAGAGCCTCAGATTTCGAAAGATTTCTGAGGCTTTTTGTGTATCTAAAGATTTAAATTATGCATTATTATTTGAATACATGGTGGAGATGGTTGAGACGCTGCGGCTATTGTCGTGGCTTTGGCGTGCAGTCGCCTTCTGCCTATAGCTTTATCCGCTATGTCATCAATGAGCATTATCCTTATTATGCATATCAGGAGCTGCAAGAGCAGTTTTCACAGCTTAACAGACGCGAACATAAGGTGGGACGTCTTCTTCTACGGCTCTCGAATCATTGGCAGCCCGTTATCAGATTGTGCAATCGTCATATCTTTGATGCTTATCTCCATGCGGGTTGTATGAACACTGAATCTTTCGAGATAGCTGATAGCTTATCTCTTTTGGATAAAAACGTTCAAACGATGGTGGTTGTAGATTTGGATAAACTGCCGATGGAACTTGTCTTGAAGAATCTACTCCCGCTTTGTCATAGTCAGGTGATGCTGGTTCTTTTAGGTAATCTTCATGCCAGTAAAACCTATTCTTCATGGCTTCGTTTGCAGGAATCAGAGTTCTCCGGCATCACCTATGATCTCTATTATGTGGGTGTTGTTTTCTTTGATCATAAGATCTATAAGCAGCATTATCGGGTAAATTTCTAGAAAAAGAGCCTTTTCATGCAAGAAAGTAGTATGTTAGGTGAAAAAAAATGCCGAAAAACTTGTAGATAAAATAAATTTTATTACTTTTGCAGCCAAATTAGTAAGAACGTTAAATAATATAGCTATGTATTGGACACTTGAATTAGCTTCAAAGCTAGAAGATGCACCATGGCCTGCAACTAAAGAAGAGCTGCTCGACTATGCAACTCGCTCAGGTGCGCCTCTGGAAGTTCTGGAGAATCTGCAGGAAATAGAAGATGAAGGTGATGTCTATGAGAGCATCGAAGACATTTGGCCTGATTATCCTTCAAAGGATGACTTCTTATGGAATGACGACGAATATTAAAAGTCGATGATAGGGCTGTTCTCTATGCGGAGAGCAGCCTTTTTCATCTTCTTTCTGTTCCTTTTCATCTCATATCTGCCCGGATGTTTCCTCAATCATCACCTTATATATAATATTCTGCGATAATTTACGTTATTACATTGTGTTAAGACGAATCATCATATTATGTTTTTTGTTGGCAGGCGTGCTCTGTACGAGAGCGCAGTATGATCCATCCTTCAGTCATTATTTCGACATGGAGTCATCCTTCAATCCTGCAGCAGTGGGTAAGCAGGCTAAACTGAATGTTACGGCTGCTTACGCTCTTGATATGGCTGGATTCGAACACAATCCCCGTACGATGTATCTGGCGGCAGATATGCCTTTCCTGCTTTTCAATCATCAGCAGGGTGTGGGTGTTTCGCTGATGAATGACCAGATTGGTCTCTTTACCCACCAGCGTCTTAGCCTGCAGTATGCCTATAAAAAGAAGATATGGGGAGGAATGATGAGCGTTGGATTGCAGGGAGGTATGCTGAGTGAGAGTTTTGATGGCAGCAAGGTAGATGCTGGAGAATCGGGCGATCCTGCTTTTGCTAAGACAAATGTAGAGGGAAGCGGTATGGATTTTGCTATGGGTCTCTATTTCATTCATCGTAATTGGTATGTGGGACTTTCAGGGCAGCATCTTACCTCTCCTACGATCAATCTGGGTGAATCAAATGAATTTAAGATTGATGCAACGTATTATTTGACTGGTGGATACAATATTCAACTGAGAAATCCGTTTTTATCTATAAAGTCATCTGCTCTTGTCAGGTATGATGGTACGGCGTGGCGAGGCGATGTTACCGGGCGGCTGGTATATCAGCACGAGGGAAAGCATTTGTATGGTGGACTCACCTACAGTCCTGACCATTCCGTGACCTTTCTATTGGGAGGTACTTTTCATGGGGTGATGCTTGGGTACAGTTATGAGTGCTATACGTCGAAGTTGAATGCGGGCAATGGTAGCCATGAACTCTTCATCGGATACCAGACAGAGATCAGTCTTGCCAAAAAAGGAAAGAACAAACATCAAAGTGTAAGAATACTATAGTATATCATCAAGAATATGAATATTGAAATGAAGAAAATAATAGGGCTCTTCTGCTCACTTGTAGCACTGCTCTCCCTGAGTGGCTGTTTCAGCGCCAAATCTACTTCCATGGCAGGTAGAGGAGGAGAAGTTGTGGGCGTAAGCGGAAGAGGGTTCGTGGAGCCTACACCTTACGGAATGGTAAAGGTGAACCGTGGTTTCCTGAAGATGGGTCTTGAGACTCAGGATTCTCTATGGGGTACTAAAACTCCCCGTAAGGATGTTTCCGTAGATGGTTTCTGGATGGATGATACTGAGATTACGAACTCTGAGTACAAGCAGTTTGTTGCTTATGTACGCGATTCCATCCTTCGTACCCGTCTTGCCGATCCTGCCTATGCCGGTGATGAGACCTATATGATTACCGAAGACAAAAATGGCGACCCGGTTCCTCCGCAGGTTAACTGGAAGAAGCCTTTGCCAAGAAAGCCGAATGAGGATGAACTGCGTGCGATAGAAAGTCTCTACAATGTGAATCCTGTTACCGGTGAGAAGCTGATTGATTGGCGCCAGCTCAACTATAAGTATGAAATCTATGATTATACTGCAGCAGCCCTTCGCCGTAACCGAATCAATCCGCAGGAGCGCAGTCTGAATTCAGATATCCAGATAAATCCTGATGAGGTGGTGATGATTTCGAAGGATACCGCTTATTACGATGATGAGGGTAGAGTGGTGAGAGAGACCATCAACCGCCCGTTGAGCGGTCCGTGGGATTTCCTCAATACTTATATCGTGAATATCTATCCGGATACAACTTGCTGGGTGAATGATTTCCGCAACTCAGATAATGAAACTTATCTGAGAAGCTATTTCAGTAATCCAGCCTACAACGACTATCCTGTTGTGGGTGTCACCTGGGAGCAGGCGAATGCCTTCTGTGCCTGGCGTACCGACTACCTTCTGAAAGGTTTGGGACCGGAGGCAAGGTTCGTGCAGCGTTACCGTCTGCCAACAGAGGCAGAATGGGAGTTTGCTGCCAGAGGAAAGAATCAGAGTGAGTTCCCTTGGGACAATGCTGACGTAAAGAATGGAGATGGATGTTTCTATGCCAACTTCAAGCCAGATAGGGGTAACTATACCAAGGATGGTAACCTGATAACGAGTAAGGTGGGTATTTATTCACCCAACTCGAACGGGCTCTATGATATGGCTGGTAATGTGGCAGAATGGACCAGCACCGTTTATACAGAGGCAGGAGTGGATGCGATGAATGATCTGAATCCTGACCTGAAATACAATGCAGCCAAGGAAGATCCTTACCGGTTGAAGAAAAAGAGTGTAAGAGGGGGTTCCTGGAAAGACCCGGAATCTTTTATCCGCTCGGCATGGCGCTCTTGGGAATACCAGAACCAGCCACGCTCATATATCGGATTCCGCTGCGTAAGAAGTCTGGCTACCACATCGAGTGCCAAGCAGAAACCTTCAAGAAATAAGAATAGGAGATAATCAAAATGGGTGACTATAGTAAATATAATATTGTATATCGTCTGCAGAAGTGGATGGATAGCGTTCCGGGACAGACTTTCCTGAATTATGCATATAGTTGGGGTGCGAGTATCGTTATTGCAGGTACTCTCTTCACGTTGACGCATCTTCCCGGAGCCAAACTGATGATCTTCCTGGGAATGGGCACTGAGATTATCGTGTTCTTCCTGTCTGCTTTCGACCGTCCTTTCGATAAGACTGCTGATGGCAGAGAGCTTCCTACTCATGTGACGGAGGAATATCTGGAGACGGGTAAGGTAGAATACCAGGACAAGAATGTGGCTGCTTCTACCATAGGAGCATCTTCTTCTCCAATTGCTGGTGTTGCCAACCAGGCTTCCTCAATAGCTCAGCCGGATGCCTTGGCAGAAATACAGGTAGCTTCTGAGGAAATGCAGAAAGTGCAGAGCAGCTATGTGGATGAACTGAAGAATCTGGTAGATACCCTTGGCAAGGTTAATGAGCAGAGCTCCCGTCTGACTCGTGACAGTGAGGAGATGGAAAACCTGAACCGCACGCTTACCGGTATTACCAAGGTTTATGAGATGCAGTTGAAAAGTGCCAGTCAGCAGATTGGTACCATCGATCAGATCAATGAACAGACCCGGAAGATGGCTCAGCAGATAGAGCAACTGAACAGCATTTATGCACGTATGATTGCAGCGATGACCGCAAACTTAAAAGAAAAATAAATGGCAATAAAGAAAAGACCGATTTCACCACGCCAGAAGATGATCAATCTGATGTATGTCGTCTTGATGGCTATGTTGGCACTGAATACTCCTACTGAAGAGGAACTCGGTGTCAAGGGAAAGTCGTTGGTGGAGAAGGTGAAGAGAAGCTTGCAGGATGAACCGCGGAAGGGCGATGAGAAGAAGGATGTGAAACTCGTAGAACTGAATGTGAGTGAGATGAATGCCTTCGTGATTCCTGAAAAGACGACCCTTTATGCGGGTGAGCGCTTCAACTCACAGGTGGTGATGGCGGCTATAGACAGTACCCAGCGCCCTGAAATCTATGTCAATGGCAGTCGGCTTCAGGCTGCTGATGGTAGATATAGCTTTACGGCTGGTGGGGTAGGAGAACATCAGTTTAATGGCTATATTCTGATGAAAGGCAAGGAGGGTGAGGAAATCCGTCGTAACTTCAGTCAGAAATATACCGTATTGCCTGTTCCGAATTCTGCTACCGTGGCAGCTGACCTGATGAATGTGCTTTATGCAGGTTATGCCAATCCTATCAGTATCAGTGTGCCGGGTGTTCCGGCTAATGCCATCTCTGCCTCTATGAGTGGTGGCTCGTTCGTATCAAAAGGCAATGGTCATTTCGTGGCGACTCCATCTACCGTTGGCAGGGATGTTACCATTCATGTAACGGCAAGAGATAAGGGACAGGTTCGCTCGCTGCCGCCTTTTGTTTTCTATGTCAGAAAATTGCCAGATCCTACCGCTTATATCGCAATTGGAACAGACCGATTCAGAGGTGGCGGTTTGGCAAAGGCCAATCTGATGGGTGCCACGGGCATTCATGCAGCCATCGACGATGGACTTCTGGATATTCCTTTCAAGGTCGTCGGTTTCGAAACCGTCTTCTTCGACAATATGGGTAATGCCATTCCGCTGGCTTCTGCTGGAGCCAGTTTCTCGGCCAGACAGCGTGAGGAGTTCAGAAAGCTGTATCGCAACCGTCGTTTCTACATCTCTCATATCAGAGCTGTAGGTCCCGACGGCATCATGCGAACCCTGCCTTCGGCAATGGAAGTTATCGTAAAGTAATAACGGAGTTTCAAATTTAAAAATCAAAGTCAATGAAAAAGATATTGTTCTTGTTCCTGCTCTTGGGAATGGTGCAGGGCATCTGGGCACAACCTGAGGCCCGCAGGCAGGCTGCTGCACAGAAGAAAGCGGCGCAGCAGAATGGCGATACTCCAACCCTGCGTGCGCAGATCTCCTTTCCTACTGCTCTCCCGATGGATGAGGACGTGGTTTGGAGAAGAGATATCTACCGTGAACTGGATCTCAACAATGAAGCCAATGCTGCGCTCTATTATCCAGTAGAGCCAAAGGGGAATCAGATGAATCTCTTTACCACCATCTTCAGGTTGATGATGACGGGAAAGATTACCGTATTCCAATACCGAATGGATGGTAATGAGAGTTTTGCCGCTGCCGACCGGGTGGATCCGAAGTCTTTCCTGGACAACTATCATATCTACTACGAGAAGCAGGCAAATGGTAGAATCAAGTTAGACAACAGCGATATCCCTTCGCGTGAGGTGAAATCGTATTATATCAAGGAAAGCAGTTTCTTCGACCAGCGTTCTGCTACCTTCCATACCAAGGTGTTGGCGCTTTGCCCTATCATGACCCGTGAGGATGATTTTGGAGATGGTGGAACCAGGTATCCCCTCTTTTGGGTGAAATATGATGATCTGGCTCCTTATCTTACCCGCCAGCAGGTGATGACTAGCAATTTGAACAATGCCGTGGTGATGAGCATTGATGATTACTTTGCCAGAAATCAATATAAGGGTAAGATTTACAAGACCAACAATCTGTTGGGACAAACCCTTTCTCAATACTGTACCACGGATTCTGCCATGGCAAAGGAGCAGAAACGCATTGAGGCTGAACTGGTTGCCTTTGAGAAGAATATCTGGGGTAATCAGGCACGAAAGGATTCACTGGACAGCATTGCCAATGCAGCAAAGGATGTAAAGGGGAGTGTAAGGAAGAATCGCCGAAGCACAGGATTGCGTGGCGCATCTGCCAATACCGGCAAGGTTTCCCGTGTCAAGCCACAGCGGGCTAAAAACAGAAGCTCTTCTGCCAGCGGTTCGGCTAGAGTCACGGTGAGAAGAGAGCGCCATTAAGATGTTGAGGAGAGAACGCCATTAAGTAAAAGAGATGTTGTTTTCAACATATAGTGTGAACATATTGAATTAGTAACAATTAAAAAAGGTAAGAAAATGAAGAAGATTTTATCACTTGTATTCATGGTGGCTGCAATGATGTATGCTACTAGCGCAAACGCACAGATTAAGTTCGGTTTGAAGGGCGGTTTGAACGTGACAAGCATGTCTTTCAGCGAAGATGTATTTGATGCTTCCAACAAGACAGGTTTCTTTGTTGGTCCTATGGTGAAGGTTACTGTGCCTATCGTAGGCTTGAGCTTCGATGCTGCAGCTTTGTACGACCAGAAAGAGGCTGACGTTAAGTATGTAGGTACTAATGGTGACTTCGGTCAGGCGAACGTGAAGCAGCAGTCTATCAATATTCCTGTCAACGTACGTTATGGTTTTGGCTTGAGTAGCCTGGCTAACATTTTCCTCTTTGCTGGTCCACAGTGGGGTATCAACGTAGGAGGCAAGAACTTTACATGGAATGAGACAAGCAGCTATTCTTTGAAGAAGTCAAACTTCAGCGTAAACGTAGGTGCTGGTGTAACCTTGCTGAACCATCTTCAGATATCAGCCAACTACAATATCGCTTGCGGTAAGTCGGCTGATGCTAGCTTCTCTAAGGCCCTTGATGCAGTTACAAATGCAGGAAAGGACAAGAGCCATAACAACTCTTGGCAGATTGCACTCGGCTACTGGTTCTAAGCTACTGTAGCCTGTATCTCTCCGAGTAGATACATTAAAATATATAAAAGCAGGTACCTGATGATGGGTATCTGCTTTTTTTTTGCTATCTTTGCAGAACGAATGTTTGGAAAGAACAGTTGGGTAGCTGTTTCATACGATAAACATTCAGCAGAATTAGAAGATAGAAACAATGAGATATGTAGATGTGATATTGCCTCTTCCGCTCGACGGCACCTTTACTTATTCTATCCCCGAAGGGATGGAAGAGAAAGTCGTGGCTGGTATGCGCGTGCTTGTTCCCTTAGGAAAAAGCAAGAAATATATTGCCATGGTAGCGGATGTACATTCCGAAAAGCCGGATTTCAACTGTAAGCCAATAGAGGCTGTTCTTGATTCCTGTCCCTCTCTTCTTCCCCAGCAATATCGCCTTTGGCAATGGATCAGCGATTACTATATGTCACCTCTTGGCGATGTATATAATGCAGCCATGCCTGCCGGTATGAAATCTACCGAGAAATTCAAACCCAAGATGGAACTCTATGTGGAGTTGGCTAGCAGTTATCGCAATGAACAGACTCTGCATGTGGCGCTCAATATGGTGCAGCGAGCCCTGAAGCAATCGAAGGCTTTGACCACCTTCCTGGCTCTTTCTCATTGGGACAGTCTGGAGGGAGATACGCCTAGAGAAGGTATCAAGAAGGTGACGAAGGAAGAGCTGATGAACGAGGCACGATGCACGGCAGCTGTGGTCAAGGCGCTCATCGACAGAGGCATCCTCTTTACCTACGAGTTGGAAGTGGGTAGATTGAATACGGCTGGAGAATCGCATCTTGACCAGATCAAGCCCTTGTCTATGCCGCAGCAGGATGCTTACAATCAGATACTGATGCAGATGCTGAAGAAAAACGTAGTGCTCCTGCATGGTGTAACTTCCAGCGGAAAGACGGAAATCTATATCCATCTTATCCGGAAAGCCATCGAGGAACACAGGCAGGTGCTCTATCTGCTGCCCGAAATCGCCCTGACGGTTCAGATCATGGAGCGACTACACAAAGTCTTTGGCGACCGGCTCGGTATCTATCATTCTAAATATAGTGATGCAGAGCGCGTCGAAATCTGGCAGAAACAACTCTCCGGGCATCCCTATGATGTGATCCTGGGAGCAAGAAGCGCAGTCTTTCTGCCTTTCCAGAAACTGGGACTTGTCATCATCGATGAAGAGCACGAGACCTCTTTCAAGCAGCAGGATCCGGCTCCACGCTATCATGCCCGCAGTGCAGCCATCGTGCTTGCCAACATGTATCCGGAGGCAAAGGTACTTCTGGGAACGGCTACGCCTTCGATGGAAAGCTATTACAATGCCCAGCAGGGTAAGTATGGATTGGTAGAACTGAAGACCCGATACAAGGATATCCAGTTGCCTGAGATACAGGTGGTGGATGTGAAAGACCTCCGCCACCGCAAGATGATGACGGGTGTTTATTCGCCTGTGCTCCTGGCGGCTGTAAAAGAAGCCCTGAAGAATGGAGAGCAAGCTATCATCTTCCAGAACCGAAGGGGATTTGCACCGATGATAGAATGTAAGGTATGTGGATGGGTGCCGAAATGCAAGAACTGTGATGTTTCGCTTACCCTGCATAAGAGTATCAATCTCCTGACCTGCCATTATTGCGGTTATACTTATCCGGTTCCCACAGAATGTCCTAACTGTGGCAGTACTGAGTTGATGGGCAGGGGTATCGGAACAGAGCGCATCGAAGACCAGATTTCCGAGATCTTTCCTGAAGCCCGCATCGCCCGAATGGACTTAGATACAACCCGTACCCGAAATGCCTACGAGCGACTGATCTCCGATTTCTCTTCGGGAAAGACAAATCTTCTGATTGGTACGCAGATGATATCCAAGGGCTTGGATTTCGATAAAGTGAGTGTAGTAGGAATCTTGAATGCTGATTCAATGCTCAACTATCCTGATTTCCGTGCTTACGAGCATGCTTTCATGATGATGGCGCAGGTGAGTGGAAGAGCCGGAAGAAAGGGCAAACGGGGACTTGTGATTCTGCAGACAAAGAATCCGACACTCCCTATCATCAGTCAGGTAGTACACAATGACTATGATTCTCTTTTCAAGGGAATCCTGGAGGAGAGAAGAATGTTTCATTATCCGCCTTTCTTCCATCTTATCAATGTGTTCCTGAAGCACAAGCACGAAAAGATCTGCCAACAGGCTAGTTTGGAATTGGGCAAGACGCTGAGAGGATGGTTTGGTGAACGGGTACTCGGACCGGATAAGCCGGCTGTAGCACGTGTAAAGACAATGAATATCCGCAAGATTGTCATCAAACTGGAGAATGGTATCGACCAGAAGAAGGTGCGCGAATATCTGAAGTATGCCCAGCAGATGATGGCAAAAGATCCGAGGTATGGAGCTTTGCAGATATATTATGATGTGGACCCTATGTAATGGAAAAGGCTATCCTGCATGATGCGGGATAGCCTTTATAATTGTAGTTATGTATTTTCTTTTGAAAAGAATGTGAATTCTTTTTAGAAATTGATGTCAAGACCAACGGCAAACACATTGTTGTTACGTGTGTAGTCTGAACTATAGTTGATGCTCTTCTGTTCTGTGAGCTGAACTTTCTCTGAAGTCTTCTTGTGCTGATAGAAGGTGTGGAAGTAAGCCACGTTCAGATCCATCTTCTTGTTGATGTGATAAACACCGCCGATAGCAGCAGAGTTAGAACTAACAACGAATGACTTGTCATCCATATACTCATCGCTCAAGCCATAGTTGGTGTTCTGCCAACCTGTACTCAAGGTAATTTTCTTGTTGACATCCACCTCAACACCTGCGTTGTACTCCAAGGTACCGCGGTCCAACTTCTCCTGACGATTGTTGTATGATGTAGCGTGCTTGTCATCAAACCAGTGGAAACCTACGTTTACACGTACTGCATTTACAGGGCTGTAACCTACACCGAGTGCCAGGTAAGCAGGAATATCGCCTGCAATCTTCTTGCCATCTGCGTATTCACCGATAGCCTCTTCGAGCTTAGCATCGAACTGAGTCTTCAACTGTCCCATAGCTCCCTGAATAACTGGGTTGCCGATGATGGCATTTGCAGCAGCCTCTGGTACGCCATTAGCAATGTAAGCATTGCGGAGGTTGTCTGGAAGGTTACCGATACTTGGAACCTGGTTTACTGACTTGTTCTTCAGGCGGATACGAGTCTTGAACTCATACTTGGCAGCGAAGTTCCACTTGCCAGTCTTGAAATCCACGCCGATGATAGGAGTGAAGCCCACACCGCTCTGGTCACAGCTCAACTCGATGTTAGCTGCTGTTTCCTTGGTAGGGTCGAGTACCATATAGAGAGGCATTGCGCCAACCTTGATGTTCTCTACATATCCATAATAGTTGGTAGAAGCATAGACACCACGTACGCCTGCGAATGCACTGAAGTTGTCGCTGAACTTATAAGCGGCACCCAGAGAGAGACCATAGTAGTACTGGCGACCGTGCATATAACTGTTGTAGCTATACTTGCCTTCCTTACCGAAACTCTTGTCGCTAGTGAAAACAGCTGGTACACCATACTGTGCTGCAACCTGGTCTACAGCACCAGCCAACTGGCAAGCTGCCAAAGCTGTCTCAGCTACAATCTTCTCGAAAGAGCCCAGTCCATCGTCGAAAGTACACTTTCCACCGCCACCAGTGAGGGCGAAGCCAGCCTGGAGAGACCATCTGCCTTTATTATAAGCATACTGGAAAGAAGGGATAACAGGTGCAAACGCCTTACCCTTGAACTCGCGTGGAGTAGTAGGATTGTTCACATTGTTAGTGAACAATGGATAATCATTTTCAATGCTACGTGTCTGGTAAGCCAACTGCCAGTTGATGGCAAGATGCTTTCCTT